>Ga0068856_100006185_pt1 | contig 11750 bp, 9 predicted proteins | sample KBSCornC62_FD_66595 | JGI IMG/M metagenome (GOLD analysis project Ga0068856, IMG submission 66595) | Corn rhizosphere microbial communities from Kellogg Biological Station, Michigan, USA - KBS Corn C6-2 | ecosystem: Host-associated > Plants > Roots > Rhizosphere > Soil ...
TTCCCGGCTTGCCGTTCCTTACCTTCAGCAGCTCCACCCGCCAGCGCGGATGGCCCACACCGGGCATGCCCGTCCTTGGCTGGCTGCGCAGCGGCCGGACCTGCCAGCGGGCGACGCAGGCCGTCGTATTGATTTTCCGGGCGTCCTTGCGCAGCACGAAGCCGGTGACATGGCTATTTTCAACCGCCAGCTGCAGCCGCTGCGATTCCGTAAAACTCAGCGCTTTGGTTTCGCAGATCACGGTGGCCACCCTATCGCATTTCAGCGCCTCTTCGGTTACCCATAAGACATCTTTTTGCCGGGGGACATCGATAAAAATGACAGCGTCGGGATCGACCCCGAACAGTTTCAGGGCAGGCGGATAAATCCGCCTGGTATAGCTGATCCAGATACAGGCACCCCCGTTTTGGCATAACCTGCTGGCCAGGCCGGTGATAAAGCCGGCCGAGGCCGCCGTATCTTCCGGGCAAAGGCTGATAAACTCGTGGATGGCCCCGGTTGGAAACACGCCGTTGGGAAATGCCGCCTCCAGCGGCCCCAAGCCGAAATGATCGTTTTCACCGGGCGGCTGCGGTTTAAAACCTTCCCAGCACAGCAGGTCCCGGCGAAGTTTGTCTATGATTTCCTGTTTTCTCGCTTCCATATCCGTTTAAATTCGGGACTGTAAAGTTATGCTAATATTTTTAGCAATTTCTTTTACTTTTTTACATTTTTTTTCCACTTTTGTTTTCATGAGAAAAAAACTGTTCGACGACCTACCCCAATCGCTGAAACTCAGCGCCGGTACCTGGCTGCGCATTTTTCCTGGCAGGGGCGATGGCTACCGGCTTTACGACCCGCTCGAAGACAGGGAAATGGGATGGATTCTATTTGATAAGGATGATAACTGGGTTTATGACGGTGACCTGCTCAGCGTGGATGAGCAGGAAGAGGCAGCCGGCGCGATCAGCGGCTACCAGCAGGAAATGAATGAATTATTCGATAGTTTAAAAAGATAAGCGATGGAGCGATGGTTGTGTTTTGCCGGAAGCCCGCCAAAGGAAATCAAAGGCTCCGGAATTTCCAAATAACATACTGCTGTGAATAACTAACCCTTGCGGCAAGGTGCCCATATACTATATTTGTTTACCGGCTAAAAGGTTAAAGCTGCCTTGAAGACAGGAGGATGTTATACCACCTCATATTTCATTAGCCGTAACAGGTGAAAGTCAGACGCACGATATGAAATTCATGTGTTAGTGGATGGAAAAGTGAAAGAATCAATTATAAATTGCTGATAAGCAATCTTAGCAGGCATACCGTTGGGTTGGTGAAGTTGAACGGGAATTTAAGGTTTAGCACCTGACATAGCAAATCTGTTGCGACAGTTTTGGTTCTCGGTGAACCTGGCTTTCACCGTTTCCTTACCCCATATCTTCCGGCCTGCGCGCTTTGGATTCCCTTTGAAGTCCGCATTGCGCTTGGCAAAGTGCAAGTTGATCGCCTCTTTACACTCATCAACACTGCTGTAATCGCTGTTATGAATGACAGCCTTTGCTAAACCCCCGAAAACAGATTCTATCACATTTAGAAATTGTGTGGATGCCGGCAAGGGAGCAAGTTTGATCGTCGGCTTGCCCATCTTGTTATGATCTTCAATATAGGTCTTAAGTATCCGGGAACTGTGCCAGCTTGCGGCATCCCAACAAAGGAAAAGCGTTTCCTGGTCGGGGTACTCGCGAACGAGCAGATCGATCAGCTTGATCATCTCAAACGTGTTTTTCTTACCGGAGAAGAAATGTGTCACCTGATTCGTTGATAGCTCCAAGGCAGCGGTACAGATGACAATGCCCTTGGCCTTTTGTTTTTCGGGAACGAAGTCCGGCCCTTCATCCTTATGCTTTAGTGTGCGGCCACCTTTAATCTTGATGGATACAGGCCCGTATTCATCTATAGAAAAGAACTTTTCATTTGGCTTTAGCTTCTGGAGTATGCCCTGTATTTTCTTTATTTTCTCACGAAACCTGGGGTCGGGGCTCGTCAGCATTTCCCTGGATTTCTTATAGCCGTACCCCATTTGTTTTACACAAAACCCCACCTGGGCATAGGTAATTTGCGGTTGGTATAGTTGATTGTATATAAGGGTGAGCGCTGTCAGGCTCCAACTGGTCCGGTTTAATCCGTGCAGTTTAGGTGTTTCATGTATCAGCCGCAGTAATTTCGCTTTGCGTGCCCTGAGCAACTTCGTCTGCTGCTGGTTTCGCGGGTTAGGCCCGAAGTCAAATGCCTTTAAGCCCTTCTTTTTATAGCCCGTCAACCATTGGTTCAACGACCTGTAGCTGGTTTCTACCTTTTCTATTATTTCTTTGAGTGATGCGCCTTGCCGGGCCAGATCTAACGACTTGGCAATCTGCCATAAACGATGGTCGTTGGAGCGGCGCCATGTTCTTAAAGTGGAAATATCGCAGGGGGCTATATGTTCGAGCTGTTTTACAGGCGCAAGTGTGACATGCTCCCGGATCCATTTAAAAAGTATTGGTTTAAAGGATGGATACTTATAGGTATGTTGACTAAGCAGTTCATATTTATTCCAGACAGAGCGGGGCTCTATTGTCGCTGTGGTTTCTTCAGCAAGTAATGCCGGCAGCATGACCATTAACTCGTCATATTTCAATGTTGCCCAATGCAGCCGCCTGGGCTCACCGGGATAAAATCCATAGTCATTGAGGCGTTCAGGGTATTCCGCTCTTATTCTTTCAAACTCCCGCTTGTAGCGCCAGGTAGTTATGGTAGAGATTTTAAGCTCCCTGGCCAGCAGCGTGGAATGGTATTCACCATCGATAAATCGTTTACGAAGAATGTTGGCTTTTCCAATACAAAGCTGGTAGCGATGCATATACATTTTATTTACCTATCCTTTATCACGGTTGGGCCGGAGTGTTGCTTTCCATCACTGGCAGCGATTTTTATTTGCCCCCCGGAATGGCATGCCAGCGGGCTGACCAGCCTGGCCGGGATGACAAGCCTTTTCACGGATGAAAGGTATAAAATAGAACTTACTGGTACAATAGGTGACAGAGGCAGGCACGGGCAATTCCGGTTTGGGTTTGAGTAATTGCGCAATAATTCAGAGATTAGCGACGAGTTAATCTAAATCGGTACATTATGGCGAAGTTCAGTATTGAGAAGCGGGATGGCGTTGATTACATCGTCAATCGAAAAGGCAAATACACCGTCAGGGTTTACCTGCCCAAAGAACAACCAGCCTCATATAACGACTTCACCAACCAGGTGATAGGGGTGTGGTATGAACATCCTGATCAGACCGCCGTCTTGGGCGACCCGACAGTAGATTTCGAATTTATCGGCCTCAACCTATTGGGCGGTGATGGTAGTTTGACAGGGGGCCAGTGGCAAGAGGCCATTAACTTCTATTGTACAACCGAACTAGGTTTTGTACCACAGGGTTTTATTGCGCACAATTGCGATATTGATTCAGTCGGCTGGCATTACAACCAGGAAGATTGAACCATGTTATTTTTGAAAGTTGGATTGCCTGGGCTGTCTTTTGAGCTGTCAGGACGGACAAACTAACCGCTTTATTTAAACTTGAATACAGGCAAAAACACTGCGCTCAATCAGCGATACCGGCAGGGTACGGCCCAAGGGTTCGAGATACCTTCTTTGGTAAAAACCGGCATCCTGATCTTCTAATAACCGGATGTTGTGCCGGCCGAGATCTTCGGCAATCCGGTCAGGATCAAACCCGGATAGCCACGGAGAATTTCTTTTTTCAAGAAAATCGAGCAAATCATTGACACCCGGAATCGCGGAGCGCTTCTGTATGACGCTTTCCAGGATATAGGTGAACAGCAGATAACTTCCCTGCGCAAACCCGGAGAACGAGCTAAGCAACAGTTCTGCCGCATCTTGGGTAATATACTGGCTTACCGCTTCGCAAATGATGAGAACCGGCTCATTGAATTTAAAATCAGACTGCTTAAGCGTCTCGCTAAGGCTTGAATGGTTGAAGTCCACCGGGAGGTACCGGATATTCGGGGGTAACGAACCCAGGTGTTTTTTTAGTTTTTTAGTTTTAAATTGCTGAACATATTTCAGGTCCAGCTCATAAACCGGCAAATCTTTTAACTCAGGTAACCGGTAGGGGCGGGTATCCAAACCAGAACCTAATATTAATAATTGCTTTACCCCATTTTTTACCGCGAACCGCGTTTTGTCGTCGATATATTTGGTCCTGCATACCAGGCTGCCGGCTATGCCCGCAGTTTGTTTATCGAACATGCCGGTCATCCATTGACGAGATGCGCTAAACCGCAGGAAGAAATGAACCGGTGCCGGTAAAAGATATTGCAATACCGGGTCATTAAATAACCTGGTTTTTCCCGGCTGATATTGCTCGATCAGCCGGGGCATAGCCGCTCCGAATGCCGTGTTACCGCTTTTGTTCTTTTTCGACATAGTGCCTGTTTTGAAGCCAAATTTACCGCCGGTTACCAGGCGCCGGAAATGAAAATCGGCCGCTAACCGCATTTAAACGGTCAAGCTAAGGCTTTTGACGGTATAAACCGTAAAAACTTTCATTTCTTGCCATATGTCAAGGGGAAACCCGGGATGCTTGCTGATTTTTGTTGCAGTCAAATCTTTAATCTATCCCTATGGAGACCAATCCTATCGTGTTCAGCGGGTCAATTCCGCAACTTTACGAGGACTATCTCGGACCGTTTTTATTTGAACCCTTTGCGCTGGACATCGCGAACCGCATCGGACAACAGGATCGTTCCCGGCATGTCCTTGAACTGGCTTGCGGCACGGGGCGCCTCACCCGTCACCTGCTCGCCCGTTTGGGCAAATCGGATCTTTTGACCGCTACGGATATTAACCCTGAAATGATGGCTGTGGCAAGGGAAAAGATCCAGGCCCATAACCTGTTATGGAACATCGCCGATATAACGGATATACCCTACCAGGAAAATTTCTTTGACCTGATCGTTTGCCAGTTCGGATTGATGCTGGTACCTGAAAAGGATAAAGCACTGGCGGAAATAGCCAGGGTTATGAAAAAAAACGGCCGCTTTTTATTCAACGTGTGGGGTGACAGGAAAGCGAACGGCATTTGGTCCATTGGCATGAAAGTTATCGGGTCGTTTTTGGGCGGGAACCCGATACCGCAAAACGCCGGGCCGTTCTCCATGGAGGACGACCAGGAAACGATCCGCCTGTTGAAAGAAGCTGGATTCCGGGACATTAAAGCGACTTCCGTCAGCAAGACCGGGGTTATCGCGTCAGCCGGCATCGCGGCAAAAGGCTTTATAGAAGGTTTGCCGATCGCCCAGGTCCTCAGGCAAAGAGACCCCTCCCTTATCAACCGGATCGAAGGAGCGCTTGCTAAAGAATTGACGGATCAATTAGGTGATCAGCCCCTGCAAAGTCCATTATTGGCCTGGGTATTCGAAGCGGTTAAATAACCTAAGCCCGGCGGGTAAAGAAAATACCCCAGGCAGCAACTGGGGAAAAGACAGCGGACCTGCGCCGGCTGAAGTTATTTCAATCAATTTGACATCCTTTGACCCGGATCATAAATCTGGACAACGTCATAAATATTGCTAGATTAACTGAATCTTTAAGGTCGGGAAAACGTTTTAACGGTCGGGGCTTAATTGTCTTAAATCATCGTCATCTGTCGAAAATAAATTTTATTAAAGTTTTCAGCAAGCGTCTGTTTTGTCAAAAGCTTGCCTTCAGTGTGCTTGAATCCCGCTTAACGTGGTAATCTTTTTCTACCTGCTCCTTTGTTGCCATGAGCATATCTCTCATCCAAAATTGGTGGGTGTTTTTAATATAGTTTCTCACAAAAAACTTACTTATCAAATTCCTGTTCAAAAATGAATAGGTCCACACAGTTAAGGTCCTGTCACTGTCAAGCGCAGAATAGTTGAACTCGCCTCTTGCTTTATAAACGAAAAGCTTCATTTTTTCATGATGAAACATATTTCCCAATTCATTTGTGTTCCAAATGTTATTAGCCATATTATTCGATATAAGATTTACATGAAAATAAGAAGCCTGCCGGTTGACAAATTAAATTTATTAGGGGGGCGTTACGCTTTTGGGCACAAGTGTGGACAGTTTGCAATTATCCGGCGACCTGATTCTTGCTAAATGGGAATTTATCCAATCAGTTTTTTAGATGTTCCTTTCGTAACTGCTGTATAACCACTTCCTGCATTTCAGCCCCACCGTCAACTATCATTTTGGCATGCCGGTTTACTTCCATATCAATCGGCATGTACTTGAAGCTCCATGCAACCATTTGGGTAATGATCGGTAAAAGATCAATGCCCCTTTGAGTAAGGCTGTAAATGATCTTCTGTTTATGCTCAGGGTCACTTTCTTTGCTGATTATTCCTTCCCGTTCAAGCATCGCAAGCCGGTCGGTTAAAATATTAGATGCGATTTTTTCATCTGACTGAAGTAATTCCCTGAAATGCCGCTTTCCGCCAAACATCATATCTCTAATGATGATCAGGCTCCACTTATCTCCAAAAACTTCCAGGGCTAAGCTTATCGCACAAAATGATCTATGATTTTCCATAAAATTATTTTTTTTAAAACCAGTTGCATTTTACAATTAGTTATCTATATTTGCAACCAGTTGCATTTTAAAAGTATGCAAATATAGTATATCTGGTAAACAAAAAGAAATTAATAACTGCATGAAAAAAAGACTGTTTAGCATATTCTTGAGCATTATAGCCATTCCCGTTTTTGCCCAGGATTATTTATCCAGGTATATCGATACCGGCTTGGCCAACAACCAGGTATTAAAAGAAAAAAATATTTCGCTGGAGCAAAGCCTGCTAATGCTTAAGAATGCGAAGAGCTTTTTTCTGCCGGCTGTTGTTTTTAATACCGACTATTTATCTGCGCAGGGAGGGCGTTCAATCGAGCTCCCCTTAGGTGATCTTTTAAATAATGTATACTCTACCCTAAACCAGTTGACGTCGTCCCAGAAATTCTCACAAGTAAAAAATGTAAATCAGCAATTCCTGCCCAATAATTTTTATGACGCCCGCTTTCGTATCTCATACCCATTACTGAACACGGATCTCTATTATAATAAGAAGATCAGCGGTCAGGGTGTGGTGATGGCGGAATATGAAGCGGATATCTACCGGCAGCAGCTGACCAAGGAAATTAAACAGGCCTATTTTAATTATTGCTCCTCGCTTGATGCGCTACGAATCTACCGGAATGCACTTCAATTAGTCGACCAAAATTTGAAAGTTAGCCGGTCCCTGGAAAAAAACGGCAAAGGGCTGCCTGCTAATATTTTGCGCGCCGGGAGCGAGCAACAAAATGTATCCGCAAAAATAATCGAGGCGGAAAACACCAGCGTTACCGCCAGGAACTACCTGAACTTTCTTATTAACCGGTCACTGACCGACTCGGTTATCTCCGAGCCGCATGCCATTCCCGACTCGGTGGTCAAGGTTCTTGCCATCGAACCGAATACCAGTGACCGTAGTGAATTGGGCCAATTAAACACTGGAATTGAAATTTCGGCTACCGTCATCCAGCAAAATCAGCGTTTTTACATTCCCAGGGTCAATACCTATCTGGATTTGGGGTCGCAAGCTTCAAATTTCGAATTCGGGACGCACAGCCGCTATTATCTTTTTGGTGCGCAACTCAGCGTCCCTATTTTCAGCGGGGGCCGAAACAGGAATACCATCAAAATAGCGCTGTTGCAACAGGCATCGCTCGTTGAGCAAAAGGACCAATTGAGTAAGCAATTACAGGTTGCCGCTATATCGGCGCGCAACAATTTGGTTTCGGCGATGGCTGAAGTGCGGGCAACTGAGTTGCAACTCACCGCGGCTAAGGCCTATTTCAATTTGATTGACAAAGGATACAGGGAAGGGTCGAACTCGCTTATCGAATTCATCGACGCCAGGAACCAGCTAACGGATTCATCACTAAAATTAAACATCGCACGGTACAACGTTCTGGTCCAGTTGGCCGAATATGAGAGACAAACAGCAATATCAAAAGTAAAAGGAAAATGAAAAAAATTATTACTGTCCTAGCCTTATCCGCAGCCCTGGTATCATGCGGACAAAAGGAAAAAAAGGTTATCGCTTCCACAGATGAAAGTCTCACCACAGTTAAAGTAGCAAACGTCAGCACGGAAGAGATAAGAGATTCGATAAAAGTCGACGGATTACTTGCTACGGAAAATGAAGCTAAGCTGTCCTTTAAAACGGGCGGTGTAATTGACAGGATCTACGTGAAGGAAGGCGAGTTCGTGAAAAAAGGTCAATTGTTAGCTGCGTTGAAAGAAACCGAGGTGAATTCCCAACTGGAACAGGCAAAGCTGACGGTTGAGAAAACTCAGCGGGATTATGAGCGTGCAAGCAATCTATACAAGGATAGCGTAGTCACGCTCGAACAAATGCAAAATGCAAAGACCGTATTCGAAGTCGCTAAAAGAGCTTTAGATGCAATCGCATTTGATAAGCAATATGCGTGCATCAAAGCAGAGGCAGACGGATTTGTAACCGTCAAGTCAGGCAATGAAGGCGAGGTAACTGCCCCAGGCATTCCTGTGCTCACGGTTGATGAAGCATCGGGGAGTAACGATTTTTTGTTAAGGGTGGGTGTTACAGATGAACAGTGGGCGTCGATCAGCACTGGTCAAAAGGCGTTCGTTCAACTTGACGCTTTTGCAGGCAAAACCTTTACAGGCTATGTGCACCGTAAATCCAGATCGGCCGACAAATCGGGCGGCTCGTTTCAGGTCGACCTCAAGGTGAACTTTGACGGTGAAACCCCCGCTGTAGGTATGTTCGGAAAAGCCGTCATAGCACCAGGTAAGCCGATAATGGAGTTTACGGTCCCTTATGAGGCTCTGATCCAGGTCGATGGCCAACATGCGCAGGTTTACCTAGCCAAAGACGACCACTCGTTAAAGAAAATTGATGTGCTGATCGGAGCCTTCAATGACAAAAACGTGATCGTCAGGTCAGGGCTGAAAGAAGGAGATGCGGTGATTATATCTAATGAAGCCTTTCTTAATGAAAATTCGAAAATAGCCATAGCAAAATAACCTTATGAAGATCACTGCTTATTCTGTTAAAAATTATCAATTCACGCTGGTGGTGGCGCTAATGGCCGCGGTCATCGGGTTGGTGACTATCTTAACCATGCCCCGCGCTGAGGACGCGGAGATAAGGCCACCTGCCTATTTTATCAATGTCGTTTACCCGGGGACAAACTCCAAAGACATGGAAGAGTTGGTGGTGAAGCCTATTGAGAAAAAGTTGTATGACCTCGATGACGTGGACAAACTGACATCGACTGTCCAGGATGGACTTTCCGTTACGAATATCCTGTTTAAGTACAGTACAGACTGGGAGATCAAATACCAGGATGTGATAAGGGAAATAAACGGCCTGCGCAACGACTTGCCGCCGGACCTCTACAAGATCGAAATAAAGAAGATGGACCCAACGGAAGTAAATATCCTGCAAATCGGGTTGGCTTCTGAAAATGCATCGTACAAAGCGCTGAGAGACCAGGCAGATAAATTGAAGAAGGTGTTGGAGAAAATACCTGAATTAAAAAACGTGGAGTACTCGGGTTTTCCCGAACAGATCGTAAGGGTCGACCTGAATCTCTCGAGGATCGCGAAGTTAAACATTCCGCTAAATTCCGTTGTCGGCACGCTTCAGGGTGAAGCCGTCAACACACCTGGCGGCAGTATTAACATCAATACGAAGTCATACGATATCAAGACAAATGGTAAATACAAAAGTGTGGATGACATTGCCGGAACCGTTGTTTACAATGCGGGCGGGAAAATTGTTTTGCTGAAGGACATAGCGGATGTGCGTTTTAATTATGAAGACGAGAAGCATATTACGAGGGTCAACGGGCATCGGTGTGTCCTGGTTTCAGCCTGTCTGAAGACCGGTTCAAACATCGCAGTTGCCCAAAAGAAATATTTGCCGGTTATTGCCGGTTATACAAGTTCACTACCTTCAAACGTCAAATTGATCAAGGTATTTGACCAGGCTGATAACGTTGCTTACCGCCTGAATGGCCTGGGTGAAGATTTTCTGATCGCGATCGTCCTGGTTCTTATCACCCTATTACCGCTTGGGATAAGGCCGGCATTGATCGTCATGGTGGCCATACCACTTTCGCTCTCGTTAGGCCTGGTGGGATTAAGCTATTTGAACATTTCGCTTAACCAGTTCAGTATCGTAGGGCTGATCGTTGCGCTGAGTCTTCTAGTTGACGACAGCATTGTCGTCGTCGAAAATATTGAACGCTGGCTGCATGAGGGGTATAGTGCGCAGGAAACCGCGGTACTGGCGACTAAACAAATCGGCATGGCAGTTTTAGGTTGTACGGCAACCCTGATCATCGCCTTCCTGCCGCTCGTGTTCCTGCCCGGAGGTCCCGGCGAATTTACCAGGGGCTTGCCGCTGGCGATCATCATGTCAGTCATCGCATCGCTGCTTGTATCGCTCACCCTGGTCCCTTTCCTGGCAAGCAGGTTTTTAAAACCCAACCGCAATAAAGAAGGCAATTTCTTTATGCGCGGGTTGAAAAACGCAATCCATAAAACTTATGCACCGCTGTTGGATAAAGCGCTTAGATGGCCCAGGACCGCGCTGTTAATAGCACTTCTGCTGTTTGTTTGTTCGTTCGGCCTCTTCAAGCAAATCGGATTTATATTATTCCCGGACTCGGAAAAACCTATGTTCATTATCGACATTAAGCCATCCGTTCAAAGTAATATTTACGAAACGAACCGCATCACGAAAATGGTGGAAGATAGCCTGGTTCATCAACCATACATCAAATATCTGACCAGCAATGTCGGAAAGGGCAATCCCCGAATATATTATAATATCTATCAGCAGCAGGAGAAAGCTGATTTCGCCGAATTATTCGTGCTGCTAAAAGATGATACAAAAGCCACGGAAAAGAGCAAGATCATAGAAGACTTAAGAAAGCAATTCAGCAATTTTCCATGGGCCAAAGTCGAAGTAAGTAATTTTGTACAGGGGCCGCCGATTGAAGCGCCTATTTCCGTACGGGTATTTGGAGACAATATCGACTCGCTCAGAAAAATTACACAGCAGGTAGAACAAATATTGCTGAAAAGCAAAGGGATTGTGAATGTAAACAACGACCTGGGCTCCTTTAAATCTGATATTAAGGTACAGATCAACAGGGAAAAAGCCCGTACGCTTGGTATACAGACCGCAGATATCGACCGTACCGTAAGGCTTGCTGTTGCGGGTCTTAACGTGGGCTCATTTACGGACGAAAACAATGACGATTACAATATTATCGTCGATGCGCCGAAAGACAAGTTCACTACGTTGAATGTTTTTCGCGACATCTACGTCTATGGTTCTGCGGCTCAGCCGGTCCCATTGAACCAGGTGGCCCAACTGACCTTCGAAAGTTCACCGACGCTGATCAACAGGTTCAATAAAAACCGATTCGCCAAAGTTACCGCTGCCACGAGCCAGGGTGTGCTGGCCAACGACGTGCTGCCAACGATCGTTCCTAAACTGAATGCTATAAAAATGCCTCCCGGATACTATTACAAGCTCGCGGGACAAGCTGAGAGCGAAGACGATACCTTGAACAGGGGATTTATTACGGTGGTCATTGCAACGTTATTCTTGTTCGTCGTCGCTCTAATCCTTCAGTTTAAGACATTCAAAGGA
>Ga0068856_100006189_pt1 | contig 11745 bp, 6 predicted proteins | sample KBSCornC62_FD_66595 | JGI IMG/M metagenome (GOLD analysis project Ga0068856, IMG submission 66595) | Corn rhizosphere microbial communities from Kellogg Biological Station, Michigan, USA - KBS Corn C6-2 | ecosystem: Host-associated > Plants > Roots > Rhizosphere > Soil ...
CACCACGAAGATCGCGAGTGTTGTTGCGGACAACATGCCCCCGAATACCGTCCAACCTATTGTTTTGCGCGCTTCAGCGCCCGCACCGCTCGAGAACGCTAGTGGTAGCACACCGAGAATGAAGGCTAGCGACGTCATCACGATTGGGCGAAGGCGAAGTTGAACAGCTTCGAGTGTAGCTGAGACAAGTTCTTGTCCGCGGTCAACGCGTTCTTTTGCAAACTCAACGATCAGGATTGCATTCTTAGCGGCAAGACCAATCAGCGTGATCAAACCTATTTGCGCATAGACGTTGTTGGTAAGTCCAGGAAGGAATGTTAATGTTAAAATAGAACCGAACGCGCCGATCGGTACAGCAAACAATACAGAGAATGGAACCGACCAGCTTTCATACAGCGCCGCCAGGAAGAGGAATACAAAGATGATAGAGATTGAGAAGATGACTACAATCGTATTTCCGGCCTTGATTTCTTCCCGGCTCATACCGGCAAATTCATACGTATAACCAGTCGGCAATGACTGTGCGGCTACTTCTTTTAGCGCGTTGATGGCGTCGCCGCTGCTATAGCCGGGTTTCGGTGCACCGTTAATTTCAACCGATCTGTTAATATTGAAGTGCGTTACCAGCGAAGGCGACTCAGCGAGTTTCGATTGTACGAGTGCCGTGATGGGCACCATTCCTCCCTGACTGTTTCTAACGTAGTATTTACTCAAATCATTTATAGATGTCCGGAAAGATGTATCCGCTTGTGCCATAACCCGGAAATTTCTGCCATAAATATTGAAGTCGTTTACGTAGCTACTACCCAGGAGCGTAGACAACGTCGCATACACGTCGGATATTTGTACGCCTAACTTTTTCGCTTTCTCACGGTCTACATTAACCTGGTAGCTCGGTGTATGGGTTGTAAAGAATGTGAATGCCATTCCGATCTCCGGGCGTTTGTTAACCTCCGCGAGAAATTTACGCGCCACCGCTTCAAATTGTTGTATGTTATCTGTGCTTGTCGTTTGCTGGAGCTCGAATGTAAACCCAGCTGTTTGTCCAAGACCCGGAATAGCCGGTGGTTGCGTGGCGCGGATGCGAGCTTCTTTGATGTCTCCCGTAACTTTTTGTACTTCGGCAATGACACCGGTAACTTGTTCCTCTTTACTTTTCCGATCATCCCACGGCTTTAACATCACGAACATGGTACCGACATTTGATTTGTTTGAGAAGGTGATCACGTTCAATCCGGCAATTCCCCCCACGGTCTTGATAGCCGGTATGTTCTTCAATCGTTTCATCAGCATTTTCATCATTTCAACGCTGCGGATCGTGGATGTTCCTTCAGGCATTTCATACGTAACATAAAAACGTCCTTCATCTTCTGTCGGAATGAAACCGGAAGGTTTTGATTTAAACAGGAAAAACAATCCTACGAATAAACAGATCAGCATCACAACCACGAGCTTCGCCCCTTTTATCCACTTGTGCACGCCTTTTGAGTAGGAGTTCGTAACCTTGCCAAACCAGGTATTGAAAGAATGGAAAAATCTTGTCAGGAAATTTTGTTTCGCATTTTCATCCGATGGTTTTAACATCATCGAACATAGCGCTGGTGTTAACGACAAGGCCACAAATGCGGAGATCATTACAGACACAGCAATGGTAATTGCGAATTGTTGATAAAGCCGGCCGATAATGCCCGGAACAAATCCAACAGGAACAAACACGGCTGCGAGAATCAATGCGATGGCAATAACCGGCGCGGAGATTTCTGACATTGCTTTACGCGTGGCATCCTGGGGGGATAATTTTTCATGGTCGATGTTGTGTTGAACCGCTTCCACAACGACAATGGCATCATCCACCACAATACCAATAGCCAACACGAATGCGAATAGTGTCAGCGTGTTAATGGTGAAGCCAAATAAAATGAAGAATATAAATGTGCCGACGAGTGATACGGGAATGGCAAGCACAGGAATCAGCGTGGCGCGCCAGTTCTGTAAAAACAAGAAAACCACGATCACAACGAGTGCAAGGGCCTCGATTAATGTGTGAAGCACTTCAGAGATAGAGACCTTAACCACCGTGGCTGTTTCCAGTGGCACCGCGAAATCAATATCCTTCGGAAACGTTTTTCGCAAGTCACGCAACGCCGCCATAACGCCGTCGTACGTTTGAAGCGCATTCGCCCCTGGCGCTTGATAGATCAACAGGAAGGCGGCCGGTTTGCCGTTCACAAAAGCAGTCGTTGATCCGTAATCGAACACGCCAAGTTCTACACGCGCCACGTCTTTCAAATAAACGATGTTTCCCGTGGAAGGAACGTTTCGAACAATGATATTCTCAAATTGTTCCTTTGTGCTGATGCGGCTATTGGTCAGTACACTATATTCAAAACTTTGAACGTTCGGCTGAGGTGTGCCGCCAATGGTACCCGCAGAAATCTGAAGGTTCTGCTCCGCCAATGCCGCCATGACATCCGATGACGTCAAACCGAGTGCTGAAATTTTTTCGGGATTGATCCAGATCCGCATACCGAAATCAGCACCGCGAGTGATAATATCACCTACACCCTGTACGCGCTGCAAGGCGTCTTTGAGGTATATGTTGGTATAGTTACCAATATATTTTGCATCGTGTGACCCGTTGGGCGAATAGATCGCCAAAGCGATCATGATACTCGGATTGCGTTTACGCGTGATCAAACCAATGCGTTTCACGGCATCCGGCAACGCAGGCTGGGCGATACTCACTCGGTTTTGTACGTCAAGCGTTGCGATGTTAATATCCGTACCAACGTCAAACGTTACTGTAATGCTGGCTTGTCCGCTGCTTGTGCTGTTACTCTGCATGTACGACATCCCCGGTGAGCCATTCACCTGCGTTTCAATGGCCGTGGTTGTCGTTTGCTCTACTGTCTGTGCATCAGCTCCCGTAAACAAACCCGTGATACTGACTGTCGGTGGCGTAATGTCAGGATATTGAGCTACCGGAAGGGTAGACATGGCAATGAACCCTATGATCACGATCACGACGGAACTGACAATCGCGGCGACCGGCCTTTTTATAAATACATCTGAAATCATGCGATGATGTTAATTAGTGTTTTACTTCTTTTTTCTCGGCAGGCGTTCCGGCTTTGGCCTCGCCCGGGCCGCCTGTTTGCGTTTGTCCGGACGGGGTGGTATTGTCGGCAACCACAGAACCCTCGTGCAGATTTTGTACGCCTTCCACCACAATAGTCTCTCCTTCTTTCAGGCCTTCACGTACAATGATATTTTTACCAACGGGTTTTCCAAGGATCACGCGCTTTTGCGTAACCTTGCTGCTGTCGCCTATAACGTAAACGAAGAATTCTCCCAACTGCTCCGTCACCGATTTGTAGGGAACGACGATTGACTTTTTTGCCACGTTATTAAGCACGCGAAGTGTTCCCGTCATTCCGGCTCGCAGCATATTCTTGGCATTTGGAAATACAATCCGGACGATGATGGTTCCGGTTTGTGCATTTACAGCGCGGTCAATTACACTGATCTTTCCGGGGTACGGATACACATCACCGTTGAAGGCAAGGCGAAACGTTGAGTCGTTCGATGTTGTGGATTGTTGTTGTTGAAGTTCGCTAAAGCGATAAATCTCTTTTTGATCAACAAAGATGTCAACGGCGATCGGACCGTCTGATGAAATTGTATTTAATAATGTTTGTCCGGGAGAAACAGCAGCACCGAGTCTCACCTGCGAGATGCCGATGACACCTTCGAATGGAGCAATAATAGTAGCGTAACGCACGTTGGTTTGTACGGCGCGAAGGGAAGCTTTTGCAGCTTCCAGCTGGCTTTGTGCTACTTTGTACGCTGCCTCGGCGTTATCAACTTGTTGTTTGGCAATCGCGTCGTTCTTATCAAGGTCGCGGTAGCGGTCAACATTTTTTTGCGCGTTGGCAAGGTTGGCTTCCTGAACTTTCACATTCGCTTGCGATTGGCTGTACGTAGCCTCGTATTGTTGCTGATCGATCGAGTAAAGTTTTTGTCCTTTTTTTACGTGCTCTCCTTCTTTAAAGTGAATTCCGGTGATGTATCCGTTCACCTGCGCGCGAAGCTCAACCTGGTTGAGTGCTACGATCGTTGCCGGATATTCATCATAGTAAGGAGCATTAACTTCTTCTATTTTTTGCGTGGCTACAGGTACTGCTTGAGGTCCCTGCATGCCCTGCTGATTTTTCTTTCCACAAGATGCCAGGATAAACAGGAGGCCGATGCTTGCATAAAGTTGTATAGTTCTGCGTGACATATAATTGTAATTAGTGATTTAGAGATTAGTAAACGATTTGTCCCAATGCTTTTTGCACGTCGATCTTGCTTGCGAGTACGGCATAAAGCGAGTTGAAATAGTTGATGCGGGCATTGCGATAATCCGTTTCTGCCGTGATAACTTCCAGATAGGTTTTTACGCCGGACCGGTATTGAAGGGAGATCACATCGTACACTTCCTTCGCGAGATCAACATTTTCTTTCAGGGTCTGGTAAGTGATCAGGTTGGCTTTGTAAACGGCGAGCGTCTGCGTGACCTGTGCATTGGCTGTGTTTTTGAAGTTGGTAATATCCCAATCGATTCTTTTCAACACCCAGTTTTGCTGTTTGATGTTGGCGATGCGCTTGCCGCCTTGAAAGATCGGCAATGTTACCTGTGCCCCGATGTATGTATTCGGATACCGCGTGTTGTAGAGTTTTTCAAAGTCGTTGTTCTGGTAATTGCTGATCCAGTAACCAAATGCGGAAACCGTTGGGAGGAAACTCCATTTATTGTATTTAACATTTGCCTCCTGAAGTCTCCGTTGTGTTTCGTACAATTGATATTCAATGCGCTTGGTATAATCTGCTTCCTGGGTCGTGTCAATCAAAATCTCGTTCTCCATCTGAAGTGTATCATACACAATGCTGAGTTCGCCGTTGACGGGGTAGCCCATGATCGATTTCAAATATTGTATCTTGGATTCAAGGATTTCCTGGTTGCTCTTCAGCATTGCCTGCGTGTTACGAAGCGTGATGGTGGCGCGCTTGTAGTCTGTTTTGTCAACAATGCCGGCGTTGTACTGATCCGTTGCTGTTTTCAAACTTTGTTTGAGACGCTGCACATCACCCTGGCCGACCTTTATCTGCTGCGATGTGGCCAGCACATCATAAAACGCTTTCGTTACGCTTACGGTAACATCAATTTTTCGGCTGGTGGTAATTTCACGGGCGTTGATGCGAATATCTCTCGCCGTCCGACTCGCCAGCAGCACATCGCGATTGAAAAGATTCTGTGTGGCATAAATCTGTGGAGCGGAGACATTTGTAACACCAATACGGGCAGGGTTACCTGCAAAGATTGTTGTTGGAAGCTGGATATTGCGTTGCAAACTGTACGCGGCCGTTACCTGCGGATACCAATCTGCCAGCTTACTCTTGATTTGATAATTGGTTGTTATTTCATCAATGCGTGATTGTTGGACAAGTGGTTGGTGTTTGATCGCATATTGAACCACATTTTCAAGGGTGGCATTTTGCAGAAGGCTGTCGCCTGCGGGTTGTTCCTGCGCATGCGATCGTAGGGCGATAAGAATGAAGAAAACAATTGTTTTAGCGGTTAATCGTAGGTTTGTTGGGGTTGGTAAACTCATCATACATGTTTAATCATTTTAAAAAAATTTATTCAATGAACTCTTCCTGAAATAAAACCCTGTAGATCACTTTTTTTCGTTCCTTTAAAAATGCTTTGTAATCTTTGGTATCGAACGAAAAAACGTCTTGAATGAAGGGCTTGGCAATAAGGGGATAGCTGCACAGCGACATCATGTTCACCATGAAATGCTCGGCATCTATCTTGGGTATTCTTCCCAACTCCATTTCATGGCGTAGCTGCGGCAAAATCAGCTTCTGCATGTAATTTTTCTTTCGGGAAGAATGCTCCTTCATTTTTTCGGGATTACGGGTCATCTCCGTAATGACGAAGTTCTGGATATACGGATATTCGACGTCGCGGTCTATGAAGATGTCCAGGTACTTGCTGATCTTTTCTTTGAACGGCTCATTCGATTCGAAGATGGCATAGATTTTTCCACGTGTTTCGTTGATCGCGTCGTCGAGAATCGTCTCGATGAGCTGTTCACGGCTTCTGAAATAGTAATGGATCAACGCGCGGTTTACGCCGGCCTCATCGGCAATCTCTTGCGTCGTGGCACTTAAAAGACCTTTTTTAAAGAAAATATTCTTCGCGGTGTCTTTAATTAATTGCTCAGTCTGCTGATTTTCGGCCATTATCAAAACTGTTTAACAATTTTGTTAAGACACGAAAAGTCTGGCGGAAGGTTCCGTTTTTTAGTAAAAAATTTTTAAGGACGTTCTACAAACGTTTGTTATACAATTTATTGTCACGTGCAAATTAAAACGCGTTAGCCCTGATCAATTCAGCCATGGCATCGAACGTCCTTTGTCGCAATAGGACAATGTCATCGCTTGTCAGTCCAACGGTAGTGATCTCTTTGCCGATCACCATTTTAATTCTGCCGGAGTAAATATCGGCTTTGCCTGGCGGCATCAACTTGCCGGCGCCTATAACAACCATGGGTATGATCGGTTGCTGTGCATCGATGGCAATCCGAAATGCGCCGTCATGGAAGGGTTGAAGAATTTCGGTTGAACGGTTTTGTGTACCCTCCGGAAAAATGAGGAGGGAAATGCCTTGCTTCAAAACGTACTTCAACTTATCGATGCTTCGCTTGCGGCTCTGCGGACTGGAACGGTCCACGATCACGGCGGCCGACTTTGCGATCCATCCGAAGACAGGGATCTTCAACAGTTCTTTTTTCGCAAGCGGTTTAAATTCTCTTTGAAGGGCGAGACAGACGCCCGGGATGTCTAAAAAGGAAGTATGGTTGCAGATAAAGATGTACGCCTTCCCCTTTTTAAAATTCTCACGGCCATAGGTATCGTACCGGATAAAATTCAGTTTGCTGAAAATCCACGACCAAAGCCAAAGAAATTTATAGCCGATCCATCCGAAGCGGATACCAAAAACGAACGGCAATAAAATACCGGGAAGAAGAATGATCATGAATACTGTAAAGACAATCAGCACCCATGCGATATAGAGCTTATGAAGAAGTGAACGGAAGAATTTCAAACGATGCCAAAGTTCTGCGAAAGTTAAACGTTAAAAGTTAATCGTTAAAAGTATCGCGCGATAAAATGTTTTTGGCTGCTAACTTATTTTTCGCACCCAATCCAAAACGCCACGCAACTGACACACATTTAACTTTTAACGATTAACTATTAACGATTAAACGAATAACTACATCCTCTCCAGAACTGCCATATAAAATCCGTCAAATCCCTCCGAAGGCCAGACATGCTTCTCATCGCGTAGTATAAAATGATCGGCATGCGACTGTAAAAAGTGTGCCACCTGTTTTTCGTTTTCAGATGGAAGGATACTGCAGGTCGAATACACAATCAACCCGCCTTTCTTTACCATGACGGAGTAATTGTTCAGAATTTTTTGCTGCGAGGCTTGTACTTCGCGCACATAATCGGCCGACAATTTCCATTTGGCATCCGGATTTCTGCGCAGTACACCAAGACCCGAACAGGGCACGTCGAGCAACAGACGATCGGCTGTCTGCTCTTGTCGCTTGATCGCCTTGGAAGAATCGATCAACTTAGCCTCTACATTGCTGACGCCGGCACGGCGAGCCCGTTTTCGCAACGCTTCCAGCTTCCATTCTTCCGTATCCAATGCTACGATGCGCCCTTTGTTTTTTACGAGGGCTGCGAGGTGAAGTGTTTTACCTCCGGTGCCGGCACAAGCATCAATCACACGCATGCCCGGTTCCGTTTTTAAAAAGGGGGCGATCAGTTGTGATCCGGCATCCTGAACTTCAAACAGGCCCTCCTTGAATTCTTCGAGCGAAAAAACGTTGTGCCACCGCTTCAGCACTAGTGCGTCCGGGAATTCTTCCGGCGCATGACTGTCGATGCCTTTTTCAGACAGCGCGTCCTGCAATTGTGCGCGCGATATCTTCAGCCGATTTACCCGAAGAACCACAGAAGCAGTTTCATTTAAGGAATGGATTTCTTTTTGCCACCGCTCTTGTCCCAATTCTGCTTCGCCGAGTTCATCAAGCCAGTTTGGTATCGACTCGAGGATCTTGCGATCCTTTTTTATCGCCTCCAAATTTTCCCGTAGAACCTTAGGCTTTAATTTCTGTAGCTCGTCCCACCGGGGCAATTCTATATTTTTCAACACGCACCACGTGCCGAATAAACTCCAAAAATCCTTTCCTTTAGCGCCGGAGACTTCTTTCAATAATCGGAAGTTTCGGATAATGTCATACGTGGTTTCCGCTACAAATTGTTTGTCGTATTGCGGCCACCGCGTATTCAGTTTCAGTGTTTTTTCAATGGCTTTGTCGGCATAACGGCCTTCCGATAATATGGCGTGCAGGGTGGTGACAACGGCCGCCGAAGTATTGCGATGAAGTTTCATGTGTGGCAAAGGTAATATGTTCATCTGATTTCAGCCTTTATTTCAAGCGGCGGTTGGAAAATGATGCAAGGGTTTTTTAATTTGTTACAGGTTACGATATTTCTGACCTTACGACTCTCGTTTTTAATGACGCTCTTTATGGCCCAACCTTAAAAACCTGTTCGAAGCGCCCCGTTGAACCTGAAACTTGAAACCTGGAACCATTTAAGATTATGCATAAGGTTATCGCATTCCTCTGTTTTTTCTGTGCCATTGCAGTCACGACAAACGCGCAAGTACTAAACAAACTCAAGGGTAAGCTCTCAAAAGAAAACATTCAGAAAGCGGCCTCGTCTGTGAAGGGCGATCTTGACAAGACGCGCGCCAGCTTCGACTCGACCGACTTCGACTATGCGATTCTTCTCAGTGATAACTCGGGGCTGTTCGATGTAAAAGAAAAAGGAGAAGTAGGCTCCAAACTTGCAACCTTCGCCAGCATGGGGCTCTCGCTTGTCGACAGCTCCAAGTCAGACGGTGAAGAAAAGGCCCGCTTCCAGTTAGAGATGGGAGAAGTGGCGTATGCGTCGCAGAAATATTCATTTGCCGATAAGCGTTTTACCAGCGCCATCACGCTCTATGAAAAAGCGGGTTTGCAGGAAGAGATTGGGTATTTCAAGGCCCTCGCCGACGAAGGATTGTTATATACCACCATGGGCCGGTTTACGCAGGCAGAGGAGTTTACGGTGAAGGCGCTTGATTTACGCAAATCAAAACTGGGAGAAAAAAATATCGGTATTGCGTCATCCCTCAACAACTATGGTGTATTGCTATACGACCTCGGGCAATATAATGACTCCGAAAAGCGGCTGACAGAAGCGCTCGCGAACCTGGAGTTGAACGCGGGTAAAGAAATTATGCAATATGCGATTGTGCAAAATAATCAGGCCATGTTGTACCAAGCCATTGGCCGGTATGAAGAAGCGGAAAAAATCCTGAACAATGCCATCGCGATAGCCGAGAAACTGCAGAGCAGCAAATCGAAAAATCATTTGAAGTTTCTATCCAATCTCGCACTGCTCTACCAACAGATGGGGAAGTATAACGAGGCAGAGTCCATCTACCTCGGCATGGAAAAAAGACTTGCCAAGAACAGTCCTGACCTGGCGAACATGCTCGATAATCAGGCAGCCTTGTATCTTGTAATGGGCAAGGATGATAAAGTTGAAGGATTGTTGAAACGATCAGCGGCTACCTTCAAAACGGCTCTCGGCGAAGAAAGCCCGGGATTCGCGAAAGCGACGAGTGACCTCGGAAATTTTTACCGGTACAAGGCCCGCTATGCGGATGCGGAACCGTTGCTCGACAAAGCTTTGTCGTTACGAGAAAAAATGTTCGGCGTTAATCATCCTCTATACGCCCAATCGCAGGAAGACCTGGCAATATTATATTGGAAGAAAGGGGAGAATGAGAAAGCGTATATGATGTACCGTGCTGTTATGGACAAATCGATCGATTTCATCAACGGCTACTTCCCCCCGATGAGTGAGGCCGAAAAGACAAAATACTGGGATATCCTTTCGCCGCGTTTTCAACGGTTCTATAATTTTGCATTGGAATCGAGCAGCAGCAACAAAGCTGTTCTCCAGGATTTTTACGACTACCAGATGGCGACAAAAGCGTTGTTATTAAACAGCACAAATAAAATCAAAAAGACAATTTTGGCGAGCGGCAATAAGGAACTCATCAAAGATTATGTGACGTGGCTTGATCAAAAAGAAAATCTCGCACGCCTGTACGCGTATTCAAAACAAGAGATCAAGGAACATAAAATTAATCTCGACTCGCTTGAGCGGGCTGCGAACGCCATGGAACGAAAACTTTCGGAAAGCTCCAAGGAATTTTCCGCCGGCTACTCCACACAAAAGATCAGCTTCAAACAAATCCGTGATCTGCTCGGCGACGCCGAAGCCGTTGTAGAAATTATTCGTGTACGAAAGTTTGATCAGAATTTTACCACAGATGCTAAGTATGCGGCACTTATACTGGTTAAGGGAGTAGAGTTACCGAAACTCGTGCTACTCGACAATGGCCAGCAGCTCGATACGCGCTATGCGAAATTTTATCGTAACTCCATTCAACAGCGAAGCGCCGATGAGTACTCGTACGATCAATACTGGACACGCATCGAGCCGGAACTCGCCGGAAAAAAATTAATTTATATTTCACCGGATGGTGTCTTTAACCAGCTCAACCTGAATACGCTGAAAAAACCTGGCGGTGATTACGTTATCAATCGTTATGATCTTGTCATTGTCGGTAATTCAAAGGACTTGTTCAACCTGAAAAACAAAAAGAAGATCGCCACCAAAAAGAATGCAACGCTGATTGGCTTCCCGGATTATGGCTCAACCGATGTCGCGGCGCTTCCCGGAACAAAAGTTGAGATCGACGGAATTTCGAAAATCCTGAAGCCCGCCGGCTATGCCGTAGCACAATTCACACAGAAGACGGCAACAGAAGCAAACGTGAAAGCCGTCAAAGCTCCCATGCTTATGCACATTGCTACGCACGGATACTTCCTGCAAGATGTTGAACATGGCGGCTCCGCATTCGGCGTGAACCTTGAAAACGCGAGCGACAACCCATTGCTTCGCTCTGGCTTGATCCTGGCAAATGGAGGGAAGACAATTGCCGGAAAAGCCACACCAAACCTGAGCAGCAACGATAACGGTATTCTCACAGCATACGAAGCCATGAATCTCAATCTCGATGGCACCAACCTCATCGTACTAAGTGCATGTGAAACCGGATTGGGAGATGTAAAAGCCGGCGAAGGTGTCTACGGATTGCAGCGCGCATTCCTTGTTGCCGGCGCCGACGCACTCATCATGAGCTTGTGGAAAGTCGACGATGCCGCAACGCAGCAGCTCATGACAAATTTTTATACCAACTGGATTAAGCTCGGCAACAAACAAAAGGCATTCAAACAGGCGCAGCTACAACTGATGACAAAATATAAAGAGCCGTATTATTGGGGTGCGTTTGTGATGATGGGGATGTGATTTTAGTTTAAAGTTTCAGGTTTTAAAGTTTCAGGTTTTAAAGTTTCAGGTTTTAAAGTTTCAAGTTCCAAGTTATTACTGTCCGGGAAAAAAATATGAAGCAGGGCCATTTCGACCCTGCTTTTTTCATGGTAGATTGAGTTACCACACAAAATCAACCATGAATAAAAGTAATCATTTCTCCGG
>Ga0068856_100006191_pt1 | contig 11740 bp, 11 predicted proteins | sample KBSCornC62_FD_66595 | JGI IMG/M metagenome (GOLD analysis project Ga0068856, IMG submission 66595) | Corn rhizosphere microbial communities from Kellogg Biological Station, Michigan, USA - KBS Corn C6-2 | ecosystem: Host-associated > Plants > Roots > Rhizosphere > Soil ...
CGCCCCGATGCCGAGGATCAGCCGCCAGTCGAGGTTCCCGGCGCCGCCCGGGTTCGCCTTGAGCACGATCAGCGCCACGATGTAGGAGACCAGGATCCCGACCGTGATCATCCACTGCTGGATGATGCTCAGCTGACCGCGCCGGTTCCGCGGGGCGAACTCCGCGATGTAGGCGGTGGCGATCGCCGAGTCGGCGCCGATGGCCAGGCCGATCAGCGTGCGGGAAGCCAGCAGCATGCCGGCGTTGATGGTGACGGCGGACAGCAGCGCGCCGATCGCGTAGATCCCGGCGTCGGTGATCAGCAGGGATTTCCGGCCGAAGCGGTCGGTCAGCGGCCCGGCGATGAGGGCGCCGGCCGCCGCGCCCAGGGACGCCCCGGCGACCAGGTAACCGGTGGCGAAGCTGGACAGGTGATACGGGATGAACGGCAGCGCCGCGCCGATGTTCGACGTGTCGTACCCGAACAGGAAACCGCCGACGCAGGCGAGCGTGGCGAGATACCAGTAGAAGGTCGTGGGTATCCGCGAGTCCAGCTCTTCCAGCAGGTTGCGTCCTGCCGGGCGCGTGGCCCTGGTCTCTGTCATGATCGGCGGACCTCCTCGGGCCCGGCCGCCAACCAGTTGCCGGCCCGGGCAGGGTCGGCCGTTACCCGCGCGGAACTTCAGCAAACAGGAGGGCAACGGTGAGCGCGGCGCGGGTCACGCGCCGCGGCTCGTCAGGCCCGGGGGCCGGTCAGGGCTTGCGGGCGACGGCGCCCCAGGCCGAGGTGGCGTCCTCGGGAGCGGTGTCGAACTCGCCAGGGCGCCAGGTGTGCACGTACACCAGGCCGGGCTCGACCAGCTCCATGCCCTCGAAGAACCTGGCCACCTGGTCGCGGTCGCGGAGCGTCTGCGGGGTGGACACCCGCTCGTTGTACCGCCGCTGTGCCTCGGCCTGGCCCGGGGCGATGTCGATTGCCGGGTGCGAGATGGCCAGGTAGCTGCCGGCCGGCAGCTGGGTCATCAGCCAGGCGACGAGTCCCCAGGGGTCCTCGGAGTCCTGGATCAGGTGCAGGACGCCGATGAGCATGAGCGCGACCGGCTGGCTGAAGTCGAGGGTCTCGGCGGCGGACTCGATGATCGGGCCGGGCTCGCGGACGTCGCCGTCGACGTACTGGGTCGCGCCCTGCGGGCCGCTGGTCAGCAGGGCCTGTGCGTGCGAGAGGACGATCGGGTCGTTGTCGACGTAGACGATCCGCGCGCCGGGGGTGACCTCCTGGGCGACCTGGTGCGTGTTGTTCGCCGAGGGGATGCCGGTGCCGATGTCGAGGAACTGGCGGATGCCGGCGTCCTCGGCCAGGTAGCGGACGGCGCGGGCGAGGAACCGCCGGTTCGCCTGGATCCGCCAGCGCAGGCCGGGGGCGACGGCCAGGACGCGCTCGGCGGCTTCGCGATCAGCCGCGAAGTTGTCCTTGCCGCCCAGCCAGTAGTCGTAGACGCGGGCCGGGTGGGCGACCGAGGTGTCGATGGCGAGGCCGGGGCCGGGGCCCTCAGGCCCGTTGCCGGTGGCCCCGGCGTCCTCCGCTCCAGCCACGAGGCTGCCTCCGTCCCTGCCGATGCCGCGGAACCCGCGAGCCCGCCGATTTCCCGGTTAGCTTAGCCCTGCGGGCGGCCTGCCCGGCCTGCCCGGCGGGCCCGCGGGTGGTGCGCACAGGGTTGGTTAGGCTAACCTAAGCCGAAGCCTGACCCCTGCAGAGAGCCAGCCAGCATCGTGTTCACCTGTATCTGCCGAGCCGTTACCGACAAACAGATCCGCGCCGCGATCGTGCTGGGCGCCTCCACCGTGGACGCGGTGGCCAGGGAAACCCGTGCCAGCACGGGCTGCGGCGGCTGCCGGGGGAAGATCCAGGACATGATCGACGGCTGCTGCCCGGTCGGTGCCGCGGCGGGTGCGGCGGCCCCGGCGGGTTCAGCGGTCCGCGGCGCGGTTTCCGTTAGGGTGGCCGAATGCGCGGTGACGAGCAGGTACTTGAGTTCCTGAACGAGCAGCTCAGCGCCGAACTCACAGCGATCAACCAGTATTTCCTTCACGCCCGGATGCAGGCCAACCTGGGCTGGGTGAAGCTGGCGGCGCACACCAGGGCCGAGTCGATCGACGAGATGCGGCACGCCGAGACGCTGGCCGACCGGATCCTGTTCCTTGAGGGGCTGCCGAACTTCCAGCGGCTGTTCCCGCTCCGGATCGGCCAGACGGTCACCGAGATGCTCAGGGCCGACCTGGCGGTGGAGGCCGAGGCCGTCGACCGGCTGCGCCGCGGCATCGCGCACATGCGCGGTGTCGCCGACGTCACCAGCGCGAACATCTTCGAGGCGATCCTCGCCGACGAGGAGACGCACATCGACTACCTGGAGACCCAGCTCGGGCTCGTCGAGCAGCTGGGCGAGCCGCTGTACCTGGCGCAGCTGGTCGAGCAGCCCAGCGACTAGCTCACCAGGCAATCGTGCTGAAGCCGGTGATAGGGGCGAGTTGCGGTACGGACAGCGAGAAGTGGCGTCCGGTTCTGAGGTCGAAGGCCTCCACCCGCGAGCGGTCGAAGAACAGGTACGCGAGCATGTGCCGGCCCGACCGGTCCAGGGCGAGCCACGGGGTCGACTGCTTCTTGCCTCCTGGGCTCAGGCGGGCTACCTGCCTGATCAGCGAGCCCGTGCTGGTGCGGTACACATTGAGAACGACCGGGCCCTCGCTGGACCCGAGCTGGGCCTCCGCGTAAATCTGCGTGCCGGACGGGCTGAGGATCGAATAACCGACGCCTTCCGGCAGTTCCAGCACCTTGCGGGCGCTCTTGAAGATCGGCCCCGCGGGCGCGTCGGTACGGATCGTCCAGACAAGGTTCTTCCCTGCCGAGCCTGGCCCGGGAGACACGAACCCGAGCACCGAGCCGTCCGCGGACAGCGACGGGCTGGCGTACGGCAACGGGTCGCGCCAGCGGCTGACCTGCCCAGTGGCGAGGTGGATGGCTCCCAACTGCAGGCCGCGTGGCCCGCAGCCATCCAAGGTGAAGGCCAGCACCTTCCCGTCCGCGCTGCCGGCGAGCTGCCCCACGTCCCCGCTGATGCGGGGCACACTCAGCGGGGTGACCCGCTGGAGCTGGCCCGCCGCGCTGACGGAGAACCTCGTGAAGTGCGTGACGCAGGCCTTCCGGTCGAAGGCCGCGGCCACAAAGGTCCGGTCGTTGCCGAGCCTGCTCACCGCCTGGAGCTGCTGCGAAGCAGGGACCGTGAGTTTTACGCCCGGCACCGGCCGGCCGCTGCCGGAACGGTAGATCTTCACCACGGTGACCGGGGGCGTGCCCGTCGCCGTCCGGTCCGCCGTGAGGGCGACGAAGAACCGGGGGGCAGCGGCCGGATCGGCGAGGCTCCCGCTTGGTGTGCCGTCCAGCAGCCCGGGGACGACGACCGCCGCGGTGACGGCTATGGCCGTCACGCTCGCCGCGGCGGCGACCGGGACCAGGGCGCGGACCCGGGCCCGCGGTACCCAGGCGCGCAGGCGCCAGACCGAACGGGACGCCCGGGAGTTCCGTGCCGGGGTCGGCCGTGGTGGCAGGTCCCCGGCCGTGATCGTGCCTGCAGCGGCCGCGAAGGCGTCGCGGACCTGGGCTTCCATCGCTTCCGCCGTCTGCGCCGGCAGGCCGTGGTCTCTCTTCATGCTTCCTGCTCTGCCTTCCTGGCCTGTGCGGCTAGCGAGGCCAGCGCCCGTGAGGCGGTTGACGCTACGGTTCCGCGGCTGATCCCCAGGTCAGCCGCTATCTCGTTGTCGGTGAGGTCGAGGAAGTAGCGCAGCACGAGGACCTCCTGCTGGCGCCGGGGGAGTACCGCGATGGCCTGGAGCACCTCGCGCCGGTCCTCGCCGTCCAGCGCGGCCGCCTCGGCGGACCACACCGCCGGTTCGTGGGTGACCTTGCGCAGCCGGGCCCGCTTCCGCGACCTGAGGACGCTCCGGCAGCCGTTCAGGACGGAAGCTCTCAGATACGCGACGGCACGGTCCGGGTCACTCAGCCGGCCAAGACCGCGGAAGAGGCCGATGAACGCTTCCTGGACGACGTCCTCGGCACTGGGCCGGTCGCCGACGAGGAGCAGGGCCATGCGCGTCAGCCGGAGCGCGTGACCGCGGTAGAGCTCGTCGACAAGCTGGCCGGGCGGCACAAAGTCCCGGCGTGGCGCAGCGGCGTCCGCCAGGACGTCGGGCGGGCTGGTTCGCCGCGCGGTCATTCGCACCTCCCCACTCAGCTTCCTCCTTGCCGTACCGCGGGCGGGTTCTGTTGTTTCCGGCGTTTCCGGGGGCACGTACTGATGACGCCGCCGCGGCCCGTTTGTTGAGCCGAAGCTGTCGGCGGTGGCCGCTAAGGTCGGGCCATGGCTGAGTTCATGCGTGCTGACCTGCGCGGATCTGTGTTCGACCACGTCGACCTGAGCGGTGCGACGCTGCGGGCCGTCGATCTGAGCGGTGCGCAGTTCCGCGTCGTGGACCTGAGCGGGGCCAGGCTGCGGGGCGCCGAGCTGGCCAACGTCGAGATCGACGGCGAGCTTCTCAACGTGACCGTCAACGGCGTCGACATCGCCCCGCTGGTGGAGGCCGAGCTGGACCGGCGGTATCCCGACCGGGCCAGCATGCGGCCGTCAGACCCGGCGGGGTTCGCCGCGGCCTGGGACATCGTCGAGCGGCTGTGGGGCGAGACCGTCGAGCGGGCCCGGCGGCTGCCGCCGGAGTTGCTGCACGAGCAGGTCGACGACGAGTGGTCCTTCACCGAGACGCTGCGGCACCTGGTGTTCGCTACCGAGTGCTGGGTAAAGCGGGTCATCCTGGGCGACCCGGCTCCCTGGGATGCGCTGAGCCTGCCCTGGGACGAGATGTCGGACACCCCCGGCGTGCCGCGGGACCGCGCGGCACGGCCGTCGCTCGACGTGGTTCTCGCGCTGCGGCGGGACCGGATGGCGACGGTCCGGCAGGTCATCGAGGGGCTGACCGATGAGTCGCTGGCCGGCCAGACCGAGCCGGTCGAAGGCCGCGGCTGGCCGCCCGCCCGCCACTGGCCGGTCCGCGAGTGCCTGCTGGTCGTCCTGAACGAGGAGTGGCAGCACCGGCTCTACGCCGAGCGCGACCTGGCTGTCCTCGAGACCCGCGCGCCGTAGTCTGCGCCGCCCCGGTGCCCGGTGCCATCATGGGCGGCGTGACGGCGTGGCGGGATTTCGAGAAGGCAGAGCCGGAGTTCGCCCAGCGCGTGCGGGCGCTGTTCGACGCTCACCGGCACAAGACGATCGCCACCGTGCGGGCCGATGGGTCGCCGCGGATCTCCGGGATCGAGACGGCCTTCGAGGACGGCGAACTCGTCTTCGGCTCGATGGCCGACGCCCGCAAGGGCGCGGACCTGCGCCGCGATCCGCGCTTCGCGCTGCACAGCGCCACGGTCGACCCGGTCGAGGGCTCCGAGGCGCAGTGGCCGGGCGAGGCCAAGGTCTCCGGGCAGGCCATCGCCGGGCCGCTCGCCGAGGGCCAGGACGGCGACCGTTTCCTCGCCGACATCGCGCTGGTCGTGCACACCCACCTCGACCCGGCAGCTACCCGGCTCGTCATCGAATGGTGGACCCCGGCCGGAGGCCTGCAGAAGGCCGAGCGCGCGTGACGCGGTGAAGCCGCAGCCCGCGACCATGCCGTACCAGCAGGTCGCTATCGTCCGGTAGATGGACCTGCTGGTGACGGCGCGCCTGCGGCTGCGGGCCTGGGCGGAGGCCGACCTCCCGGCGTTCTTCGACATCTACTCACGTGACGAGGTCACGCGCTGGCTGGGCCCGCAGCCCCGCCGGTCCGTGGCCGACCTCGCCGAGGCCCGCCGGGGCCTGGAACGGTGGCGCGCCTTCTCGGCGGGCCTGGAGGCGCCGCTCGGGCTGTGGGCGATCGTGCCGCTCGGGCCGGACGCGGCACCTGCGGGCGAACCGGTGGGAACGGCGCTGCTGCTGCCGCTCAGCGACGCCGATGGCCCGACCGGGCTCACCGAGGTGGGCTGGCACCTGCACCCCGATCACCAGGGCCGGGGCCTCGCCACCGAAGCCGCCGCGGCGCTGCTCCAGGCGGCCGCGGACGCCGGGATCCGCGACATCCTGGCCCTGACCGACCTGGACAACACGCCCTCGCAGGCCGTGGCTACCCGGCTGGGCATGCGCGACGAGGGCACCACCGACCGCTGGTTCGGCCTGACCACGCGCCAGTTCAGAACCGGCTGACTTCCCGGTGACGGATTCCGGCCGGTACCGGCAATAACGGTGCCGGAGGCAGGCCGTCCGGGTTAGATGCAGTGTGTGCAGGGGAAGGGCATGTTCCCGCGTGCTCCTTTCCCGGAAACGCACCTCCGTGGCTGGTCGGACGGAAGATCCCCCGACTCGAAGGAGAGCTGACCTTGAGCGACCTGCAGGCAACCGATCAGCCTTCCGCTGAAGATCGCCGGCAGAAGGGCCGGCTGTTCTTCGCCAGCTTCCTGATGCTGTTCACCGAGCTCGCGCTGATCCGCTGGATCACCGCGAACAACGTGTACGTGACCGAGGCGACCAACTTCGTCCTGCTGGCCAGCTTCCTCGGCATCGGCATCGGCTTCCTGAACGCCAGGTCAGGCCGGGACTACCTGCGCTGGACGCCGCTCGCGCTGCTGGCGCTGGTGGGCTTCGTGCTCGCGTTCCCGGTGGTCCTGCAGGTCGGGCCGACGCCGTTCCGCGGGATCGGGCATATCGCGGCGCTGCCCAAGCCGCTGAGCTTCATCGGCGTCTTCGTGCTCACCGTGGCCGTCATGGCGGGCTACGGCCAGGCGGTCGCGCGGGTCTTCGTCGGCTTCCGCCCGCTGAGCGCCTACCGGCTGGACATCCTGGGCAGCATCGCGGGCATCGCGGTATTCAGCGCCCTGGCGTTCCTGCAGCAGCCGCCCTTCATCTGGGGCCTTGTCGCCGGGGGCGGCCTCGCGGGCCTGCTGCTGCCGAAGATCAGGTGGTGGCAGGCGGTCGCTGTCGTGCTGGCTGTCGCCCTGCTGGGCATCGAGTCCTACGGTTCCGGTGAGCACTGGTCGCCCTACAACAAGCTCGTCCTGCACAAGCAGCGCGGCAGCGCCGTCCGGGTGACCGCGAACAACATCCCGTTCCAGACGATCCACTCGATCGCCTTTCTGCGGGCGCACGACAAGTTCTACTTCTTCCCCTACCGCCATGTGCCGCCGCAGGACCTGGGCAACGTCCTGATCATCGGCGCGGGCACCGGGAACGACGTGGCGGTCGCGCTGGCCCATGGGGCCAGGCACATCGACGCCGTGGAGATCGACCCCGCGCTGCCCGCGACCGGCCGCCGGCTGCACCCTGAGCACCCGTACCAGGACCCGCGGGTCACGGTCCACATCGCCGATGGCCGCCAGTTCCTGCAGAACACGACCCAGCACTACAGCCTGATCATGTTCGCGCTGCCCGACTCGCTGACCGCGCTGGCCGGGCAGTCCGGGCTCCGGCTGGAGAGCTACCTGCTCACCGAGAACTCGCTCGCCGAAGCGCGGCAGCGCCTGGCGCCCGGCGGCACCTTCGTCATGTACAACTGGTACGCCCCGTTCGTGCTGAACAGGTACGCGAGCGAGCTGATCGACGTGTACCACCAGACCCCGTGCCTCGAGCTGAGCAACCCCGGCCTGGCGCGAACCGTGGGGGTCCTCACCGTCGCGCCCGGGCGGTCAGTGCCGAACTGCACGAAGTTGTGGCAGGGCAGCCGGGTCAGCCCGGCGACCGACGACTGGCCGTTCCCGTACCTGCCGACCCCCTCCATCCCGCTGTCCTACCTGCTGATGATCGTCGCGATCCTGCTGGCCTCGCTGCTGCTGGTCCGGATCGGCGGCGGTTCCTTCACCCGGATGAGCTCCTACATCGACCTGGCCTTCATGGGCGCCGCGTTCATGCTGCTGGAGACCAAGAACATCGTCGGCTTCGCGCTGCTCTTCGGGACCACGTGGTTCGTCAACGCCCTTGTGTTCGCCGCCGTGCTCGGCGCGGTGTACCTCGCGGTCGAGACGGCCCGGTGGGTGAAGAGGCTTCCGCCGCCGCTGGTGCTCTACGGCGCGCTGATCGCCTCGCTGGTCGTGACGTGGGTGGTGCCCCAGGCCTCGCTTCTGAACCTGCCGGTGATCCCGCGCTTCCTGGCGGCCGCCGCGCTCGGGTTCGCCCCGGTGTTCCTGGCCAACCTGATCTTCGCGCAGCGGTTCAAGGAGGTCGCCTCCTCGGGCACGGCGTTCGCGGCGAACCTGCTCGGCGCCATGGTCGGCGGCACGCTGGAGTACCTCTCGCTGATCACCGGATACCGCGCTTCGCTGATCGCCGTTGCCGTGCTCTACGGCCTCGCGTTCGTGACCGGCCGGGGCCGCCGCCCGGCCGAGACGGCTCCCGTTCCTGGTCCCAAGGAGCCCCTGGGCGTCTCCACCTGAGGCCGGTTACCTCGTGCTGCCTGGGCTGCCGGCGCGCTGCCTGTCGAGGAAGGCCTGCTCGGCCGGGTTCGTGGTGAGGGCCCGCGCGGTGGCGTAGGCGGCCGCGGCTTCCTGGCCGCGGCCGAGGCGGCGCAGCAGGTCGGCGCGTGCGGCGTGGAAGAGGTAGTAGCCGTCCAGGACCGGGGACCGCAGGTCGTCCACGGCGGCCAGGCCGGCCGCGGGGCCGCGGATCTCGGCCAGCGCGACGGCCCGGTTGAGCGCGACGACCGGCGTCGGCGTGAGCGCGTAGAGCTGGTCGTAGAGCGTCAGGATCGCGTGCCAGTCGGTGCTGCCGAAGCTCGGCGCCACCGAATGGACGGCGTTGATGGCGGCCTGGATCTGGTACGGGCCGGGGCGGCCACGCTCGACGCACGCGCGCACGATGGCCTGGCCTTCGGCGGTCAGGCCCGGGTCCCAGAGCCGCCGGTCCTGCTCAGCCAGGCGGACCAGCTCGCCGCTGGCGGTGAGGCGGGCGGCGCTGCGGGCGTGCAGCAGCACGAGCAGCGCCAGCAGCCCCTGCGCCTCCGGCTCGCCGGGCATGAGCCCGGCGAGCAGGCGGGCCAGCCGGATTCCCTCGGCACACAGGTCGAGCCTCATCAGGGAGCCGGCGGTCGCGGCGTAGCCCTCGTTGAAGATCAGGTAGACCACCGCGAGGACAGGCGTGAGGCGGCCGGGCAGTTCGGCTTCCGCGGGCACACGGTACGGAATGCGGGTGTCCCTGATCTTGCGCTTGGCCCGGACGATCCGCTGGGCCATGGTTGCCTCGGGAACGAGGAACGCCCGCGCGATCTCCGCCGTCTCGAGCCCGCCGAGCAGCCGCAGGGTCAGCGCGACCTGGGCGGGCTGGCCCAGCGCCGGATGGCAGCAGGTGAAGATCAGGCGCAGCCGGTCGTCGGGCACCGCCGTGTCCTCCTCCCTTTCCTGGGTTGGGGCGCTGTCTGCCGCTGGCTGATCGGCGGCGGGCCCGTACAGGTGATGCGCCTGCGCGTGCCGCTCGTCGCGGGCCGACTCGCGGCGCAGCCTGTCGATGGCCCGGTTGCGGGCGGTCGTGACGATCCACGCACCGGGGTTGGGCGGCAGGCCCTCTGCTGGCCACCGGGCGACCGCCACGGTGAAGGCGTCCTGGACCGCTTCCTCGGCGGCGTCGATGTCGCCGAGAAAGCGGATCAGGGCGGCGACGCAGCGGCCGTATTCGCGGCGGAAGAGGGCCCCGGCGGCCCCGGCGGCCTCGGCGGTCACGGTGGCGGTTACGGCGGTTACGGCGCGAGGGCCTCTGGCCGCGGCGCGGCTGCGCTCACTGCGAGCCGGACGCGTTGATCCGTATCGCGTCGTCGAGCTCCCCTTCAAAGAAGGGGCGGACCTCGATCGGCCGCTGTTCCGCGGCCGCGGCGAGCCTGGCCCACTCCAGGGCCGCGTCCAGGTCGGCGACGTCGATGATCCAGAACCCGGCGAGGTGCTCCTTGGTCTCCGTGTACGGCCCGTCGGTGATCAGGAAGTCGCCGCCGGACTGGCGGACTACGGTCGCCGACGCGCCGCCTCCCTGCAGGCCGCTCTTGAACACGAACACGCCGGCGTCGGTCATCTTGCCGCCCAGCTCGTTCACGCCGGCCCACACCTGGCGGCTTCGTTCCGGGGAAATAACCTCGTCATCGGCCTTGTAGAGCGCGAGCAGGTACTGCGACATACCGATCACTCCCGTTTGCCGTCCGGGGCCGGTCTGTCGCCGGCCCTCACTTCCGCTACGAAGTGGCCCCGCAGAATCGACACCCATCCGCCACGTTGCCAGAAATCCGGCGCGGTCTGCGGGGACCGGGGCCGGGCGGGGCCACCGTACGATGGCAGCCGATGACGGCACACGAGACTGCGCCGCCCGGAGATTCAGACGACAGCTGGTCCAGCACAGACGCCGGGGAGATCAGCCAGCCTGATACCAGGCGGCGGCGCATTCTGGTGCCGCCGGTGCCGGGCCGCGCGTTCTGGGGCTGGGCCGGCCCGCTGCTGGTTACCCTGTTCGGCGCGTTCCTGCGGTTTGACCGGCTCACCGTGCCCAGGGCGGTGGTCTGGGACGAGACCTACTACGTGGGTGACGCGTGGGGGATCCTGCGCCACGGCGTAGAGATCCAGCACGTCGCGAACGCGAACAGCCTGCTGGCGCACGGCAGCACCCACATCCTGGCCGGGACTCAGGCGGAGCTGGTCGTCCACCCGCCGCTTGGCAAGATGATGATCGCGGCGGGGGAGTGGCTGTTCGGGCTGACCCCGTTCGGCTGGCGGTTCGCGGTCGCGGTGATCGGCTCGGCGTCAATCCTGATGCTGGCCCGGATCGTCCGGCGGATGACCAGATCCACTCTCGTCGGCTGCATCGCCGGCCTGCTGATGGCACTGGACGGCCTGGAGCTGGTGCTGTCCCGCACGGCGCTGCTGGACATCTTCGTGATGTTCTGGGTGCTGGCCGCGTTCGGCCTGCTGATCATCGACAGGGACCGAACCAGGGCCAGGGTCGCGGCCGCTGCGGAAGCGGCCGTCGCCGTCCCGGCCGCCGCGGCGGCCGGGCCGCACCCGCCGGGCGCGCTGTTCGTGGCTGGCCGGAGGCCGGCGCTGCCCGGCGGCGGGCCCGCGCTGGGGATCCGGTGGGTCCGGGCTGGCGCAGGTGCGTGCCTGGGCGCGGCGGTGGCGAGCAAGTGGAACGGCGCCTGGTACATAGTCGCGTTCGCCGGGCTGGCCATCGCCTGGGACGTCAGCGCCCGCCAGGCGGCCGGTTTCCGGGACCGGTGGGCCGGCTGGCGGCGCTCGGACGCCAGGTGGCTGCCGATGTGGTTCGGGCTGATTCCCGCGGTGGTCTACACGGCGTCGTGGGCCGGCTGGTTCGCCACGCCCTACGGCTACAACCGCGACGGCGCGGTGCTGAACAACGGCCATCCGGCCGGCACCATCGCGGCCTGGCTCGCCTACAACCAGCACATGCTCAAGTTCGGCCTGGGCCTGACCACCGCCGACCCCTACCAGTCCAACCCGCTGGGCTGGCTGGTCCTTTCCAGGCCGCTGGCCCTGCGCTCGGTCTGCACCGCGCCCTGCGCCCCCGGCCTGGGCACCGAGCAGGAAATCCTGGCCATCGGCACGCCCGCGATCTGATGGGCCGCGACCGCCGCCGGGCTGTTCTGCCTGGTCTGGTGGGCGATGCGGCGCGACTGGCGGGCCGGCGCCGCGCTGCTCGGCATCGCCGC
>Ga0068856_100006196_pt1 | contig 11735 bp, 7 predicted proteins | sample KBSCornC62_FD_66595 | JGI IMG/M metagenome (GOLD analysis project Ga0068856, IMG submission 66595) | Corn rhizosphere microbial communities from Kellogg Biological Station, Michigan, USA - KBS Corn C6-2 | ecosystem: Host-associated > Plants > Roots > Rhizosphere > Soil ...
CCAGGAGCAGTCGGAGACGCATACCATGATGCCGCCAATCATTCAACGATCACGCGCGGAGGATTTTCTACCGCCGCCAGCGGCGTGAAGATACCCGCACTTTTTTTCAATTTCACGCGCTTTTAAAGAAGCATCTTTGACTGGTAAAAGGTGAGCTTGTTGTTACCCTGCTTGCAGAATCGGATAGTCGTGCAAAATCCTAAAGTGAACGACCATGAGAGTCGGTCCGGAGGTCAATTCAACACCACGAATTGGAGCGTCGTGTTGCTCGCCGGCCAGGGACAATCCGCCACAAGTGCTTCCGCCTTGGAATCACTTTGCCGCGCGTATTGGAAGCCCATTTTTGTCTTTGCACGCGCCAGGCTTTATTCGGAAGCTGACGCCAAGGATCTCGCACAGCATTTCTTCTACACGCTGATTGAGCGAAACGATTTCAGCGGACTGAATCCGAGCAAAGGAAAGTTCCGAACCTTTCTACTCACCGCCTTCACGCATTTTTTGTCCAACGAGCGGGACCGGGCCGGGGCTGGCAAACGTGGCGGTGGGAAAATTATCGTATCATTCGATGAACTGTCGCCGGAGGAAACGGCCTTGCAGGATCCAGCCTCGGAAACATCCGCCGTCACCGGCTTTGACCGGCAATGGGCCAGATCGGTGGTCAAACAGGCGCTGGATGCCTTGAGAGACGAGATGAATGCGGCCGGCAAGGGTCATCAGTTCACAGTGCTCAAATCGTTCTTAGTGGCCGAATCGGCGCCGGGCGATCACGCAATTGCGGCCCATGAACTGGGCGTGGCGGATTCATCGGTACCTGTCTTTGTACACCGGATGCGCCAGCGGTACCGGCAACTGGTGCGGGCCCAGGTCGCGCAGACCGTTACCAACCCAGCCGAACTGGATGAGGAAATGCGGCATTTGTTCGCCGTTTTAAACGAGTAGGCCAAAGAATGATTCGCCCCGCGCCGCCAATTTCCTGTAATCCAGCACCACGATTGCTTCTTACCTAGTTAGCAACCGATAACATGGCAAGCTTCAGCGCCACAACCTGCCCCAAATGCGGTGCCGCATTGTCCGACGACGGGTTGTTCGGCTTATGCCTGCGATGCCTGGGCCGGCTTGGGCTGGCGCCGGATGCGGACGGTGCCAGCATGCTGCGGCTGGGTGATTACGAACTCCTCGAAGAAATCGCGCGCGGTGGAATGGGCGTGGTTTATCGCGCCCGCCAGTTGAGCCTCAACCGGGTGGTGGCGGTGAAAGTAATTCTAAATGGCCCTTTCGCCAGCCCTGATTTTGTCCGCCGTTTCCGCAACGAGGCGGAAGTCACCGCCGCGCTGCGCCATCCCAATATTGTGTCCGTATATGAAGTCGGCGAATACGCCGGCCATCATTTCCTCTCGATGGAATATGTGGATGGGCGGAATCTGGCGCAACTGGTCCAGGAACAGCCGTTGCCAGCCCGGCGCGCTGCCGGTTATGTGAAAGCGGTTGCCGAAGCGGTTCATTACGCGCACCAAAACGGCGTGCTGCACCGCGACCTCAAACCTTCGAACATTTTGCTCGACGCGTTCGACCACCCGCGCGTCACGGATTTTGGCCTCGCGAAAATTCTCGGTAACGACGCGGAGCTCACTGCGACGGGCCAGGTTTTGGGATCGCCCAATCACATGCCACCCGAACAGGCGGCCGGAAAATTCTCCCAGGCCAACGCCCAGTCAGATGTCTATTCGCTCGGGTCAATTCTTTATCAACTGATGGCCGGGCGGCCGCCGTTTCAAGGCGGCACACTGCCGGAATTGCTGGCACAGGTGCAGACCGCGGAACCCATTCCGCCGCGGCAGTTGAATCCAAGCATTCCGGCAGACCTGGAGAGCATTTGCCTGAAATGCCTGCAAAAGGAAACCTCCCGGCGCTACGCTTCTGCGGGCGATCTGGCCGACGACTTGGGCAAGTTCATCGACGAACGGCCGGTGCTGGCCCGCCCGGTTTCGTCCACCGAAAAAGCCTGGCGCTGGTGCCGCCGGCGACCGCTGCTCGCGGCCTTGTGGCTCGCGCTGTTCGTGGTGGTGCTCTCCGGTTTCGGCGGCATTCTCTGGCAATGGCGCCGTGCCGAGTTCCACGCGCAGGGCGAAAAGATCCAACGTCTGGCAGTCGAAGCAAACGCCGCAAAAACGCGTCTGAACCTGTATGCCGCCGATGTGAATCTCGCCGCACAGGCAATCCAGGAAGGCGACTACGGCCTGGCGCGGCGAACTCTGGACAGCCTGAAGCCGCAGGCGGGAGAGCCGGATTTGCGCGGATTCGAATGGCGTTACCTTTGGAATGTTTCTCGCGGCGATCAAATCGCCACTCTCACCGGACATCAGTGGATTGTCACCGGCGCGGCATTTTCGCCGGATGGAAAGAGAGTTGCCAGTTGTGGCATGGGTGGAGAGGTGCGGGTGTGGGACGTGGCCAGCCATGCCTGCCTCAGAAAGTTCAATCCGGATACCGAAACCTTGTGGTCGGTTGCGTTCACGCCGGATGGCCGCGCGTTAATGATCGCAGGCACCCATGGAATTCAGTTTTGGAATACCGAGTCGTGGCAGATGCTGACCAATTACCCGGGCCGGCTAGCGGCGTTGTCAAGGGATGACACGACAGTGGCCATTTCAGAGTCCAGTCCGTTTTACGTCCAGGAAAGCGGGCCGGTATCGCTCTGGAACTGGCGCACTGGCGAAAAACTTAGGACGTTCAGCCACCAGGGCCGGGTGTTGTCGTTATCGCCCGATAACCGCCACCTCGCCATGGCCGACGTGGACACGGGAGTGCTGGTGTTCGACGTGGCCAGCGGTGCACTGCTAAAAAGCTTGCCGACTGCGCGCGCCGTCTGGTCCCTTGGTTTTTCACCTGACAGCAAGACGCTAGTCGGCGCCGGCTGGTGCGGGCAGGCTTTTGTTTGGAACTGGGAGACAGATTCGCCGCCACGCGAGATTTCCGTCAACCGCCTTAATCTTTGGTCCGTCTCCTTTTCACCGGATGGTTCAACCATCGTGACCACGAGTTCCGACCAGACCGTCCGGCTTTGGGATGCCGTCACCTTGCAGCCGAGGGCGGTTTTGCACGGACACGCCAACGAAATTTGGTGCGCGGCTTTCAGCGCAGATGGCAAAATGCTGGTCACTGGCGGCAAGGATGCAAACGTCTTGCTGTGGAAAACAGCGTTCAACTTGCGCCCGGATTCCATTCCGTATGAACACCATTCACTGCCGCTGTTTTCAGTCAAAGGCGACTGGCTCTTTTGCCGGGAGCCGGCTGGAACCAACGCCGGCGTATTATGGAATACGGAAACTTTGGAAGCTGTCGGCAGTTTTCCCGGGCGGGATCGTTACCCTGCCGGTTATTCGCCGGATGGGCAGAAGATGGCTTTTCCGAGCCAAGACGGAGCGAGGCTGGAATATCGTCCGCCGGGCGCGACCGAACCGGAACACACGGTGACGTTAAGCAACCCACCCGCGCCCGGCACAACTCTTGTGGCTTCGGGAATGTCCCCGGAAATGGATTATTTTTTTAGCGTGGATCAGTCGGGATTGGTTCGCATCTGGAAATCCGCTACCGGAACTTTCGTGCGATCTTTGCAGGTCCCCGCCCCTCCCATCCGGAATATAGTGATGAGCGCCGGCGGGCGCTGGCTGGTTGTTTCGGTGGAACGCGACAACGAAGCGCATTTGTACGACTGCACGACTGGCTTGGAGAAACATCTTCTTGGTCACAAGGATTTCATCAGTCACCTTGCTTTTTCTCCCGACGGCGCGACCCTGGCGACGGGCGGAATTGATGGAACGATTCGGTTGTGGAACACCGCCACGGGCACGTCGTGGGCGGTTTTGCCCGGACACATGCAGGAGACAACTGACGTTGCCTTTTCACCCGATGGCCGGACGCTCGCTTCGATAAGCCAGGGCGAATCTCTCAAGCTTTGGCACATTCCAACGCTGCGAGAAGTCTATTCCGAGCAAATGCCGGACGCGGGTACATGGTTGCGATTTTCTCCCGACGGACGGCGATTGGCCGTAGGCACCCGATCGAATCTGGTGCGTCTGCTTCAGGCTCCGAACGATTGAAACGAGCCGTTTCGGTGCTTCAGTCGAAGATTTTTTCCGAAATCGAATTTTTTTTGTAATCCTCGATTTGTTTTTCTTCTTACTTCAATGAGCGGTTCTGCATTTACGCCGTGCAGGCTCGACCAAGGATCAGGCGAAATGGACAAATCAACTTTAAAAATATGAAAAACAGCACTATTTGCAGGCTTTTGATGCTGGCGGGCTGCCTGCTTCTCGCAGATGTGGCCGCAGCCCAATCCACGGCGTTCACCTATCAGGGACGATTGGACGACACCGGCGCGCCCGCCAACGGCAGTTACGACATTTCGTTTGCCGCTTATGACGCTGCCGTGGGCGGAAACTTGATTGTTGATATCGTCACAAACTCCGCCGTGGCCGTGAGCAATGGTCTGTTTACCACATCGGTGGATTTGGGCGATATCTTTACCGGCGGCGATGTGTGGCTGGAAATCGCGGTGAGCACCAACTCCGCGGACACGTTTTCCATCATCGTCCCGCGCGAACCCTTCACGCCAACGCCTTACGCGCTGTATGCCAAAACAGCCGGCACGGCGGCGGGCGCCTCGCCTGGCACGCTCGTGACCAGCCTCAACACGCTCAAGGATGACATCACGCTTGCGGCGGGCGCAAATGTGGTGATTACGCCGAGCGGAAACACTCTCACAATTTCCTCCGCCGGTGCGGGCGGCAACGGCATTTGGTCGGTGAATGGAAACAAGGCGTATTATACCGCCGGCAGCGTGGGCGTGGGCACGAGCGATCCGAAAGGTGCGCTTCAGGTCGCGGGCGGCGGCCTGGCGGTGACGGGCTCTTCCAGTCCCTACACCGGCGCGGGCGCGGGCATTTTTATGGAAAACTCAGCGACTTATGGCGGGGTTTTGTTTGCGTTCGACTACGGACTGAACACGCCACAAAACCTGGCGCTCAATTCACCCGGTGGCAACGTTGGCATCGGCACACTCACGCCATCGGCCAAGCTGACCGTGTACGACCCGGGATCGGTGAGTCATCGCATCCAGTCGGGTGGCGGCGTAAACGCCTGGGCCCGCGTTGAGTTCGCGAACGCCAACGGTCAGTGGGATGTGGGAACTTCGCGCGGTTACAACGGTGATTCACTCAACTTCAACCGCGATGGCGTTGCCACGCCCGCGCTGGCCTTGCAGCCCAACAGCGACGCGACTTTCAGCGGCAATGTCACCCTCAGCGGCACCGCGTCTGTGAGTCATCGCCTCCAGACGAGCGGCGGGGTGAATTCTTGGACACGGCTCGAATATGCCAACGCCAACGGGCAGTGGAACGTGGGCACGTCGCGCGGTTACAACGGCGACCAGTTTTACTTCAACCGCCAGGGTAGCTCGGCGAATGCTCTGGCGTTGCAGCCCAATGGCGATGCCGCGATTCTGGGTAGTGTCACCGTCGGCAATAGCGCCAACATCACCGGCACTGCGTTTGTCGGCGGCAACGCGTCGGTTTGCACGCTCACCATTCGCGGTGGTTGCGATCTCGCCGAGCCTTTTGCCACCACGGAACCGGAGATCGCCAAGGGCTCGGTCGTGGTAATTGATCCGGCGCACCCCGGAAAATTGAAATTGAGCAGCATGCCCTATGACACGCGCGTCGCGGGCGTGATCAGCGGTGCCAACGGCGTCAATCCCGGCATTGCACTGCACCAGGAAGGAACATTGGACGGCGGACAAAATGTGGCGTTGAGCGGGCGTGTCTATGTTCAGGTGGACGCATCAAACGGAGCCATTGAGCCCGGCGACCTGCTCACCACTTCCAGCACGCCCGGACTCGCGATGAAAGTCACCGACCATGCCCGCGCCCAAGGTGCCATCATCGGCAAAGCCATGACCGCGCTTGCGGAAGGCAAAGGCATGGTGCTGGTTTTGGTTTCACTTCAGTAGCAGCGGCCAACGAAAAGCCGAACCATCATGAATCCCACAACTAAAAGGCATTCGCGGCGATTGAATCGGGCGGGAGCGCTTCTCGTTTTGAACGTTTGCTGTGTGCTCGGTGCCGGGTCAACACTCAACGCCGCGCCGCGACAGGCCCTACATGGGCACGTCCCCGCCGTGATGTCGCAGTTGGCGAGCACCGGTCGTTTGGCGCCAACGGAACATCTGGATCTGGCAATCAGTCTGCCGTTGCGCAACCGCGACATCCTCACGAATCTTCTTCAGCAGATTTACGACCCGGCCAGCACAAATTTTCATCGCTATCTGACTCCGGCCCAATTTGCCGGGCAATTTGGGCCGAGTGATCAGGATTATCAGGCGGTGATCCAATTTGCGCGTACGAACGGCCTGACCGTCACAGCCACCCATCCAAATCGCGCATTGCTGGAAGTCTCAGGCGCCGTGGCGGACATTGAAAGAACGTTTCATGTGGCGCTGCACACTTACCGCCATCCGCGCGAAGCCCGTAATTTCTACGCGCCCGATGTCGAGCCCTCGGTGGATTTGGCGGTGCCGCTGCTCGCCGTGGCCGGCTTGGATAATTATGTGCTCCCGCAACCCGGAGCGCGCCCGCAACCGCGGAACTTAAAGCCCAGCGCTCCAGGCAGCGGTTCAGGCGCAAACAACGACTACATAGGCAACGATTTTCGCGCTGCTTATGTCCCCGGCACCAGTTTGAACGGCGCCGGCCAGATGGTCGGCTTGTTGGAATTGGATGGATACTATCTCAGCGACATCACCAATTACGAAGCCACCGCAGGCTTGTCGCCGGTGCCGCTCCAAAATGTATTGTTGGGCGGTTTCAGCGGTAATCCGACCACGAATACCATTTGGGTCGCAGAGGTATCGCTGGACATCGAAGTCGCCATTGCGATGGCGCCAGGCCTTGCCAGGGTAATTGTTTACGAAGCACCCAACAACGGGTCATCGTTCCTCGGTATTTTGTCGCGCATGGCCACGGACAACACCGCCAAACAATTGAGTTCTTCCTGGTTTATTTTTAACAACTCATCCGCTGACCAAAGTTACCTGCAGTTTGCCGCGCAGGGACAGTCCTTCTTCCAATGCTCCGGCGACGACGGCGCATTCTACTCCGGCATTCCCCAATGGGCCGATAACCCGAATGTCACCCTGGCTGGCGGGACCAGTTTGAACACCAGCGGCCCCGGCGGCGCTTATGTTTCGGAAACCGCATGGAATAACGATGATGGCACCAACGGCGGCGGAGGCGGCATCAGCACGTCCTCCTTTGGCAACTACGATATCCCCGCCTGGCAGCTGGGCATTAGCATGGCCGCCAACAACGGATCAACTTCCAAACGAAACATTCCCGACATTTCCATGGTCGCGCAAAACGTACGGGTCCTGTATGCCAACGGCTCTGCCGGCACGTTTTGGGGCACGAGCATCTCGGCTCCGTTGTGGGCGGGGTTCACTGCACTCGTAAATCAACAAGCCACGGTGGACGGCCGCCCCACGATGGGATTCCTCAACCCGGCGCTTTACGCGCTTGGCAAGAATCCCAGTTACGCGGCACTGTTTCACGATGTGACTTCCGGCAACAACACCAACAACAACAGCCGTACCTTATACTATGCGACGGGCGGTTACGATTTGTGCACCGGCCTGGGCTCGCCCACCACCGGGCTCATCCAATCTCTCGAAAACTATGCCGGCGCGGTCTGGGTGGACTTCTCTGTGGCAGGACCGGGAACCGGCACGTATCAGGACCCCTATAACACCCTGGCCTTGGGAACCGCAAACGTTCAATCAAGTGGCACCGTGGCCATCAAAGGCCCCAGCTCCACGCCAGCAGCACCTTTCATCTCCAAGCCCATGGTTCTGAATGCCTCCGGCGGTTCGGTCTTGATTGGTCATTAACCCGCTTAGCCATCAAATTTCTGAGCTCGATCCACATTCAATCAAAAGGAAAATGATGAAATGCATCATCCTGTCTTGCTGCTGCCTGTGTTCCACCATGGGTTTTGCACAGCAATATTCCATTGACTGGCATAAAATCGCTGGCGGAGGCGGCACGAGCACAAACAGCGTGTACACCCTTCGCGGCACCGTCGGCCAGCCGGATGCAAGCGGCCCGATGAGGGGCGGAAAATTCTCCGTGACTGGCGGATTCTGGAGCTTCGTCAATTTGGTACAGACGCCGGGTGCGCCGTTGTTGACCATTACCTACATCGGCAATCAAGCCGTCGTCTCGTGGTCGCCATCTGCGAGCGGCTGGACGCTGCAAACCAACACAGACCTATCCACGAGCAACTGGGGCAATTACCCCGGCCCCATCCTGGACAACAGCGTGACCAATGCGCCGCCTGCGGGAACGGTTTTCTTTCGACTGAAAAAGTAAGCGCGGGTCTCGGGTTGCAGACTTCCCGAAACAGTTTTCCTTTAATTTAGACTTTCCCAAAGTATCGGCCGCTGGTAACGTACGGTAGCAAATGCGCGTTTCCGAACGGCGGAAAGCATTGATTTTATTGGTTGCCGATGTGGCGGAATTGGCAGACGCGCCAGACTCAAAATCTGGTACTCGTGAGAGTGTGTGGGTTCGACCCCCTCCGTCGGCACCATAATTAAGAACCATGCCCCAGCCGCGCAAGCCGTCTGGTTCGGAAGGAAACGACGCCGGTTACTGTTGGGATGGAGCTGACGGCGTCGGCGAAGGATTGAAGGACGGTAGCGCTTCCAATTTCCTTATCATCGCCTCAAGCTGGTCGCGGTCAAACATGCTGCGCGCCAAAATATCTCCCAATTTCCGCGCTGCCTCTTCAGGAAGGGATTGCCGCACCAGCTGCAGCGCCTCGGCATTTCTATTGTCGAGCGATAGCGTCCAGTTGAACAGACGCGTGGAGATCTCTTTTTGGAAGCCGATGATAGCCCTATTAAGTTCGACCAATCCGGCAACACTCTGGTGCGCGCCCAAGTTGCTTTGTTCCAGCTCGGTAATCTTCTTCTCAATTTCGTCTTGGCTCATTATCTTCCTTTTGTGTGGTGCGCGGCCACCCAAGCTGGCGGGCGCGTGTGTTAAATATACGTGATTCGTCGACTCAGGGCGATCCAAGCTTTTTGACCCGGGGAATGAAGCGATTGTCCGCCCGCTGTGGCGGTCATTGTGCCGGCTTTGGCCATAAACTCATGTATTCTATTGGCGAACTCTTGCCGTCCGTTTAACCTGCGCCATGCGGTTGCATGACCGATACCTTTTCCGTGAATTGATTACGCCGCTGGCTTTCTGCCTCGGCGCGTTTCTGATTTTGGGGATTTCCCTGTTTTTCGAGCAGCAAATCAACACCATCCACGAGCGGAAGCTTACCGGCCTGGAAACCGTGGAGTATTGCGCGGCCGGTTTGCCGGAGTTTTTTGTGCTTATCCTGCCCATTCTGCTGCTGCTCGCGTTATTGTACGCGCTGACGCATCATGCGCGGCACAACGAAATCACGGCTTTGCGCGCAGCGGGCGTCAGCCTGTGGCGCTTGTGCGCGCCGTACTTTGTAGCGGGGCTTATCGCCACGGGACTTTCTTTTGTCATCAACGAGGTAACCGTGCCGGCGTGCAATCAATGGGCGCAGGATATCCTCAACCGGCACGTCAAGAAAGATGCCGACCCCAAGGAAACTCCAAAAGGCCTTACCGGTATTTACAACAAGCGAGAAAACCGGTCCTGGAAATTTGTGCATTTCGACGAGCATACCACGCTCATGCAAAATCCGACGGTTTCGTGGACACTCTCAGACGGTTCCTGGCGCGCGGTGTGTTCCGATACCGCGTTCTACACGAATAATGTATGGACCTTCTTCAACGCCCAGATGTACGCGCAAGCCGGTGCCCACGGCGACCTGAAAAAGTCCGGCTCTGTCACGAACGTGCTCGCCATGCCGGAATTTGATGAATCGCCCCAGCAGATCGGTCTGCTGCTCAAGTTCGCGGATTCACAAACGTTGCGCGCGTCCGGCAACACGGAAATACCGCTCAAAGTCCTCTGGGAACTCATGCAGAACAAGGCCAACCTGCGGGCGGACGATATCAATGCCGTGCAAACGAAATTCTACGGGCGATTCGCCCTGCCTTTCACGTGTTTCGTCGTGGTGCTGATGGCCATTCCCTTTGGCGCGGCGTCGGGCCGGCGCAATTTGTTCTTCGGTGTGGCGGGCAGCATTTTTATTGGCTTCGCCTATTTTGTGCTGCAACGCGTCAGCCTGGCGTTGGGCATTAACGGCCAATTGCCCGGCTGGCTGGCAGCGTGGCTGCCAAACATGCTTTTCGCCGTCACCGGGTTTGTGCTAACTTTGCGCGTGAGATAATTGGAGGTTGAACCGGTGAACAACGAAACCGCCCCATCAGACCCGCACTACGAACGGTTGCGCCTGTTATATCAGGTGAGCAACGTCATTCACTCCACGCTTGATTCGCAGGAGGCGTTTCAGCTCATTGTCAGCGAGGCCGTGCGCGTGATGCGCGCGTCCTCGGGCTCGCTGGTGCTGATCAATCCCACGACACAATTCCTGGAAATCCACGCGGCGCAAAATCTTTCCTCCACGGCGCGCAAAATAAAACTGCGCGTTGGCGAAGGCATTACCGGCTGGGTGGCGCGCCATGGCAAACCGGCCCTCGTCGGCGATGTCACCCAGGACAAACGCTATGTGAGCGTCCGCAGCGCCGTGCGCTCGGAACTGGCTGTACCGCTCGAAGTGCAGGGCGAAGTCCGCGGGGTGATCAACGTTGATTCCGAACGCGTCAACGCCTTTTCCAGCGAAGACCAGGAATTGCTTCAAGAGCTGGCCATTCAAGCCTCCAAGGTAATCCACAACACCTGGCTATACGAGCAACTGCGGCTCAAGGTCATGCTCTTTGAGTCTCTCGCCAGCGTGAGCCGGACAATCAATTCGACGCTCAATCTTGATGAAGCATTGAGAGCCATTACAAAACAGGCTTGCGATCTGATGCGCGCGCGCATGTGCTCGCTGATGTTGCTGGATGAATCCCGCGAATGGTTGGACCTCCGCGCAAGTTACGGGGCAGGTGATGCGTACATAAAAAAACCGCGCCTTGGTGTGGAAGAGAGCCTCATTGGCGTGGTGGTACGACGCAAAAAGCCGCTCCAGGTGGCGAACGTACAAGTGGATTCGCGTTATCAAAACGTCGAACTCGCACGGCGTGAAGGGCTGGTGTCTCTGTTGAGCGTGCCGTTGATTTTTTCGGGCCAAACCATCGGTGCGTTGAGCGTTTACACTGCCCGACTCTATAATTTCTCAAACGAAGAGATTAAAATTCTGGGCGCGCTCGCCGAGCTTTCGGCCATTGCCATTGAGAAGGCGCGGCTTTACGAACGCATTGTCGATGTCGAGGAGCAATTGCGCCAAAACGAAAAACTATCCGCGTTGGGTCTGCTCGCGGCGGAGGTCGCCCATGAAATCCGCAATCCGCTCACGGTGATGAAGCTGCTTTATCACTCGCTGGATTTGAAGTTTGAGGCCAAGGACCCGCGCGCTAAGGATGCGCAGATCATCGAATCGAAAATCGAGCACCTAAACAAAATCGTTGAGCAAATTCTCGCTTTCGCGCGGACCACCGAGCCCCAGTTCGCACCCGTGAATTTAAACAGCCTCGTGGATGAACTGAGTCTCCTGGTACGCCATAAATTGGGAAACCAAGGCGTGCGCCTCGT
>Ga0068856_100006200_pt1 | contig 11732 bp, 12 predicted proteins | sample KBSCornC62_FD_66595 | JGI IMG/M metagenome (GOLD analysis project Ga0068856, IMG submission 66595) | Corn rhizosphere microbial communities from Kellogg Biological Station, Michigan, USA - KBS Corn C6-2 | ecosystem: Host-associated > Plants > Roots > Rhizosphere > Soil ...
GGCTCGGTCAGGACCGCCTCCTGCGGCGTGGTCGGGAGGAGACCCTGCTCGGGCGAGTGCGACACCTGAGCCCGCAGGTCCAGTGCGTTCGGCTCACGCACGTCGAGCACCGTGGCGTTCAGCTCGTGCTCCTCGCCGTCGACGTCGAGCACCGTCAGGATGCCGTCCTCGGCGATGTCGTCGCGAAGCTTGTTGGCCGACGCGATCGCGTCGTCGGCCTCGATCAGGAGAACCACCACAGCCTGACTCATGGGTACCTACTTTCTCCGCCCCGGAATGGGGTAGTTGGGGATCTTGACCTCGAGATCGAGGTCGGACTGACCGGTCTGAACTGACCGGAGGTCTTCGAGAGAGCTCATCCCGACGGTCGTCCGACCGCGAGCTGCGAGCTTCTGCTGGTACTTGGACTTGGTCCGACCTGAAGTCTTGGTACTACGTGCCTTGGACTTAGACATCAATCAACTCCTAGGTCGGTGGACGGCCGAAGGTCTGGCTCGGTACCAGACGGGGATGCTTCGACCGTCCACCAACTGCGGGGACCGGGACACCAGTGCCTGGTTTACCTTCACCGAACGCGATGGCGGCGACGATGTCGGTGACACTCAGCAGCGTTGTCCCGCTCACTCCCTCGGTGTGGGGGGCTGGGGAGTGAGTCTAACCCGGTGTGCGACCGCTACTGATCAACGAGGCGGAGCACTGCGATGGCAAGCACGGCCCTGTCGGAGATCTCCTTCCGAGTGGCTCCTCCCAACCACTCCCGACTATACAACACGGCCGCACACCGGAACCTAAGCGGGCGAAACGACCCCGTCAGGCACCACATCCGGGATGGTGGTCGCAACCTCGACCGGTCCGATGACCTCGTAGGAGTAAATCTTGCCCTCCCGAATGCGCTGTTCGAGCATCGCTTCGGCCTCGGCTCGAGCAGCCATCGGATCGGAGGTAGCAAAGACGACCTCGACCCCCAACTTGATCGCATCCATGGCGGTGGCGCCTCACTTTCTGAGCAATTTCGCCCTTCTATTCAATAATAAGGTGCGAACCCATTCTGATTCAATGGGTTCGGAAAAAGAAGCCGTGGGCGTGGACAACCCGGCGATTGGAACCCGGGCAAGCAAAAGGGCCCCCGCACCTGTGCTTCCGTGGGTTAGGTCGGGCGGGGAAAATTCATCTAGGCGGACCTCTTATATGACCATGGGTTGGTCGCATATAATCAAGACAGAGGCACAAACTGCCCAGGAGCCCTTCCGCCTAGGGGTTGGAGTTCGGACGGTCCTTGACCCGTTCACGCTGGCCGCGCAGCGCTACTTCGCACCGCCGGAGAGTGCTGACCCGGTGGGTTGGGCGACCGGGAAGGGTATCCACCTATGGAGCAAGCAGCGCGAGATCCTCGAAAGTATCCGAGACAATCGGTACACCGCGGTTCACTCCTGCCACGACAGCGGCAAGTCGTTCAGCATGGCCGTTGCGTCAGGGAACCACCTGGAGACGAACCAGGTGGGAGACGCGTTCTTGGTTTCGACTGCACCGAGCGTAGCTCAGGTAGATGCGATCCTCTGGCGTGAGATCCGCAAGTTCAAGAGGAAGGCCAACCTCCGAGGTCGGATCATCGGAGGAGGGTATCCTCAGTGGATGGTCGGCGACGAGCTGATCGGCTATGGTCGTAAGCCTCAGGACTATGACCAGACCGCGTTCCAAGGCATTCACGCCCCGAAGGTGATGGTGGTCATCGACGAGGCGGACGGCGTGCCGAAGGACTTGTTCGATGCAGCAGATGCGTTGGCCACAAACGAGCTCGCAAGAGTCGTTGCGATTGGGAACCCGGACAATCCTGAGAGTCACTTCCACACGGTCTGCCAGCCAGGAAGCGGTTGGAACGTCATCCACATCGATGGTCTGCAGACTCCGCGATTCAATCAGCAGGCTCTTGATCAGCATCCTGAACTGGCAGAGCTGTTCGCGGCGGAAGGACTGGAGCCAGTAGACGAACCCGTACCTGAAGAGTTGCGGCTTGGTCTATTGTCTCCGATCTGGGTCGTCGAGCGGCTGAAGAGCTGGTCGACGAACAGTGCGCTGTGGTCGAGCAAGGTCCGAGGACTGTTCCCGGGTGAGACCTCACAGCGGGTCGTGATTCCGCTCGGTTGGGTGGAAGCCGCGATCCAGCGCTGGCACGACTGGGTCCTTCGAGGTCGACCTGAGGTTGCAGGTGCACGTATCCTCGGAGTGGACGTCGCTGAGGAAGGTTCGGATGAGAGCGCCTACAGCATCCGGACTGGGAATGTGTTCCACGAGGTTGTTCGGAGTGGGTTGTCAGACCCGATCGAGTTCGCGGACTTGATCGATCCGCTGTTCCGCTATCCTGGTGCGTCGGGTTGCATCGACGTCATCGGACCTGGTGGACGGGTGTACGGCGTTCTGTACGAACGAGGTCTGAGCGTTGCAGCTTTCCGAGCTGGAGCGCCGACAGACCTCAAGGAGATGACAGGCACGTACGGGTTCGCTGACGAGCGTAGTGCGGCGTGGTGGAGGTTGCGAGAAGCTCTGGACCCGATCCGGAACTCGCAGATATGTCTTCCGCCCGACGAGAAGATGAAGGCGGACTTGACCGCCCCGCACTACTTGGTGCAAGGCAACAAGATCAAGGTCGAGGGTAAGCCTTCGATCGCAAAGCGTCTCAAGCGTTCGACTGACACCGGCGACGCCATCGTCATGAACTGGTGGCTCGGTGGGTCGGGTGCTGAGATAGGGACGTCGCTCACTGGCCTGGTAAGTGGGTGGACGAACGAGCCTTCTCCACTAGCCGCAGAGTGGGATCGCTCTCACTGGGAGTCGAGTCGAGGAAGTGAGGTCGCACCAGTGACGGCTCGCGGCTGGTGACCGCGAGACGAGATCGCAAACTACGAGTAGAGGGAGGCCAAAATGGCCCGACACACCATGACCCACCACGTCAAGCGGAGTGGCACCAGCCACGTGCACATCCACCACCACGTCCACCGCAGCGGGGGCGCGAGCGGTGGCGGCAGGAAGCGCGGCGGAGCCCGTCGCGGGCGTCGGTACTAGAACTTCATCGCCTAGGTGATACCTCCTGACGGAGGAGCGGCCTAGGAGGACAGTGCCGCGGGCGCGCAACCTGGCGGCACTGTCTGTGGTGGGCGTAGCTCAGTCGGAAGAGCGCCGGTCTGTGAAGCCGGAGGTCACGAGTTCGAACCTCGTCACTCACCCGCGGAGAGACACGGGAGCGGAGTAGGCCTAGGCCCTGGGAGGGTCGAGTGCCTCCGTGGCAGACGTAAGTCGGACCACCTCCGGACGCGGCGGGGTGGCAGCAGTTCGGTAGCTCGCTGGCCTCATAAGCCAGAGGTCGGGGGTTCAAATCCCTCCCCCGCTACATGTGGGATACGTGGACTTAGGAGGAATCGTGGCACGAGGCATGCGTGGTACGCACAACTCCCTGGCCGGCTTCGGCAAGCGCGGTGGCGGTACGGTCTCGTACCGGGGTGCGATGCACCGCGGGGTCGCCACCGGTATGGGTCGCGGAAGAGGCCGCCGGCGGTGATCACTACCGCTGACGCCAGTGCGTACATTGGTCAGGTCGTCACCGTCACGGCTGCAGTGATCGCGTACGTGAAGGCTCATCGGACGAGCAGGCAGGTCGACAGTCACGCGCAGTGGCACGACTCGGAAGTGGCTCCTCAGACGATTGAGGAACAGCTCCAACAGCTGGTACGAGTGCAGTCGCTGCTGAACACCCTGCAGCATCCACCCTCAGAGAAGGAGACGCCACCGTGACTCCGGAGCAGGCGAACCTCTGGCGGAAGGTGCTACTCATCGTTTCGGCGGTGTGCTTCGTCCTTGCGGCGATCGTGGCGGGTGGGGAGAACGTCCTTGACGGCTCGATGTGGCAGTGGGCCTTCGGAGGCTTCGCTGCGTGGGCACTGTCGGGGGTGGCTCCCTAAGTGACCGACCTCCAGGCCGAGCTCCCAGAGCAGCCGCAACTGGAAGACCGTGAAGGTACGATCTTTGGCCTTCACGACATGCCGTTGCTCTTCAGCGACCGGGACTCGGGCATTGGAGAGATTTGGGACGAGGAGCACCCATCCGTTCCGGAGCTGTTGCAGATCCTCCGGAACTCGAAGGCTGGTGCTCTGTTCGCGGGTCTGTCGTATCCCATCCGCAACTCGCCGTGGCAGATCGCTGGGGGGAAGCTCCCGGACAAGGACATCCATCAGCTCCATGAGGACATGGAGCAGATGAAGATCGGTGAGGTCCTCGCTCAGATGTGCCTCGCGTTCGTCGTTCGACGGACGTACCACGAGAAGGTGTGGCATCTCCGCAAGGGACGATACGTTCCGAGCGTCGAGTGGCGCCCACCGGCTGACTGCGTACTCCTTCGAGACATTCGGTCTGGAGTGTCTGAGGGGTTCAAGCAGTCAGCACTCATTGCGACGTCAGGGAGTCAGCTCCCGACCGGAGACGCTGACGGGTGGTATCGTATCCGCAAGCAGTACGCGGTGACGCACATCCACCACAAGGATCGCGATCCGGTCAAGGGCATGAGCGACTTCGACCACGTCTGGTGGTGCATGACCCAGAAGCAGAAGCTCTGGTTCTTGTGGTTCCAGTACCTCGAGGGTAGTGCTCTGCCCCGGACGGTGGTTCACTCGCGAGATGCCGAGATGGGCAAGAAGGCGGTCCGGGTTCTGGCTAGCCTCAAGAACTCGGGTGTGGCCGCGATCCCTGAGGGCTGGTTTCGCGAAATCCAGCTCCTGGATGTAAGCGGGAAGGGTGCGGCTGAGTTTCAGGACGCACTGACCGCTCTGGACCAGGAAGCGGCTGACTCCGTCCTCGAAGGCTTCATGACGCTGGCGAACGCTGCGGCACAGAACGCGGTCGGGAGCTATGCGCTCAGCAGTGACCTCAGCGACTTCTTCCTGCAGTCGTTGACGTACGCCGCGGAAGAGATCGCGACGACGATCACCGAGCAGATCCTCCGCGACATGGTGGCGTACAACTATCCGAAGTTGGAGCGTGAGGACTATCCGAGGTTCGAGATTGGTCCGATCTCGGAGAAGGACGCGACACCGACGCTGGAGCTGTTCAGTCGGATCGCGACCGCCACGCGTGGGTCGACGAGTGTGCCTCCCTCGTTCATGGAGCAGCTGGTGCTTGCCACGTCGAGGATCCTTGACATGGATGAGGGTCCGATCGCTGAGGACCTCGAGCAGTGGAGAGCACAGGAGGACGCGGCTCAGAAACTCGCTGCACAGGGTGGTGGAGCACCATCACAGCAGCCCGGTGCTCCGCTCTCAGCCGAACTGCCGAACCCTCCGGGCGTAGCTAGTCCCGGTGGTACGCCGCGATCTGTAACACAGCCGAACATGCCGATCACGAACCCTCCGGCGGCTCGGAAGGGTTTGAGAGTCCCAATGAGGAAGTAGGAGGGTAGATGGCACGCTTGCAGCTCAACCCCGTGACCGTAGGGTTCACGGCCGGGGGAACGTTCACGAACCTGACGAGCAACCCGCCGGGTGCGAACTTCACGTCGCTCACTGGCGCGACGGGCGTCGCGTTCATCAACAACGGCAACATGGCGCTCCTGATCTGGAACGGTGCGGCGGCCGCCACCACGGCGACGCTGAACATCGGCCGACAGGAGTTCGGTCTCGTACCGGTGCCTCCGACGGCGACGATCCCGAGCTCGGTGTGTGCCGCGTTCGGTACGTTCCAGCCTTCGCTGTGGACGTCGCAGGACGGCACCGGCAACACCTACATCGACATCAACCCCGTGACCACGGTGAGCGTCTGCCTGGTCGCCCTCGTGTCGCAGGCAGGTACCTGATATGGCTGTCAACACCTCACTCGTCACCTGGAGCAGCCAGGCCCTCACCGCCGGCACCGTCACGGGTTCGACTGCGGTCGACCTCACCGGCTTCTCCGGTGCGGCGATCGTCCTCGGGATCACCACCACGACGGGTGGCACGTCGCCGACGATTCAGCCGAACCTGCAGTTCTCCGTCGACGGCGTGAACTGGGCGGCGGCTCCGGCCGGGATCTGGAACGGTGCGGCGCTGCCGGCAGCGTTGGCCCTGGCCAACGGGGCCGCGCAGTACTCGTTCCTGACTCCCGCAACGCTCGCGCTCGGACTCGTCCGCGCCGTGTACACGGTCGTCAGTACGCCCACGGTGACTGGGTACATCCAGCTGCTCGCTCACTAGAATCCTCCGAACGGATCGGAAGTACCTCGTACCTTCTAAGTACGGTCATCGGAGGATTCTCAGGTGAAGGTCGTCGAGCTCAGTCCGGAGACGGCCGCTTTGGCTGCGCGCTCCACTCCGCTCGGACCCAATCCGTTGTGGAAGCACCCGGGCTTCAAGCTTCCGCACTACATACGGAACCTCGCCCGCGGTCTCGCTAAGGCGTTCGGGACACCCGCTGACAGCGACCGCGCGATCGCGACCGCAATCTACAACTGCTCGAAGTGGAAGGACGGGATTCCGACGGGTAACATGCCACGGGTTCGTCCCGAGACGAGAGCTGCCGCAGCGGCCGCATGGGCGGAGTTCGAAGCGGAGCGTGCTCGGACCCACGCGGCTAAGTCCGAGCACGCTCTTCTCCCGATCGTGCAACTTGCTCAGAAGCACACGCATGCGGAGTGTCACTACCGAGATGGCTCGGTCGGGCGTAACTGTAGTTCGTGCTTGCACTACTTCGGTAGCGGAAGCGGCGGCACGAGCCACTGCCGGATCGTTCAAGACCCGATCAACCCGCAAGGGTTGTGCGACTACTTCAAGGCCACGACGAAGCTTTCCCTCGCGATGGAACTCGCTGCGAAGAAGCCCGCCGCACCGAAGGCTGTGACTGCAGCGAAGATCGCTCAGCCGAAGGTCGCGACTGCTCCGAAGGCTCCGAGGCAGCCTAAGGCTCCCGTTGCGAGAGCCGTGAAGGCCGCTCCAGCGAAGGCCGCGGCGAAGCCCCCGACGAAGTCTCCTCCGGGTGCTGTCGCTCAGAAGGTCTCGCAACTGCGCGCCACGGCCGCCAGCGACATCAAGCAGGCAAACCTCCTCGACGCGAAGGCCAACGCGATCGAGAAGGCTCACGCTCCTGGCAAGGGTTCGACCTCGACCGCACCGGGGACGAGTAGCACGTCCTCGTCTCCGGCACCGACCGCTCCTTCGTCGCACCTGACGTCGACGCAGAAGTCCAAGATCAGCAAGGGCGTGAAGGCGTCACAGAGTTGGCAGAACGAGGTCAACTCTCTTCGGAATCAGGCGAAGGCTCTTCGCGCGAAGGCGAAGCAGTTGTACGCGGAGGCCGCCGCCCTCATGAAGAGCGAGGGAGGGCATGGCGGTGGTGGACCGACTGGGCAGAGTGCCGGGATGAAGAACCTGAAGACGGCCGCTGCTAACGCCGCGGACGTGTACCGGGACGTCCTCGAGATGGCGGACGTGACTCCGAAGGTCTCCGTGGGCGAGAATCAGGGCATGATCGCTCTGGAGCCTGTGCACGGTCGACACAAGGGCAGGCACGTCACGCTGGCGTACCTCGGACCGAACGTGACGGACGAGCAGCACCGACACGCGCTCCGAGCAGCGATGCAACTCGCGACGGAGTACGGTCCGGTGAAGGCTAAGGCCGGAGGCATTATGCGCTTCCCGGCTGGACCGGATGGGTCACCGGACGTCGTTCCGGTGGACGCACCTGTGCTCGACGAGATGCACCTTCGACTCCGCGCACGAGGTCTTCACCGCAGCGAGCATGGGTTCCACGCTCACATGACGGTGAAGTACTCCAAGCCAGGTGAAGCGATGCCTGCTCCCCTTCCGGAGGAGGACGTTCACTTCCCGCACATTGCGGTGCACCGAGGCAAGCAGGTCCATCGGTTCCCGCTCGTCGGACACATGCACGCGCAGGCGCGGGAGTACGCGTTGGAGTTCGCGCGTCGGAAGGACGACACTGATCCTCGCTACCACAGTGGGGAACAACCAACAAGCACCCGAGCTATCGGAGGGAGGAAGATGGCACAAGGCACACCGACCGCGACCATGCGACGGAGCGCACTCAAGAAGGGAGCCGCCCTCCCACCGGCCGAGCCGGGTGGAGATCCTCGGTTCCCGATCACGAATGCCGAGCTCCTGAAGCGTGCGATCAGGATGGTCGGTCTCGCGAAGGGCAACAAGGCCGCCATCAGGCGGTACATCATGCGTCGGGCGGCGGCTCTGCACCTCGAGCACTTGATCCCGGAGCACTGGCGCTCGAACATGGCCGAGGCTGCGATGGACGCGTTGGACTTCCAGGCGTCGGTTGAGCTCGCTCTTGAGCTGGCTCACAAGAAGCAGAGGAAGCCGACCGTGGTCAACGGCAAGGACGGCAAGGACGTCAAGTACCCGGGTGGTGCGACCGTTCACCACCACCGCGCTGCGGGCAGTCGTCCTAAGGGCGGTCGCAAGAGCGATCCTGACAACGACAACGACGATGACACGAACGACAAGTTCGACATCAACGACGAGACGTCACTGCGGAGCGCGATCAAGAAGGCGCACCGGACGAAGCACCCAGCCGCGGTACGGAGGCACATCCGTCGCCGTGCGAGGGCTCTCGGCAAGGAGCACATGATTCCGCCGCACTGGCAGACGGACGGGACGGTGCCCTATGGCAGGTGATATCTCGTGACCAGCGCGGTTCTGTTTCCGGTAGACGAACGGCCGGCCGTCGAGCTCAGCGAGGGACGCTGGCGCAAGATGTTGCTACCCTTCGGGACGATCAAGCTCCCGGACGGGAAGGAACTGCACGTCGATCGCAACTACGTCGCCCCTGTGCTCGACGCGTTCAAGCAGCAGGCGTTCGCTCAGGTCCCGTTGCAGGCCGCGACGGACGACTCTCAGCACCCGGACGACGTGGAGCGGTTCCGTGGGGAGATCGAGGGACTCGAGGTCGGGTCTGACGGTCTGTACGGCATCGTGACGACGAACGACGACGGCACGAAGCTCATCAAGAGCAACAAGAAGCTCGGCGTGTCGGTCCGTCTGCTGGACAGCTACGAAGACCACCGCGGTCGGAAGTTCGGTCGCGTGCTGCATCACGTTGCGGCGACGTTGTCGCCGCGGGTGCAGGGAATGAAGCCGTGGGAAGCCGTCTCACTCGCAGACGGTGAGGCCACGGACACCCTTGACCTGTCGGAGGCGGGCTACGAAGTTCCCCCCTCCCCTGTGTCAACGGGAGAGGATTCGGAAGACACAGGAGGAGGTGTCATGTCTGACAACGACAGCACGAACCCGCTGCAGGACCCGGCGGTGCAGGAGGCCGAGGACGCCCTCGCGGCTGAGGAACTTGCTGCGATCGACGATGAGGTCGAGCCGGACGTTGAGCCGGTGGAGTCCGTTCCGGCGACTCAGCTGAGCGACGCTCGACCGTCGGCTGCGGCGTACCTCGCGGAGAGGACGGAACTGGCCGAACTGCGTCGGTGGAAGCAGCAGCAGGCGACGGAACTGGCTGAGGTGCGGCGCGCGTTCGCTGCCGAACGTGCCGGTCGGGAGGTCGACCAGTTCAAGCTCGATGGCGTACCGCCGTCGATCTGCGAACTGGCTCTGCCGTTGCTCTCGATGCCGGACGTTCCGGTCCTCGAGCTCGCGGACGGCCTGAAGGTCTCGCCGGTCGCGATCGTCCGGCAGATCCTGACCGAGTGCAAGGGCTTCGTCGAGCTCGGCGTTCGGCACGGACGTACGGACAACAAGGACTCCCAGGCGCTCGAGGACGAGATGTTCGCGCGCTGGGAGAACCAGAGCGGCCTGAGGGCCTGAAGGGAGGGATAGCATGGCTGGCGCTCAGGTTGTATACCAGAAGGGTCCGATCACCTTCCCGGTCGCGGCGTCGAACATCGTCCTTGGCGGCAACGTCGTGATGGTCGACTCCGTCAACACGGGGTCGAACAACGTCGTCGCTGCGAAGGGGGCTTCGTCGAACAAGGGTTCGGTCACTGTCATCGGTGTCGCGCTGACCGACGCGGTCGGTCCGAGCCTGTCGCAGAACGCGACGGACCCGCTGGGGAACGCGATCACGACCATCACGGGTCAGTACCCGAACTTTACGTCGGTCCTGATCATGGGCGTGATCAACCTCGTCTACTCCGGCGCGTGCGCCTTCGGTCAGCTCGTCCGGACCGTCGACAACGCCGGAACGGCAGGTCAGGTGACGGCGTACACGGGTGGTACGACCACGTACGACGAGATCATCGGCAAGTGCATCCAGCCCGGTGGTGTGACCGGTGCGGGACAGTCCGGCCTCACGATCTTCGGCTACGGCGCCGGGATCTAACACAGGGAAGGTGGTGAAACATGGCGACAACCGTTCCGGTCGTTAGCGCGACCGACGGCCCGAGGGTATCGGTCGACGATCTCCTCAAGAACCCGAGGCTGATCCCGCGACGGATCCTCAACCTCCTCGCGAACCAGTTCATCGCGGACAAGATCCTCCGTCCTGGCGGCGACGCGCCCGGCGGTGCGGTGCAGTTCTTCGGGAACGCTCCGCAGTTCCCGAACGGCGCCGACGCTGGCGTCGTCAACGAGTTCGCGGAATACCCCATCGTCACGTACGTGGAGGGTGTCCCGCAGGTCGCGATCGCGTCGAGGCGCGGGTTCTCGATGCAGGTCTCCGAGGACATGCGCCGGCGGAACCAGATGGACCGGGTCTTGCTCCAGATGAAGCAGGGCACGAACCTGATGATCCGCACCTACAACAACCTGTTCCAGAACTCGATCGTCGCGGCGTGCAACCTGCCGCTCGCGGCCACCGGTCCGACCGGCGCGCTGGCGACGCCCGGCAAGTTCAACGCGGTGAACAACACCACCACCGGTCAGGGACCGGCGGTCGGCGCCGCGTTCACGGGCAACACCGCGATCGCGTCCAACGCGTGGTCGACGGCCACGGGTGCGACGGCGAACACGATCCGGCACGACATCCTCGAGGCGAAGAGGCTCATCTCGGACCAGACGGTCGATGGGACCTCCGCCCTTCCGGGGACGTCGTACCTTGGCTTCAACGCGGACACGATCCTGATGTCCGAGCACGACGCCGCGCTGATCGTCGAGTCGGCGGACTTCGGGACGCTGTACGCCAACAGCCCTGGGTACAACCAGGCGCCGCTCGTGAAGGGTGAGATCCCCCGCGAGCTGTTCGGAATGCAGGTCGAGACCTCTCGGTCCTGGACCTCCGGCAGCGTCCTCATCTGCGAGCGCGGCACGCTCGGCTTCATCGCCGACGAGCGCGCGCTGCAGTCCACCCCGATGAAGTTCGACGAGGACCGCGAGACGTGGAGGAACAACACCTCTCGGATCTCGGCGATCGGCATCGACCAGCCTCTGGCCGCGTTCCTCATCACCGGCGTGCAGTAGTCCGGCACCCAGAACAATCGAAGGGAGACACCGATGGCCGCATCGGATGAACTCGACGTCGTGAACGAGACGAGTCTCGAGCGTACGAGGGAACGGGAGATCCGGGAGAAGGACGAGGAGATCGCCTCACTGCGGGCGCAGATCGAGTCGATGCAGTCTCCTCCGAACGTCCTCCCGTCTGACAAGCCGGGGAGGATGTACCAGGTCTTCGGCTCCGGGTTCGCGTACGCCTTCACGTTCCACGGCAGTCGTACCGTGAAGCGCGGGGACCGCATCAAGCTGACGAGGGAGGAGGCGAAGGCACTGACCTCCAGTCCGGTGCTCGTTACGCCTCTGCCTGAGAGCGAG
>Ga0068856_100006205_pt1 | contig 11727 bp, 11 predicted proteins | sample KBSCornC62_FD_66595 | JGI IMG/M metagenome (GOLD analysis project Ga0068856, IMG submission 66595) | Corn rhizosphere microbial communities from Kellogg Biological Station, Michigan, USA - KBS Corn C6-2 | ecosystem: Host-associated > Plants > Roots > Rhizosphere > Soil ...
TGAGCCTGTGCGTGCTCGGCCTCTCCGAAGAGCTTCGCCCGCGCGGCATCGCCGTGAACGCGCTCTGGCCCCGCACGGTGATCGCCACGGCCGCCGTGCAGAACCTGCTCGGCGGCGATCCAGCGATGGCGCGCGCGCGCAGCGTGGAGATCGTCGCCGACGCCGCGCACGTGATCTTGACCCGACCGAGCCGGGAATTCACGGGCAATTTTGCGATCGATGAGGACGTGCTGGCCAGCGCCGGCGTGACCGATCTGTCGCGCTACGCCAGTGTGCCGAGCGAACAATTGTTGCCAGACTTGTTTCTCTGACGCTTCGATCCGTATGCCCCACGCCTTCGTTCCCGAAATGTACGCGATCGATTTCGGTACCAGCAATTCGCTGCTGGCAGCCGCGAACCGAGACGCCACCCATCCGCCGATCCCGCTCGATGAGCGAGCGCTCGACCCGAGCGTGTTTCGCAGCATCCTGTTCTTCTCGGACGACTCGACCTGGTCATACGGGGCGGGCGCCCTCGCCGATTACGTCGCGCAGGGGTTGCGTGGGCGCTTCATTCGCTCGGTGAAGCGCTTTTTACCGATGCAGAGCTTCAACGACACGCGCATCGGCAGCCGCAAGGTGACGCTCGAAGAGCTGGTCGGCATGTTTCTGCGCGAGATGCGCAAGCGCGCGAACGCCTACTTCGAGCAAGACGTGCGCCGCGTGATGCTCGGGCGCCCCGCGCGCTTCAGTGACGACGACCAAGCCGACGCGCTCGCCGAAGCGCGTTTGCGACGCGCCGCGGAGTTTGCCGGATTCGAGGACATCCACTTCTGCCCCGAGCCGCTCGCGGCCGCCTATGATTTCGGCACTACCAAGCCGGGCGCGCGCACTTTCCTGGTCGCCGATTTCGGCGGCGGCACCTCGGATTACACGGTCGCGCGCCTCGATCCGTCCGAGCGCGACCGGCTCGAGGTGCTCGCGATTGGCGGCGTCGCGCAGGCCGGGGACGCCTTCGACGGCTCGCTGATGCGTCACGGCATCGCCGAGCATTTCGGCGCGCGGGTGCGCTATCAGGTGCCGTTCGGCTCGAATTGGCTGGAGATGCCGGCGCCGCTCATGGAGCGCCTGTGCTCCCCCGCCGAAATCTGCTTGCTCGCCCGACGCGACGTGCTCGAGTTCTTGCGCGGCGTGCGCTCCGGCTCCGCCCGCGAGCAAGACAAGCAGCACGTCGACCAATTGACGACGTTGATCGAAGATGGCCTCGGGTTTCAACTGTTCGAAGCGATCGAGCAAGAGAAGCGCGAGCTGTCGTCCGCCGAGTCGGCCACGTTTCGCTTCGAGTATCCGGGGATCGACGTGGTCGAAAACTTCACGCGCGAGCGCTTCGAAACCGCCAGCCAGCGCGTATCGAGCAGCATTTTGACGCGCCTCGACGACGTGCTCGCCCGCGCCGGACTCGGCCCCGCCGACATCGATCGCGTGTGCTCCACCGGCGGGACCGCGAAGGTCCCGGTGATCCATCGCGGGCTCGAAGCGCGCTTCGGCGCCGAAAAGTTGCAAGCCCTGTCCAGCTTTCACGCGGTGATTCAAGGGCTCGCCGAGCGCGCGCGGCTCACTCTGAATATGCCGTAACGAGCGCGAGCAAAGCCGCCATGCCCAAGCCGCACAAGCCGAAGTTCAGCCTGGCGCCCGTCGAATTTCGAGACCGAAGCATCGCCGGCCGGGGCGTGTTCGCCAAGCGACGCTTCAAGCCCGGCGACGTCATCACCCCGTATGCGCCCAAGCAGCGCCGGCTGGACGTCGAAGATCCGGAAGCCAGCGCCGCGGCCGAGAGCAAACTCACGCTATTGTCCGAGAAGTGGACGGTGATCGTCCCCGACACGAGCGTGCCCGGCGGTTGGCTGTGCAATCACAGCTGTCAGCCGAACGCGGCCATTTTCTCCGATCGCGAGGGCCGCATTCAGTGCACGCGGCCGATCGCCCCGGGCGAGGAGGTGACCATCTTCTACGGCTGGGTGACTCAGAACGAGCCCGAACGCGACCCGTGTGCCTGCGGCGCGCCGCGCTGCCGCAAATTCATCAACTTCGACCTCAGCGACGACGACGCGCGGCTCGTGCATGGCGATTCCGAGGCGAGCCGAGCCGTCCAGGCGCGGCTCCAAGAATACGTCGAGTTCCTGCGTGAGATCGGCCAGGAGCAAGTCGAAGAGACGATCGTCCGCACGCTCGCGACGATGCAAGCGCGGCTGCGCTAGCGCGTGCCACGCCTGCCCGCTCAATACTCGATGGCCACGACCTCGAGCTCGATCTCTCCCGCTGGCCGAGTCACGGTCACCACGTCACCCACTTTGCGCTTCATCAAGGCCTTGCCGAGCGGCGATTGGAAGCTGATTCGACCCTCCGATGGGTTCGCTTCATCCGGGCCGACGATCAGGTAGGCGCTGCGCTTTTCGTTTTCGTCGACCACCTGCACGCGGGCGCCAAAACGCACCTCCAAGTGGGCGCCTTCTTCTTGTTTGACGACCACCGCGCCGTCCAGGCGTTTGCTCAAAAAGCGGATGCGCCGGTCGATCTCGCGCAGCTTTTTCTTGCCGTAAGTGTATTCCGCGTTCTCGGAGCGGTCGCCTTGGGCGGCGGCGTCCGCGACCTCTTGGACCACGCGCGGGCGTTCGACGCTCGCCAGTTGATTGAGCTCGAGTGCGAGTTTTTTTGCGCCTTCCGGCGTCAGGTAGTTGGGCATCGGAGTGTGACGAAAAGGGGCACAGCGTAAACCCCGGTTGGCTTGCGCTGGCAAGAGATCGTAGCGTACCGGTCGTGAGCGGGAAACGTTGGCTGTTGGTCCTCGGCATTCTGGCTCTGCTCGCGCTCGGCGGCGCGGCGGTGGCACTGTTGATCGTGCTGCCCAACTGGGTCGAGGCCAAGGTGCTCTCTACCGCCAAGGACGAGGGTGTCACGCTCGAGCCGCAGGATATCTCTTTCGGCTGGGGCTGGGTGCAAGTGACGCAAGTCAAAGTCACGCTCGAGCACGTGCGCTCGGTCGCGATTCAGGTCGGCCGCATCGACGTGGCCCTCGACGGCCTGACGCCCACCTCGATCGAACTCACGAACGTCGAGGGCCAGGTCCTCGGCTCGCTCACCAACGTCGGCCTCGAGCTCAGCGAGTGGACCAAGGCGCACCCCGGCGCGTACGCGCTCCCGCTCAGCGCGAAGAACGTGCATGCCACGTTCGTGGAGCAAGCCGGCGCCGCGCCTTGGCTCGACGTGTCGGGTGGCTCGCTCTCGCGCACCAGCTCCGGCGGCGAGTTCGCGGCCGAGCACGCGCGATTCCTCGGGGTCGATTTGGGCAAGGTCGGAGCCGGATTCGCGCGCCAAGGTTCGGCGATCGCGCTCGGCTTTGGTGAGGCCGATCTGGGCCGCGCGCCGCTGCGCGTGCAGGTTTCGCCGAACCCACCGACGCCGAGCGCGAAATTCAGCCTCGCCCCGACCCCCGCCGAGCGCCTGGCCAAACCGCTCGGTATGCCGCTGCCGGTGGCGGGCGTGATCGTGAGCTCCGAAACGAACTTGTCGTTCGTGGGTGCGGGCGCGGCGGACACCGTGCAAGGCACGACCAACGTTACTCTGAAGGGTTATGTGCCGCCGCATCCGTTCGAGCTCGACGGCTTCATCTTCGGTGACACCACCACCTTCGACACCAATTTCACGATTCCGCCGCTGCGCGACCGCATCGTCTTGACTGACACGAAGCTCAAGGCCGGCGCGTTCGAGCTCAAGGGCAACGGCTTACTCGTACGGAGCAGTGATCACTCGGAGGCGACCCTGACGCTCAGCGGTCAGCTGCCGTGCAGCGCGCTCGCGTCGGTGGAGGCCAACTCGCGCGTGTCCAAGATTTTGGGCAGCGCGCTCGGCGCCAAGGCGGGCCAGTTCGCCGAAAAATTGATCAATGGCAGCGTGGCGATTGGGCTAAATATTGCGGCAAATACCAGCAATCTAGCCGCGGCCAAGGTCGAGCGCACGATTGGCGTGGGCTGCGGCTTGCACCCACTCACGTTGGCCGAGCTGCAGAAGCTCATGCCGCTCTCGCCGGAGCTGACCGCGCTGCTGCAAGGCTTGCCCACGTTGCCGAATGATTTGTCGAGCTTGCCGGCGCTGCCCTCCGGTTTGCCGGCGCTGCCCTCCGGTTTGCCGCCGCTCCCGACCGCGCCGACCGCGCTGCCCACCGGCTTGCCATCGCTTCCCAATCTCGGCTTGCCCGCGCTGCCCAGTTTGCCCACCGCGACGCCCGCGCCCACGCCCAAACCCACGAGCACGAACAAGTCGCAGCCCAAGCCGGCGGGGTCGAGCGGCTGATGGCGCGCATCGTCATTCTCGGCGCGGGCATGATGGGTAGCGCGTTCGCGCTCCCACTGGTCGATCGGGGCCACGAGGTTCGACTCGTCGGCACCGTGCTCGACGATGCCATCATCGCCGCGCTCAAAGCCGGCGCGGAGCACCCCACGCTGCGCCTGGCGCTGCCCCGCGAAATTCAGCCGTTTCATGCGACGGAGCTCGCGAGCGCGCTCGACTCCGCGGACGCGATTGCGCTCGGCGTGAGCTCGGCCGGCGTGCGGTGGGCGGCGCGAGCGCTCGCGCCGCTCTTGAAAGCGGATTTGCCGCTGGCCATGGTCTCGAAGGGCCTCGGCTGGAACGGCGCCCAGCTCGACATTTTGCCGGATGTGTTCTGCGCCGAGTTCGGGCGGAGCGCGCTCGCGCCGGTGGCGGTGGCCGGACCGTGCATCGCGGGCGAGCTCGCGCGGCGCGTCGAGACCTGCATCGTGTTCACGAGTCGAGATCACGCCAAGAGCGTTGCCTGGGCCGAGCTCGCGCGGGGCCCGTACTATCACGTGCTCACGAGCGAAGACGCGGTCGGCATCGAAGTGTGCGCCGCCTTGAAAAACGCGTACGCGATGGGCATCGGCTTCGTCGCCGGGCAGCACGAAAAAAGAGGCGGCGCGCCGGGCAGCGTGGCGATGCACAACGCCGAGGCCGCACTGTACGCGCAGGCCATTCGCGAAGCCGAGGCGTTGGTCAGCGCGCTCGGCGGCGACCCGCGGAGTGCCTCCGGCTTGGCCTTCGCCGGAGATTTGAACGTGACCTGCAATGGCGGCCGAACCGGGCGTTTCGGGCGCTTTTTAGGGCTCGGCGTGGGTCGCGCCGGCGCGATCGCCGCGATGAACGGCGCGACGCTCGAATGCTTGGAGATTTTGGAGACGCTACGCCATGGGCTCTCCGCGCTGGTTCTGCGCGGCAAGCTCCAAGACGGCGTGCTGCCGTTCTTGACGCATCTGATGGAAGTCGCGCTCGACGACGCGCCCGTGTCCATCCCTTACGCGCGCTTCTTCAGGGCTCCTCACCGACCGTGAAGTGAAGTGAGTAGCTGATCGTGGTTGGGCCGCGCTTCGGTTTCTCGAACTCGACCGACTCGAACGCGGCGCTCACACAGGCGCGAAACTCCGGACCGCGCATGGCCGTGCGCGGTTGCTCGATGCGTGGATGTCCGCCCGCACGCCCGATGTGCAAATCGATGCCGAAGCGACCGCCCTTGGCCGGATCTTCGTTCTTGCGATAGCAATCGAGGAACGCGGGGAAGCGCGCGGCGATCGCGCGCTGAAAGGGTGCCTTGGTCTCGGCGTCGTTCGGACCGCCGCCCACGTGCAAGCCGATGTTTTCGACCTTGAGCTCGGGCAGCGGGCGCAGCGGAGCCTTCGGATCGAGCGTAATTTCCGGGAGCCGCGGGAGCAGCACGACCCCGGGCGGAGCGCTGGGCGCCGGAGCGGGCGCGCGGCCCGGCGCGGCTCCGGGCGCAGGCTGCGCGGTGCCACCACTGCCCGGCGCTACCGGACTCTGAACGCCGGGCACCGCGTGTGGCGCGCAGGCCGTAGCGAGGCCGGCGAGCGCGAGCCACCGCGTGCGGCGCCAGAGTTTCGAAAGACTCACCGAGTCGCGCATGGGCGTGAGTCATAACCGACTTTCGACCCGGGATCGATTTGGTTTGAACCCTCGGAAAGCTGTGGCAAAAGGGGAAGCATGCGGCGCGCCTCGGGTCTCAGCACGGGCGCGCTCGCGTTCGGCGCTGTGCTCGCGCTCACCGCGTGCGATCGTCACGGCGGCTCGGACGGCCCCGCGCCGAAGCCCATTCCGCTCCCAGCGCGACCCGCCGCGAGCCGGGTCGCACCGACCGCGCCCGCAGCACGGCCGGCCGCGGCGCGCAGCGCGGACCCGAGTGAAGGGCTGAGCGTGTCCGAGCTGCCGCAAGAAGAGAGCCCGGCGCCGACCGCGAGCGCGGGCGCGGCTTCAACGCCGAGCAAAGTGGTGATCGACGAGGCATTGGTGATCGGCCCTGCCGGGCAGATGACGGCCGACGAGCATGGCGTGGTCATGATCGACCGCAATGACGAGCTGCACATCGCCAAGCGGCTCGCGCTCGGCAGCGGCCCGCGCCCGGAACGCGCGCGTTTTTCCAGCGTGTCCGGCGGTCCGAACGACTATTTCGCGGTCGCGCGTGGCCCGCTCTTGCTGCGCGGCAAAGCCTATTGGGTGAGTGACGGCAAGCTCGTGCGTCGCGTCTTCGATAGCTCCACGCCGCTCGAAATTTTGGCGCGCGACGCGCGCAACGGCACGCGCGTGGCCGGCGCCGATCTCGCAGGGGCGCCGGCGAACGCGGTCTACGTCACCCGCCCGAAGAGCGACGATGCGCCGCCCCGCGCGAGCCTCTGGGTCGAGGGCGTCGGCAGCGAGCTACTGTCGCCGGAAGGAGCCGGCGCGAGCAGCGTCGCCGTCGCCAGCACCGGTGAGGCGCTGTTCACGATCGCGATCGACGCGCGCAGCGCGATGACGCCCTTGCACGGACGGCGGGTCCACTTCAACGCCGGCAAGCCGGAGCTCGCGCCCGATGTCGTGATGTGGGTCGGCGCGTCTTCGCAAACGCTATCGGAGGTCTTCGCCAGTACCACGCCGTATGGCGTGCGCGCATTTCTGCCGATCGAACGGGACATCAGTCATTTCGGACTCGTCATGCTCGAGCTCGGCAGCGAGCCGCGCATGGATCCGAAGGCGGTCTGGCGCGGCTACCCGAACGGCATCGATGTTGCGCCGGTGGCGAGCGGCGCGCTCTGCGGCTCGGCGTTCGTGGCCTACGTGCGGCCCGAAAATCCCTCGCCGGATGCGCCCGAGGTCTTGGAATTAGCCGAAGTCAGCGAGGCGGGCCTGGGCCCGGCCGAGACCGTCGCCAGCGCGCGCGGCTTTTCCAACGTGTCACTCGGAGCTGCTTCAAATTCGGCCGTTTTGGCCTATGTTGCCGACTATCAAACCTTTGCGACGAGCATTCGTTGCAGACCAAGAAAATAGATTTCTCGTTTCCATGCCCAAGCACAAAAAGAAGCCATCGAAAAAGACCTCCAAGTTTTCGGCCAAGACCGCGGACAAGCACGACCTCTATCAGCGCTCGGTGCAAGACGCGGAGACGGAGGTGTACTTCATCAACCGCGCCTACAAGGCGACCCACAAGCGCTCGCCGCTCACGCTGCGCGAGGATTTTTGCGGCACCGCGCTGCTCTGTGCCGAATGGGTGCGCAGCATGCCCGAGCGCCGCGCGGTCGGCATCGACATCGACAAGAAAGTGCTGGCGTGGGGAACCGAGAAGAACATCGCGCCGCTCGGCGACAAGGCGAGCCGCGTGAAGCTCTTGCAGCAAGACGTGCGCGAGCCCTCACCGGGCAAGCATGACGTCGTGTGCGCGTTCAATTTCAGCTATTGGATCTTCAAGACCCGCGACGAGATGCGCGCTTACTTCAAAGGCGTACGAAAGGGTCTGGCCAAGGGCGGCATGTTCATGCTCGACGCCTACGGTGGTTGGGAGTCGCACGAGACGATGCTCGAGCCGCGCCTGATCAAAGGCGGGTTTACCTATATTTGGGATCAAGACAAATTCGACCCCATTACCCACAACGTGCTCAATCACATCCACTTCGAGTTCGCGGACGGCACGAAGATGGAAAAAGCCTTCAGCTACGATTGGCGCTACTGGACTTTGCCCGAGCTCACCGAGCTCTTGAAAGAGGCCGGGTATGGCGATGTGCGCGTGTTCTGGGACAAGAGCAAGGACGAGGATTACGACGATTACCGCCCCGCCACACGAGCCGAAAACCAGCCCGGGTGGCTCGCCTATATCGTCGCGACCGGGTGAGCCTTTTTCGGATCTGGCACGTCTAAGCTTCGGCGCGCCGCGGCAGGGCGGGCGCACTCCGGGAAAATCGCATGAATATCGCGCGCGTGGTGACTGGGCTCGGCATCGTCTCGCTGTTTACGGCGTGCGCGGCCACTCGACACGAGGACGAAGCCGCGCCGGCCGCCAGCCCGGCGAACGAGGGCGTCACCAGCGCGTCCGGCTACGCGGAGGCCCCTCCACCGCCCGCCGCGCCGGCACCGCAAGGCTTGAGCGAGCCAAAAAGCGCGGAGGCCGCGCAAGATCGCGACGAGGAATTCACGAGTTTGGAGGCCGCCGAGCGCGCGCTGAACCAGGCCAAATCGGACCTCGATCGCCTGGCCCTCGCCGAACCGGCGCCGTCGCCGAGCCGCAGCGCCGATCGGGCCGAGAAGAAAGATTCCAAGCGCGCCCCGAGCGCCGCCGGCGCGCCCGCCCCCGCGACGGCCGGGCCGAATGCGCAATGCGACAACGCTTGTCGCGCGTTCGCCTCGCTCACGCGCGCCGCGAGCGCGGTGTGCCGACTGGATGGAGACGGCGGCGCGCATTGCACGCACGCCAAGCGCGTGGTTTCGGATTCGGAGCGCCGCGTCTCGAGCTGCACCTGCCCCGCTCCGGGTCAGTGAAAATGCCTCCGGTTGGGCGCCTGGCGCCGAGCCCCACGGGGCTTTTGCACCTCGGCCATGCGCGCACGTTTCTGCTCGCCTATTGGCAGATCCGCGCGCGCGGCGGCACGTTGCGCTTGCGCATGGAAGATCTCGATGGGCCGCGCTGTGAAGCGCGCTTCGCCGACGCGGCCGTGCGCGATCTGGCCTGGCTCGGCCTGGATTGGGACGGCCCGGTGTGGCTGCAGTCGCAGGGCTTGCCGCAGCTGAACGCGGCCGTCACGGCGCTGCTCGAGTCGGGCCGGGCGTATCCGTGCGTGTGCTCGCGCGGCGATATCCTGCGCGCGCAAAGCGCGCCCCACGCCGCCGAGCCGCGCTATCCCGGCACGTGTCGCGGGCGCTTTCGTTCCTTCGCCGAGGCGGAGGCCGAGACGGGCCGCGCCGCGGGCGTACGGCTGCTCGTTCCTGACGGCGAAATTCGCATTTTCGACGGCGTGAGCGGCGAGAGCACGTGGAATGTCGCGCGTGACGTGGGAGATTTTTTGATCGCCAAGCGCGACAAGGCCCCCGCGTATCAGCTCGCAGTCGTGGTCGACGATGCCACGCAAGGCGTCACGGAGGTGCTGCGCGGCGACGATCTGTTGCCCAGCGCGGCGCGCCAATGGCACGTCCAAGCCGCGCTTGGCCTGCCGCACCCGAATTGGTTTCACGTGCCGCTCGTGACCGACGAGAGTGGACGCCGCTTCGCCAAGCGCGAGGCCGATCTGGCTCTTTCCGAGCTGCGCGCCGGCGGCACCGATCCGCGCGCCATCGTCGCCTGGGCCGCGCGCAGCGCGGGCATCCCCACCGACGATCGCCCGAGCGCGCGCGAAGTGACGCCGCTCTTCGACCTCGCGCGGCTACCGCGCGCTCCGCTCGTGCTCGCGGCCAGCACGATCGCCGAGCTCAGAGCGGCGCGTTAGCGTCGTAACCACGAAGGCTGCGACGCAGGGTGCGGCTCTGCTCGGCCGAGCTACGACGTGCCGAGCTCCGGCGCCCATATTCCGCGTGCGGGTTCGGCCCCCCGCGGTCGGCGCAGCCGGACGCTTGGCGGGGCCCTGGCGGCGCAGCGCAGCGAGCACGCCAGGCCGTCGCGCGACGCACTCGACGGGGGCAGCCCCAATTTTCCCAACGAACTCGGAGGCAGCCTTTTGCTTGGGCGCTTAACCGCTGAGATCCGCGTTCGCGCTGCCGTTGCCCGCCGCACTCCGAGCGCGCCCGGACTTCACGCGCGAGTCATTGAAAGAGGCGGCTATTGGGCGCGAGCGCGATGAGCAGCGCTTCTTCGCTGCCAGTGGGGCTCGCGGCGCCTTCGGGCAATGGGCGGACGAGCAGACCGCCGGGTCTGTCCGGGTCGGCCACGACGGCGACGCGCAATGCCTGGCGCGTTGCCGGTTTTGGTTGAGGCGCGGCGTTGACCGGAGTGGCGGGAATGATCGTGGGCGTACTGGGCGGCGAGGGCATCGTGATCGAGCGCGGCGAATCGCCAGAGCTCGTGAGCTCGCTGATTTGCACGCCCGATTGCAGCGCCTCGCGCACGATCGTCGTGGCCGGCGCATCGACCACGGTTTTGTCACTGAAGTCGTCGTAAGGCGCGAGCGCCGCGGCTTCATCGCGACGAGAGGGCGGCGGGGGCATCGTTTGGAGCGCCGTGCTCAGATCGGCCGCGCTACGCGCGAGCTTCACCGCGCGCGCGTCGTCTCCCGCTTCTTCGGCGCGCTCGGCGGCGCGACGCAACCAGCGTAAAGCGTCCTGGCGATCCCCGGTGCGCAGCAGTGCGCGCGCGGTTTCAATCGCGATCGCGACGGCTTCCGGATCACGCGGCTCGACCTCGGGCAGATCGGGGGACGAATCGGACATGGCCGCGCAGTTTGGACCGTACCTTCGCCGAGCAAAAGCGCTTTCGCGAAAAGTACCAGGATTCATTCAGGTTTCTCGCGGGATACGGGGCCGCGCTCGCCGGCCAGCGGCGGTCCAGAGCCGGCCCGGTCGCGTGGCGATCAGTTGATGCCGTGCATGCGGCGAGCGAGAAAGGGCGCGGCGATGACCACGAGCAGGCCGACCGCGAGCGCGACCCAAGCGATGCCGCCGAACACCGAACCGTAGACCATGACCGTGTCGACTGGTCTCGGCATGGCGGCCGCCGCGCTGCCTGCGTCCTTCACGCCCGTGAGCTGCGCGATCAGCGACGCGACGTACTGCGCGAACGCGCTCGACAGGAACCAGACGCCCATCATCATGCCCGTGATGCGTTTGGGCGAGAGCTTGGTGATCATCGAGAGCCCAATCGGCGAAAGGCACAGCTCGCCGGTCGAGTGCAGAAAGTAGCCGAGCACGAGCCAGAACCAGGGCACGACTCCGGTCACGCGCGACGCGGCCGCACCCACGTACAGCGCCACGAACCCGAGCCCGAGCTGGACGATACCGAGCCCGAACTTGAGCGGCGTGCTCGGATCCTTCTGACGCCGCTCGAGGTAAAGCCAGAGCGCGCTGAACAGCGGCGCGAACAACAGAATGAACAGCGGATTGACGGATTGAAACTGCGAGGCCGGAATCTCGAAGCCGAACACGTGGCGATCGACGTTGCGATCCGCAAACAGACTCAAGCTCGTACCCGCTTGCTCGAAGAACGCCCAAAACACGACCGAAAAAAGCGTGAGCACGAGCGCGACCGCCAAGCGATTGCGCTCGACGCGATCTTTCAGCCGAAACAGAAACGCGAGCAGCCCGATTAGCACCGCGATGCCGAAGGCGATCAGCAGGGTGCCCACGATGCGGCCGTGTTGCATCAGCTGCCAGGCCAGGGCGAGCGCGCCGAGCGTGCCCAAGTACACGCACGATTGCGCGGATAGCCCGAGCGCG
>Ga0068856_100006210_pt1 | contig 11725 bp, 11 predicted proteins | sample KBSCornC62_FD_66595 | JGI IMG/M metagenome (GOLD analysis project Ga0068856, IMG submission 66595) | Corn rhizosphere microbial communities from Kellogg Biological Station, Michigan, USA - KBS Corn C6-2 | ecosystem: Host-associated > Plants > Roots > Rhizosphere > Soil ...
GCAAGCGCTGGTCGGTTGGGAGATCGTCGACGCGATCGCCCGCAAGGCGAACGGCGACCCGCAGGAGCCGATCGGCGTCGGTTCGCCGAAGCAGCTCATCACGCCGCAGAACGTCAAAGACATCGTGACCGACAGCGACGGCCGTTACATCGGCATCAGCGACTACCAGGCGCACTTCAAGCAACTCTGGCACGTCAACTAGCCACCCGCCGGGCTGGTGGCTAGTTCACGATAGCGAAGAGATGGTGCATCGAGCCTATGGCTCGGTGCACCATCTCTTTGTTGACCGGCGGGTCGGCGTCGCCGCGTCGGACGCCGCCCCGACTTGCGCCGTCTCCGGCAGCCGTCGACTCCAATCTCGCGAAGGGCAAAGGATTCCGCCTACGAAATCTATCCTCGGGATCAGATCTATGGCTATGATAAGCGTCGACGCCCGCCTAGGTGTGGATCGTGCGCTGTAGGTGACCGCCCGACGCCGTCTCGGGGACCTCTGCTTCCGAAAGGATGACGAATAGCCTTGGCCCTCTTGTTCGAAGTCGAGAATCGGGTCGCAACGCTGACTTTCAATCGACCTGAAGTCATGAACGCCATGGATTCGAAGACGTATGCCGAGCTGTCAGAGGCTTGGCGTACCGTTCGGGACGATTCAGAGATCTGGGCGGCTGTGATCACGGGAGCCGGTGACCGGGCCTTCACCGCGGGAGCCGACCTTCGTGAAGTCGGCTCGGGCAAAATCGGCCTTCCATCGGTCTGGGAGTTCTGGCAGACGCAGTCGGGTCAGCTTCTCAACCGGGGACTGGAGATCTGGAAGCCAGTAGTCGCGGCCGTCAACGGGTACTGCCTGGGGGGCGGCATGACGCTGCTGCTCGCCACCGACATCCGCATCGCGTCTCCCAATGCCACGTTCGCGCTGTCCGAGGTTAAGCGCGGTATTTTGCCGGGCAACGGCGGCACGCAACGCACCCTCCGTCAGCTGCCATACCCGCTGGCCATGGAACTCCTCCTCATCGGTGACCCCATCACCGCCGAGCGGGCATTAGAGCTCAACCTGATTAACTCAGTAGTGCCTCAGGAAGAGTTGCGCAAGACAGCGCAGCAGACCGCTGAGCGTCTATGCGAAAACGGCCCGCTGGCAGTCCAGGCCATCAAAGAACTCGCGATCAGGTCCCAATACATGAACCTCGACGACGGTATTCGCATGGAGGGGGCTTATGCCCGCATCCTGATGGCGACCGAAGACGCGAAAGAAGGTCCCAAAGCCTTCCTAGAGAAGCGCAAGGCTAATTTCAAGGGAGTTTGATTCGGCCGGCCGAAGGACGGAAATGTCTAATAATATATCGGGTAAGTACTGCATCATCGGCACTGGCGCTACGAGCTGGGGAAAGCATCCGGGTCGCTCGACCGAATCGCTGAATATCGAAGCCATACGCAAGGCCATTTCCGACGCCAATATAGATAAGGGCGACATTGACGCCGTCCTGTGCAAGATGCCGACGACCTCTCCCGGGCTTGGTTATTCTCTGGCGATCGCGCAGCGATTAGGCCTCACGCCGAAGGTCACCGGAGTGCTCGACCAAGAGGGCGCCACGATGGTGGGTCTGGTCGAGTACGCGATCATGTGCATGGAGCTCGGTCAGTGCGAGGTTGCGGTCATCAGCTATGCCGACTATCCGCGCACCGGCCCTAACAAGCTGGCCCCGGCGCCGAGTGAGGTCACCCCGTTCGGATGGCTCGGGGCTCCGTCGTCCTACGCCATGATCGCGCGGCGGCACATGTCCGAGTTCGGCACCACCCACGAGCAGCTGGGAGCCATAGCGGTCGCCTTCCGCAAGCACGGCGCGATGAATCCGAATGCGCAGCTGCAGAAGGCGATCACACTGGACGACTATCTCGCACGACCGTGGATTGCCGAGCCGCTACGGGCAGACGATTGCTGCGTTGTCTCCGACGGAGGAGGCGCCATCATCGTGACGTCGACCGAGCGCGCCCGGAGCATGGGTGTCGAGAAGCCGGTGAAGGTCCTCGGCCTGGGCCAGGGTCACCCGTCATGGGACGTGTCGTACCGCGAGACGCTGACCACCTCTGGCGCGGCAGTAGCGGGCCGGCAGGCGTTCGGCATGGCCGGCCTGACCACGGCGGACATCGACGTGGCGCAGCTCTACGACTGCTTCTCGATAGTTCCGCTTATCACGTTCGAGGATTACGGCTTCTGCGCCAAGGGCGAGGGTGGCGCATTCTGCGAAGGCGGCCGAATCGAGGTAGGCGGAGAACTGCCTACCAACACCTCAGGAGGCCTGCTTTCCGAGACCGGATCGCCGGGAATCCAGCTGATCATCGAAGCCGTCTCCCAACTTCGCGGCAACGGGGGAGAGCGTCAGGTCGCCAATGCCAAGACTGCGCTCGTGTCCAACCAAGGTGGAATCATGCAAACGCACGCCACGATGATTCTCTCTACAGAGGGGCCGTTCTGATGACTGGAGCAGCCAACGACTTCGTGCGGGAGCGGATAGACGGGTTGCCACCAGAGCACAAGCCCTTCTGGGAGGCGTGTGCCAGACAGGAGTTGACCGCGCAACGCTGCGATGACTGCGGGCGCTTTCGTTACCCGCCCGCCGCGCAATGCCCCAACTGCCTGTCCGAGAACTCGACCTGGCAGCGACTGTCAGGGCAGGGGCAGGTGTATTCCTGGTCAGTGATCCACCACGAGTTCACGCCGGCGTACCCCCCGCCTTACAACGTCGCGATCATCGAGCTTGATGAGGGGATCAGGATGCCGAGTAACATCATCGGCTGCGACAACGCCGACATCAGAGCCGGAATGCCCGTAGAGGTCAGTTTCGATGAAGTCAGCGACGGAACCTTTTTACCGAGATTCCGTCCGGCGTGACTTCCACGCTCGACGATCGGTCGACGCAGCCGCTGGCAGGCGTCACCGTGGTGGATCTCGGCCAGGTGTTCAGTGTTCCGTACTGCACGTTGCTGCTCGCCTACCTGGGCGCGGAGGTTATCAAGGTCGAGCCGCCCATCGGCGATCTGACGCGCCACCGTCGCTCCGATGCCGAGTCCTACGCGTACGTCATGCTCGGATCCAACAAGAAGTCGGTTTGCCTGGATCTGAAGACGCCGGAGGGTTACGACCTGGTGGCGGACCTCATCCGGCGTGCTGACATTGTCGTCGAGAACTTCGGCCCGGGAACGATGGAGCGTCTCAACCTGTCGTATGAGACGCTCGCGGAGACGAATCCCGGAGTAATTCTCGGCTCGCTTCAGGGCTTCAATCGACACGGCCCGAGGCGCGACCTCAAGGCAATGGACATCACGATCCAGGCTATGACGGCCGTGATGTCCGTGACCGGCTTTGCCGAAAATCCGCCGGTGAAGGCGGGCGTCGCGATCGCGGACATGATAAGCGGAGTCACGTTGACCGTCGGGCTCTTGGCTGCTCTGTACGACCGTGAGCGGACGGGCGTAGGTCAGCACGTGGAAGTCGCGATGCAGGATTCGCTGATCCCCACGCTGGTGTCGAACGTGTCGGGCTTCTTCGAAAGCGAGGGGAGGCTGCCGGAGCGAACGGGCAACCTTCATGCCGGAGTCGCCGTCGCTCCGTACAACGCCTACGAGTGCTCAGACGGATGGCTGACGATCCTCTGCGCCGGCGACAAGCAGTGGGCGGACCTGCTTCACGTCATGGGGCGTGAGGACTGCCTGAGTGATGTCCGCTTCGCGGACACGCCCAGCCGCGCCGCGAACGTCACCGAAGTCGATGCGGTTGTGTCGGCGTGGACCGCAGGCCTTACTCGCGCTGACGTCGTCGAGCGAGTGGGCGAGGTGGGCATTCCGTGCGCGTCGGTCTACACCTTGGCTGAGCTCATAGAGGACGAGTTTCACAAGACGGCCGGCGCGCTGCCGCAGATCGAACACCCCTCGTTGGGGCCGGTTCGCGTGATCGGCAATCCGATCCGGATGAGCCGCTCGCCCGAGACGACCTATACCGCTGCCCCGCACCTCGGTGAGGATTCCGTCGCGGTCCTGACGTCGATGCTCGATCTGACGCCTGAGCAGGTGGAGAAGTTGATCAGTAGCCAAGTAGTGAGGGTTCCGAAGTGACGATTCCCAGCTCCCACCATAGCTGGAAGCCGCTGACCGAGGCTTCCGTCAAACGCGTTCCTCCTACAACGGGAGTATTTCAGGTTCGGGGCCCGGACGGCACGATTCTCGACATCGACTACGCCGGTGCGCGGTCGTTGTTCGGTCTTCGCGAGGCGCTGACGCGGTCGCTGGAGACCGCCCCGGAGGGCTCGTATTTCCGGATCGAGGTACTCACCCCATATCTCTCCCGTTTCGAGGAGCTTCTCCTTCTGCACGAGGCCACGGTGGGGCCCCTTCCCGAGGCTGTTCGGGCGCGCGGGGTGCGCGCACGAGGTCGGATCTCTCCGATCGGCTCCCATTCACCATCTCCTTCGAAGTAGGTTACGACGTGGATATCGCGCTCGACGACGAGCAGTTGGCCCTGATGGACAGCGTGCGGCGATTCGTGAAAAACGAGATTCGACCGCTCGAGTTGGAGCTCGACCCGGATGCGAGTGAGCTCGCGCCCGATGACTTCGAGCGTCTGACCAAGATGACGAAGGGCATGGGGCTCTACAACAGCGACGTGTCCGAGGAGTACGGCGGGCCCGGACTGTCGCTCGTGACTCAATGCTTGTTGGCGATCGAGAAGGCTCAGCACCGCGCCGGGCTGTACTCGCCGTGCTACGAGACCTTCGGCTCAGGGGCGTGGGTCAACGTGCTCACCGATGCCAATGAGGAGCAGAAGAATCGTTACCTCTATCCGCTCCTCAACGGTGAGATCTCGGCGTGCTTCGGGTTGAGCGAGCCGTCGGGCGGAAGCGACCCGGCCCGCGCTATTCGGACGCGTGCCGTACGAGATGGTGATGAGTGGGTCATCAACGGCTCGAAGATGTGGATCAGCAGCTCCGTCGACGCTGCGATCTGCTTTCTGTTCGCGCGCACCGGAGAACCTGGATCGGGGCGGTCCGGGGTCACGTGCTTCATCGTTGGCACCGACTCGCCCGGCTTCCACATACGCCGGGTCATCCACACTATCCGCGCTGGTCACCAGGCGACCGAACTGCAGTTCGAGGATCTGAGGGTTCCGCATGAGAACATACTGGGAGAGGAGGGGAAGGGATTCGAACTAGCCAACAAGAAGCTGAGCGCAGGCAGGATTCCTTACTCCGCGCAGTGCATCGGTGTGGCGGTCCGCGCCCAAGAGCTGGCCATCGAATATTCGAAGACTCGTGAGGTTTTCGGCAGCACTCTCGCCCAAAAGCAAGCAATCGAGTGGATGTTGGTCGATAACGAGTTCGATATCCGCACGGCGACGTTGGCCACCCTGCACGCCGCGGACCTCGCCGACCGTGGACTGCCCTACCGGACCGACGCGGCGATCGCCAAGGTTCTGGGAACGGAGGCGGCCGGCCGAGTCGTTGACCGAGCGATCCAGATCCACGGTGGCATGGGCGTGGCCAAGGAGATGCCGCTTGAGCGATACTACCGCGAACTGCGGATACGCAGGATCGGCGAGGGAGCGACCGAGGTGCAGAAGATGATCGTCGGTCGGGATCTTCTCAACCGGCCGTACAAGTTCTTCCTGGGATAAACCTCGCTGCACTCGGCCGGATCGGTCGAAAAGGCACTGCATTGCCCTACAAGTTCAAGCCACCTTCGAATAAACGATCGAAAGGACGTCCCGATGGCTAAGAAAGTAATTCTGACAATCGCGCCGACCGGAGGCTTTCAATCAAAGGATGCCAATCCGGCGTTGCCGACGCAGCCCGAGGAAATCGCGCGAGATGTCTACGATTGCTATAACGCGGGAGCCAGCGTCGTGGCGATCCACGCTCGCCGACCTGACGACGAAGCCACCTGTAGCCCTGAGGTGTATCACCAGATCAACACATTGATTCGCGAGCGCTGCGACATCATCATCAATAACTCGACCGGTGGCGGCGTGCACGGAGACATGATCGAGCAGCTGGCGAACGGCAGCTGGGAGACCAAGTTCGAGGAACGAATCAAGGGCATGGACGGCGGCGCCGAGATGTGCACGCTCGACCCGTTCACCATCGTTGCGAGCCTGAAGGACAAGGAGCTGCTCGTCAACACCTCTCCGCAGCGTTCGGAGTTTCTCGCCAAGGGCATGCAAGCTCGTGGCATCAAGCCCGAGTGGGAGGTGTTCAGCCCCACCCATATCCTCCAGGACGTCAAGCGGTTGATCGCGGCCGGCTACGACGAACCGCCCTACTACGTCAACATAGTTCTGGGCGGTGAGGAAGGTTTCCAGGGCGCCATGCCGTTCTCGCCCAAGGTCCTGCAGTCGATGGTCGACATGTTGCCTGAGGGCGCGATCTTCGGTGCGAGCGGGATCGGTCGGGCTCAGTTGCCAGCGCTCGTAAGCTCCGTGCTGCTCGGCGGCCACGCGCGCGTCGGCCTCGAGGACAACATCTACTACCGGCAAGGCGAGCTGGCCACCAACATTCAGCTGACCGAGCGGGCGGTCCGGGTTCTCGACGAGCTCGGTTTCGAGCCGGCGACGCCGGCCGAAGCTCGTGAAATCCTCGGGCTGCCATTGAAGAATGCGCCAGTCCGTCCGGAGTTCGCGGTCGGCTGAGCTGGCTGAGCGGGCTGAGCTGGCTCGTCGTGACGGCGACCAGCTGCAACTCGACATGATGAGCCGACGCCGATCGACGTCCGCGTAGGTCGGTGTCGGGCCAGTGTGCCTTAGGGCGTGAGGCCGAAGAGGGTGTTGCGGTGGGGAAGCTCGACGGGAAGGTCGCTCTGATCACGGGTGGGGCGCGGGGTCAGGGCCGTAGTCATGCGCTGCGGTTGGCGGGTGAGGGCGCGGACATCGTGACGGTGGATATTTGCCGGCAGATCGCGTCGGTGCCGTATCCGATGGCGTCGTCGGAGGATCTCGCGGAGACGGTGCGGGAGGTGGAGGCGCTGGATCGGCGGATCGTCGCGCGGGAGGCTGATGTGCGGGATTCGTCGGCGTTGGCGGACGTGGTGGCGCAGGGGTTGGCCGAGTTCGGGCACATCGACATCCTCGTCGCCAACGCCGGCATCTTCTGTTTCGGCAACAAGGACGCCTCCGACGACGAGATGTTCCGCGACACTGTTGAGGTGAACCTGGTGGGCACTTGGAACACGCTGCATGCGGTGACGCCGCACATGATCGAGCGTGGTCAGGGTGGTTCGGTGATTCTGACGAGTTCGACGCAGGGGTTGACCGGTCGGGGCGGCGACGGGACCGGGGGCGCGGCGGGGTACACGGCGTCCAAGCATGGGGTGGTGGGGTTGATGCGGAGTTTCGCGGCTCATCTGGCTCCGCACATGATCCGGGTGAACTCGGTGCACCCGACCGGCGTAGATACCCCGTTGGTCAACAATGACTTTACGGTCAAGCTGATGGAAGAGCGTCCAGAGATCGCGGACATGGGGGTGAACCTGATGCCGGTGGACCTGGTCGAACCTATCGACGTCAGCAACGCGGTGCTGTGGCTGGCCTCGGACGAGTCCCGCTACGTCACTGGTGTCACGCTGCCCGTCGACGCGGGCTTCACGATCCGCTGACCGTAAGCGGAAGCCAGGTTCGTCGCAATCATGACAGGCCGAGTGGCCGGCAAGGTCGCTTTCATTACGGGTGCGGCCCGTGGGCAGGGCCGCAGCCATGCGCTGCGGCTCGCCGAAGAAGGCGCTGACATCATCGCGATCGATCTGTGCGAATCAGTGCCCAATGTCAGTCGTTTCTACCCGGGGGCGACCTACGACGATCTGGCCGAGACGGTACGTCTCGTCGAATCCCTGGACCGAAGGATCGTTGCGACCAAGGCCGACGTCCGCGACCTCGCCGCCGTTGAGGCGGCGGTCCGCGAGGGAATGGCAACCCTGGGGCGTCTCGACATCGTCGTCGCAAACGCAGGGATTTTCATGTTCGGCGAAGAGACTCATCGTGTGAGCGAGGCCGACTGGAAGGATGTCATCGACATCAACCTGACTGGAGTGTGGCATACAGCGAAGTCCGTGGTGCCGCACCTCATCGAGCAGGGTTCTGGCGGCTCGATCATCCTGACCTCGTCCACCGCAGGTATCAAGGGCACTCCGAACGCGGGCCCCTACACGGCGAGCAAGCACGGGGTCGTTGGTCTCATGAAGAGCATGGCGCGCGAACTCGCGATCCACTCGATCCGAGTGAACACCATTCATCCAACAGGGGTGGCGACTCCGATGATTCTCAATGAACGCGCCTTCAACCTATTCCTTCCCGACGTCGATCACCCGACGCTTGCGCAGGCTGCCGAGGCCTTCACGAGCGTCAACTCGTTGCCTATCCCGTGGGTCGAGTCGATAGACGTATCTAATGCGGTGCTGTTTCTTGCCTCAGACGAGTCACGATATGTCACCGGTCTTCAGTTCAAGGTCGACGGAGGTTCGACGTTGAAATGAATCGGCCGTGTTCCGCCCGGTGCATGTCCGCGGGGTTCTATATCGCACCGGTAATTGCAGTTATAGTGGAGATCCAATTTCAACTCGGCGGATCAGGGGTCCACGATGAAGTCACAGCGCGGCATGAGGTTCGGCATTTTCTCTCCTCCGGCGCACAGGCTTCCCTATAACCCGACCCTGGCATTGCGCCGAGAAATCCAACTGGTGGAGCATCTCGATGTTCTGGGCTATGACGAAGCCTGGATCGGAGAGCATCACTCATCCGGCGTGGAAGTCATCTCGAGCCCCGAGCTGATCATCGCCGCGGCTGCGGAGCGCACCACTCACATCAAGTTGGGCACCGGCGTGATTTCGGCGCCGTACCACCATCCGTTCATGGTGGCTGAGCGAGCCATGTTGCTCGACCACCTGACCAGGGGCCGTTTCATGCTCGGTTTGGGCCCCGGGCAACTCCTGCGCGACGCTTACATGCTGGGCATGGACACCGCCGACCTCCGCCCGCGGTTCGAGGAAGCCCTGGACGTGATCATTCGCCTGCTGGAGGGCGAGGTGGTCAACCAGAGCACCGATTGGTTCACCTGCCGCGACGCGGAGCTGCAACTGGAACTGTTCTCCGATTTGGACGTCGCTCTGACGTCTGCGATCTCGCCGTCCGGCCCGAAGCTCGCAGGCCGGTATGGGACCGGAATGCTCGGCCTGGCTGCCACGAACCCGATCGGGATTGAGAAGCTCGCCGAGCAGTGGGAGATCGCCGCGACCGAGGCGCAGCGCCATGGGCGACAGGTCAGCCGCGACGACTGGCGCCTAGTCGGACCGATGCATATCGCAGAGACCATGGAGCAGGCGATCGCCGACGTCCAGGAGGGACTTCCGTGGCTGCTGAACTACCTCAGTCACGTGGACCCGACGATTGTCACCGGCGACGCGACCGTCCGGCAACTCGTGGATGGCATGAATGAGACCGGAGCCGGGGTCATCGGCACCCCTGATATGGCCATAGCCCAGCTCGAACGGCTCGCGGAGAAATCCGGAGGCTTTGGTTGCTACCTGTTCCTCAATATGGACTTCGCGCCCTGGGACGCGACGTTGCGTCGGTACGAGTTGTTCGCCAACGAGGTCATGCCGGTGGTGCAGGGACAGACCCGCGGTTTGACGGCGAGCTGGGACGCGCTCGAAGAATCGGGGTCGACCGGAGCCGAGGCGACGCGTCAAGCTCAGGAGGCCGCCGCCGCCCGGTTCAAGGCTGAGCGCGAGGTCCGGGGTTAGCGGGGTTCAGGAGAGCTCGAAACCTTCGTAGTGTTTCTCGGCGACTTCGCTAGCCCGCTGCCGATACCTGCTGACTCCGCCGATGTAAGGCATGAAGACGCGAGGTTTTCCAGGGACGTTCGCGCCCATGTACCAGGATGCCGCTCGGGGAAAAAGCGTGAGGTTGGCTACCTCGTTGGCGTGGTCCACCCAGTCGTTCTGGGCGCCCAGACCGGCCTCGATCCGCTCCAGATTGTTATCGCGCAGGTAGGTCAGACAGTCGGCTATCCATTCGACGTGGAACTCGATCGAACCCACCATGTTGCTCAGGACCGACGGGCTGCCAGGACCGGCGACGAGGAACAGGTTGGGTAGGCCGTGAACTGATAACCCGAGGTACGTGCGTGGGCCGGCCGACCACTCTTCACGCATCCGTGTCCCACTGGCGTTGCGGATGTCGACCTTCAAGAAGGAGCCGGTCATCGCGTCGAAGCCGGTGGCAAAGACAATCGCGTCGAGCGGGTATTCGGCCTCCGAGGTCTGGATGCCGCCCTCAGTAATCCGCTCGATCGGTGTCTTGCGGACGTCGACCAGCGTGACATTGTCGCGGTTGTAGGTGTCGTAATAGTTGGTGTCCAGGCAGACCCGCTTGGTGCCGATGGGGTAGTCGGTTGGCATCAGCCGCTCGGCCACGGCCGGATCCTTGACGATTTGACGGATCTTGCCCCGGACGAAGTCCGCGAGCGTCGCATTGGCGTCGGCGTTGGTCGCAAAGTCCTTGTACGCGGTCATTATCGAGCCGCCCCCGCGATCCCACAGCTCCTCGAACAGCGCCGTCCGTTCGGCATCGTCGACCTCGGTCGCCGATTGGGTAGGCGTCGGTCGGAGGCGCCCCGCGTAGCCTCCGTGACCGTCCTCGCGCTCGTGCTTGCGGTATTGCGGATAACGTTCCTTGAGCTCGGTCAAGAACTCCTCGGACAGATCCGCATTCCTGGCCGGAAGGCTGAAGTTGGGCGTTCGCTGGAAGACGGTCAGTGCTTTCGCTTGCTCGGCGATGATCGGAATCGCCTGCGTTCCCGATGAGCCCGTGCCGATGACGCCGACTCGCTTGTTGGTGAAGTCGACGCCCTCAACTGGCCAGTTCCCCGTGTGATAGGTCACGCCGGTGAAGGACTCGACTCCTTCGAAGTCTGGAGTCCGGGCCGTCGACAGACTGCCGGTCGCCATCACGACAAAGCGAGAACGAACTTCCGCGCCCTTATCCGTGGTGACGGTCCACATCGTGTCGTTCTCGTTGAACACAGCGGAAGTGACGACCGTGTCGAACTCGATGTCCTCGCGCAGATGGAAGCGATCCGCGACGTGATTGAGGTAGCGGAGCAACTCCGGCTGACTCGCGTAGCGCTGTGACCACGCCCAGTCCTGTTGTAGGTCCTCGGAGAACGCGTACGAGTAATCGACGCTCTCCACGTCGCAGCGCGCGCCGGGATATCGGTTCCAGAACCAGGTTCCGCCGACCCCGCTTCCCGCCTCGAATACCCGGACGGTGAAGTCGTTCTCTCGTAGCTTGTGCAGGGCGTACAGCCCGGCAAAACCAGCCCCGACCACTACGACGTCCACGGGCGGCCGATCGTGACTGGGGCCCGCCGCCGGCTCGCTCATCGGCGCCGCTCTCCGCCGAGGGAAGCGTTGTCGCACTGCATGGCCCGTGACATGAAAGGGTCTCCTCGGGGACGGTTCGGCGGCGCCTTGGCCCAGCTCTTTCTGCCTATCATATTCATAGAGACATCCCTTTCATAGAGACATCCGCGGACTAGCTGTTCGCGCCCATGTCGAAGAGCGCGTTGCGCTGAGAAGGTTTGCCGGACGCTATCGAGAGGATGGTGCGATGGGGAAGTTGGACGGGAAGGTCGCTCTGATCACGGGTGGGGCGCGGGGTCAGGGCCGTAGTCATGCGCTGCGGTTGGCGGGT
>Ga0068856_100006211_pt1 | contig 11723 bp, 8 predicted proteins | sample KBSCornC62_FD_66595 | JGI IMG/M metagenome (GOLD analysis project Ga0068856, IMG submission 66595) | Corn rhizosphere microbial communities from Kellogg Biological Station, Michigan, USA - KBS Corn C6-2 | ecosystem: Host-associated > Plants > Roots > Rhizosphere > Soil ...
GAGAGTTGGCGGACGGCCAGGCTCTCATAGAGGAGGCGGTCATAGGGCGCAATATTTATACCCTTCTTCAAGGTTGCGATGCTGGCCGGTAGATTTCCTGAACGCGCCAGCAGTCCGTCGAGCAGCAGATAGTCATAAGTCTGAGTGGAGCCCTGATCGATGACCTGGCTGGCGTACGCGATCGCTTTATTCATGTACATAACGCACGCCCGGGGCGGCATTGCGGAATTCAAGGCCCTCGTCCTTACTTTTCGAATTCTGGGCGCCGGCGCAGCCTACCATCACAAAGATCACAAGCACGGCTGCAGTCCCGCGGCGCGCACTCACCGGATAAACCGATCTGTGAAAATGCCAACCGTGCCCGACGCCCATGGGTTAAGGTGTTGCCTGCATTTGTGAGGACGGTGTTGTGTCCTGCCTGACCAGTCGCTTCAATTCTTTCTTCAAATCGAGGTTGTGGTCTTCCGAGTGCAACTGCGCAATTCGGGCGAGCATTTCGTCGGCCTGGGCCTTCTGGCCTTTCTTGCGATAGGCCTGCGCCAGAACGTACACCGGGCCGGAATCGCCGGGATCGAGCGTGGTGGCAGCTTTCAGCTCAGTGATGGCCCGGTCAACTTCGCCCAGTTTGAACAGCAATTTTCCCAGTTCAGCGTGGGAGTGGGAGAAATTGGAGTTCAGACGGATGGACGAGTCGAAGGCGGCCACGGCTTCAGTCGCCGCCGGCGTGCCGGCATCGGCGCCGGAATGGACCAGGGCGACGCCGAAGATGTACGGCACCAGGAAATCCATCCCCGGAAGCTTGCTCTTCTCGCGAAGCACTTTCACCGCTTTATCAGTTTGCGCGCTCTGCACCCACACCCAGCCCAGTGCGAAGTAAGGGAGAGATTTGTTGGGCGCGAGCTTGGCGGCGGTCTCAAAGTCCTTCTCAGCTTCCGCCAGGGAGCCGCGCATCACGAAAGTGACGCCCCGCTGGATGTACAAACGATAGGAATTCGGAATGTAGTGAATGCCGACGTCCAGAATTTCCTTACCCAAGGGATAGTCTTCGTACTCCAGGCAGACCGAAGCCAGATCGACGTAGTTGTCTTCTGATTGCGGCTCGAGGCGAGTTGCGGTGCGCAAGGCGTCGTAGGCATCCTGGACCCGGTCTGTCTTGAGGTATGCCTCCGAGATCAGATTATAGAGTTCGGCACGCTGATAGCCTTGAGCGATGAGCTCATGAAAGAGCTGGATGGCCGCGGGGTAACTCTTGACCTTGATGAGCATCAGCAGCTGGTTGTATCCGGCAACGTAGGGGTCGCCGTAGTGCCTGCGTGATGATGCAAAGAACTCGGCGGCCGGCGCGTAGGCTTCAGCACGGCCCAGAATCAATCCTGCCTGAAAACGGTCTTCGCCGTCATCCGGAGGGAGCAGTCTCAGAACCGCCGTGGCCTGGGAGACGTCATGCTGGGCCAGCAGGCACTCGGCATAGTGCAGCGTCCATGGACCTCTCAGGGCAATCCGCTTACGGCCTTTTTCATATTGTTTTGCGGCGGAGGCGAGGTCCTTCTTCCCGAAGCTGATTTCTCCCAGGTACACATGTGTGATCTCGTCGCCGGGAGCGTCTTTCAGCACGCGCTTGAACTGCAACTCCGCCTCGGCGAAGTGTTTCATATCGAACTCGTTAATGGCCAGGTTCTTGCGGGCAGGATAGAAACGGGAATTGACGGCTAGCGCCTGTTTGAATTTCGCGACCGCTTTTTGCGGCTGGCCGGCTCCCGTAAGCGCGATGCCGAGCAGATTGAGCGCGTTCAGGTTCTTAGGATGTTGCTGCAACTCGGTGGTTAAAGACTGGATGGCGGCCTGAAAGTTTTGCTGTTCAACGTAGGTGAGGGCACACTCATAGCGCGTCCGCGTACACTCAGCCGCCTGAACAGAATGGCCCAGGAGAACCCCGACTCCAAGCGCAACTACAAAGCGGCCCGCGGCACGGCGCATGATCCATTTTCACTGCTGAAACGCCCCGAAGCAAGGAAGCCTTGCTCCGGGGCATTGTCTTTCGCGACTAGAACGCAATCCGCAGGGCGAACTGGATGTCCCTGGCGGGGTAGGCTCCGGTTGATTTGCCGAAATTCGACAGGTTTGCGATGTTGGTGCCAACCTGGGTCAGGTTCACCCGGTTGAACACGTTGAAGAACTCGGTGCGGAATTGCAGGTTCGCGCCTTCCCCACCGATGAACCATGGAATCTTCAGGTTTTTGATCACGGAGAAATCCGTGTTGGCAAAGCCTGGTCCATGGAAGGTATTGCGGCCCAGATTGCCTTCCTGAAGACCGGGCGACGGGAAGACACTGCCGCAAAGAGCTGTGCCACCGCAAGCAAAGATTCCTGTGAGGTAGTCCGACCGCGATAGTCCACTCTTGCTGTTGCCAAACGCCGGAGTATTGGGCCGGTCATAATTGGTGCCGTCTGCGTTGTAGTCGCAACCGGTGTTGCCGACGACATTGCCGCCGGTATCGAAGACCGGAGCAAAGTTGGCGGTACAAATCACCGAGAACGGCTGCCCGCTTTGCAGAATGGTCACGTTTGTGAGTTCCCAACCGCCCAGCAACTTGTTCATGAACCCGCTGCCGTGCGGACTGGGGAGAGACCACAGCGTGGTAAATGCCAGACGGTGCCGCACGTCGAAATCGGCTAGCCCGCGGCTCAGGCTATCGTTGAACGCATCAACGTGTTCGGCGCCGTCAAGTTTGCTGGCTTGGTCAATCGCTTTCGAAAACGTGTAGGCGGCATTCAGAGTCAGGCCGTGACTGGCACGCTGCCGCACCGAAGCCGTGAAGCCATTGTACCCACTGCTCTCACTGGCTTGACCGTAGTTGATGGCTCCGAAGCCCGGTGCCAGGCCAGTAAAGTTCCCCCCGTTCTGGATCAGGTCTCCAGCGAACCGGTTGACGTTGTATTTGGCGTACAGGTGCCGACCTACGGAGCCGATGTAGTCAACCTCCGCAACGGTCGTGCTGGTCACGGCGCGCTGCACTCCGAAGAACCAATTCTCCATGTAGGAGGGGCCCATGTTGCGATCGGTCACAGTGACGTTGGCCTGGCCACTGATCAAGCCGCCGCTGGGCAACAAGCCGGGCTGAATGCCGGGAGGCAGGGGATAGTTATATGGTGGATCCGAGGTCGTTCCCAGGGCGAAGAGCGGTTGGTTGCTGCCGCACTGCAGGCAGGCGGATCCCAGCGCAAATTTGGGACTGTTGGTGAAGTAGTCGTTATAAAGCTGTTCCGAAGGTTTGTCGTAGAAGATCCCGAAACCACCGCGGACCGACATCTTGCCTTGCTTGGTGGGGTCCCAGGCAAACCCGATGCGCGGGCTGAAGGTATTCAGCGTGTGATCGAGAAGATGCTTCTGGCACGTCATCACACCGGTGGGAATCTTGCTTTGGAGGCTGCCGCTGGAGTTGGGGAAGACCATGTTGCACACTCCCTGATCTCCCAGACCGTCGGAAGGATTGAAAAAGTCTTCATAGCGGAAGCCCAGGCTTATGGTCAAGTTGGGCGCGAACTTCCAGTCGTCCTGTACAAACGCCGACAATGAGCCATCGCGCACCAGGCTGTACAGCTTGTTGAGGCGGGCCCCGGTGTTGGGATCGAAACCGAATTGTGATTCCGAGTTTGCCTTGTCCGTCGCGAAATCGAACACACTGTTGAACTGGAACTGCGGCCGGTTATAGACCCGGGAGGACTCGTGATCAGCACGTCCTCGAGTGATATTGCCCCCGACTTTCAGGTTGTGGGCTCCGCGGGTAAACGAGGCCACGTCTCGCCACTCGAAATTGTTCTGCACGAACGCATTTGGGCCCCATCCGGTTTGATATCCCTCGATACCCAGGACCGTGATCCCGGGCACTTCCGGATGGTTTACCAGCGCTTCTCCGAAGGGGCGGGTGGTGGCGAAACCGAATTCGTTAACGAAGTTGCCGGCAGCGTGCACCCATCCCACGGCGAAGTGGTCGCTGTAGGTGGGCTCGATGGTGTTAAAGGCCGGGTACACGAAAGGCGCTCCGAACAGCACCTGATGCAGGGTGGTCCGGTTGAAGGAGCCAAAGATGCGGTCCTTGTTGTCGTTCAGCGAGTGATCCACGCGCACGGTGTATTGAAATCCGTTGCGCGGAAGACCGGTGGCGAAACTGCCTACGCCGGTGACCGGCAGGTTACAGGGTATGCTTCCGACTTCAGTGTTGATCGGATCCGAGGGGGAAGGCAGGGTGGCGCAATCCGTTCCGTTCATCGTTCCTGCAGTCGTGAAACCGCTGGTTGGAGTAATCGAGGCAGGAAAGCTCTTGGCCACGAAAGTCGAAATGTTGTTGGGGAAATTCGTCTGCATGTAGTTGATGAAATCGGGCGTCAGCACGGTTGCAGCCCGGCCGGTTGCCACGCCTGATTTCAGGAAGTCCATGGAAGCGAAGAAAAACGTGTGGTCTTTCCAAATGGGGCCGCCGAAGCTCCAGGCGCCTTCGTTTCGCCGGAACACCGGCACGCCCGCCGATTGAAACCGGTTGGCGGCTTGCAACTTGTTATCGGTATGGTAGAAGCCCAGAGTGCCGTGCCATTTGTTGGATCCCTGTTTGGTGATGATGTTCACCAGTGCCGCACCATTGCGGCCGAACTCAGCGGAGAAATTGTTAGCAGCCACGCGCACTTCCTGCACGTCCTCGGCATTGGGGTTGACGTTGGTGACGCCGTTGCGCTGGCTGGAATCGATAGACGCGGAGTCGATGAGAAAACTGTTCGACTCCGCCCGCGAGCCATTGGCGCTGAGATTGACGCCGTATTCCGGGTTGAAGATGTCGCCGCTGGCTTGCGCGTAAGCTTGTCCACCACCGCTGGCCAGACCGGTCACGCCGGGGGTGAGCACGACTAGCGTGTAAAAGTTTCGGCCGGAGAGGGGAAGGTCGTGAACTTCCTTTTCGGAAACCTGCCCGGACACGCGAGCCTGGGCGGTTTCAACCGCGGGCGCTTCATCGGTGACAGTCACAGTGGAGTCGGTTCCACCCACCACCATGCGGACGTTGAGAGTTTTGACTTCTGCGACCTGCAGGCGAACATGTTCCTGCACGGTGGTCTTGAATCCCGGCGCGGCCACGCTAATGGAGAATGCGGAGGAAGGCAGGGTGGTAAAGCGGAAAGAACCGGATTCCTGGGTTTGAAACGTCTGCACCGCCCCGGTTTCCTCGTTCTTGATGGTGACGGTGGCTCCGGTCACGACTGCCCCCGTGGGATCGGTGACCGTACCTTCAATGCCGCTGGTGAATTGCGCCCACGCGCTGGAGGAAACCACTACCACCAGCAATAGCACGCTAAACAGCATGACCCTTCGCGGGATCATAGGCCCACCTCCACGATGAGGATTCGTACCGATCACTAACCGGAAAAGACTATTGCCCAATTGCTTACGTAGGTAACATCAGCGGAAAAATCGTGTCAACGAAGTTTTTCCGAATTGTCTCTTTGATAAAACTGAAAGATAGAGTCTGGATCCGCAATCGCGCACGAGTTCTCGGCCAAGGAACAGGGCGCACAGCGAGTGTTCACCAGCTCTTTCCGCAGATTGCACCAGCAATGGGCGCCATCCGATCAAGGGCGCAATTGTTCGGGAAACGTTGGCTTCACAATCCCGCCCGCACCACGAACGCCAACTGGGACGCGCGATCTACGCGTCTCAACATCTGTCAGGGTTCGGATTGCCTCCCTCTTTTCGCGTCTTTTGCGACATTTCTTTGCGTCCTTGCGGTAGAAGGTTTGACTTTGACCAGGATCATTTCAAAGCTTGAACCGCAAAGGACGCCAAGAAATGCCGCAAAGTTCGCCAAGGAAGGCAGCACCGTGAAACCAGGATGCCGGCCAAGTTCAGCCGAGGGGCAATGTGATAGTTTGTTGGTACAGGCGCTCAAGACCTTCCTGACTCGAATGACACGGTTTCGAACCGAAATCATCCAAGCAACGAAATGAAAACAATCGTTTCGAAGATGCTGCAAACCGGCCTGCTCGCTTCCCTTCTTGCCATACCTCAATTGGCGCAGACTGTGCGTCCCGAGCAGGCGAGCCAATCCGGCTCTCCCTCGGCCAGAATTGATTTCCGAGACATCGCGTCCGAGGCCGGACTGACCGCTGAGAACGTTTCGGGAGATGCGGACAACAAACGCTACATTCTCGAAACCACGGGCGACGGGGTCGCGATTTTCGATCTCGACAACGATGGCCTGATGGATGTTCTGCTGGTCAACGCGACCACCATGGACGGCAAGGGCCGCGGCGAGAATTCCACCAGCCATCTTTATCGCAATGTCGGAAACCTGCATTTCGTCGATATCACGCAGAAAGCCGGCCTGGGAAAGGTGGGATGGGGGCAGGGCGCTTGCGTCGGCGATTACGACAACGACGGTTACGAAGATCTGTTCGTCACCTACTATGGTCACAGTGTTCTCTATCACAACGAGGGCAACGGGACCTTCAAAGACGTTACGGAAGCGGCGGGGCTGAAATCGGACGCGGTGCGCTGGGACACCGGCTGTTCATTCTTCGACTACGACCTTGACGGCAAGCTCGATCTGGCGCTTACGGGATACGTCGAGTTTGATCGCAGCAAGATTCCCGAGCCCGGTTCGGGTGGATATTGCCAGTGGAAAGGAATGCCTGTGATGTGCGGCCCGCGTGGCCTGCCCTCCGGGCGCAGTTTCCTCTTTCACAACGATGGCAAGGGAAAATTCAGCGATGTTTCCATGGCAAGCGGAATTGGCAAGCCGACGGGTTGCTATGGGTTCACCGTGCTGGCCACCGACTACGACAACGACGGCTATCCCGATCTGTACATGTCCTGCGACTCCAGGCCCAGCCTGCTTTATCACAACCAGAAAAATGGCACCTTCGAGGAAGTGGGAGTCGCTTCCGGCGTGGCTTTAAGCGATGCCGGGCAGGAGCAGGCCGGCATGGGCGTGACCGCGTCCGACTATGACGAAGACGGATTTGTCGATATCGCCAAGACAAATTTCAGCGACGACGTCCCCAATCTTTACCACAACAACGGAGACGGCACCTTCACCGACCGGGTTTACGAGGCCGGACTAGGAGCGCACACCCAGTATCTGGGCTGGGGCATCCAGTTTCTCGACGCCGATAACGACGGGCGCAAAGACATTGTGATGGTCAACGGGCATGTGTATCCCGAGGTCGAACGCGGCCCGCTGAACTACAAGTACCATCAGCCGAGATTGTTTTACTGGAATGCCGGCGGAGGCAAATTCAAAGATATGTCGAACAGCGCCGGGCCCGGCATCAGCGAGCCCTGGGCGTCAAGAGGTCTGGCTGTAGGCGACCTGGCCAACGATGGTTCCCTCGAAGTGGTCATCAACAATCTGGACACGCGGCCCAGTCTGCTGAAGAATTTCGGCACCAGGAAAAACTGGCTGATGGTGCGATGCGTGGGCACCAAGAGTAATCGGGATGCTGTGGGCGCGCGAGTGTACGTGTACGTCGGCGACCGTCGGATTTCGGGCGAAATCCAGACCGGAGCAAGTTTTCTTTCGCAGAACGATCCACGAGTGCACGTTGGCCTCGGCGATGAGACCAGCTATGGCCGCATTGAAGTGCAGTGGCCGGGCAAACAGCGGGAAGTTTTTCCGGGGGGAAAGGCCAACCAGATTGTGATCCTGACGGAAGGTACGGGTTCTCCGGCCGCGCCTGCCAAGCCGACAGTGGAATCACGACGGTGACTTTCAGTAGGTTTGCTTGATTTTCGATTTCAATCCGTGCGCCAGCTTTTCAATCTGTTCAGCTTTTTTCGCGGCGTCGAGGAACAGGATACCCTGATTCTTGTCCCATACTCTTTCAGATCGGTGGATGGAACAGCTTTTCGGTGTCGCGCTTGATTTCGTCTTGCAGCATCGCGTTGCCTTTTGGGCCCGCTCTCTGTCTATATCTTCCTCGGTCCGTACCGGTAGGTTCCGCGTGGTTGGCTCCTGCCGCACGGAAGGTGGAGGTGAATGGTCTGGCCGGATGCGAGGCCAGCCGTTGCCCAGATGAAGCAGGTGCATAGGGGCAAAACTGTCTTGAGCTTGATGAAAATGCGTGCGCGGCTCGGTCAAGCGCGGGCGTTGTGCACGCCAGATCCTTCGGGACGGAAGTACTGAGGATTACGCCTGCTGGCGGAGGCGCGCGTCAGTGAACCGGTTCGAGAATCAGCTTCTGCACTCGCCAGTTCAACAGCTCACCGACGAAGAGTTCGTTTTCCGACGGACACGCAATCTCGTGAATCCAGCCAAACTGCTTTAGCTGTTTGCCGGACTCACCGAGCACGCCCAGGACCTTTCCATCGAGAGTGAGTTTGTAGATGCGGCCGGGAAAGCCATCGGAGCTGTACAGCACCTGGTTCGGCGGAGGGGTGATGCATATCGCCCAGGGCGCACCTGGCGCCATGGCCTGATTGCCGATGACGGGCAGCTGTGGCTTGTTGCCGATGGCGGGGCGGGCGTTGGGATCGAAAGGCACATCGATCACAATCTGGCGCAGGAATTTTCCGTCCCCATCGAAAACCTGAATGCGGCGGTTACCGCGATCGGCCACGTAAACATTTCCCCTGGCATCGACCGCGATGCTGTGCGGGGTGCTGAACTGTCCGGGCTGGTCGCCGGATTCACCCCACGATTTGATCCAGGCGCCGTTCTTGTCGATCTTGGCGACACGCGAATTAATGTAACCGTCGCTGATGTAGGTGTTGCCGGCTGCGTCCCAGGCCATGTCGGTGACCTGGCGGAACGTGCCGTCCACCGGCGGCAGGGGCGGCCGGGGATGCTTCAAGGGCGCGGTGCCTTCGTCAGAGGCCTCCTGCTTGCGCCCGAAAACCATGGCGACGCGGCCCTGCGGGTCGAACTTGATGACCATGTCAGAGCCCTTGTCGGCGACCCAGATGTTCTCATCCCGGTCAATCTTTACCGAGTGCGCGAATGACCAGGCGTAGAGGTTGTGGCCGATCTCGCGCAGAAATTTCCCGTCGCTATCAAACTCCAGAAGTTGCGCAGCGCTGGCGCCATAAGCGGGGCCGTTCGTGCTTCCACGCGAGAAAACGAAGATGTGTCCCACGGAGTTGACCGCCACCCCGGCGACCTCGCCCAAATACAAATCTGCGGGTAGTTTCAGAAACCCAGGGACCGAGCGATACGGGATTTCCGGCACGCGCGCTGGCTGCGCGAGCAAAGTACCAGGCAGAGCAAGTAATAGAAGCAAGACACACTGTCTCATAGGCCTCCGGATGTCACGCCTTTTTAGTCTAAGCGCCGTGACCAGCAGCAAATACTAGGACAGCGCCGTCGGGATCGGTAACGGAAACAGCGTGCCGGCTCTTTTGCACTTTGAGTCCGCGGCCGCGCAACTCCTTTGCCGCCTGCCCAACATTTTCTACCGCGAACACTACGCGCGGCTTCGCAGTTGGAGTATCGAGCTGCAGCTGCACTTTGTCACCGGAGTTTCCGGCAATGTACATTTCGTTTCCATCGGAGCCGGCGCCTTTGAAGGCGAGCTTGCCGGTATAGTACGAACGCTCCGCCGCCAGGTCATGCACCGGGGTTGTGGCCTCGACCATGTGGGTCGAAACCCGGTTTTGTAGCAGATGCTTGCCTCGGCTCTGGGAATGCAATGAATCCGGCATGTACTGCGTGTACTCCAGCAACTGGTTGTCGGGGCCGTGCATGACGAACAGCAGATTGCCGGCGCGGGCTTTCTTGGGCTCGGTGGGTTGCAGGCCCCGTTCAACGTAGGCTCTGTGCAGCGCTTCAATATCGGCCACTTCGAAACAGGTGTGCAAGATGCCGCCAGGTTGGGAGTCGTTGCTCCGCGGAATCAGCTCGATGAACTGGCGATCGTTGACTTTGACGTATGAGACCGAGACTCTGCCGTTGTCCGTGAACGAAAAAGCTTCCTCGTAACCCAGCGTTTTGTAAAACGCCTGTGATTTCTGCAGGTCGTTCACCCGCAGGGCCACATGAGCGATGCCGGTCAAGTCCGTCGATTGCGCACGGGCATTCTGTACCGAGACAAACCCAAGGACAGCGATCGCGATCAGGCCAGCCAGATAAAAGCCGGAAGACTGCTTGCGTAAAAACATCGTCAATGTTCCGCTCCAATCCGTAATCGGACAAAAGCCTACACCAACGCCGCGCACACTGGCTAGCTTCCCTCCCTTTAGATTTTATGAAGTCATTGTTCACAATTTCACGATTGTAAGGCGGCCAAGATGCTCTGCTATGATGCCGACCGATCTTCCCAGGAGATGCGTAATGTCTTTCACTCGACGTGAGATATGCCTGCTGTTGCCCGCCCTTCTGCCGGTCGCCGGCGGCCTGCAAGCCTTCGCGCAGGACAAATCTCTGCCGTCAGGAGCATTTTCCTTCGACAAAGCGCCTCTGCATGTAGCCAATAACAATGCGCAGATTCGGATGATGCTGCGTGGAAAACTGGCTACGGGCGAGGGCATCGAAGTGCACCAGACCACGCTGCCTCCGGGGGGCGCACCCACAGCCACCACACATCATCATCCCCACTCTGAAATGTGGCTCATCCGGGAAGGGACGATAGAACTGACGGTCAAGGACAATAAATTCCGCCTGGAACCGGGATCGGTCGGATTTGTCGTCTCCAACGAAGAGCACGGGATCAGGAATGTCGGCACCACGCCCGCTCTGTACTTTGTGGTCGCGGTTGGACCAGGCGCGGAGTTGCAGGAGTAGAAAGACTTCGCGGAAGTTCGAGCGTCTGCGATCACGAATTCCTCATGACCACATGACCATTCACATCGGCCTGATCGGCGGCGGTAACATCAGTGAAACACACGCGCGTGCAGCTCGGGCTATCGCCGAAGTGGAGATCGCCGCGATCTACGGAACCAATGCCAAGAAAGTCGCAGCCCTGTGCCGGGAGCACGGTGGGAAGTCCTATCACGACTTCGACGCATTCCTGGCGCATCGCCCGATGGACATGGTTGCGATCGGCAGCCCGTCCGGTCTGCATGCTGGCCAGGGGATTGCCGCAGCACAGCGCGGCCTTCATGTGATCACAGAAAAGCCGATCGACATCAGCACCGAACGGGCGGATGCGCTTATCCAGGCTGTGGAGCGCTCCGGGGTAAAACTTGGCGTCATGTTTCAGGACCGCGTGAAACCCGGAATCCGGGAACTCCGCGAGTGGATCAGCACGGAAGTGATCGGCAAGCCTCTGGCGGTGGATGCGCAGGTGAAATGGTACCGGCCTCCGGAATATTACAGCGCCTCGCGCTGGCGTGGAACGTCCGCGCTGGACGGCGGAGGCGCGCTCATCAACCAGGCAGTGCATACCGTTGATCTGTTGTTGTGGCTGCTGGGGGATGTGGTGCGAGTGCAGGCGCGTACTGCAACGCTACTACATGCGATTGAGACGGAAGACACCGCGCTCGCCATTCTCGAATTTGCCAGCGGCGCGTTGGGGACTCTGGAAGCGACGACCGCTGCCTACCCCGGATATCCAAGGCGGGTGGAGATAACAGGAACGGAGGGCACGGTGATCCTTGAACAGGATCGTGTTATCGCTGCGAACTTGCGCAAACCGCCACCCGGCGTCATCGGCGGGATCGCTCCAGACGAAAACCAGAGTGCGTCATCGGCAGTCGTCAGTGACGTTCGCGGACATCAGGCTCTGTTTGAGGATTTCCTTCAGGC
>Ga0068856_100006216_pt1 | contig 11718 bp, 9 predicted proteins | sample KBSCornC62_FD_66595 | JGI IMG/M metagenome (GOLD analysis project Ga0068856, IMG submission 66595) | Corn rhizosphere microbial communities from Kellogg Biological Station, Michigan, USA - KBS Corn C6-2 | ecosystem: Host-associated > Plants > Roots > Rhizosphere > Soil ...
CGATCAGCGCCGGGTTGGCGTCGAACGTCTCGCAGATCGCGTCCACCAGGTCGATCCGCGACCGGAAGTGCTGGTAGACGGTCGCGCGGGACACACCGGCGCGCTCAGCCACCTGCTCCACGGTCGATTCGTGGAACCGTTGCTCGCGCAGCAGCTCGCGCACCGCCGTCACGATCCGCTCACGCGTGTGCTGCGCGCCCGTGGCCCGGCTGCGGCTGCGATACGACCTTGTCGCCTTCATGGCACCAAGTCTAGACGGCGAGTCTGATATTTGATAGGTTGTCTAGACATCATGTCTATCGAATATGCGACCATGGACACGACGCCGGTCGACGCCGGTACCGCCGCCACCTGGGAGGCGGCCGAGGCGCGCGCATGGGCGGACCTGTACGCGGCCGCCCCGGCCGAGTGGGCCGCCGAAGTCGGCCTCGGAACGCGCTGGTTCGGCGACACGCTGGCGATCCACTGGGCGGTCACCGGCCGTCGCTACTTCAGCCGCGCGATCGGCCTGGGCGTGACGGCACCGGCCACCGAGGCGGCCGTCGACGACATCCTCGCCCTGTGGGAGCGGCTCGGGATCAGCATGTGCCTGATCCAGTCGATGCCGCACTGCGCGCCGGGCGCCTATGCGGACTGGCTACGGGAGCGGGGCCTTGAGCCGTTCGACCAGCAGGACAGGATCGTGCGCGCGGAGGGGGCGGCGACGACCGACCCGGTCAGCTCGGAGCGGGAGTTCACGGTCGAGCGCGTCCGGCCCGAGACCGCGGAGGAGTGGTCGCAGTTCCTGCAGCGCGTCTACCGGCTGGACACCGGCCCCTGGCTGCCGCAGCTGGTCGACCGCCCCGGCTGGCACCAGTACGTGGCCCGCGAGCGCGGCGAGATCGTGGCCGCCCGCGGCATGCACGTCGGCCGCGACGGCATCGCCTGGCTGGGCATGGACGGCCCGGTGCCCGGGATCATGACCCAGGACTTCGAGCCGGATGCCGCCATCTGCGCGCGAATCGTGGCCGACGGGCCCAGGCTCGGGGCGCGCACGATCATCTCGGACATCGAGCAGCCCTCCGCCGGGCTGGACACGCCCTCCTACGGCTACTTCGGAGCCCTGGGGTTCAGCCGGCCCTACACGCGGACGCACTGGGCGCGGGTCTGATGCACGCCTCGATCTGGCGGTTCAGGGGCGATCCGGACGACCTGCTGCGCCGCTACGACGCGGTGATTGCCGAGATCCCGCCCGCAAACATGCGGCTGCACCTCTGCCTGCGCGCCGACGACGGCATCATCGTGGTGGACACGTGCCCTGACCGCGAGACGTATGAGGCGTTCGTGGCCGGGGCGATCACCGGCCTGTTCCGCGCCCATGGCCTGCCCGATCCGGAGGCGGTCGAGGACCACCCAGTGCACGCCGCGTTCGTCGGAGGAGCCGCAACCGGCGGTTGACACGGACGCAACGATCTGCCACGGTGCCGGAGTTTGCATCAACGGCTCAGGAGGCAGCCCCATGAGAACCCTTCGGCTCGCGACGCTGGTCGCCGCGCTCAGCCTGGTCGCGCTTGCAACCGGCGGGTCGCTCGCAACCGGCTCGACCAACGTCCTTGTCAACGGCGACTTCGAGACCGGATCCATGTCCGGGTGGGGGCATGCCCCCGGCCATCCGCTGGTCGTGTTGCACGGCTGGTTCGCCTACCACGGAACGGTGGCACCGATCAGCGGCGCCCCCGTCCCGCCGCCTCCGCAGGGCAAGACCGCGGCGCTGGTCGACCAGGCCGGCCCGGGCGGCAACGTGCTGTTCCAGACCTTCCGCGTGCCCTCGAACGGGCAGCTGTCGATGACGCTCTGGTACGCGAACTACGCGGGCGTGTTCTTCACCCCGAGGATGCTGGTGCCAGGCCCGGCGCCTGACCAGCAGCTGCGTATCGATCTCACCCTGCCCAACGCCGGCCTCTACTCGCTACGTCCGTCGGACATCGTCGCGAACGTCTTCCGCACGGTGCCGGGTGACCCGTTGGCGGTCGCGCCGCATACGATCAGCTTCAGCCTCGCGCCATGGGCGGGCCGCCTGGTCAGGCTGCGTATCGCCGAGGTCGACAACCAGTTCTTCTTCAGCGCCGGCGTTGACAGCGTGCAGGTGTCGGGCGGGGGAGCTGTGGCTCAGGTGCCGCTGCGGTCAGCGCGCATTCCCGCGAATGCCCTGCACCGCCCGGCGCGCCTCTACAAGCGCATCTTCTAGACAGCATCGGCAAGCGCGGCGGCGGCCTCCCAGTCGCCGCCGCGCGTGACCGTGACATGCCCGACCTTGCGCCCCGGGCGCGGCGCCTTGCCGTACAGGTGCACGTGGGCACGCGTCACAGCGGCCAGCTCGGCGGTCGCAGGCGCTGCGCCGATCAGGTTCACCATCGTGGTCGGCATCCGCAGCTCGGTCGTGCCCAACGGCAGGCCGCACACCGCTCGCAGGTGGTTCTCGAACTGGCTGGTCTCGGCGCCTTCGATCGTCCAGTGCCCCGAGTTGTGCACGCGCGGCGCCATCTCGTTGGCGAGCAGACGGTCGCCGACCTGGAACAGCTCCAGCGCCAGCACGCCGACGTACTCGAGCCGCTCCAGCACCAGCCGCGCGTAGCGCTCCGCCAGCTCCTGCAGCGCCGCGCCGACCTCCGGCGCCGGGGCGTGCGTGATCCGCAGGATCCCCTCGCGGTGGTGGTTCTCGACCAGCGGATAGCACACCACCTCGCCGCCCGCTGCGCGCACGGCCACGATCGACAGCTCTCGGTCGAACTCGACCAGACCCTCCAGGATCAGCGGCACCTCCCCCAGCGCAGCGAACGCACCCTCAGCGTCGCCCGCCCCGCGCAGCACCCGCTGGCCCTTTCCGTCGTAGCCGAGCCGCCGCGTCTTCAGCACTCCGGGCAGCGGCCCACCGTCGAGCTCGGCCTGTGAGCCGATCGCGCGGAACGGGGCCGTCTCGATCCCCAACTCGGCGAACAGCTGCTTCTCGTGCAGCCGGTCCTGCGCCACCTCGAGCGCCGCCGGCGGCGGATGCACCGCCACGTGGCCGGCCAGCCGCTCCGCCGAGGCCGCCGGCACCGATTCGAACTCGAAGGTGACCACGTCGCTTGACCGCGCCAGCCGGTCGAGCCCGTCGGGCGAGTCGTAGGCACCCACGATCAGCTCGGCCACCGCGCCGGCACAGGCGTCTGCGGCTGGATCCAGCACGGTGCACGTAATCCCCAGCGGATGCCCCGCCAGCGCCATCATGCGCGCCAGCTGGCCGCCGCCCAGCACGCCCACGCGCACCTCGCTACTCCGACGGATCCGGGTTGGCCAGCACGTCCGCCGTCTGCTCAGCCCGGAACTGCTCGAGCGCGGCCGCGACGGCCGCGTCCGAGGTGGACAGGATCGCCGCCGCCAGCAGCGCCGCGTTGATGGCGCCGGCGCGGCCGATCGCCAGCGTTCCGACCGGGACCCCGGCCGGCATCTGCGCGATCGAGAGCAGCGAGTCGATCCCGGACAGCGCCTTTGACTGTACCGGCACACCCAGCACCGGCAGGCTGGTCTTGGAGGCCGCCATGCCCGGCAGGTGGGCCGCCCCGCCCGCCCCGGCGATCAGCACCTTGAGCCCACGCTCGCGGGCGGTGGCCGCGTACTCGAACAGCAGATCCGGTGTGCGATGGGCCGACACCACCCGGTGCTCGTGGGGCACCTCCAGCTGTTCGAGCGTCTCCACTGCGTGGCGCATCGTTTCCCAGTCGGACCGTGATCCCATGATCACTCCGACCAGCGGGGCGGTGCCGTCGCTCATGGCGAGCACACTACACTGACCTCCGTGATTGAGGAGTCGCAGGAGCCGGAGGCCGCCGCCGCCGGTCTCAGCGAGCAGGAGGCCGCGCGACGCCTCGCGCAGCGGGGGGATGTCCCGCCGCCGCCCTCCAGCCGCTCGGTCAAGAGCATCGTGCGGTCGAACACGCTGACGCTGTTCAACCTGATCCTGGCCGTCTTCCTGGTGCTGATCCTGGTCAGCGGTCAGTATGCGGACGGCCTGTTCGCGGGCATCCTGATCGCGAACGCCTCGATCGGGATCATCCAGGAGTTGCGCGCCAAACGCGTGCTCGACCAGGCCGCGCTGCTGGTGGCGCCGCAGGCGCGGGTGGTGCGGGACGGCACCGAGCGCATGCTGCACCTGAACGACGTCGTCGACGGCGACCTGGTCATGCTGCGCTCCGGCGACCAGGTGGTGGCCGACGGCGATGTGTCGCGCTCGGTGGGCCTGATGCTGGACGAGTCGCCGCTGACCGGCGAGTCGCTGCCGGTGGCGCGGGCCGAGGGCGAGCGCGTGCTGTCGGGCTCGTTCTGCGTCGAGGGCAGCGGCGGCTACGTCGTCACCGGCACCGGCCCCGACAGCTACGCATGGCAGCTGCTGGGCACGGCCCGGGAGGACACGGCGCAGCGCTCCCCGCTCGAGCAGCAGGTGAACCAGCTGCTGCGGCTGCTGGTTGCGGTGATGGTGCCGCTGGGCGCCGCCCTGGTGTGGACGCTGGCGGCGCGCGACACCCCCTTCCGCGAGGCCGTGGCGACGGCTACTGCCGGCATCGTCACGATGATCCCCGAGGGGCTGGTGCTGTTGATGAGCCTCACCTTCGCGGTCGGCGCCGTGCGGCTGTCGCGCAAGGGCATGCTCGTGCAGTACATGAACGCGATCGAGTCGCTGGCCAACGTCGACACCGTCTGCCTGGACAAGACCGGCACGCTCACCGACGGCGACCTGGTGCTGTACGGCGTTGACCCGCTGGGCGGCGCCGCGGAGGAGGACGTCCGGACGCTGGTGTCCGGCTACGCGGCCAGCGCCGAGGCGCGCAACTCGACGCTGGACGCCGTTGCCGCCGGCCTGCCCGGCGAGGCCACGGCCTCGCTGGAGGAGGTGCCGTTCTCGTCCCGCTGGAAGTGGAGCGGCATCCGCCGCGAGGATGGCTGGCTGGTGCTGGGCGCGCCGGACGTGCTGCTGGCCGGCCGGCTGTCGGCCGAGGTGTCGGGACACGAGCAGGCGGGCCGCCGGGTGCTGGCCTTCGGGCGGGCCGATCAAGTCGTGTCCCCGGCCGATGGCGGTGGTGGCACGCCCCAGATCGAGCCGCTGGCGCTGGTGGTGCTGGAGGAGCGGCTGCGCGACGACGCCGCCGACACGATCGCCTTCCTCTACCGCCAGGACGTCGACGTGAAGGTGATGTCGGGCGACTCGCCGGCGACGGTGGCGGCCGTCGCCGCCCGGGCCGGCGTTCGCGTGGCCGGCACGCCCAGACAGGGGTCCGACCTGCCCGAGGACCCCGCTCAGCTGGCGGACGTGGCGCGCGAGGCGACGGTGTTCGCGCGGCTTACCCCCGACAACAAGCGTGCCCTGATCGCAGCCCTGACCGGCCACGGCGCCTACGTGGCCATGATCGGGGACGGCGTCAACGACGTGCCGGCGATGAAGGGGGCGCGGCTGGCGGTGGCTCTGGGCAGCGGCACCCAGCTGGCCAAGAGCGTCGCCGACAGCGTCCTGGTGGCCGATCGTTTCGGCGCCATCCCCGATGCCGTCGGCGAGGGTCGCAAGATCATCAACAACGTCCAGCGTGTGGCCAAGCTGTTCGTCACCAAGTCGGTGTTCGCCGCCTTCGTGATCGCCACGTTCGGTCTGTGGACGGCCGAGTTCCCGCTGCTGCCGCGCCACCTGTCGCTGGCGGCAACGTTCACGGTGGGCGTGCCCGGCTTTTTGCTGGCGCTGGGGCCGGGGGGCAGCACGACCGAGGAGGGCAGCTTTCTGCGCCGTGTCCTGCGCTTCGCGCTGCCGGCCGGGGCGGTGCTGGGCGCCGCCACGCTGACGGCCTACCTGGCGGTGGCCGACGTGAACGGGCATGACCAGCTCGACGGACGCACGGCCGCCGTCACGGTGTTCGTGTTCGTCGGGCTCTACCTGCTCCTGGTGCTCGAGGCCGAGCGCATGCAGGCCAGCCGGCGCTACGCGGCCGAGGTGGTGGCGCTGGCCGCCTGCCTGGGCGGCGGCTTCCTGGCGATGCTCGGATCGCAGAGCCTGCGCGAGTTCTTCGCCTTGTCCGTGCCGGGCGTGTGGTCGGTGATCGTGATCGTGACCGTGTCCGTGGCCGCCGCCTGGCTGCTGGGCAAGCTGGGGCTGTCTCCCTACAGGTTCAGCACTGTGCCCGACCCGGCAGCCAAGGCAGAGCGCAGCACGTAGTCGGCAACCACGAGGTCGGCGGCGCCGTTGCCCAGGTTCTGGCACACGACCAACCCGTTCGGGCGCGGCTGTCGGATCGCCGTTCCGCAGAAGCCGTCCGGGTCGCGGTAGCCGGCGAAGGCGCCGGCGTCGCGGTATCGCAACAGCTGGTCGACGTCGTCGGCGTAGAGCGCGCCCTGCGCGGCCAGGTCGGCCCCGACCGAGGTGCCGTAGTCGAGCGGGAGCAGCAGCGCGTCGACCCGGATCCAGGCGGGATCGAGCAGAAGCCCGGGAAGGCCGATCGGCAGCGCAGTGACGACCACCGCCGCCTCGAGTACCGCCTCTCGCGCCGATCCCACCAGCGTCAGCCGCACGCTCGGCGTGTGCTCGGCGGCCCACTCCCGCAGCTCGGCGGCCGCCTCGTCACGCCGCGCGAACACGGTCACCCGGTCACGGCCGATCGCGGCCAGCATGGTCAGGTGCGTCCGCGCCTGCAGGCCGGCTCCGGTGATGGCGACGTGGCCGGGCGCGGACGGCGCAAGCGCCTCGATGCATGCTCCGGAGACGGCGGCCGTGCGGGCACCGGTCATCGCCGCCGCTCCCATCACCGCCGCCGGCATACCCGTCTCCGGGTTGGACAACACCACCAGGCCGTTCACGGTGGGCAGGCCCCGCGCGGCGTTGCCCGGGTATGACGCCACCCACTTCAGCCCCAGCAAGTCGCCGTCGCGGAGGTATGCGGGCATGGCATTCGCGAAGCCGTCGCTGCGCGGATGCACCGCCGGCTTGGGCGGCAGCTCGGCCGATCCGTCGGCAAGCGCGGCCATCGCGTCGCGCACCAGTGCGATCGCCTCGCGTGGCGGAGGTAGGTGGTCCTGCACCTCCCGCTCCGACAGGTGCAGCAGGGTAGCGCTGGAGCTCTTGGGCACCGGGGTCAGCCTACACTGCGCAGGTCGTGCGCAAGGCGCCGGAACGGGCCGTCCACGGCGAGCAGGTCGGATTCCGAGCCGCGCTGGATCACGTTGCCGTGATCGACCACCAGGATCTCGTCCGCGCGCCGCACCGTCGCCAGACGGTGGGCGATGATCACCGACGTGCGGCCTCGGAGCAGCCGGTCGAGCGCCCGCTCGATCTGGATCTCGGTGGGCCGGTCGATGTTCGAGGTGGCCTCGTCCAGGATCAGGATGCGCGGGTCGGCCAGCAGCGCCCGCGCGATCGAGATCAGCTGGCGCTCGCCCGCCGACAGGCCGGCGCCGCCCTCGCGCACCACATGGTCGAGGCCGCCGTGCAGCCGCGCCGCGATCCGGTCGACGCCGACCGCCGCGGCCGTCTCGCGCACCTGCTCGTCGGTGGCGTCCGGCCGCGCGAAGCGGATGTTGTCGGCGATCGTGCCCGAGAACAGGAACGGATCCTGCAGCACCACGCCCAGCTGCCGGCGGTAGCTGCGCAGCTGCACGTCGCGTACGTCGATGCCGTCGACCCGCACGGCTCCCTCGGCCGGGTCGTAGAAGCGCGCGATCAGCTTGGCCACCGTCGACTTGCCGCCGCCTGACTGGCCCACCAGAGCGAGGCAACCTCCCGCCGCGACCTCGGCGCCGACTCCGTGCAGCACCTCGTTGTCGCCGTAGGCAAATCGGATCCGGTCGAGCCGCAGACGGCCGTCGATCTGCGGCATCGGGCCGGCGCCGGGCCGGTCGCCGATGTCGCTCTCGGCGTCCAGCACCGAGCTGATCTTGACCATCGCGGCTGCAGCCGACTGCATCTGGCTGTAGACGTCGGACAGCTCCTGCAGCGGCTGGAACACCAGCTGCAGCAGGTACATGGCGGTGATCAGCGTGCCGATGCTGATGTCCCCGTCCACGTAGAGGTGCGCGCCCAGCAGCAGCACGGCGGTGGTGGAGATCAGCCCCAGAAGCTCGATCGACGGGAAGAAGAACGAGAGGAGCGTCTGCGTGCGGACGTTGGCCCGGCGGTTCTCCTCGTTCAGCAGGTCGAACTCGTCCTGGAAGGCGCGCTCGCGGTTGAATGCCTGCACGATCGCCATCCCCGCCACCGACTCGGCCATGTGCGCGGTGACCGCGGCGATCCGGTTGCGGACCTCCAGCTGGGCCACCGAGGACGTGCGCTGGAACCAGCGCGTCAGCACCAGCGCCGGCGGCAGCACGATGAACGAGATCATGCCCAGCCGCCAGTCGACGATGAAGACGACCACGATCGCGGTCGGCAGCAGCACGACGTTGGCCGCCAGCGTGGGCAGGCCCTGCGACAGCGCGTCCGACAGCGCATCCACGTCGCTGGTCAGGCGGGCGATGATCCAGCCCGCGCGCTGCTCGGAGAAGTACCGCAGCGACAGCGACGTGAGGTGCTCGAACAGGTCGCGGCGCAGCCCCAGCACGATTCCCTGGCCGACCCCGGCCAGGCCCCGGATGAGGATGGCGCTGAGCACCCAGCCGATCGCGCCGACCAGGATGTAGATCACGACCACCACGGTCAGGTACTCGCTGTTCGAGTCGCCGATGCCGTTGTCGATCGCGGCGCGCACCAGCAGCCACCCGCCGGTCTGGCAGACGGCCTGGCCGGTCGCGACCAGCACCAGCACGAACACGGCCAGCCGCCGGCCCTGCAGGTAGGTGGTAAGTCGGCTGAGCCCGCTGCGATGGCTATGCCGCACGCGTCTCGTCTCCGAATAGCGCCGTGAAGTCCCCACCCAGTGCCGCCAGCTCCTCCGGCGTGCCCTGCTCGACCAGCTTGCCGTCCCGCAGCACCACCGCCCGGTCGGCGAGTATCACCGTCGACAGCCGCTGGGTTGCGACCAGCACGGTGCGCCCGCGCAGCGCCGGCCCGACGGTGCGTAGCAGCGTTCGCTCGGTCTCGGTGTCCACCGCCGACAGCGGGTCGTCCATCAGGATCGCGCCCGACTCGGCCAGCAGCGCCCGCGCCAGCGCCACTCGCTGCCTCTGGCCGCCGGACAGGTTCACCCCGCGCTCGCCGATCATTGTGTCGTAGCCGTCCGGCAGGTCGTCGACGAAGGCGGCCACGCCGGCCGCCTCGCTGGCCGCCAGCACCTCATCCCAGCTTGCGTCCGGGCGGCCGATCATGAGGTTGTCGCGCAGGGGGATCGAGAACAGGATCGGCCGCTGCGTCACGATCGACATGGCCGACCGCACGTCCTCGAGCCGCAGGTCGCGCAGATCGGTGCCGCCCAGCAGCACCCGCCCTTCCGTGGGGTCATAAAGCCGCGCGGCCAGATTCAGCAGCGACGTCTTGCCGGATCCGGTGGCGCCGCAGACGGCCACGATCTCACCGGCCTCGACCTCCAGATCGACACCGGTCAGCACCTCATCCTCGTCGGCATAGGCGAAGTGCGCGTTCTGGAAGCTGATCGGCTGGGGGCCGGCCGGCGCCGGCAGCGGCTCGGCCGGCTCGGGCAGGCGATCGATGCCCTCGATCCAGGCGAAGCTGCGACCGGCTGAGGCCAGCGCCCGCTGCGCCAGGTTCGTGATCCAGCCCAGCGACTCCAGCGGCCACGCCAGCTGCAGCAGGATGGTGTTGAACAGGACGAACTGGCCGATCGTGAGGTCGCCGTTGATCACGTCGCGGCCGCCGAAGAAGACCACGGCCGCGATCGAGAGCGTGGGCAGGAAGAACAGTCCGGGCAGGTGCTGGGCCTCGACGCCGGCCTGCTCGAGCACCACGTCGCGGACGCTCTCGGCCTTCTCGCCGAAGCGGCCCCGCACATCGTCCTCGCGACCGAAGGCCTGCACCATCTCGATGCCGACGACCGCCTCGTCGGCGGCCTCCGTCACGTCGCCCTTGCGCTGCTGCACGCGGCGTGAGATCGGCATCACGCGGTGGGCGAACAGCCAGGCCAGCAGGCCGATCAGCGGCAGCGAGAGGCCGGTGTAGATGGTCAGCCGCAGGTTCACGAACCCGAGCAGGATGGCCGCGCCCACGATCATCATCGCGCTCTGCGCCCCCTGCACCATGCCCCAGCCGATGAAGTAGCGGATCGGGTACAGGTCGTTGGTCGCGCGCGACACCACCTGGCCGGTGGCGTGACGGTCGAAGAACGCCCGCGGGAAGTCGAGGTAGGCCGAGTACAGCAGCTCTCGCACGCGGGCCTCGATGTGGACGCCGATCCGCGAGGTCGCGTAGCGCCGGATGAAGTTGACGCAGAAGCGCAGCAGGCCCAGCACGAACGCCGCCGCCACGTAGGGTGTCAGCTTGGACAGGTCCTTGGGCACGATCGCGTTGTCGATCGCGCGCTGGAGCAGCGTCGGGATCGCCAACGACAGCGCCGTGTATGCGAAGGCGCAAACGAGACCGAGCGCGACCGACCGCCACTCCCCACGCCACAGCGTGAGCAGTCGTCGGAGCGTCGGCCACATCGGAAGATCGGGAGGATCCACGTGTGACACGCCAGCCAACAGGCTAGCCGAGCGTGATCATTTCCGGCTTCGGCTCTCAGGACGGTTGCCTGATGAGCCAACGCACCGGCCGCTTAACCACTGCGAGGGCGACGGAGCGGTCAACGCTCCATCGCCCTCGCGAGTCGTTACTGGTTAGGCGGCGTCCTGCATGCCGCTCAGCTCAGGCAGCCTGGCCAGCTGTGTGAGCGCCTCCTGCTCGAGCTGGCGGACGCGCTCGCGCGTCAGCCCGACCTCGCGGCCCACTGCCTCGAGCAGCATCGGCTCACCACCGCCGAGCCCGTAGCGAAGCTCGATGATGCGGCGCGTGCGCGGCGTCAGCCGTGCCAGCGCCCGCTCGAGCGTCTCGTTTCGCATGCGCTCGCCAACCGTCTCCGTCACGTCCTCACCGGACGTGTCGGCGATCATGTCGCCCAGCTCGGTGTCGCCCTCGTCGCCGGTCGGCCGCTGCAGCGAGATGGTCTGCAGGCGGGTCTGATCGGCGTCGCGCACCTCGGCCACGCTCAGCTTGGCCTCCTTGGCGACTTCCTCGTCGCTGGGCTCGCGGCCCAGCTTGGCCTCCAGCGTGCGGCGGGCGCGATCGATCTTGCGGATGCGATCGTGCACGTGCACCGGAACCCGGATCGTGCGGCTCTGGTTGGCGACCGCGCGCTGCACGGCCTGCCGGATCCACCAGGTTGCGTAGGTGGAGAACTTGAGGTTGCGGCGCCACTCGAACTTCTCGACCGCGCGCACCAGACCGATCGTGCCCTCCTGGATCAGGTCCAGGAAGCCAACACCGTGGCCACGGTACTTCTTGGCGATCGATACGACCAGCCGTAGGTTGGCCTCGACCATGCGGCGCTTCGCGGCCTCGTCTCCGGCCTCGATGCGCTGGGCGAGCACCTGCTCCTCGTGCTTGGTGAGCAGCGGCGTGCGGCCGATCTGCGCCAGGTACAGGTCGAGTCCGTCGATGCTGGCGGGGGCGTACCAGGCAGGTGCGGCCTCCGCCGGCTCACCGGCGTCCGGTGCGTCGATTTCGCGCACCGACACGACATCGACCCCGAGCTCGGTCAACTCGGCGCGAATCGCGTCCGTATCTTCGTCTGTCAGGTC
>Ga0068856_100006217_pt1 | contig 11717 bp, 2 predicted proteins | sample KBSCornC62_FD_66595 | JGI IMG/M metagenome (GOLD analysis project Ga0068856, IMG submission 66595) | Corn rhizosphere microbial communities from Kellogg Biological Station, Michigan, USA - KBS Corn C6-2 | ecosystem: Host-associated > Plants > Roots > Rhizosphere > Soil ...
AACTCGCGCCCCCGATCGAGGAAACAAAAACGGGCCGCCCGAATTTCCGCCGTTACCGAATCGCTGGCTAGTGACGCAAGGCCGCGAAATCAACGGCAAGTCAAGGATCGAGAAGCAGTGGGTGGTCGAGAGCGATTATCTCTGGCCAGACGATCCCACCGGCCAGGAACAGTATGGCCACAAGGTCGCTTATCCAAACTGGGAGGGACATGAGCCAGGTAGCGCGTACCGGCCCTTTCGTCGGCTTGGCAGAGTATTGCCCTTGAACGATTGGATAGCGCGCGATCGCTCGCGCGACGAATATCTTCGCGAGCCCCTGACGGCGGTCGGATATGGCGAGCCCGGCTTCGCGACGTTCTATCCAAACTGCGCCACCGTCTTCGGTTTTTATGATCGCCAGGTAGCCGAGAAAATTCCGGACGGCCTCCATTATCAGGTGATCGGTTGGTATGGTCCTCCGCAGCAGGATTACCTGCAGATCCTCCTGGAGCGCGCGAGAGCTGATCCAAATCTTTCTCGTCGGGATCCGCTGGAATTCATGTTGAAGGAGAAGCTCTGCTGGTCTATCAAAGAACAAGTCCCCACCAGCGCCATCATCGCCTGTCACGGTCGCCTGACGTTCCGTCCTGATGGAGAGCCGCTCTTCCCGCCGCAACTTGGAAACCCCAAGGTGACATTCGGCGCGACCGTTACCGAAGCGCTATCCAGCTATCTAGCAATGGAGATCGCCAAAGATCTCATGCCAAAGGCGCGCGAAGAAGATCGCGAAAAGAAAAAGGCTGAGATCGAGGATCAGCTGGAAGCGGTGCTGGTCGCTCCACAACTGGAGCATCGCCAACTGGATCTTGCGGCCAAGTTCAAGGAGGCCCGCCATGCAAAGGGATTCGTTGCCGTCGACGCCGGCATTCTATGGACCATGCGTCCCACAACGAGCGTCGCTGAGAACACCGATTCGCAAGACTTGGAAGAAGAGATCTTGTGGCCGGAGGTCGCCGCGCCTCTTGCCGATCTCAATCGTCTGCAGAAAGCTTATAACTCGTCGTGGGACGAGATTCAGGCTGCCCGCCGCCAACTGTTCTCCGACTGGTACAAGTACATGCTGTGCGCGTACCCGCCGGAAAATGCCGAGGCCGACTATCCGAAAATTGCGCAGGTCCGGTTCTACATCGAGCATAAGGACCTGGCAGAACTCGAAAATAAAATTGCCTTCGCGGGTAAATTGGAACGTCCTCGCGACGCGGCACAGTCGCCGCTGCCGATGAAGGCGTCCGACGATTCGCGTTCTTACTCCATCGCTCGTCGGATTGAGCAGGGGCTGACGGCCGTGCTTGAGGCTATCGCCAAGCGTCCAAAGACGCCGGAGCGCCAATATATTCTTCAGCCTGTCGCTGCGCCCCGCTTTTGGCGGCCCGCCGAACCGGTTATCTTAATGACCGGCGGCATCGCGAATGGGGAGGATTGGCGCGAACGCGAAGAACCCCTTGATACAGAGGGACTCCTGCTCTGCCAAACGATCACCATTGAAAGAAACACAGTCGGGGAAGTGGCAGACCGGATCTCCCAGGATCTCGAAAGCGTCAGTCATTCCCCGGGCCGCACTTGGACCAGGCAACCCTGGCGCCCGTTCCTCCTGGAATGGGAAGTCGAACTCACGCCCTTCAAACATCTCAGCAATCTGGATAAGAAATCGCGCGATTACGATCCGCAGTTCGTGACCCGCAACTTCACGCTTAAACGATCCGATGTGGATCTTTCCGCCAAGTCCGAGTCTCCGGCCCTGGCCCGCGGCGCGCATGTGTACACGGGATCTTCCATGCTGACGCCGCACGTTGTCGATCCGTACGTAACACGACTGAAAGATTATTTGGACCAAGCGGACAAGGACGCTAAAGAGGGCAAAAGCGATCGCTCGGCATTGAATGATGAGACGCGCGACCACCTGGGTCAGGCCCTGAAAAAATTAGCGACGAAGGATTTCTTCTGCCTGGCGCAGACGCTGAGCGGGTTCAACGACGCCCTCCTGATGCACAAACAGGAGCTGCAACTACCCATCGCCGATCCGATCGGATTTGCGGACTCGCGACAGCTGGCCGCGCGCGTGGAGAAGGCCGTTGATCATCAGGTCTTCGGCGCGCCCCTGCCTTTTAACGACTTCAGCCCGATCCGAACCGGCGAATTGCGAATCAAGCACACACGGCTGATCGACACGTTCGGACGAATCAAGGATTTTGATTGCTGCGGCTGTTGCAGCGCGACGCCCATGCCCGCGCGACAATGCCACGGCCGCGCAGCGGTCCTGTTGCCACCACGCATCGTGCAACCCGCTCAGCTTACGTTTCGCTTCCTCGCGGCCGAACACGATTTGCGGGAGATGAACGCCCACCCGGACAGCGCGCCCATCTGCGGCTGGGCCATGGCCAATCATCTCGACCAAAGCCTCTTCTTTTATGACGCCAGGGGCAAGGGGCTTGGCTCCCTCGAAACCGACGAGAGCACGCGCGTGCACTGGCGCTCTGCGCCAGGCCGGGCGAAGCCGATCATTCAACTCGATCAAATTAGCAACGCCCATCTGCGCCGGATGGTGGGGTTCTTTCTTAGGGGCGCCAAGAAGTATTTCCTGCAGTTCCTCAGCGACCTGGAAAACGCGCAGATGAAGATCGAACCTGAACTCGCCGGCGACGCGTTTCTAATGAGCCAGCCGCTCGCGCTCGTGCGCGCTATGCTGAGCCTGGAATTGCAGGGCCCTCCAGCTGCGCATCAAGGCTGGAACGCCTTCCGACGGAATATGACGCGGCGCCGTCTCGAAGACGACAAGTTCACCTCCGTCCAGTTTCCCTTTCGACTCGGAGAGCAGGATCAGTTGAACGACGGCTTGACGGTCTACTGGCTCGAAGACAAGAACGGCGGATACCAGGAGAACGCTTACATCATCCCGAACTACGACGAGGCGGCCTCTGCGCAAGACCAGAAGTGCGATTTTCTCTATCAGTCCGTCGAGGCGCAGCCCCTCCGCGTGACGATGCTAATTGACCCGCGCGCGATGGTCCATGCCGCCATCGGCGTCCTACCGGTTAAGGCGATTCAGATTCCGCCGCATGTCTACGCCGACGCTCTCAAGCGGATCGAAATGACTTTTCTCGCTGCGCCGTTGCTCGTTGATCGGCGGCGGCGCGACTCTCCGCAAGAGATCGCGCTACCCATTGCCGACCCTCCCGGCTATCACTGGTCCTGGGTCGAAAAACACGGAAAGGATTGGACTGCGATGTCGATCAACGCCGGTGGCCTCTATACGCCTTTCGCCGCCGCCGTCGAGGCTCGCGAGGGCTGGCTAAAGCTGACCCGCCGGAAAAAGGATTCTGAAGGAGATGGAAAAGAATGAGCGATCCGGATCTGCTGCTTCACCTCGCACTGGACGAACTACAAGGCGACAAATTGCTTGATGACTCCGAAGGGCGCCATAACGCCATTAACCACGGCGCGGCCATCGTCGAGAATAAAGAATTCGGACAATGCCTGGAGTTGAAGGGTGGCGCTGACTCCTATGTTCAGTTGGGTCCGCTGACAGACACCATGCGAGGTTCGCAGGCGCTGACGGTGATGCTATGGATTAACCCGCCGGAGGATAAAGTCCCAAGACTCCGTTCAACAACGCAGATACCAAATCACTGTCTGCTGGAACTCGCAAATCTCTATGGCGTGCAAACGGGAGCGATCGGCTTGAGCTTTTGCAAAGTTTCCAGCAGGGAGTTGATTGCCAGTGTTTATGGAGGGGATTTCGTAACGGGTAGCATCACACCGTATCACCTGGACGATCTTCGTCTGCAAGCGATTACATCCGGATGGATGCACCTTACATACGTTAGGGAGCAGAGCGGGCAACAATTCTATTTGAATGGCCTTCCATTTAGTACATATCAAACCAAGGTGATAAGGACTGACCCGCGCGCCGGCAATCCTTTGTTACCGGCTCCGGCTGCTTCAACGTGGCTGTTTCCTCCTGGAGTTGAGAGGGGTCGTCCTGATTCGAGTTTTTTAGGAAAGTCTCAAATCGGCGTGAAGGAAATCGGGGGGCCGTTTGTGGGACGCGTAGCGCACTTGCGTGTTTACAAGCGTGCTCTGACGCAGGAGCAAATCAAGTGGCATATCGAAGGCGACCGTACGGTCCAATACCGGTATCGAATCACTCACCCAATCGATTTCTCGTTGGAAAACCGCGACGCCGACCCGACACTTTTCATGGACGGCCACCCCGACGGCCAGAACATGTTTCTACGCGTGCACAACGTTACGGGTGGCGTGGTCCAACTCGCGGAGCTGCTGTCGGCTGAGAAGGCGAGTGAGACCAACTGTCATTTCGAACTCGCTTTTCGCCCCGGCGCGCTGGCAACCGACAGCGCCGCGAAAGTGACCGTCGCCACGTCGAACAACTCTTGGAAGATTGGCAGTAAGAGTTGGGCCAAACCGGATGATCGCGATTCGCTTTACCTGCTTTGCACGAAGCCCGGACCACTGCCTGACGGTGGCCTGACTCTCGAACTCGCGCACATGCTGCCTGACTCACGCTATGGGACGCGAACAACGCTCGTTGATTTCCGATACAAGAATCTGAAGAGCGGCAGTCTCGAAACGATTAGTGGCAGCGAGCAGCAGAACCTCGACTTGGTGAATCACCTGGGACGCAGAAACATCCCGCTCCACGTGGGGTTTGCCGGGAGCAACCTCGTGCTTAATAAAAGCAAAGAAGCCATCAAACTGAAGCTTCGTGTTACCAACGTGCTGCCCAGGACAGATCTTTACGATGACCCGCACAAAGCAGTTGGGACCGGCGTCCTGCGGTTTGATGACAAGTCGGAATTTATTCTCTCGTTCGATGACCTGAATGCACCCGAAGTAATTCAGGAGATCGTCGTCCGCTACGCGAAGGGAGCTGTAACTTCAACCCCGCCCCCCTCCCCCTCCGCAATTCGAATCGGTGGAACGGAAGGGAAACCCTACCAATGGAAGATTCCTCTCAAGGATCTGACCCTCGGTCCGGAAGAGCATCTGGAAATCCTGTTGGAGAACGTCAAAGCTGCTGGATCCGAGGGTCACTCGAACCTCTACCTCGATTACCGCGACGTGCCGGGCTATTGGAACGGCCGCTTCACTAATGTGATCGAGAAAGCTCCGCTTGTGTACCGCAACGGAAAAGTTGGGATCGGCGTCGAGCCAGAAACAGAATTGCACGTGAAGGGAACGCTCAAAGTAGATTCACTGGTTGTCGTCAACCGCCCTGCAATGACGGTGGTTGGATTAAAGCTATCAAATGGTTGGAGACCGAAAGACGCTAACACGATGCCGCGATATTTCAGAGATAATCAGGGAATGATTCATCTGACGGGACACTGCGTTTACCAGGTGGAATGGGTCGCTGGTTCTGAACGTCATTTTTCCCCAGATTTGCAGATCCGAGAAGACTTCAGAAATAGGAAAGGTCCATTCACCCTTAATGATGACTGCCTTCCGATAGAAGGACACGAATTCAGATTCCCAGGTTATGTGAAGTGTTTCTTTGGTAGTTGGGGCCGGTCGTGGCACCCACTTCATATTAGCGGCGCTGCCGTCTACCCTGTTTTAGATCTTAATCAAGAATACTATGAGCCTGCAGCCAACTATGGAAATAACCCATTCATTCATATCGTGGAAATCTACCTGGATGGTATTTCGTATCCGGCTAAGAGTTGAATGTTTGACCTCTCGGAGGCTCAGAAAGAGCTATGACGAAGAGAAGATTAGAGGAAGAGCACAAAGATGCACCAGCTCGAAAAAAAATTAGGTGGTCGCCGTTTTTGACTTCGCTTCTGACGGAAATCGCACCAGGAACTCAGTTCCCCACGCAGTTTCTGACTAATTTTTCAGACACCGGGCAAATTCCACATTGGCTCAATGAGGCGAAGAAGCAGGAACTCGCCGAAAAAATCAAGGAAGTGATTACCGAGGAGGAATTTGAACGGCGAGAAGATGAATACAACGCGTACAGAACCGCTTTTAATCGCAACGAGGCAGATGAGCTTGTAAAGAGTACGTTCGAGGAGTTTGTGGCTCACTACCAACGTATCGTTGAGGAAATCAATCAGAAGCTGAAAGAGCACTTTGCAAAGGAACAAGCTAAAGCGCTCAGGGTTAAAAATGGCTCGCTGAACATTCTCTTCGTCCCGGTAGGCCACGGCGATTGCACGGTCATTCGAACTCCCGCCAAAAAAACTTTCTTGATTGATTGTGGCTCATCCGCGGGTTTTGATCGTGACGACGAAGATGAACCGGAAGACGAGAACGCCATTTTAAGGTTGCGTCAGGCCGTCGAGACTCTATTGGGAACCTCCGGCCATCTTGACTTTCTCATTCTCACGCATCCGGACAAGGATCATTACAATAAACTTCGCAGTGTATTCACGGAAGAACTAACCATAGGAAAGATCTATCACAGCGCACCGTTCTCAGAGTACGGCGAACAGACCTGGTTTACAGGAAAGATGTTTGGCAATAACGAGAGATTGGCTGAATTGAATGCGCGCAACCTGATCAGACAAGTTACGTTTCGCTACGCTGATAAGATTCTTAACGACAAGAATCAGATTGTTGATGCGAAACCACCCTTCATAACTAGAATTGTGGACCTTGCCAGGCGTAGCCATCCTCCTGAGAATTATGATCCAAGCAAACCGAACCTGGTGGACTGCCTGGACGAGGACGGCGGTCTTCTCATCTGGGCGGAACCGAACTGCCGGGTCTCCATACTTTCGAGCGATGTCGATCAAGAGCACATCGGAGATTCATCTACGACTGAAAACCGGGGCAGCGTCGTGGTCCTCATTAAATCATTCGGGCAGAAGATCTTGCTTTGTGGAGACGGCACTTTCAATACGGAGATAGAACTAGTGGCGAGATATGGCCAGAAAATTGAGAATATTGATGTCCTTCGGGTGGGACATCATGGAAGCAGTCTAACCTCCTCAGACCAGCAGTTTACGAATCACGTTAAAGCAAAGACGGCCTGGATTAGTGAAAGCGCAGATAGTTCATTTCATTCCCCATCCTTCGAAGTGATTCAAAGATTATGGAAGCACGCGGATACGGACTCGGGTGTACACGATTTATGTTTTTGGGATGTAAGTAGGCTTCGAAGCTATAGTCATTTCTGGTTGAGTAAATGTAATGGCGAAACATTTGTGATCGATGGTGAGTACGTTACTTTCACGCCTGAATTGATCGCACATTATTCACAGAAGCAGGTACACCTCACTGCGGCGACTTTAAACACAATGATCGAGATCAAAAAAAAATAGCACCTACCAATTTGACGATTTCGGGATATGGACTTCGCAACACTGACGACAACAGTTCAGGTCCAGGGACACGAGCTGGATTTAGACATTAAAAGCTTCCCGGACGCCCGCCTGAGAGATTTTCTCGCGGAATATTTTCCTACGGGCAGACTGGTTGTACATGACATCCCGCGTGATCCTGATCGGAATCAGCAGCGCGAAACCATCACTCTCCAAGGCACGGGAGGAACTCAGCCGTTTGCTGAGATGACCCTTAACGTTGTTTTCAGTCTGCGTAGCGCCGGGTCGGGCCCAAAATTTGTCGCCGTCTTGATTGACGGCACTAGTCACGCTTGGGAATGGTCCAGCGCATTTCCGACACTAAAGGATACGTGGCTGTCAGTTATGGAGGCAGTTGCGGTCGAAGGAAAGCCTGCGGCCAGACTTGTATTGAGATCTTATGATGAGGGCGAAGAAGCAAAAGCAGGATTGCATTTTGAAGGACACTTCACGCCCAAGTTCCTGAGCGGTATACAGCCTCTTTTGCCTGGTCAGCACCAACGCGTTACAGGTTCGATCGAGATGGTGTCAGCAGATCCCTCCTTGAATAAATACCATCTCGCCAAGCTGCCAGCTATAGCATTGTCGGGACCGCAGATAGATTTAAATTTACTGGACAAGTCGGCTTTCCCGCTGTCGTTCTCACAACTAACCTACAGGGTGTATTGCCGGCCTTATCTAGACCTTGCGCAGGTATGTTGGTCCTATCGATCGTTTATTGTCGTAGAGGGCGGTATCAAGTTTGAAGCGCGCGGCAAGACATACACGATCCCGCTTTCGGCGGCGATTTACGACACCTCCGGCGCTGTGCTTATCACTGCGTCGCCAGCCGAAGCTATTGAAGGGTTACTGTCGGAGATTGGCGGGTTCGTCGGGATGTCATTGCCGGCTCCAAATGCGATAGTCGGCGCGGCTGATCTTCTACGCCTGACGGAGATCAAGGTCCTTGTGGATCCGGGCGCGGCCGTCAAAATCGCGTACGTTACCTGTCATGTTGAGACCGGCGAGAACATCAGGTGGAACTTGATTCCGGGGTTGTTGACTCTGGAAGCTGTGGATCTCAATTTCCGAATCGACCGTCCATTCGGCCCTCAGCCGCATATCGGCGTCATAGTCAGCGGCCTGTTCGCAATAGGCGAGCACGCTGCCCTGGAGCTGTCAGCGTATTTCGATCACGACAACTCCGGGAATAATGTCGCTTTCGGCGGGACACTCAAGCAAGGACCATTACGAGCAAGAGAGGTGTTCCGGCACTTCCTGGGATACGACAATCCACATCTGCCTGATTTGCAGGTGGACAATTTCAATTTTCTCGTTGAGCCGTCTACCAAAACCTATTCCGCTGAAATCGCGCTGAGGGCTGAATGGAAGCTGCAAGGACCGTCGGACCGCTGGCCGATACACCTTTCCTACCTTCATTTTCGCTTGATGAAGCAAGGTGAAGCTGGCACTGAAGTAGCGCTCCGAGCCGTCTTTAACGTCTACGGTTGCACACTCTATGTCACAGCCGCGTACGATGGCGTCGATAAAGGATGGACGTTCCGTGGAGGCACGAGCGCAGGAAATCCGATTCCCGTTGGGGTTGGCATTGAGAACTTCGTGCAGGCCCTTGAAAGTTCCGTAACGTTACCGCAGGCGATAAAGTCATTAACCCTCCGCGATCTCGAAGTAGTTTTTAACACTCTTACTTCCGATTTCTCTTTCCGCGCGCTGGTTTCTTTTCCGCTAGGCGGAGATGCCACAAAAGCTGGGGATGCATCGCTCCTTGTGCATCTCAATTTCACCAAAGAACCAGCAACGAGTTCAGCAAATCCTAAATACGCGCTGAATTTTGGGGGAGTTTTACACTTATGTGATCGCGAGTTCGTGGTGGCTTATGGGTACCATGATGGCACTAGCCTTTTGGTCGCAAGCTACGACAATCCCAAAGGCGATTCTATTTATGTCAACGAATTAGTCGGCAAAATCTCGCCGGATCTCGCGAAAGCGATCCCGGAGGGGCTAAAGGTCAGCCTCAAACACGCGCAGCTTGCGTTTGGGAAAAAGAACGATGTCTCAAAATTCTTATTCGGCATCGAGCTTGGCGCGGGCATCGAGCTGTCGCAACTGCCGTTGGTGGGTTCTCTTTTCGACCGCAGCCAGACACTGAGCGTGGTCTTTCAAGTTCTGGCCGCCAGTGCCAATTTCGCACGCGAGGAACTCAAAGAAATCAACCGGCTCACTGCCTCAGGCGTCACGAAACTTCCCGAAGGCAATGGAATTGACACGTCGCAGCGCAAAGTCCAGATCAAGGCCGTTGTGCGTATCGGCGAGATCAGCAAGCAATTGGACTTGCCGCTGGAAACGGACGCCGAGAAGAAAGAGGGGGACGCCCCATCCGCGCACGACAAGCAGTCGCCCGCGATCGCGTCGAAGACGTCGGACCGGATGGTGAAGTGGATTGATGTTCAAAAAGCGTTTGGGCCATTCCATTTTCAACGCGTAGGCATCGGATTGAATGGGTCGAATATCGACTTCCTGCTCGACGCTTCGCTGGAGATGGCGGGACTCACGCTCACTTTGGAAGGCCTCGCGGCGGAATGCGAGCTGGCGAAATTGAGCGAAGGGAATTTCAAGCCGACGTTTCATCTCGACGGGTTGGGCGTGGCTTTCGAACGTGGCGAGTTGAAGATCGGCGGCGCGCTGCTGCGCGTGAAGGAAGGACAATACGACGGCGCGCTGACACTGCATTACAAGAAGCTGGGCATTCAGGCCTTCGGTTCGTATCGCTGGGAAGTTGGTGGCCATCCTTCATTGTTTATTTATGCGCTGGTCGATTATCCGATCGGTGGCCCTCCCTTTTTCTATGTCGAGGGTCTGGCGCTCGGGTTCGGGTACAACCGAACGATCAAGCTGCCGACGATCGACGAAGTGAGCGAATTCCCGCTCGTGAAGTATGCGATGGCGAAGCCCGCGACGCCGATGACGCCGATGGAGGTGGTCGCGAAACTCGGAGAGAAAATTCCTCCTGCCGTCGGCGAATATTTCGTGACGGCTGGCGTGCGGTTCACCTCATTCAAGAACATTAGTGGCTTTGTCCTTTTAACCGCACTCTTCGGCCAACACTTCGAGATCGACGTGCTCGGCAAGGCCACGGTTTCGTCGCCGCCGAATGCAGAGAAGCCTTTGGTTTCGGCGAGCCTGGCGTTGCTGGCGCGCTTCGCGCCGGACGAGGGTGAGCTAAAAGTAATGGCGAAGCTCTTGCCGGACGCCTACGTCTTCTCGCCCGATTGCCATCTCACCGGCGGATTCGCCTTCTATTGCTGGTTCGGTGAAAAGCATAAGGGTGATTTCGCCTTAACGCTGGGAGGCTACAGCAAATTCTTCGACGTGCCCGAACACTATCCGCGGGTCCCGAGGCTCGGGTTGAACTGGCAGGTCGATCAGAATCTGAAGGTGACAGCGGAGGCCTATTTCGCATTGACGCCGTCGGCGCTAATGGCCGGTGGAAACCTGGCGATTGTTTGGCAGAGCGGGAATTTGAAAGCGTGGTTTACAGCCAGCGTAGATTTTCTCATCGCATGGCAGCCGTTTCATTATCGAGGTCAGATCGGCGTCTCGATCGGCGCTTCGTACACGTTTAAGCTCTTCGGCTGGCGTACGGTGAGCGTCGAATTGGCCGCCGATCTGACGGTATGGGGCCCGCGGTTCTCCGGAATCGCGCACGTCAAATGGCTCGTCATTTCGTTTGATGTCGCGTTCGGCGACGCTGAGGAGAAGATTCCGGATCCAATCAAGGAGTGGTCAGATTTCCAAAAAGCTTTTCTGCCGAGTGACAATGCCATCTGCACGATTGCTGCTCAGGCCGGCAAGGTCGCACCGCACGGTAGCCAGCCAGGCAGTGACAAGCCGAACCCGAATCAGCCCACGCATCTGGGGGTCATCAATCCTTGCAAACTTTCCATCGTAGTGAACTCCGCAGTGCCGGTAACGAAAACGAATGGCACGCTTCTCGAAAAGACGGCGACTTCACCAGCGGTTGGCGTGGCGCCGATGAACAAAAAGCGGAAGGATTGGGAATGCCAGTACAAGATCAAGATCGAACATGACAACAAGGACGTGAGCAGCGAATTTGTCGCGGAACCGATAAAGCAATCCGTCCCCGAAGCGCTCTGGGCCGAGGAGATGGATCCCGAGAACAGAAGCAGCAATGCTGTGAAGGGAAGTAAGGGCTTGATCGAGAATGCAGTTTGTGGGTACGAGCTAAAGCTCAAGGAACCCGTTTCAAAGGACTCGCGTAACCAGCAGCTTCAGTTCACTCTGAGTTATCACGTTCATGATCTGTTACTCGTGACGTCCACGGGCAGTTGTCGG
>Ga0068856_100006219_pt1 | contig 11715 bp, 5 predicted proteins | sample KBSCornC62_FD_66595 | JGI IMG/M metagenome (GOLD analysis project Ga0068856, IMG submission 66595) | Corn rhizosphere microbial communities from Kellogg Biological Station, Michigan, USA - KBS Corn C6-2 | ecosystem: Host-associated > Plants > Roots > Rhizosphere > Soil ...
AGGTGTGTCATTCATGCCGTGGTTCCAAACATTGCTTTGGAACCCTTATCCGGCTGTTACAGAAATCAACTCTCCATCTGGCCTATCGGCAGGTGAATATCAGGTTACGCCTTCTATGATTAATGGCTCGGGCGCGATAGTATTGCAAAACGGCTCACCTATAGCTGGTATCAGCCTCCAAAACGCATTTACGCAATCGGGCGATGTATATGTTCCTCTTAACAATGGAGATGCGGACCATGATGGAATACCGGATTTCGCGGATGGGTATAACCTCTTTGGAACCGCCAATCTCCCATGTCAGAGCGCGAAATTTATGCCAATTAGTCTGGGCATAAATGCATTGAATCCAGCCAAGGCATTAGTCAGGTTTACATATAGTGAATCGGACCCCGCCCAAGTTAAAAAGACCGTAAATGCTGATGGTAGCTTTCATTTCACGCGTCCGACGGGTGGCCTGAGGTTATGGGCGGCGGACGGAGATAATTATCGGAACATGAGTCCAATCGACAATTGGACGACTGACGGCGATGGGAATGCTGTGCCAAATGGCGATTTTATTGCGACCGGTCAAGGATACGTTGCGACAAATTTTAATCGGGGCATCTATATTGAAGGCCTTCATGATGGCGATTATACTCTCTTGGTGGAACTCGACCCCGATGGTAAAAGCGGTTTTGTATTGAATGACCAACTCACAGTCCATGTCGTGTCCGTGGACGCTGACGCTGACTTTGCGAATGCATTTGGTTTCGGCGGGTTTACCGACACCGTTGACGCCAGCTATGACCAGAACCTTGCGACTACGCCGGGGAAAATAGTGGGTGTTAATGACGGTGATACAGATTTCGATGGCGTTCCGGGCTATGCCGATGGATTTAGCCTGGACCCGACGAATCCGGATGAGACTACGAGTAAAAACGACAAATTCGTTCCGATGACGATTAAGCTGCCTTCAAATGTCGATGTGACGTTCGCAAAATTGCGGATCACTTATAACGCATCTGATCCAAAACAGCTTATTTATAGCGCCAATCCTTCAAAATGGACGCCGGCTTCAGGCAACCTTCGGCTTTGGACCAAGGATGGTAATCAGGCGAGAAATATGGATGACGTTGACAATTGGCTTGACGTTGATGCCAACGGCAATCCGCTGGGAAATTACATTCCGGGCGACTCGCACGTGTACGACGACATAACGATGCTTGGGTTTTCCTCCACAACCAGGACTATCACAAACTATATCGAGGGCATAGCACCCAGTTATTCCATCGGTGACCAGAATGTTAAAGTAGAACTAGATCCGCTCGGAGATGGACATTGGATTTCGCTGGACAATTACCACGTCACTGTCTTGGCCGCTCAACTGGATATTGCGAGGACAGACGGCTCAACCGTTCCACATGATCAGAAATTTCCCAACGGGAGTGTTGTTCAAATTACGCCGGCCTATAATCCCAGCAGCCTTTATGCGAATAGCCTATTTCTGAACCTTCCTAAGCTCGATATTCAGCCGGAGTCCCTTTCCAGTACTGTGACGTTAACGCTTCAAAAGAGCAATGCTCCAGCGGGAAATGGGAATGCGGCATTAATTCGAATTTATCGCATGAGTGCTGCCGACGCAGATTTTAAGCTGTTTATGGATACAAACAGTATGGTTCAGACGGTCAATCCTGCCGATCTCGCAAGCGCTTCGTCATCCCCCACAATGTGGCAAATTGATGCAACCAGCGGCGGTGTAGTAGATTTGGCATTGGTTGCCACAATGCAGGAAGGCGGTACGACGGTAGAGTTATGCCGCAGCACCGTCCGAATCAGTGCGATCCCATGCCCCCCAGCAGTTAATAGCCCAAGTGGTTACAGTCGCATAGTTTTTGTTAATCCAAACTCCGACTCCCCTCAAGCGCCTTACGATAATTTTCTGCATAATGCGGCACATACAATCTGGGACGCCATTTGTCAAATGCAGGCTGATGACAACGTTTTGATTGTTGGTGGAAAAGACGCTAATCCGTATTACGAGAACTCCCGGATGTTAACATATGGTGGGGTTCTCGCTGGACTAGGCGGATCATGGACTATGCCAGATCCCTCGGGATATGATGGTCCTAATTCCGACGTCTTTGATTTCACGACTTTGCCGATTATAAACGGCAACCGGCAAGGCGTAACAATGTTATGGGCAGATGGAGTCACGGCCGGTTCGGAAATCACGTTCGCTGGCTTGGTGCTTTCCAATGGATATGCCGGGAGCTACGGATATAGTGCTGGCGGAGCCATCTATCTGGCAGACTTGCCTAACTCCGTGCCTGCTTCCATCATGTGCTGTGATTTTGAAAATAACCTCGCAACCAACTTTGGTGGCGGACTATACGTCAGCGCAGTCCCGAACAGTTCGGTAAGCTCATCAAAATTTACTAAAAACCAAGTATTAAAGCAATTCGCCGGTGTTGATTTTGGCAAGGGAAAAGGTGGAGCAATTGCCTGCATGCAATCGATAATGACTGTCTCCGATTGCAGGTTCTTCCAGAACGAGGCTATGGTCGAGGATGTAAATGGTGGGGCTCCATCGGCCGGTTCGGCCGCCGGTGGTGGAGATATGTATCTGACTAATGCAAATCTCACCATAACTCGATGTTACTTTAAACAGGCAATCGCAGGATATCCGATTCCACAAACAACCAGTCAAGATCCAGCGGCTTTTACAGGTGATGGAGGTTCAATTTTGGTGCATGGTAGCGCCGCATCTAGGAGCATTATAGATATTACATATTCCACGTTTGACAGTCCCAGATCGTATGGGAATGGGGGCGGCATTGCAATGTGCTGTAATTCGTCGCCAATAGATCGAGCCCTCTTTACTAAGGATCCACGCTATACGTCTGTACCCGATGTATCATATCCCCCCGATTTAGATGGTACTTGCGTGGGTAATTTCGGTTATGTGACTTTTACGAATTGCCAGGGCGGTTGGCAGGGCGGTGCGGTGCTGGCGAACGGCAGAGGCATGGATCTATATTTTGCAGACTGTATTTTTACAAAATGTACCGCCGGGAAAACACAGCAAAGCGACGGAAAGGGTGGGGGGATGGCCGTAGGTGGAGGACTTGAAGGCCCGATCGCTCCCTTAGATTACATAGATGTGGACGATTGCACCTTTACGGGTTGCAGTGCGAGTGGAAACGGCGGAGGTTTATATACCACAATTAACGGAAATCTTATCATTGGTGGTAATACTGTAATCCAAAACTGTACCGCCAATAACTATGCTGATGGACAAATAGAAGGTTTGGGAGGGGCAATTCACTGTAGTGCCGGCGGAGTGCTAACGCTTTCTGATAATACTCTGCTAAAAGACAATGTTGCGGCAGCGCAAGGCGGCGGATTATCGGTAAAAAGCTCGTGCGCTACTCTGAATAATAATGTAACGATCCAAGGAAACCATGCTGAAGGGAATGCAGCTGGGGGATGGGCAAATGGCGGGGGGATTTATGTTACAACTTGCAGATATGAAGGTATGGGGATGGCGGCTATAATATTTGATAGTGACGGGGTCCTAAGCTGTAACAGTTCGTCGGTTTCTGTGAAGAATAACACGGCGAACCGATGGGGTGGCGGCCTCTATGCTGGAGTTTACGCCCCTGATAGTTCTGTCGTGGAGACAGCTGGTACTAGTATTATTTTCGACTCGGTTTCCGTGGCGTCAAATTATGCTCTTAGTTATGCTTCTGGTTCCATCCCGCTTTGCCCGTCGCAGATAGCCACAGAAAACGTTGGTAATGGTACGACAATATACGACCTGGACTTCCAGGATACCCAAATTTCGGGTAATCCAAATTCAGATATTGGTATCTTTCAAAGTTATTCATACGAAATTACTGGTATTCCAAATTATGTGCCGGGGGCACTTAAATCGAATTATTTAAGCCTACCATGAAAATACGATTGTTGGCGATTTTTGCTGTGGTATTCGCTACCCTATTGATTTTCTACTCGCTAAAAAATCAAGCCCGGCATCCTGTTAATGGGAAAATGACGGAACATGCCTCTGTAGTTCATGCATCTCATTACCAGACAAATGAGTTGCGGCGAATAAGCGTATTGGAAACAGCTGGTCAGGTGCCAGAAGGAGATCAAAATTACAATGACTGGCGGCTAGCGCAACAATGCACCTGGTGGGGAAAACCGTTAGATTCAAAGGAATTTTGGAAAGGTCGGGTGTTGTGGAATGATGCGAAGGCAACATTAGATGCTCAGCGGCACGGTCGGCTGTATCCACCGATGCCATATGAAGATACGAATCTCCCGCCGCGCCCAAATGACGACGGAATACACGGAAGTTATTTGCCGGATAGCCCAAATATTTTATACGCGAGTTCTTCCAAAGAAACCGCTTTTTGGGACAGGTTTGATAAAACTCATCCCAGGCCTCCGGATCAAATAGACCAGGAACAATATTCGGCATCGCAGAGTTATTTGGCGGGAAGTCAGGATGACTTTATCAGAGAACTAGAAATTGGACAAAAATATCCGCCCGAGGCATTTACAAAGGAGGCTCTTTTTTGGGCGTACGTTCAAGGAAAACGTAAAGAATTTCAAGAAGGCATCAGCCGTGCACGCGGACCTGGGATTCAAATCTACATGACCAATTTTATTAGCAATTTGCTGGTTGAATCAAAATATGTGACAGAGCCTCTGAGCCAAGATCAGGTCCAATCCGCCAATTCCTGGAAAGTTGCCTATTTAAAGCGCCTAAATGAGCAGAATACTGACCAGCCTTATATCAATGCTTACATGCAAGCTTGGAACTTGTCGTCCAACGACATTTTTGGTTCTGGAAATTGATCTGTTTTATAAGTATTAATTGTTGCGCACGGTTTGTGAACAAGCCAATGAACTCGTTTCGATATTCTATTCAAAAATTTATCGTCTGCGCATTATTGCTTGATGCTTTCGTCAGTCACGGTCAATCCGTCACCGCCATTGCCGCTGGGTACGATCATACGCTCTTTGTCAGAAGCGATGGTAGTTTATGGTCAGCCGGTATAAATGTTTATGGCCAGCTCGGTGACGGCACGTACGATGACACGAACCTTCCAGAAATGATCGTGCCTGGCAATGTGACAAAGGTAGCAGCAGGCAACAATTTTAGTCTTTTCTTGGAGAACAACGGCAGCCTCTGGGGAATGGGCTGGAATTCTAACGGCGAACTGGGAGATGGGAGTAATAACAATACAAACCGTCCCGAAATGATTGTCGCGAGCAATGTGGTGGCAATTGCAGCGGGGTATGAGCATAGCCTGTTCATTAAGCGTGATGGAAGTCTTTGGGCAATGGGCAGAAATTCCTTCGGACAGTTAGGGGATGGAACAGGGAATTCTACAAATAGGCCAGAGATGATTGTGGCCACCAATGTGATCGCTGTCGCTGCAGGGCAGGCCTATAGCCTCTTTTTAACGACGGATGGCCAAGTTTGGGGCATGGGTGCAGGTAATGACGGGGAGTTATGTGACGGCAGCTATAACTCATATTCATCGCCGATCTACATTACGAATGGTGTCAAAGCCATTGCCACAGGCTGGTATCACACTCTTCTGTTAATGACTAACGGCAGTTTATGGGCGGCTGGAAACGACGGCTATGGCCAACTTGGCAACGGGGAATTCAGCTCCCCGTCGATTTCTACGCCGATAGAAATGGTGAAAAGCAATGTGATTTCCATCGCCGCTGGGGATTTGGATAGTTTCTTTATAATGAATGATGGCAGCCTCTGGGCTGTTGGCCAAAATGATGTGGGACAATTGGGTGACGGATATACTGATCCCAATTACCCAAACGCAGGAACCAATCAGTTGCAGAAGATCTTGAATGGCGGGGTAGTGGCCGTTTCGGGAGGAAATGACCACACTGTCTTTATTAAGAACGATGGAAGTTTATGGGGCACGGGTGTTAATTATGGGCTCCAACCCACGGATGGCGATTTTTACGATTATTCAGATGTACCCGTCCCAATTGTTACTGTTCCACCAGCATTTAATAAGGTTTGGCTGAACTCGATAAGCAGCGGTCAAGCGGTCTTGACCTTTGCCGGCAATGCCCGCCGAACGTATGCGCTCGACCGGTCCTTCGGTATAGCCTTGCCGGCTTGGATTCCTCAAACCACAAACAATACAGACGCGTCCGGATTGCTTGTTTTTACCAACTCGTTCTCATCGAAATCCAACTATTTTTGGAGAGTCCGGTCTGTTCCTTAGACACGAAAATAGAGCACCTTATGAGATTGGCAAAATTTATAGTCGCTGGCGGGTTTGCGCTGGCGTTGTCCGGTGGCATGATAGACACTTTTGCGCAACCAAGCATGATCGTTGCAGGAGCCAGCAAAAGCTCCGCATCGACGGCAAGCGAAGGCCAGCTTGACTTGGCAGCAGAGCATTACTTTCAGCGTATTCATGATGCTCTTGGCTTCACGAATGAGGCCGATTGGAATGTAGTCAAACCATTGGTCAAAAAAGTGTACGACGCGCAGCGTGATTTGACGCGTGGCAGTGTGATGAGTCACATACCAGTCGCGAACGTTTCGACCAACAGCACCGAAAATTCTAGGAGCGTTCAAACGACGTATTTCGGAAAGCCTAGCCCAGAAGCAGAAGCGTTGCAGAGGGCCGTTGACGTTAATGCCTCCACTAACGACATAGCAGCGGCTCTTGAAACTTATCGGGCGTCGCAAAAAGCCAAACGCGCCAAGCTAGAAGAAGCCCAAGCGAACCTACGAAAAGTTTTAACACTACAGCAGCAAGCAGAAGCGACACTGCTAAAAGTGATCGATTAGGTGAATAAGAATATTGCAAGAAGCGTCTTGTGAACCACCGCTAGGCAAATAGGATAGATGTCATAGTTTAAGAGCTATGATAGATATGCAAAGTGGCGAAGGAAGTATTATCAAGATGGATCGGCGGTAGCCGATTCGACAGAGCGCGGTGCAGCGAGCGGAGTTGTTGGCTGAGTACAAGCGTAGCGGAGTGAGCACGGCGGAGTTTGCCCGGTCGTCCGGCTTTAACTATTAGACGTTATGCGGATGGCTGCGTCGTTCCCGCCCGCAACCAGCGGTCAAGTGGGTGGAAGCGGTGAACCCGGAAGCTGCCGCAGGTTTGAAGGTGCAGTTTCCGGCAGGCGCCTGGATGGAAGTGGCTGACGAGCGACAAGTGGTGTTTGCGGCGAAGTTGGTCCACGCCTTGGCTCGTCCATGTTAAGTTTCAGTGGCAGCCTCATGGTGCTGGTGGCGCTGGTATCTATTAACAAAACACCTTCATTTGTAAGCGTGGGCTGTGTTTAATCTTGCGATTGCGTCCTATCGTGAGAACCTCAAAACGATGGTAAAATAATAATATTGGCAATAAATTTTATGATCGGAAAAATCAATAAAATAAAGAACCTCGGACTTGTTTTTAGCGATTACGCATGGGATGCCGCGCTGCCCGCTTTTCAAAAATTTAATCTGATTTATGGCTGGAATGGCTGTGGAAAGACAACCCTGGCAAGGTTATTTAATGCAGTCGGGGGCACTGTGATTGAGAATTTAGAATATGAAATCGAAGATGGAAACGGAGTAAAATTCAAACAACAAGAGGCTTTCCCACAAAAAATCCGTGTCTTTAATCACGATTACGTTCAAAACAATGTAAAGCTGCTTGAAAGTCGAACTAATTCGATTTCGATTTCTTTAGGCAAGGAAAACAAGGAGCTAGTCGAGAAAATCGAGAGCGACAAAAAAATTCTCCAAGGTGATCCGGCTGATTCGACAAAGCCAGGGAAAATCGTTCTGCAAGTGAAATTAGCCGAGGACATTGAGAAAAAAACGTCAGCGCGCAATAGCAAATTTACCGATATCGCAAAGACGATTGGAGCCGCCATTGGAGGAAATGCCTTACGGGATTATCGAAAACCACAGGCTGAAAAAGATTTTGCAATCTTGTCTGCAAAAGCTGAATTGTCTGACGATGATCTCACAAAATATTCGCTTTCGGCAAAACAAGACTCACTGCCCGCAACAGATTTAATATCGCTAAACGTTATGCTGCCATCTGGCGGCGATGAATTTAACATTGTTGTTTTTTTCAAATCAGCCAGCGACGAAGCCCAATCCCTTTTATTGAAAACGGTCGAATCCGAGGCGATTTCAAGACTTACATCCAACGGCGATATTGCTGCATGGGTAGAACAAGGAATTCATTTGCACAAAAAGCATTCGTCCGAGAATTGCGAATATTGTTTACAAAAGCTTCCTGTTGATCGCCTTGGACAATTAGCGAAACACTTCAATGAGGCCGATAAAAAATTGAAGGAGAGTCTAGAATCACTCATCACAAGGCTTGGAAAGCTCTATCCGGTTATTCAAATGCAAGCCGTTCAGCTTCCGGACACAGCGCGTTTGTATGCTGAATTTCGATCAGATTTTGAAAGCAAACGAGAAAAACTGGCATCCGCGCGGGAGAAGCTACTTGAAAATACTTTAGCATTGATCCGAGAATTGGAAGCTAAAAAAGCAAAGACGACAGAGGGTGTTACCCTAAATACGATGCTTGATGCAGACAGTTTTTCGTCCTGTGTTAACGAATTAAATCAGGTTATTTCAAAGCACAACCAAAAAACTGCTGCATTTGATGACGTTAAAAAAGACTCCATTAAGAAACTAAAGTCCCATTATTTGAGCACTATTTTTGATGATGTTAAGAATTTGGATGCGGACGTTTTGAAATTGGGCGGTGATTTACAAGTTCTGAAGAATGCAATTTCGGAAATCGAAAACCGAATTGGCCAGAATTTAGCGCAAATTTCCTCCAAGCATAAGGCTTGTGAGCTGATTAACGAAAAACTCACAACCTTTTTGGGACATCAAGAACTGACGTTTGTTCCCCAAATTAAGAAAGAAGCCGAAAATGATGGAATTGAAAAAGAAATTGTTGTTGGTTATCAAATTATGCGTGGTGGAAAACCAGCAGCATATTTAAGCGAAGCAGAAAAAACAGCAATTGCGTTTGTTTATTTTGTAGTCCATCTCGGCGATCAGGATTTTCAAGTAAGTGATGGGATTGTGGTTATTGACGATCCAATTTCGAGCTTCGATTCCAATTCGCTATATCAGGCGTTCAGTTTTTTGAAAAATGCCGTAAAGAACGCCGGACAGGTGTTTATCTTTACGCACAATTTCGACTTTTTGAAATTGTTGATAAACTGGCGACGGAGCGGCGGGGGAGCGGGCTATTACATGATTAAGAATTATTTTCCCGGTGACATCCGATGTGCCCGTCTTGAAAAAATGGATAAGGAACTGTGTGAATACGAAAGTGAATACCATTATCTTTTCAAGATGCTAAAAATGTTGCGTGACGACCAAGACGGTTCCATCGCGAAAGCGTACCCGATTCCAAATGTTGCTCGAAAAGTATGGGATACTTTTTTGATGTTTAGCGTTCCGAATGGAAAATCGAACTATAAAAAGATGGACGAATTAAAAGCGGCTGGCCACGACGAACAAAAGCTGGATGCCATTTACAAATTCACAAATGACCAGTCTCACATTACCGGCTCTGGATTTAATCCTGCCCTCGTGCCTGAAACAAAAAAAGTAGTCAATGAATTGTTAGAAATGATAGAGGCTATCGCGCCTCAACATTTTAAGTCAATTAACGCTGCTACCAATTAACTTGCCATTTATGGCAAGTTTACACCCCTACAATAATTTGAGCTGCCGGATAAAATTACTCCGACTATCCTCATATTGGATCGTCCGGCTTCGGGATCTTCCCGACATCCGTAACGAATGACAAATCAGGTAATAGCTCCTGGCTGTTTAGCGCCGCTAACGTATCAAGAATTTTGTCCCAGGTTCGAGGTATGTCCTGATTAAGGTCACAATAGGTGAATTGAGGCCGGTTTACGATCTCCTGAAATGGCAACGATGGCTTAAAATCTACATTTTTTCGGTCCACAAATCGGTTCGAGGTGAAAATTTTGACCATATCACGTCTTTCCTCAGGAAGCGCGATATTGTGGCTTAACTCGGCCTTCGCGACCTGTTCGAGGAATTTTTCTAACGTGGTCGGAGTTGTGCTTCCATTACGAGCCAAGTTCACCAGATTTGCCGCTGTGGCCTTTTGGTCAATCAACAGGCTTTTCTTCCTCGCTTCAAACATTTCCTTGTCTAGGGAGTTGTCCAGATAGGCATCCGTCAGGCGATTTAGCCGGTCTTTGATTTGGCCCAACTTCACATTCAAATTTCGAGTATCGTTTTCCTGTTGCGCTACCCATGTTGTTTTCAGCTTCAAAATCTTGGCTCTGAAATACGCTACTTCCTCTTCATTAAAGCAAAACTTTTGAAAAAATCTTGTGGCCTCCCTCCTAGCAGCGTCTTCGCGGATTGAAGTTTTCGGGCACTGTTTGTTGTGGCATCGGTAATAGACGGTGCCTTTTTGCCGCTCGCCGATGAGCGAAAGTTTGCAGGTGTTGCAGGTTAACATTCGACGGAATTCAAACCTGTGGTGTTTGCTACGTGTGTTTATTTTGCCTGTCAGCACTCCCCGCACACGCTCAAAGAGCATTTTGTTGACGATTGGCTCGTGAATTCCAATAAAGGTTTCATTCGTTTTTTGAATCTGAATGAGGCCCATATAAAAGGGATTGTTGAGCATCGTGGATATGCCATTTCGCGTGACCATACTGCCATTTCTGTTGCGAAGGCCCAGGTTATAAAGCTCGCAGCCGAGAGTTTCGAGGTTGTAACGGGCTGTGGCATACAATTCAAATGCTTTCCCCACCAGCGGCCCTTGGATCGGATCAATGGTTTTTGCTTTGCCCTTGCCCTGATCAACATAGCCTATCGGCGCACGCAACGGGTATAGCCCTTGTTTCAAACGCCCATAAAAGCCTTTGCGTGTTTCCTCGCGTAGATTTCTGATGTAATCAGCGGCTACGACCGCTTGGATATCCGCAGAAAGTCGGCCACCCCGTGATTGAAGATCGATGCTCTCATTCACGAAATGCACTTCGATACCCTGATCTGATAACTCCCCGATGGCTGCCCAATCCCGGAGGTTACGTGCGCCACGGTCCAGCTTATGGAGGATGATGCCTTTGGCTTTTCTGCTGCGGAGAAGTTTGAGTGCCTGATTGAACACGGGACGCCCCTGTTTGGCCGCAGTTTCCATTTCCTCAAGCCAAACGGTGATGGTGAATCCATGCCGCTCGGCATAGCGCAAAATGCCGTCGCGCTGTTCGATGAGCGACACGCCTTTGAGCCCTTGTTTGGGCGTTGAAACACGGATGTAGCCAATATATCCCAGCATTTTTGGAATGGTTATGGAGTTTTGGAAGCCGACGCTTCACATGGTATCGCATCACCGCCTTCTGTCAATCGTTCGGCCTTTTCTAATTCGCGACGTTCAAAAATGCTCAATGCCAATATCAAATACCGTTCAAGGTTATCTTCCGCTTCTTCAAGCTGCTGGTCGTTCAAATTGGGATATAAGTCGCGAATAGTTGGGGCCTGCTTTTTGTCCATACGGCCGACAATAACCTCAGAAAGTTAGTGGATGAAGGGGGTAGAACTTGCCAAATTAGGCAACCTATCAAACTTGTGGGGGGTACTTGACGGAAGCTCATCAATATGCTGTAGTAAGAGTACAATCCGAGCCTTATGGCCCGGCGTTTTTCGTAGGG
>Ga0068856_100006220_pt1 | contig 11713 bp, 11 predicted proteins | sample KBSCornC62_FD_66595 | JGI IMG/M metagenome (GOLD analysis project Ga0068856, IMG submission 66595) | Corn rhizosphere microbial communities from Kellogg Biological Station, Michigan, USA - KBS Corn C6-2 | ecosystem: Host-associated > Plants > Roots > Rhizosphere > Soil ...
CGATACCGGAAAGCCGGTCTTCCCGGTGGAGGAGCGCCCGGTCCCCGCGAGCACGGTCGCCGGCGAGCACGCGTCGCCGACGCAGCCGTTCAACAGGGTCATTCCACCACTCAGCCCTCAGGGCATGACGCTCGACGACGTCTGGGGCCCGGCGCCGGCCGATCGCGACGCATGCCTCGCGCAGATCCGCCCGTTGCGCAATGACGGCGTGTTCACGCCGCCGAGCCTGGAAGGCACACTCGCGGTTCCGTCCAACGTTGGCGGCGCGCACTGGGGCGGCCTCGCGTTCGAGCCAACCCGCCAGCTCGCGATCGTGCCGGTGAACCGGATCGCGGCGATGGTGCAGCTCATCCCGCTCGAGAAGTTCGATACCGCCGACGCGCGCACGAATGCGTCGCGCCTTGGCGATCAGTATACGCGCATGCACGGCACGCCGTACGTGATGCGCCGCCGCTTTCTGTTCGGCCCGAGCGGCCTGCCGTGCACCAAACCGCCATTCGGCGCGCTCGTGGCGATCGATCTCCGGACCGGCGCCAAGGCGTGGGAGGTTCCGCTCGGCGACCTCTCGCTCGTCGATCCGAAGCTATCAGCACTCTCTAAAACCCCGCTCGGCGCGCCGAACCTCGGCGGCCCGATCGTCACGGCGGGCGGCGTCGTGTTCATCGCCGCGACGATGGACAACTCGCTCCGCGCGTTCGACGCGGCGACGGGCGCGGAGCTGTGGCGCGGCGCGCTGCCGGCCGGCGGCCGCGCGACGCCGATGACGTACGAGGTCGGCGGCCGCCAGTACGTGGCGATCGCCGTCGGGGGCGGGGATCAGTGGGGCAAGGATGATGCGATCGTCACGTTCGCGCTGGCGCGGTGACGGCTAGCCGAGCAGCCGCTCCACCGCGCGCACTAGCGGCGCGAACGTCAGCTCCTTGCCCGACACGCGCATGGCCTGTTCCTGCGCCAGCTCGCGCTGGCCCTCGCCAAAGAGCGCGGAGCAGATCCACGGGCCGGCGCGCGGATTCCGCCACCAATCCACGTCGTATCGCTCGACGAGCGTTTCGTCGATGAGCGCTTGGAGCTGCCAGGCGCGCAGGTACCGCGCCGCATAGAAGCGCGCGTCCACGTCCACGAACGCGTCCGCGCGGCTGTAGCGAAAGTTCGTCGCCGATGTCAGCATGTCGACGTACAGATCGGGCAGCGAGTCCCACCGCGTCGCGCCGCCGTACAACTGAATCTCGTACAGCAGCTTCGCGCAGTAGCGCCGGAGGAAGTGCAGCTCCTCGAGCCCGGTCCACCGCAGGAATTCCGGAATCTTGGACGCGCTCAGCTCCGTATATCGCGCGAGCCAACCGGCGTCTTTCATCCGGTGGTCGAACAACATCGCGTAGCCTTCGGTGATCGAGTTGTCGCCGAGCCAGCGGTACTCGAACGAGAGCTCGGGACGCATGTACGCGAAGTGCAACGCGTGTCCCAGCTCGTGCAGGAAGGTGGTCCAATCCGACTGGCCGCCGTGCGGGCGAAGGACGAGATAGACCTCCTCGGGAATCCGCACCGGCGAGCAGAAGGCGCGCGAGCGCTTGCCTTCGCGCTCCTCGGTGTCGAGAATCACGCGCCCGGACGCCGACGGATCGACGGCCATCTCGCGCACCTGACGCCGGATCTGCTCCTCCATTCGCGCGGCGGGGAAATACGCGTCGAACTCGCGCGCGCGAAACAGCGCGAGCGCGTCGGCGCGCGTCACGTCCGCGACCTCCATTCCCAAGACGCGCTTGGTGTAATACGGCAGCGCTTCCGCCCAGAGCGCCTGCGTGTCGCGCAGGAACTGCTCGCACTGCGCGGCGAGCGTCGCGAGCGGGATGCCGCTCAGCAGCTCCCACGTCGCGTTGTACGTGGGCGCGAGCTCGAGCTGCTCCGTGATCTCGCGCTCGCGCTGGAACTTCTCCTGGCGCAGCGGAGCGAGCTCCTGCTCGATCAGGCGCGCACGCGCGGACTCGATCGCGTGGCGCTCGTCCCGGTCGGTCGTGTTCGCGAGGGCGATCGACGATGCCTCGTACTGGATCTCGCGCCCGTCGGCCATGCGCACGACCGCGCTCGCCTCCCACGCGATCTCGCGCTCGTCGAGCGGCGCGAGCTGTCGCGCCGCCTGCGAGTCGCTCTGCCAATCGAGGAGCAGCCGCGCCGACCGGAGCGCTTCGCTCGCGTCCGGGGCGCCGCGAAACGCGTCGAGCGCGACGGCCAGCGAACCTTCGTTTAGTATCTTCTCATGCCGCGCATAGATCGGCTGGAGCTCGGCCGTGGGCTTGCGGCCGGAGTGCGCGCGATAGTATTCGCGCGAGATCTCCACCATGAAGGCTTCGCCCTCGCGGCGAAGCTGGTCGAGCGTGAGATCGCTCACGTGGCCAATCGCGCGCGGATGACCTCGCCCACGCGGCCGGCGGCGATCCGCTCCTGCTGGAGGGTGTCGCGGTCGCGCAGCGTCACCGTGCCGTCCGCGATCGTCTGCCCGTCGATCGTGATGCAGTACGGCGTCCCGACTTCATCCTGCCGGCGGTAGCGCCGGCCGATCGCGGCGGATTCGTCATAGAACACCGGGAACTGCGGCCGAAGCTCGTTCGCCAGCTTCTCGGCGAACTCCGGCATCCCGTCCTTCTTCACGAGCGGAAAGATGCCGGCCTTGATCGGCGCGAGCGCCGGATGCAACCCGAGCACCGTGCGACCTTCGGATTCCCCCTCGACCGTCTCCTCGCGATACGCGTTCACGAGCACGGCAAGCGTCGTGCGATCCGCGCCCACCGACGTCTCGACGACGAACGGTACGTACCGCCGATTGTTGGGCTGGTCGAAGTACTCGAGCTTCTTGCCCGAATACTCCTGGTGGCGCGAGAGGTCGAAGTCGCCTCGGTTGTGGACGCCCTCGATCTCCTGGAAATCGAGCGTTCCGCCGAAATCGAATTGGATGTCGAACGCCGCGCGCGCGTAGTGCGCCAGTTCCTCGGGCGTGTGCTGATGGAAGAGCAGCCGCGCCGGATCGAGCCCCAGCGCCTTGTGCCAGTTCATGCGCTGCTCTTTCCAGTACTCGAACCAGTGCATGTCCGTGCCCGGCTCGACGAAGAACTGCATCTCCATCTGCTCGAACTCGCGCGTGCGGAAGATGAAGTTGCCCGGCGTGATCTCGTTCCGAAACGCCTTCCCGATCTGCGCGATGCCGAACGGCACCTTCTGCCGCGTCGACTGCTGCACGTTGAGAAAATTCACATAGATGCCCTGCGCCGTCTCCGGGCGCAGGTACGCCACCGACGCCGAGTCCTCGACCGGGCCGATGAACGTCTTGAACATCAAATTGAACATGCGGGGCTCGGAGAGCGTCCCCTTCATGCCGCACGCCGGACACTGCGCTTCCGGCGTCCCCGGTACGCCCTTGATCTTGGGATCGTCGGCGCGAAAACGCTTCTTGCAATTCCGGCAGTCGACGAGCGGATCGGTGAACCCGGCGACGTGCCCGCTCGCCTCCCAGACGCGCGGATGCATCAGGATCGCGGCGTCGAGCCCCTCGATGTCGTCGCGCGCGCGCACCATGGCGTGCCACCAGCGATCCTTGAGATTCTTCTTGAGCTCGACGCCCAGCGGACCGTAGTCCCACACGGATCCCGCGCCGCCGTAGATCTCCGACGATTGGAAGATGAATCCGCGGCGCTTGCAGAGCGAAACGAGCTTCTCGAGAATGTCGGGCTGGTTGGGCATGCGAGTGTTGGGAGCGATCGAGCAATCCGTGCCGTCGAGCGGGCGTTATGCTCCGAGGAAGATAATCGGACCCGACGTGGTGTTGCCGAGCCGAGCGGCGGCGCACAGGTTGGAGCCGCACGGCTCACCCACGACGCTCCGAGGGATTCGCATGCGCGGCTCACGAAGCATGTTGATGAGCGCCGCCGCGCTGCTCGCGACCGCATCGGCGCGCGCGCAGACCGGCAGGCCGCGCGGCGCGATCGACGCCGCGGTGACCGACAGCGCGCTCATGCCTCTCGCGAACGCGACCGCGACGCTGCTCGGCACCACCGTCACCGTGACCACGGGCTCCGGCGGCCGCTTTCGAATCGTCGATCTTCCACCGCGCGACTACATCATCATCGTGCGGCGGATCGGGTACGCGCCCGTCTCCGCCGTCGTGCGCATCCCCTCGGGCGACACGCTCCGCATGTCGTACATGCTCGCGCCGGCCGCGACGACGCTGGACACCGTGGTCGTGAGCGAACGCTCGATGCCGGCCCGGCTCGCCGAATTCGAGGAGCGCCGGCGACACACGCACGGGCAGTTCATGACGCAGAACGAGATCGAAGCGCTCAACCCGGTTGGGATGGTCGACGTGTTCCGCTCGTTTCGATACCTCTCGATCAGTGGCGAGCACGTGGAGTCGCTGCGTGCCCGATGTCCAATGACGTTTTTCGTAGACGGCGTGCGCATCCCGTCGCCGGACGTCGAGCGCGACCTGCCGTCGCCCAAGGACATCGCCGGGATCGAGGTCTACATCAACTCCGCCGACATCCCGCTCCAATACAAGTCGTTCGGCACGGACGTGGGGCTCGCCGCCTCGCGGAGCGCGGGCTTCTGCGGCGTCGTGCTCCTCTGGACGAGGGCCGGATAATAGTACTTGACAATAGTCTCCAGAGCATGCATGATATACATGCATCTGAACTGGTGGATCACATGCCCGCTCCCTCAAAGCGCGTCCGCGAGCAGGTCGTCGTGTATCTCGAGGCTCGCGATCGCGAGCTCCTCGAGAATCTGGCCTCGAGCACGGGACTCTCCCGCACCGAATTATTTCGGCGCGGATTATGGGCGCTCGCCGCGCAGACGAGCGGAACCAAGAGCCGCTCGGCGTTCGACGCGCTCATCGCCACCGCGGGGGAGTTCGACGGTCCGTCGGATTACTCCGAGCACTCCGACGACTATCTGTATGGCGGCAAGGCGCTGCGCCGCCGGGTCGCCGAGGAGACGGGAACGCCTACCGCGGCCGAGAGTGCGTCTGCAACATCGAAAAAGCGCGGAACGCGTGCGCGTCCTCGCTGACACGAGCGCGCTCCTCGCGCTCGCGAACGGACGCGACCAGTGGCACCCGCGCGCCGTCCGCATCGCGCGCGCGGGCGCCGCGTCCGGGGTTCGATACACGAGCACGACCCTGGTGCTCGCCGAGTTTCACGCCCGCGTGCTGTATGTGCGCGGCCCGCATGAAGCGCGGCGCGCCGTGTCGGTGCTCCTCGACGACCCGGTCCATGAGTGGCGCGAGGTGAGCGCGGAATTCGCGCGGGACGCGGTCGCGCGGTGGATGGTGCGCTTCGCCGATCAGCGCTTCTCGCTCGCCGACGCGGTGAGCTTCGAGGTGATGCGGCGCGAGCGCATCACCACCGCATTCGCATTCGACCAGCACTTCGAGACAGCAGGGTTCACGCTGCTCGATTGAGCGCGGGCTAGGTATCCAGCTCCGCGCTGAGCTTCGGCTCCGGCGGCACGGACGCACCGAGGATGCACGCGACGATCTTATCGCCGTGATAGCGCCCGTTCTCGATGAACACCTTGTTCGCATCGAAGCCCGCCACGACCACGCCCGCGATGAACAATCCGGGCACGCTCGTCTCCAGCGTGTCGGGGTCGTGCCGCGGGATGCCCGTCACCCCGTCGATCGGGACGCCGGCTGACGCGAGCAAATCGGTGTTCGGCGCGAAGCCCGTCATGACGTAGACCTGATCGGCGTCGAGGCGCTCCTCGCCGTTCGGCGATGCGATGTACACCGCGTCGCGCTCGATGCGCGTCACGCGGCTGTCCCACTTCGCCGCGATGCTGCCTTCCTTCTCACGGTTCAGAAAATCGGGAAGCACCCACGGCTTGATCTTCTTGTCGAACGTGGGCCCGAAGTGCACGAGCGTCACGCGCGCACCGGAGCGCCAGAGATCGAGCGCCGCCTCGGCGGCCGAGTTTCCGCCGCCGACTACGATCACGGTCTGATCGAAGCCTTCATGGCCTTCCCGGTAGACGTGCGTGACGTGCGGCAGATCTTCGCCCGGAACGCGCAGGTAGTTCGGCGAGCCGAAGTAGCCGGTCGCGACGACCACGTGCTTCGCTTCGGTGACGCGTTCGCCATGGTTGCGGCTCGACGAGCGGACGCGGAAGCCGTCCGCGACGTGCTCGATGACGTTCACGTGCTCATATTGACGAACTGGTATATCAAAATGCATGACGACGGCCCGGTAGTACGCGAGCGCATCGCGGCGCGCCGGCTTCTCCGCCGCGACCACGAACGGCAGCCCGCCCAGGGCGAGCTTCTCGGCGGTCGAGAAGAAGCGCATGTAGGTGGGATAGTGCGTGATCGTGCTGCACACGACTCCGCCGTCGATCACGAGCGCGGAAAGACCGGCCTTCTGCGCCGAGATCGCGGCCGCGAGCCCGCACGGCCCGGCGCCGATGATCAGGAGGTCGAGCATGTGCTAGCCGGCATCCCGAGCGAGTGAGCGGTGTGACTCCCCCACAATGTCATCCCGAGCGAGTGAGCGGAGCGAACGAGTCGAGGGATCTGGGCGCGTGGCGCAACGAGCCCAGATCCCTCGACTCCGCCGCTTCGCGGCTCCGCTCGGGATGACACAGAGCTCGATCCGCTTCGCGGCTCCGCTCGGGATGACACCATTAGAGGCCAATGATCTGGTCCCGCCGCGTACCCACGCTCACGTACGTGATGCGGGTGCCGATCAACTCCTGCATGCGATCGAGATAGCGCCGCGCTTGCGAGGGGAGATCCTCGAGGCGGCGCGCGCCGGCGGTGCTCGTCTGCCAGCCGTCGAGCCACTCGTACTGCGGCACGACGCGATCGACCGCGGTGATGTCGGCCGGGAACTCGGTGTGGATCTCCCCCTCGTATTCGTAGCCGGTGCAGATCGCGAGGCGGTCGAGCGTATCGAGGACGTCGAGCTTGGTCACGGCGACGTCGGTGAGGCCGTTGATGCGAGACGCGTAGCGGACCACGACCGCGTCGAACCAGCCGCAGCGACGCGCGCGGCCCGTGGTTGCGCCGAACTCGTTGCCTAACGAGCGCACCCGCTCGCCCATCGCGTCGTCCATCTCCGTCGGGAGCGGGCCAGTGCCGACACGCGTCGTGTACGCTTTGACGACGCCCAGCACGGCATTGATCGATGTGGGCGGAATGCCCACGCCCGTCGCCGCGCCGCCGGAGGTCGTGCTGCTCGACGTCACGAACGGATACGTCCCGTGGTCCACGTCGAGCAGCGAGCCTTGCGCGCCCTCGAGGAGCACCGCCGCGCCGCTCTTCTGCGCACGATAGACCATCAGTCCGACATCTTCGGCGAGCGGCAGCAATCGGTCTTTCAGCCGGTGCAGCGTCGCGAGCACATCGTCCGCATCGCACCGCGTCTCGCTCCCGAACGCGGCAAGCTGCGCGTTCGCGCGCTCGACGCCGCTCGTTACCAGCTCACGCAGCCGGTCCGCATGGCGCAGGTCGAGCACACGCACGCCGCGCCGCGCGATCTTGTCTTCGTACGCCGGCCCGATCCCGCGGCCCGTCGTACCGAGCGAGAGTGAATGCGAGCTCTCGCCGTCGATGGCCTTGTGGTACGGTAGCACCAAGTGCGCGCGATCGCTCACGTAAAGCCGGCCCTCGACGTCGAAGCCGTCCTTCACCAGCCCGTCGATCTCGGTGAACAGCGTGTCAGGATCGAGCACGACGCCGTTGCCGATCGCGCAGCGCACGCCCTCGTGCAGAATGCCGCTCGGAATCTGGTGCAGGATGAACGAATGATCGCCCAGCACCACCGTGTGTCCGGCGTTCGCGCCGCCCTGATAGCGCACCACCCAATCGGCGCTCTCGGCCAGCACGTCCACGAGCTTGCCTTTGCCCTCGTCACCCCACTGCGCGCCAACGACGACGACCGTTCGATTGGTTTGGCTGAACACGAGAGTCGAGAGTGGAAGTGGAGAATCGCGCGGACGAACGGCAGCAGTTCAGGGGCAAAAAAAATACGCCCCGCGGGTTTGCCCGGGGCGTTGTTTGAATCTACCCGCTCGGGGAGGCGAGTCAACAGAACGGAGCGCGGAGCGTGCTCAGGCTCCGTCCCCGCTGTCCGGCTTCTTCCCGCCGAGATTCGAGATCGCGTCGAACACGCTCGGCGAAACCTGCTTCACGACCGCGGAGCTCACGAACTGTCCGATCGATGCGAAGCTCAGCACCGGAATCGCGACCGCGCTCGCGACGCTCGGTCCCCAGCCGTGCTCCGTCGGGTTGAACGCGGTGTTCCACGCGCGGGCGTAGAGGTCGTTAATCTTGAGCCCGGCTTCGTCGATTTCACGAACGACATCGTCTTTCTTCATACAGTCTCCCGCTAGAGTAGCGCGACGATTATCCACACGGCCATCGCGAGGCCGATTGCGACTTTGATCGCCGCCGCGGCGACCCGTCCCAGGAATGCTCCCCACGCAACGCGCGTGGCCGTCCGATGCTCGCCGGCTCGGCTCCACTCGAACACGAACGCGCCGACGAACGCTCCAACGAATGCGCCGACGATCGAGCCGACGACGGGTACCGGCACGCCGAGGAATGCGCCGATCATGCCGCCGATCACGGCCCCCCACCCCGCTCGCCGCGAGCCGCCGTAGCGCCTGGTAAAGCGCGCGGTGAGCACCCACTCGAGCCCTTCCGCGATCGCCATCATGATCCCCATCGCGATCACGGTGAGGAGCCCGATCCCGCCGCCTGGCACGAGCAGGTGATAGCACAACGCGCCGGCGAAGATGACCAAGGTCCCCGGCATGCCGAAGGGGATCATGATCAGTCCGAGCGCGACCGCGGCGATGAGCAGAATGGCTTGCATTCAGGCGAGCTCCGTGGCGACCCGTGCGAGGATCTGCGCCGCCATCGCGATCCCCGTGCCGCGGAGCTCGCTGAGCGTATCTCTCGACGTGTGTATCCTCTGAAGCGTACGGAGATTGCCCCGGCTGAGTGTCACCGTCTCCCAACCCGCGTCGGCCAGCGCCACGCTGTCGGTGAGAATGCCGGGGATGAGGCGGCTCACGCGGACACGTGTGCCGGCGGCCGACGCCGCGTCCGACAGGTGCGACACGAGCAGTCGTGGACGCGAGCGCGTGAACATCACGACGAGCTGGCCGTCGTCGTCGATGCTGTCGCAGTTGATGGCGATCGCCGGTTTCCGGCAGAGCGCCCATGCGCGAGCGCCGGCAAGCGCGAGCTCCTCGGCGTCGGTGATCACGATCCCGACATTGGCGTCGCGCGACATGCGCTCCGCGGCGCCGAGCACCGCGGCGACCCCGCTGGCGTTGTCGAGGGCGCCGGCGTTCCGGTCCCCGACCACGGAGAGCACGAGCGGCATCGCGCCGAGCCATGTGACGACGAGCGGAATCCAGAGTGGGGCCGTGGGACTCAACGCGCCGACCACCAGGAGCGTCACGAGGCCGAGCGCGGCGAGCACCACGCCCGCGACGCGCGCGATCATCGACACGGGCTGCCACTTGGAGTCGAGGTGCGCCACGAGCCAGACCTTGGGATCGTCGCCGTCGCGGGTGGCCTGGAGGTTGACGCCGCGGCGGCGCATGAGCGGGAAGCCGAGGACGCCGCGGCGGCCGAGCTGCGCGAAGCCGATCCCCACGACGAGCAGCGCGCCGAGGGCGAGCGCGATCCAGTGCGGCTCGGAGCGCGGCACGCCCGAGGCGGCGAGCGCGGTGGCGATGATGCCGGCCGCGAGCCCGGCGGCGGGCGGCGCCCACGCGCCGGTGACTTTCGAGTACTCGAATACCTGTTCTAGTACGAGAAAGCCGCTCTCGTTCAGGATCGCGGCGCAGTAGCGCCGTGCCTCGTCGGCCGTCGCGCTCCCGGCGGGGCGCCCCGCCGCGCCGATGCGGGCGAGATGCGCCGCCGCGAACATCAGGCCGCCGTCGCGAGCTCCGCGTCGCGCAGCAGCGCGTCGACCGACGCGAGCTGCTCCGCGCCGAGCGGCGTGAGCGGCGAGCGCACCGGCCCGCCGACGAGGCCCACGCGGTCCAACGCCGCCTTCACCCCGGCCACTCCCAGCTCGCCGACGATCGTCTTGCCGAGCGGCGTGAGCCGCGCCTGCGCCGCGTCCGCGAGCGCGGTATCGCCGTTCCGCGTGCCCTCGTACACGTCGAGCGTCACCTGCGGCGCGAACAATCCGGCGGCAATGATCCCGCCGCGCGCGCCCATCTGCATCGCGGCCTGGAAGAGCTGCGCGTTGCCGTCGAGCACCGCGAAGCTGTTCGACTGCACGTTCAGGTACGACGCGAGCAGCTCGCGATTCCCCGAGCTGTCCTTGATCCCGATCACGTTCGGGTGCGTCGCCAGCTCGGCGACGAGCTGCGGCGCGAGCGCGTAGTGCATGTATTTCGGAATGTTGTACAGCACTACGGGCACGGGGCTCTCTTCCGCGATGCGCCAGTAGTGCTGCATCAGCGCCTCGGCGGTCATCGCCGCGCCGTAGTAGTGCGGCGCGACCACGAGCACCGCGTCAGCGCCGCGATGCGCCGCCTGGCGCGTGAGCTGCAGGCAGGTGCGTGTCGACTCCGCGCCCGTGCCGACGATCAGCCACTGCTCGTGCGACACCATCTCGCGCGCCGCGTCGACGAGCGACGAGCGCTCGTCCGCGTCGAGCAACGCCGCTTCGCCGGTCGATCCGGTGACGACGACGCCGTGCAGCCCCGCCGCGAGATGCGCGCGCACGTTCGCGGCGAACGATGCGACGTCCAATTCGCCGGTCTGTCGATAAAAGGTCGTGACGAGCGGTCCGAGCACGCCGCCGAGTTGCTTGGTCATTGTCCGAGGAAGTCGAGGCCGCCCATCTGGATGCCCAGATCGTTCGCCGGCGTTTCCTGAGGCTGCGCCTGGGCCGCCAGCTCCGCGTCCGAGGGGATGTCCGATGCTTTCACCGTCTGCGACAAGCGCGAGAACATTCTCATCTTGAGCTCGAAATCCGACGGATTGCTCGCCGCCGCCTTCGCGATCTCGAAGGTGACCTCGCCGCTCGTGACGAGATCGGTGAGGCACTGATCGAACGTCTGCATGCCGTACTGCTCGCGCCCGTCGGAGATGAAGTCCTTGATCTCGCCGATGCGCGTGCCTTCGAGGATAATGTCCTTGATCGACGGCGTGTTGATCATGATCTCGGCGGCCACCGCACGTCCCTTGCCGTTGGCTTTGGGAAGCAGACGCTGCGAGATCACGGCGGTGAGCGACTCGGCCAGACGGATGCGAACGACGTCCTGCTCTTCGGGCGGGAACATGGCCATCATGCGCATGATCGTGCTCTGCGCGTCGGGCGTGTGCAGCGTGGACATGAGGAGGTGGCCCGTCTCCGCCGCCTTGAGCGCGGTATCGATCGTCTCGGCGTCGCGGAGCTCGCCGATCATGATCACGTCCGGATCCTGACGGAGCGCGGCGCGCAGACCCATCTTGAAATCTTCGGTGTCCGAGCCGATCTCCCGCTGGGTGACCGAGCACTGCTTGTCCTTGTGCAGGAACTCGATCGGATTCTCGAGCGTGAGAATGTGGCCGCTCACCGTGCTGTTGATCTGATCGATCATCGCCGCCATGGTGCTCGACTTCCCCGAGCCCGTCACGCCCGTGACGAGGACCATGCCGCGCTCGGCTTCGGAGACTTTCGCGAGCACCTGCGGCAGGCCGAGCTTCTGGAAGCTCGGG
>Ga0068856_100006224_pt1 | contig 11711 bp, 12 predicted proteins | sample KBSCornC62_FD_66595 | JGI IMG/M metagenome (GOLD analysis project Ga0068856, IMG submission 66595) | Corn rhizosphere microbial communities from Kellogg Biological Station, Michigan, USA - KBS Corn C6-2 | ecosystem: Host-associated > Plants > Roots > Rhizosphere > Soil ...
CATCTCAAAAAAGAGAATGCCATAGAAATTATAGAAGAAGAGGCACCTGATATCCCGGAATGGCAAAAAGAAGCTGTTCTCAAAACGTTGCAACAGGTTCAACAAAACCCTGGCTCATTACAATCATGGGACATTATAAAACAAAAATATAAACGGCCTTAATGTTATACTCTCTTGTACTCTCTCCGGATGCTATCAATGATATTGATATAGCCGTTGAGTATTACAACAGCATTTCTGATGGCCTCGGTTTTGAATTCACTGATACCCTGGATTTCTACTTTAAAAGAATATTACAACTTCCAACAGCTTCTTCGATCCGTTATAATAATGTACGGGTTAAGCCCATTAATACTTTCCCTTATACCGTTCATTTTGTAATTTCTGATGATAACACAGTGATTGTCCTGCGTATTATTAATACACACCAAAAACCCGTAGACTAAAAGGGGGTAACCACAAACCGCTTTATGGAATCTTTCCCCCTATGCATCTCATTATCAACCTGCGCGGGTTGTTTGAATTATAAAATCCGTTCGGCCTGACAGACTTTCCGACTTTCAGACAATGAAGCGGACTTTGTGATTTCGATTGGTGTTTATTTCTTATCTTGCCCGAACCCTAAATAATAATCATGGCATCGGATTTAGAAGATAAAAAAAGAAGGGCGTATATCAACAGACGAGCTATAAGTGATCTGGGAATGGGAGCTATTTATGCCGGGGTAGGCGGCTTCTTCATCGTGTCGGGTATACTAGGCATGGAAATTGAATTTCCACCAAAACCTTTCTCCTACATTTTCGGTGCTTTGTGTATGTTGTATGGTGGTTTTAGGATTTACCGCGGAATCAAAAGAAATTATTATCGATAAAAGAACAGTTACCGTTGCCTGGCCAAATATGGCCGCGCGCACCGTAATTGCAATTGATTAGTTATGCAGGTTGGCACTGTATTAAATTTTGGTTAAACCCAAACCGTTAAAATCACAGTTTCAGCCGGCTTTTTGAAACAAAAGATAGTATTCAGATGAAATGGACAGGGCTCATTCGACCGGTTTTCGCGCTATTGGTAGTAATTCCTGTACTTGATTTATTCGTAACCGCCTGTAAATCACGCAATGCCCCACCTCAGGAAACTACTACCAGCGGCACCATCCACATCAGTGTGGATGAAAGCTTTAAGCCGGTGATCGACTCACAGATAAAAGTTTTCGAATCGCAACATCCCGACGCGCATATTGTTGTTCAATATAAGGCCGAGGCAGATTGTTTGCGCGATCTGAATGTCGACAGTGTGCGCATGGTAATAGTTACAAGGGGATTAACGGATGCAGAAGATCAGGCGCTCAGCAAAAAGTACTCATTAAAGCCTGCTTACGGCCCCATCGCCTGGGATGCCATTGCCGTAATTGTAAATAATAAGTCAAAAGATACCCTGTTTACCATGCAGGATATCCGTTCAATAGCAAAAGGCACCAGCGGATTTAAGTATAAAATGTTGCTCGACGGCAAAACCGCTACCAGTACCGTTCGGTTTGTAGTAGACTCATTATTAAAGGGTGAACCTCTCAGTTCCAGTGTAGTAGCAGCCCCCAATACCGAAGGAGTAATTGATTACGTATCCAAAAACGACGACGCGATAGGCCTGCTTGGCGTAAGCTGGATTGGCAATAAAGACGACACCACTCAGCTTAGTTTCCTAAAAAAGGTTAAAATTGCACAAATAGAATGCAGAGGGTGTAACGGCACTTATGTTGATCCTGTGCAGTATAACATCGCTTACGGCCGTTATCCCATGATTCGCCCTTTATATTATATTTTAAAGGAGAATTATGACGGGCTTGGCAACGGATTTGCTAATTTTCTTATCTACGAGAAAGGACAGAAGATCTTTTACCGGGCATATCTGTTACCAGCGAGAATGGATTTTGGGCAACGTAATATGCAGATTTCAAAATAAGACTAAACTGCGGGTTCCTAATACATTATAAAACTTAAAAAAATAGCAAACTTACAATGAGCAAGCGATTCATCAGTTTTGTAACCATGCTGGCCCTGGGTAGCAACGTGCTATTTGCCCAGAGTGTGGATCAGGGAAGAAAATTTTTCTATTACGAGCGCTACAAAAGTGCCAGAGAAAACTTTGAAAAAGTACTGGCAGCGAACCCGAACGATATAAACGCAACTTATTGGCTCGGTCAAACCATGCTTGAGCAGAAGGATTCTGTTGCTGCCAAAAACCTGTACCAGAAGTTTTTGGGTCAGAATGGAAATGCGCCGTTAATTATCGTTGGAATGGGAGAATTAGAATTACGCGCAGGCAAAACCAACGATGCCCGCCAGCGTTTCGAAAGCGCTATTTCTTTAACCAAGGGAAAAGATGTAGACGTATTGAATGCCATTGGCCGCGCCAATGTTGATACCAAAGCCGGCGATGCCCCCTATGCCATCGACAAACTAAACATGGCCACCAATGTAAAAGGATTTAAAGATCCTGAAACTTACCTTATTTTAGGCGATGCCTACCGTAAAATGGGCGATGGCGGTAATGCCATTACTTCCTATAACAAGGCATTGACCCTCGACCCCAAATTAGCGGCAGCCAAACATAAAATAGGTAAAGTATATCTTACCCAGAATAACAAGGAGTTCTTCATGCCGGCTTTTGAAGAGGCCATCAAGCTCGATCCGGCTTATGCACCTACTTATTTTGAATTATTCTACTACTGGTATTTCAGAGATGTAAATAAAGCTGCTCCCTACCTGGATAGCTATATTGCCAATTCAGACCAGGGCGCCGATGCAGAATACCTGAAAACCGACTTTTTATATGCATCCGGCAAATTTGCCGAAGCAAAAGACAAAGCCAATAGTTTAATCAGCCAGATGGGCGCTAAAGTAGCTCCCCGTATGTATAAACTGGTAGCCTATGCCTGCGATACCCTCAAAGACATGGCCTGCGCCAATAAATACATAACCGACTACTTCGCCAAACAAAGCCCTGATGATATTTTGCCTGCCGACTACGAAGAGCTGGCTTTTATCAACTCAAAAACACCAGGCAGCGAAGCCCAGGCTTTTGCCAACTTCCAGAAAGCAGTTGATAAAGACACGGTTGTAGACAACAAAGTAAAATACATCAATGAGGCGGCTGCCCTGGCTAAAAAAATGGGCGACCGTAAACAGGAAGCCAACTGGCTGGGTGTTGCTTACAAACTGAAAACTAATCCTACGCAAACTGACCTGTACAACTGGGGTTTTGCACATTATCAGGCTGCCGATTATAAAATTGCCGATAGTATTTTCTGCAATGTTTATGAGTCAAAGTATCCCGACCAGATCTATGGTTATTTGTGGTGCGCCCGTAGCAAACAGGGCGAAGACACTACCTGGCAAACAGGCGATGCTGCTCCTGCTTATGAAAAACTGGCAGAAATGGCCATGAAGCTTGATTCGGTAAAATACAAGAGTCAGGCCGTTGGTGCATACACCACGCTTACTACTTATTATAACGACGTTAAAAAAGACAGCAAAACAGCTTTGGCGTACGTGGAAAAGATTTTGCAGATTGATCCTTCCAATGCTTTTGCTAACCAGGTAAAGCCAATTCTGCAAAAAGCCAGCAGCAGACCTGCTAATCCTCCTGCCCGGCCAAAGAGTGGCGGTGGTGGCAGCAGCAGCACCGGAAAAGCTACTGCGTCGGCTTCGGAATCGAAGAAAAAATAAACATTTACTAAGAGTAAATACATAATATTCAATCCCCCCGGACAAATTTTTGCCGGGGGGATTTTTATTTTATTGATTTTGAGGTTGAAAATCTCAATCGCTGTCTTATTTTTGCGCCTAAACCAAACGGGTTATGAATATGTACCTGTTACAAGTCTCCACCGTTGCCCACGATCCCGATAGTTCCTACTGGTATCTCCCTATTGCTATTCAATTAATTTTCGCTGTGCTTTTTGTAGCTGTTATGATGGGTGTTACCCACTGGCTGGGGCCCAAACGCAATACGGCCGATAAGCTCGAAACTTTTGCCAGTGGCATTAAAAGCCACGGAGATGCACGCCAGCCCATGGCCATTAAATACTTCCTTGTTGCCATTTTGTTTGTGCTGTTCGATGTGGAAGTGATCTTTTTTTATCCCTACGCAGTAAATTTTAAAGAATTAGGCTGGAGCGGATTTGGCGCTGTGTTGATGTTTATTGCCTTTTTTCTTGTTGGCTTTATATACATTATCAGGAAGGGAGCGTTAAAGTGGGAAGATTAATGTTAATGCGCAAATATGCAAATGCGAAAATTTGCAAATGCTTTTGCTTGTTAAAAAATGATTAACAAAGGAACATTAAAACACGCAGGTTGTTATTACTGTGAGCATTTGCACATTTGCTAATTTGCTAATTTTTAAATTGAAATTATGGCACGTCCTGTACAATATAATATATACGGTCAAACCGATGTTAAACTGGTTAAAGAAGGTCCCGAGGGATATATGGGAGAAGGTTTTTTTTCTACCAGCCTCGATAAAGTAGTTGGATTGGCCCGCAAAAATTCCATCTGGCCTTTACCATTCGCTACATCGTGTTGCGGAATTGAATTTATGGCTACCATGGGTTCCCATTACGATCTGGCCCGGTTCGGTTCAGAGCGTGTTGGTTTTTCTCCGCGCCAGTGCGATCTGCTGATGGTTATGGGTACCATTGCCAAAAAAATGGCGCCGGTTGTAAAACAGGTATATTTGCAGATGGCAGAACCCCGTTGGGTACTGGCCATGGGCGCCTGTGCCAGCAGCGGCGGCATCTTTGATACTTACAGTGTGTTACAGGGTATAGATCAGATCATACCGGTTGATGTATATATCCCCGGTTGCCCTCCCCGGCCTGAAGCTGTTATCGATGGCATTATAAAAATTCAGGACCTGGTAGGAAAAGAAAGCCTGCGCAGAAGAAACAGCGATAAGTACAAACAGTTAATGGATAGTTACGGAATACAATAATGTGCATTTCGCCTTTGGCGAAAGCTAATTTTCAAGTTAAAATGACGAACGATTCTATAAAACAGCAGTTGATCGAAAAGTTTGGCGACCAGGTTCAGAACTTTCAGGAGCCTTACGGAATGCTTACGTTTGAAGCACCCAAAGAGCTTAACCTGAAAGTGCTTCAGTTTTTATACGATGAAGAATCAATGGGCTTCCGCTTTCTCACCGATCTGCAGGCTGTACATTATCCTGATAACAAGGGGCGTGAACTGGCTGTTGTTTACCACCTGCACAATCTTGTAGCAAATGTGCGCATCCGGTTTAAAGTATATACCGATATTCAAACGCCGGATGTATTCAGCGCCACCGCGCTGTTTTCAGCAGCAAACTGGATGGAAAGAGAAACCTATGATTTTTACGGAGTAAACTTTGTAGGTCATCCAAATCTGAAACGAATACTAAACGTCGATGAATTGGATTATTTCCCGATGCGCAAGGAATTTCCCCTTGAAGAACAAACCCGTGTTGACAAAGACGATGACATGTTTGGTCGTTAATGTCGATATGTAAATGTGAAAATATGCAAACAGGCTTCTGAGATACTAACCGTTTTCTGTATTTCGTTTGCAGGCTGCAGATTTTCTAACTTTTAAATTATGAATGAGCATCATATAAAATTACCTGAAGGCTCGATCGAGAAGCAGACCACAACCCTGAATTTAGGGCCTACCCACCCGGCTACCCATGGTGTATTCCAGAATATCCTGGAGCTGGATGGCGAAAGGATCATATCTGCCGAACAAACCGTAGGATATATTCACCGTGCGTTTGAAAAAATTGCAGAGCGCCGCCCACTGTATCAGATCACACCTTTAACAGACCGGTTAAATTATTGTTCAGCACCTATCAACAATATGGGCTGGCATTTGACCTGCGAAAAACTGCTGGGCCTGAAGATACCCAAACGCGTCGATTACCTGCGCATTATCATCATGGAACTGGCCCGTATATCCGATCACCTTATCTGCAACTCTATTGTAGGGGTAGATACAGGTGCCTATACCGGCTTTTTGTACGTGATGCAATACCGCGAACTGATCTACGAAATATATGAAGAAGTGTGCGGTTCCCGCTTAACTACCAACATTGGTCGTGTTGGCGGTTTTGAAAGGAACTTCAACAATACAGCGTTTGAAAAACTCGAAAAATTCCTGAACGAGTACCCCGCGGTACTTAAAGAGTTTGAAAACCTGTTTGCCCGCAACCGCATATTCATGGAGCGTACCATCGGTGTAGGACCCATTAGTGCAGAAAGAGCATTGAATTACGGCTTTACCGGTCCTAACCTGCGTGCAGCCGGTGTGGATTACGACGTACGTGTACATACACCTTACAGCAGCTACGAAGATCTGCAATTCGATATACCTGTCGGCAGCACAGGCGACTGTTACGATCGTTTTCTGGTACGTAACCAGGAAATGTGGCAATCGCTCAGCATCATCGAGCAGGCTTATCGCAAAGTGAAAGAATTTAAAGGAAAAGAAGCAGAGGTATTTCATGCCGATGTGCCTGAATATTATCTGCCCGAGAAGAAGGACGTATATACGAAAATGGAAGCGCTGATCTGGCACTTCAAAATAATCATGGGCGAAATAGACATTCCACCGGGCGAAGTATATCAATCGGTAGAAGGAGGTAATGGTGAACTGGGCTTTTACCTGATCAGTGATGGAGGCCGTACACCTTATCGCCTGCACTTCCGTCGTCCCTGCTTTATTTATTATCAGGCATATGAAGAGCTTACCAAAGGAAGTATGCTCAGCGATGCCATCATAACCATGAGTAGCCTCAACCTGATTGCAGGTGAAATGGACGCGTAATTTAATGTGCAAATGTGCAAATATGAAAATGTGAAAATGGTTCTGGCTTCATTTGCATATTTGCTAATTTTCAAATTTTCAAATTAGTATGGAATTTTCTCAGGAAAAACTGAATAAGGTAAATGAGATCGTAGCCCGCTATCCGCAGGGAAAACAAAAAAGCGCCCTGATACCTGTGCTGCATCTGGCGCAGGAAGAATTCGGCGGCTGGCTGAGTGCAGAAACAATGGATTATGTAGCTTCTTTACTGAAGCTCGAAGCCATTGAAGTATATGAAGTGGCTACCTTTTATTCGATGTACAACCTTAAGCCCGTTGGCAAATATGTTTTTGAAGTGTGCCAAACAGGTCCGTGCATGTTAAACGGCAGCGACGAGATCATTGAATACATAAAACAAAAGCTGGGAATAAAAGTGGGTGAAACCACCGCCGATGGTTTGTTTACTTTAAAAACCGTTGAATGTTTGGGCGCCTGTGGTTATGCTCCCATGATGCAATTGGGCAAGCACTTCCGCGAACACCTTACCAAAGAAAAGATTGACGCGATCATTGATGAGTGCGAAAGAAACGTAGTAACGAATAATTAAGATTAAAGCTGAGCGCTGCATTAAGCGTGAGGCATTTGAATAATATGGGAAGAAAATTATTATTAGAAAAAGCACATGTTCCGGGCATCCGTAGTTACGATGTATACCGTCGTGAAGGTGGTTACCGCAGCGTAGAAAAAGCGCTGAAGAACATGAGTCCCGACCAGGTTACAGAAGAAGTAAAGAAAAGTGGTTTGCGTGGTCGCGGCGGAGCTGGCTTTCCTACCGGTATGAAATGGAGCTTTCTGGCAAAGCCCGAAGGCGTTCCCCGTTATCTGGTATGCAATGCCGATGAATCAGAACCCGGCACCTTCAAAGATCGCTACCTGATGGAATTTATTCCGCACCTGCTGATTGAAGGTTTGATCGTTTCATCCTATGCATTGGGTTCAAACAGAACGTTTATTTATATCCGTGGCGAATATGCCTGGATCGTTGATATACTGGAACAGGCCATCGCCGAAGCTAAAAATAATGGCTGGCTGGGTAAGAATATTCTGGGTACCGGTTTCGACTGTGAAATTTATGTACAGCGTGGAGCCGGAGCCTATATATGCGGAGAAGAAACTGCATTGATCGAATCATTGGAAGGTAAAAGAGGTAACCCGAGAATTAAACCTCCGTTCCCTGCCGTTAAAGGTTTGTGGGATTGCCCTACCGTGGTGAATAACGTAGAAACGCTGGCAGCAGTAGTTCCCATTCTCAATATCGGCGCTGAAGAATATGCAAAAATAGGTGTAGGTAAATCAACCGGAACCAAACTCATCTCAGCCTGCGGCAACATTAACAAGCCCGGTGTATTCGAGATCGATATGACCATTTCGGTAGAAGAATTTATTTACAGTGAAGAATATTGCGGTGGTATTTCCAATGGCAAACGTTTAAAAGCCTGTATACCCGGTGGTTCATCTGTTCCCATTTTACCTGCTAACCTGTTGCTTAAAACGGCGAAAGGTGAAGCAAGAATGATGAACTACGAAAGTCTGGCCGATGGCGGTTTTGCAACCGGTACCATGATGGGGTCGGGTGGCTTTATTGTACTGGATGAAGACCAGTGCGTTGTTCGTCATACCTTAACACTGGCGCGTTTTTACCGTCATGAAAGCTGCGGACAATGTTCACCCTGCCGTGAAGGAACAGGCTGGATGGAAAAGATCTTAAAGAATATCGAATACGGCAAAGGCAAGAAAAGTGATATTGATCTGCTGTGGGATATTCAGCGGAAAATAGAAGGAAATACTATTTGTCCGTTAGGCGATGCAGCCGCCTGGCCGGTAGCAGCAGCCATTCGTCATTTCAGAGATGAATTTGAATGGCATGTACTGTACCCCAATGCTGCACAAAACAGAAATTATGGTTTAGCGCACTATGCAGACCCACTTAAAGTAGGAGCTGGTGCTTAAATATATCGCATAAAGACGCAGGAACGCAATTGCGGCTGGCGCCTTCGCGAGAAATAAATAATTATGGCTGAAGAAAAAAAGTTATTTAAGGTAACGATCGATAATATCACCATTGAAGTGGAGCCCGGAACAAGCATTCTGAATGCTGCCCGTAAGATAGGAGGGGAAGTAGCTCCACCAGCTATGTGTTATTATAGTAAACTGAAAGGTAGTGGTGGTAAATGCCGTACCTGTCTGGTAGAGGTTTCCGCAGGTTCAACGGCCGATCCCCGTCCGATGCCTAAACTGGTAGCCAGCTGCCGTACCAATGTAATGGATGGCATGGTTGTAAAAAACATTACCAGCGAACGCGTGATTGACGCCAGAAAAGGTGTGGTGGAATTGTTATTGATCAATCACCCGCTCGATTGCCCTATTTGCGATCAGGCCGGTGAGTGTCACCTGCAGGACCTGAGCTATGAGCATGGCGCTGAAGGTACCCGTTACGAATTTCCCCGTCGCACATTTGAAAAGCATAGTCTGGGCCCGTATATACAATTACACATGACGCGTTGCATTTTGTGCTACCGCTGTGTATTTGCCGCCGACCAGTTGACCAACAAACGGGTACATGGCGTATTAGACAGAGGCGATCATTCAGAAATTGCTACCTATATCGAAAAATCGCTCGACAACGATTTTATCGGTAACGTAATTGACGTTTGCCCGGTAGGTGCTTTAACCGATAAAACTTTCCGGTTTAAAAACCGTGTATGGTTTTTAAAACCTGAAAATGCGCATCGCGACTGCCCCAAATGTTCCGGTAAAGTAACATTATGGTACCGTGGTGATGAAGTATTTCGTGTAACTGCACGTAAAGATCAGTGGGGTGAAGTAGAAGACTGGATCTGTAACGAATGTCGTTTCGATAAAAAGAAAACCAGCGACTGGGTTATTGAAGGACCAACAAAAGTTAGCCGTCATTCAGTGATCAGCGCCAACCATTACGTAGGTGTAAAACAGCCGCATGAGGCATTACAGGAAGTGATGGGTGGCCGTCAGCCCCGCCTGCTGATGGATATTCATACGGTAAGCCAGGTAAATAAGCCTGAGATCGATCTGTCGAAAATAAAAGGCCCTGCACATTCGAATGATTTTAAAGAGGGTAAACAGAAGTAAGAAGCCGGAAGTCGGATGTCAGAAGTCGGAAAGTAATTAGAGATTGGAATGGAATGATGTATTGACCATTCAGCATTGACCATTGACGATAAAAAATTAAAGATGCATTCTGCTTTATTAGCTATTGATTTGTTTTTTTTGATCGAGAAACTGGTGTTGATCGTAGTGATTGTTTCTGTATCGCTGGTAATAGCCATGTACGAAACATATGCCGAGCGTAAGGTAGCTGCCTTTATACAGGATCGCCGCGGTCCCAACCGTGCAGGTCCTTTTGGTCTTTTGCAGCCACTGGCCGATGGATTGAAACTGTTCATGAAAGAAGAGATTATTCCTAACACGAGTAACCGCTTTTTGTTCATTCTCGGTCCCTGTTTGGCAATGCTGGCGGCTATGATGACATCGGCCGTAATTCCCTGGGCCGGAAAGCTGAATTTATTCGGACGTGAAATAACCTTGCAGATCGCCGATATCAATATTGGTATATTATATGTTTTTGGTGTAGTGAGCATGGGTGTGTATGGTATTATGATCGGTGGATGGGCCAGTAATAACAAATTCTCACTGATGGCCGCCCTGCGTGGCGCTTCTCAGGTGATCAGTTACGAACTGCCTATGGGCCTTTCGCTTATTGCACTGCTGATGCTGACCGGCAGCCTGAAAATGAGCGCCATTGTTGGTCAGCAGTTAGACAGCTGGTACAATGTGGTTTATCAGCCGCTGGGATTTTTTATATTCCTGGTTTGTGCATTTGCAGAATGTAACCGTACACCATTTGACCTGCCCGAAGCAGAAAATGAACTGAACTTTGGATATCACCAGGAATATTCATCTATGAAACTGGGTTTTTACCTGTTTGCTGAATACATCAACATGTTTATCAGCAGTGTGGTAATGGCAACTTTGTTTTGGGGTGGATATGATATTCCGTTTGTAAACGACGCACACCTTACGCAATCACTGGGTGTAAACCTGGTGGCATTGTTAGAGGGACTGTCGCTGTTTATAAAAGTGGTGATCTTTATTTTCGTTTTCATGTGGGTACGCTGGACCATCCCGCGCTTCCGTTACGACCAGTTAATGAACCTGGGATGGAAAGGATTAATTCCTTTAAGTCTTATCAACATGATAGTGACCGCCGCCATTGTTCTATTAAAGAATAACGGCTGGAAATTTTAATCCTGCGGTAAGCAGGAGATTAGTTGGAGTATTGAATGGAGAAAAATACTTTTGCGGTTAATGAAAAAAAGCTCCAAAAAACAAGTTCCAATTACCAATTAAAACAATTTGGATCTTGTGATTTGAATTTTGGAATTTTTATAGTAGTGAAGATTGTTTTAGAAGATTTAAGTTAACTCTTTATAATGCAAACATTAACAAACAGAGCCAAACCGGTAGCACGAAAGCCCATGACGCTTGTAGAGAAGCTCTACGTAGTGAACATTGCAAAGGGCATGATGATTACCTTAAGGCATCTTTTTAAAAAGAAAGCTACCATTAGTTATCCCGAGCAAAAACGTCCGTTTAGCCCGGTATTCCGTGGTCTGCATATCCTCAACCGCGATGAAGAGGGCCGTGAACGTTGCACTGCCTGCGGTTTATGCGCACTTGCCTGTCCGGCCGAAGCCATTACCATGGAAGCTGCCGAGCGCCTGCCGGGAGAAGAGAATTTATATCGCGAAGAAAAATATGCCGCCAAATACGAGATCAATA
>Ga0068856_100006225_pt1 | contig 11711 bp, 8 predicted proteins | sample KBSCornC62_FD_66595 | JGI IMG/M metagenome (GOLD analysis project Ga0068856, IMG submission 66595) | Corn rhizosphere microbial communities from Kellogg Biological Station, Michigan, USA - KBS Corn C6-2 | ecosystem: Host-associated > Plants > Roots > Rhizosphere > Soil ...
AACCCCGGTTACGGCACCATCAGGCTTTTTATTAAGAACGATTCGTTATTTGCAAAAACCGATATGCAATCCCTTTGGCTGAAACACAGGAACTACGATATTTTCGACCTGTTCCTTAACGACCCGAAAGAGCCGATAGATACCACTGACAACTTCGATTTCAGGCTCCAGTTTACCATGAATTTATCGGGCGATATCGACGCGGTGCAGGCTTTGCTGGAAACCGGGTTAAAGCCCATCGTATTTTCAAGGGTAATAGAAGCCAAACCTGTTACAGCTGCCGAACTGCAAAAGTACACCGGCGACTATGACCTTATGGGTACAACGGTAAAAGTGTATGTTAAGAATAATAAAACCCTTTATGTTTTGGTGCCCGGCCAGCCCGATTATGAAATGGTGCCTTTGGGGAATGATAAATTCGCGGTAAAAGTACTGAGTGGTTATTATCTGCAGTTTGGCCCGCCTGGCGCGGCTAAAATAACCGAAGCCACATTTATACAACCAAACGGAAGCGCCAAGGCGACCAGGAAGTAATTTGGATTGGGCGGTTGACATTGCGCCAGAAAGCGCTCTGCCTGATCAAATTGCTGCCTGATGTTGGAAACCGACAGTCAGCTTTAAATTGGAATTTTAAAAATCTCCCCGCCAGCTGACGGGGAGATTTAGAGGGGCATTTCATCCTACAAAACCGCCCTTTCATCGTTTTATTTTTATTGCCCGTCTATTATGTTTTTAAATGCAGATGGTATACCTTTACTTTACGTTGTGTCAAATCAACACAATGGGGTTTAAGCCCGACCACTTTAGCATCTGCATTATGAAAAGAAAAAATTTACCCGCTTTACTCAGCCTCGCCGGCGGATCAGTCCTGTTTTTATTATTGGCCGGGATGTCATCTAACACACCCGTTCATCCGGCAAGGGGGCCGGCAGTTTTTGGACACGCGGACGATACATCAGGCATTATCCTTGTAAAAAACCCAAAGGGGCCAACGCTGGGCTATTCATCCAAATCGGGTGTGAAGCTATTAACGGTTGATGGCCTGTCATTTAAGGACCTTAACAAAAACGGCAAGCTGGATAAATACGAAGACTGGCGCCTTCCGGCTGACGAACGGGCAAAGGACCTCGCCTCGCAATTGTCAATAGACCAGATAGCCGGCCTGATGCTGTATAGTGCCCATCAATCCATACCGGCAGCATCGCGCGGGCCGCTCGGCAGTGGAACATATAATGGTAAGCCTTATGCCGATGGCATGGATGCGGCCGCCGTATCCGATCAGCAAAAAACATTTTTAATAAAGGACAATTTAAGGCATGTGCTGGTTACTTCGGTGCAAAACCCCGCCATTGCTGCGCGATGGAATAATAATGTGCAGGCCCTGGTTGAGGGTGTTGGCTTTGGCATACCGGCCAACAACAGCTCCGACCCGCGGCATAGCGCCAGCAGCGGTTTTGAATACACTGCAGGAGCAGGCGGCAAAATATCGCAATGGCCCGATCAGCTGGGCCTTGCGGCAACCTTCGACCCGGCCGTAGTGCAGCAATTTGGTTCGATAGCCGCACAGGAATATCGCGCATTGGGTATCTCCACTGCATTATCACCCCAGATAGACCTTGGCTCGGAACCGCGATGGGTGCGCATTAACGGTACTTTTGGCGAGGACCCGCAGCTGGATGCCGATATGGCAAGGGCGTATGTAGACGGCTTTCAAACCTCGACAGGCGCTGCCGAAATAAAGGATGGCTGGGGCTATAACAGCGTTAACGCCATGATGAAGCACTGGCCCGGCGGCGCCCCCGAAGAAGGCGGCAGGGACGCCCATTTTGCCTACGGCAAGTTTGCGGTGTACCCTGGCAATAATTTTGATGAGCACCTGGTATCATTTACCGGCGGTGCGCTTAACCTGTCGGGCCCTACAAAAATGGCGGCTGCAACTATGCCTTACTATACTATTTCGTACGGCAGGGATAATGTGGGTAACGAAAACGAGGGCAACAGTTACAATAAATATTTAATAACCGACCTGCTCCGCAAAAAATACAACTACGATGGGGTAGTTTGTACCGATTGGCTGGTTACGGCCGACGAAGGCAAAACACCCGATACTTTCGCCGGTAAATCATGGGGAATGGAAACCAAAACGGTTACCGAGCGGCATTACAAAATATTAATGGCCGGTGTTGACCAATTTGGTGGGAATAACGATGCGGGTCCGGTGATAGAGGCTTATAATATGGGCGTAAAGGAGCATGGCGAGGCCTTTATGCGGGCGAGGTTTGAGCAATCTGCGGTAAGATTGCTGAAGAATATATTCCGCGTGGGCTTATTTGAAAACCCGTACCTCGATGTTGAACACACCAGGGCTACCGTGGGCAAACCCGAGTTTATGACCGCTGGCTACAACGCACAATTAAAATCCATAGTGATGCTGAAGAACCATGCCAATGTGTTGCCACTGCAAAAGGGCAAAACCATTTACATGCCTAAAAAATTCTTCCCATCGGTAAAAGGATTTTTTGGTCCGCCGTCAAAGGAAAGGTGGGAGGATGCCGTAAGCGCCGCCCTCATCAGCAAATATTTTACGGTAACGGATGATCCGGCCAAGGCAGATTATGCCATCGTGTTTGTGAGCAGCCCCAGCGGCGGTGCCGGCTATGATGCAGATGACCTGAAAAATGGCAGCAATGGCTATGTGCCTATTACCCTGCAATACGGCCCCTACACCGCTACCGACGCCCGCGCCCACAGCATAGCCGCCGGCGACCCGGTTGAACCCGGTATAACCGACCGTACCTACAAAGGCAAAAGCATTACCGCAGCCAATTACCAGGACCTGAAAACCATTGAAGACACCAAAAAAGCCATGAATGGCAAACCCGTTATTGTAGCCATCACTTTAAGCAAACCCACGATACCGGCAGAGTTTGAAAAGGATGCTAATGCGATAGTAGCCGGCTTTGGCGTGCAAGACCAGGCTGTACTGGATATTATCACCGGCGCTGCCGAGCCCTCGGGCCTGCTGCCGTTCCAGATGCCGGCCAATATGCAAACGGTTGAACTGCAGGATGAGGACATCCCACATGATATGACCTGCTATACCGATGCTGATGGACACACCTACGATTTCGGTTTCGGCATGAACTGGAAGGGCGTGATACAGGATGAGCGTACCGCTAAATACGTAAACATCATACCAAAACCTGTTATCACCTTGAAAGGAAACACCGCAACTATTGCCCCGGTAAAAGCAGGCACCGTGGTGTTTTTTACTACCGATGGCACCACACCGGCCTTTATTGACGCGAATAAATATTCAAAGCCATTTAAAGTAACTGACGGCACGGTTATAAAAGCCATCGCCAAAAAATACGGGGTTGATAACAGCAGCATGGTTGAAGTAAAGGTTGGCGGTAAGGGTTAATTCGCTTATCAGGCACAGATATTGACAAAAGCGTTCGCTCACTGGTTTTAATACTTTTGGTGAACGGACGCTTTTTAGTATGCACAATAAATAAGCTCCTTTAACCGGCAGATGATTTAAGTATCATTCTTTTCCCTAAAATATTCATTTAGTGGGTACATCTATTAAAATTTCAAAACATTTATCTTTTCGATTGTTGTATTGATATACATTTATCACCTAAAATACGGTGGATCGCTTAAGTTCTCTTTTACTTACTCATCAACAATATCCTAGGTTAACTTCATTATTTTGAATAAACGTATTTTAATTTTAGACGATAACAGGGCTATCCTGGATGTTGTTACAGAAGCACTGGTATATGAGCAATTCGATGTGCTGGACATTTCGCTGGCCGGCCAGTTGTTTCAGGCGATAGAGGATTTTCTGCCCGATCTGATCCTGCTGGATTACAGGCTGGCCGATGCAAACGGCGTTGATCTTTGCAGCCGGTTAAAGGCAACGCCGCAATACCGGCATATCCCGGTGATCATTTTCTCCGCGTACGTTGATCCGGGTGAAATTTTGCTTGCCGAATGCGAAGGTTATTTGTACAAGCCCTTCGACCTGGCAGCGCTTTTTAGCGCCGTACGCAATTTGTTGCCCGCTGAAAAGGAACTGGCACCATGAAAAGCGAAAATTTTAAATTATGCCTTTATGTAGCAGGAAATACCCGCAAGTCTTCAACAGCAATTTCCAACCTCGAAAAATATTGTGAAGAATATTTAAAAGGCGCATATACCATAGAGGTTATAGATTTGCTGACGCAGCCGCATCTCGCGGAGGGGGAGCAGATCATTGCTACGCCAACCCTGATTAAAAAGCTTCCATCGCCCGTCCGCGTACTGGTGGGTGACCTTTCGAAGGAGCACGAGTTCCTTGTGGGCATGAATCTTGTGCCGTTGACGGACGGATTCGATGAGATCAGCAGTTAAAAAAAACAGAGATTTTTTGTGCTAACCCAAAAGTTGTCAGATGAACATTGCAAATGAGGGTCCTGTTAAAGTGGTTTAACGCCGAACAAGTATTTCATCTGTGCAGGACATTCAACGGATGCATCTTCGCAAACGTCGAAAGCCGCCGACCAGCGACGACGGACGAATTACCTACCCGTCAAGGAGGAACGAAGCCATCTCTGCACCTGCTGATCAAAGGAACGGCATCATTATGTCGACCGAAAAGCGGCTTTCTACAAATAATATCATAACGGGTACTGATTGTCCTTAGCAGAGGTGGCTTCGTTCCTGGCCATGACGCTTGGGGGGCGCCGGTTTAGCTTCATGTTTATTCGCGCCCGTCCACATCACCCGGCCGTCTGAACCATGATTTTTGGGATATAAGGATAGCCATTATTATATAACTCCATCCTGATAATCCGCTAATCAAGTAAATCAAGGTTCAGACAAATATCTTATTCGCGTCCCCTCCGCAACACCAATACTTAAAAGCCGGACGGACAACTCAATAACCACACACACCTATCTTTCTCCCGAAATTTTGACCAATATCTCCGCATTCCAGCCCTTTTTGCGATAATTAAATCAGTCTAATTTTATCCCGGTTAACGGATTAACTTCGAGGTTAATTTCCCGGTATCTGCCAATTATAAACTTTTTAGGAATGAAAATATTAGTCTGTATCAGCCAGGTGCCCGACACTGTTACCAAAATTGTTTTAAAAAACAACAACACGGCGGTTGAGGAACAGGGCGTAACCTTTATTATTAACCCTTATGATGAATGGTATGCCCTGGTACGGGCTATTGAATTGAAAGAAGCCGGCATAGCTACGGATGTACATTTAATTACCGTAGGCAGGGCGGTTACCGAACCGGTGATACGCAAAGCGCTGGCCCTGGGTGGTGACGAGGCCGTGCGGATTGACGCGGAAAGCAACGATCCTTACGAAGTGGCAAGCTACATTGCCGAATATGCCAAAGGAGCAGGCTACGGCCTGGTATTATGCGGAAAGGAATCTATCGATTATCACAATGGCTCCGTAGGCCCTATGCTTGCAGAATTGCTTGACCAGGATTTTATCGGCTTCGCCAGCAGTATTGCTATTGAAGGCCGGCAGGCGGTAGTAAAGCGTGAAATTGAAGGCGGCGAGGAAACGGATACCTGCGCTATGCCGCTGGTGATCTCGTGCCAAAAAGGCGTTGCCGAGGCGCGGATCCCCAATATGCGGGGTATCATGTCGGCGCGGACCAAACCGTTGAAGGTGATAACTCCATCGGCTATACCGGTATTAACCAGCATTACGGCTTATGAAATGCCGCCGGTTAAAGCCGGTGTAAAGCTGATTGCTGCAGATAACATGGACGAGTTGGTTAATTTGCTTCATACCGAAGCGAAGGTTATTTAAAAAGCAGGATCATTTCAAATCAAAATAAAATGTCGGTAATCGTACTAGTTGAACATAGCGGCGGTGTTGTAAAAAAGAAAAGCCTCGAGGCCGTGCAATATGCTGCTCAAATAGCCAAACAATTAAACACTACAGCTACCGCGGTGGCGTTGGGCAATATTTCGGAAACAGAAATGCGCAGCCTTGGTTGCTACGGCGCAAAAAAAGTATTGCATACGGATGATGCCCGTTTGGACGATTTGCATGCCCGCGCTTATACCCGCGCCCTGGTAACCGCCGCTAAAAACGAAGGCGCTAAAGTGATTATTACCCTGCACGATAATAACGGCAGGGCGGTCGCCCCCAGGACTGCGGTGCAGTTAAAAGCCGGTTTGGTTGCAGGCGCGCTCTCCTATCCCGACCTCAACCAGGGTTTTGTGATCAGGAAATCTGTGTTTTCGGGTAAGGCATTTGCTTTTGTAAATGTTTTGAGCGACGTTAAAGTGATCATGCTGGTGGCCAATTCGTTCCCGGTAGTAAAGGGAGAGGGAAGCGCTACGGTTGAAAAACTGGATATTGCTTTTGAAGAAAAAGATTTTGGCATAAAAGTAAAGGAAGTAAGCAAGTTAACCGGCGAAATATCCCTTGCTGACGCGGAACTGGTAGTTTCGGGCGGTCGCGGGATGAAAGGCCCCGAAAACTGGGGATTGATTGAGAACCTCGCAAAGGAATTAGGCGCTGCAACGGCCTGCTCGCGCCCGGTAGCGGATGCGCACTGGCGGCCGCATCACGAGCATGTTGGTCAAACCGGCGGTACCATACGTCCTAATTTATACATTGCCGCCGGTATTTCGGGGGCCATACAGCACCTCGCGGGGGTAAGCGGGTCAAAAACTATTGTGGTGATCAACAAAGATCCCGAGGCGCCGTTTTTTAAGGCAGCAACTTACGGCGTGGTGGGTGATGTAATGGAAGTTTTACCCAAATTAACCGAAGCCGTTAAGAAATATAAAGCACAACATCATTGATATTTGTAAAGTATGAATGTAGCTTACGAAGGAAGGGTGCTATGGTCGCACATGGATGCCAACCGGCACATGCGGCACTCGGCTTACGCCGATTTTGCTGCACAGGCAAGGTTAATGATGATGGAAAAGGTGGGCTTGGGCCCGGCAGTACTTTATCAGCATAACATAGGCCCCATTATGTTCAGGGAAGAATTGTTTTACTTGCGCGAAGTAGGTTTAAATGACTACCTGAAAGTAACCTGGGAACTGCTTAAATCGCGCCCTGATGGTTCGCGATGGACCATAAAGCATGAGTTGTTTCGCAGCGACGGCGTAAAAGCGGCCATCGTTATTGTTGACGGCGCCTGGATGGACCTGGAAAAACGGAAACTGACCAACCTGCCCAAAGATATGGTGAAAGTGTTTATGGCTTCGCCGCGCAGCGATGATTATGTGGAGGAAATACCGAAGGAGAGATGAAACGGGCGCAAGGGAGAGCACGGAAAGTTATCCCTGACCCGGATGCCGGAGGTGCACCAGACGTCCGGGGGCGTCTTGACCTGAGGCCCCAGCCATTTACCGAACTTTTGACAAATCATTCCGTCATTTAGCCCTTTATAATGGGCTGTTATATAAGATATTTGCTAACGTATAACCAATACGAATCTTAAACGATTTTACTTAATTGAATTTAATTCCGGATGCAGGTTTTTGTCGCCCAGGTATTGTTTGATGATGCGTTTTGATGAACACAATCGTTATTTTTATAGTTTATTTTTAACAAATAAATACCAATTGAACCTATGAAACTGATCAGGAAATTATCAACCGGCTGCGCGTTTATTTTGCTGGTTATGGTATTATTCAGTAATACGGCCAAAGCGCAAACCGACAGGATTGAAGGCTTGTGGTACAATGATATTAAAAGCGGCAAAATACTGATCACCAAAGGTAAGGATGGCAAGTTTTACGGCAAGGTGGTATGGCTGAAGGAACCATTGGAAAACGGTAAGCCAAAGGTGGATAAAATGAATGCAGACCCTGCACTCCGCACCAGGCCAAGGCTCGGCCTGCAGGTGCTAACCGGTTTTGAAAAGGACGGCGACGAAAAATATACCGGCGGCACTATATATGATCCCCTAAACGGTAAAACGTATAGCTGCAAAATAACTTACAGGGGAAAAACGCTCGATATACGCGGATATATCGGGATATCCCTTTTTGGCAGGACCACCGTTTGGTCGAGGGCTGAATAACGGTTTTATACCTGGATTACTAATTGAGCATTTAATCTGTTATGAACAACAAAACTATAAAAAAGGTTGCGGTACTCGGCTCGGGTGTTATGGGGAGCAGGATCGCCTGTCATTTCGCCAATATCGGTGTGCAGGTACTATTGCTTGACATTGTGCCGAAAGATGCCGCTGCTGATAAAAAATCGAGAAATAAAATAGTTAACGATGCGCTTGATTTTGCATTGAAATCGAGTCCGTCGCCCATCTATCTCAAATCTTTCGCCAGCCGTATCACAACGGGGAATTTCGAGGATGACATGGCTAAAATAGCCGAATGCGACTGGGTGATCGAGGTGGTGGTGGAGCGGCTGGATATCAAACAAAAGGTATTCGAAAACGTCGAGCAATTCCGCAAGGCGGGAACGCTGATCACTTCAAACACATCGGGTATCCCTATTCACTTAATGACTGAGGGGCGTAGCGATGACTTTAAAAAATATTTTTGCGGGAGCCATTTCTTTAATCCGCCCCGCTATTTAAAACTACTGGAGATCATCCCGACTAATGATACCCTGCCCGAAGTGGTAAGCTTTTTACTGGAATACGGTGAAAAATTTTTGGGCAAAACCACTGTTCTGGCTAAGGATACCCCTGCTTTTATCGGCAACCGGATAGGCGTTTTTAGTATCATGAGCCTGCTGCATTATGTAGATAAAACCGGGCTGACGGTTGAGGAAGTAGATAAACTGACCGGCCCCGTTATCGGCCACCCAAAATCGGCTACGTTCCGCACCAATGACGTGGTCGGTCTGGATACGATGGTACATGTAGCAAACGGATTGAAAGCGAATGCGCCTGATGACGAAGCCAACGCGCAGTTCGCCATCCCTGAATTTGTTACTTCGATGGTAAAAAACAACTGGCTGGGCAGCAAGACCGGGCAGGGTTTTTATAAAAAAGAAAAGGTAGACGGGGTTAATAATTTTTTTGCCCTCGACCTGAAAACTTTAGAATATAAGCCATCTCAAAAAGTAAAATTCCCTTCGCTGGAGACAACCAAAACGGTTGATAAATTATCCGAGAGGCTGAAAATATTAATTGCGGCTAAAGACAAGGCGGGCGAATTTTACCGGGCTACTTTTTACCAATTGTTTACTTACTCCAGCAAGCGTATCCCTGAAATTGCCGACGAATTGTATAAGATAGACGATGCGATGAAAGCCGGCTTTGGCTGGGAAATGGGGCCCTTTGAAAAATGGGATGCCATTGGCGTTGAAAATACGGTGAAGGATATGGAAGCCGCCGGCAACAAACCCGCGCAATGGGTTTATGATATGCTAGCCGCCGGCGCGAAAAGTTTTTATAAAGTTGAGGATGGAAAGCGGTTGTATTACGATATTCCCTCAAAAACCTACAAAGTTATACCCGGCACGGAGGCTTTTATCTTGCTGGATAATATCCGTTCGTCGCATACCATCTGGAAAAACAGCGGCATTACCATTACCGATTTGGGCGATGGCATATTAAACCTGGAATTCCATACCAAAATGAATACCATTGGCAGCGAGGTGATAGAGGGTATCAACAAAGCCATCTCCCTGGCCGAAAAGGATTACCGCGGTTTGGTGATCAGTAACGAGGGTGGGAATTTTAGCGCGGGCGCCAATGTTGGGATGATATTTATGATGGCCGTTGAGCAGGAGTTTGAGGAGTTGAACATGGTGATCAAAGCCTTCCAGAATACGATGATGCGTATCCGCTATTCGTCCATACCCGTTGTTGCTGCGCCTCACCAGATGGCGCTGGGCGGGGGCTGCGAATTATGTTTGCACGCAGATAAGGTAGTAGCACATGCAGAATTGTATATGGGTTTGGTGGAATTTGGCGTTGGTCTTATTCCCGGCGGCGGCGGCACCAAAGAATTTGCCTTGCGCTTATCGGATGAGTTCCAGGAGGGCGATATCGAAGTGAATAATTACCGCAACCGGTTCTTAACAATCGGGCAGGCCAAAGTTTCCACTTCGGCTTACGAGGCTTTTGAATTAGGTTACCTCAAAAAAGGCAGGGATATGGTGGTAATATCGCGGAACAGGTTACTCGCCGAAGCCAAGGAACAATGCCTGGCCCTGGCAAATGAAGGCTATACGCAGCCAGCACCAAGAAAGGATATAAAAGTTTTGGGTAAGCAAGTGCTTGGTTTGGCTTATGCCGGCGCCAATACTATGTATAGCGGCAACTATATCAGCGAGCATGATGTAAAGATATCGCAAAAGCTGGGTTATGTATTGGCCGGGGGCGACCTGTCGCAGCCGGCACTGGTGAGTGAAGATTATTTACTCGGCCTGGAACGGGAGGCTTTTCTGTCGCTTTGCACCGAGAAAAAAACGCTGGAGAGGATACAATCTATTTTGACAGGGGGAAAAGTATTAAGGAATTAATTTAGATGTGAGATATGAGATATGAGATAAGATAATGTCTCCGATCTCCTTTCTCAAATCTCACATCTCCAATCTCATATCTCAAAAAATGAACGCATATATAGTAGCAGCCCGTCGTAGTGCGGTTGGTAAAGCCCCTCGTGGAGGGTTCCGTTTTACGAGGCCGGATACGCTTGCTGCCGAAGTAATAAAAAGCCTGGTGGCAATGGTCCCCAACGTGGATAAGGACCAGGTGGATGATGTGATCGTGGGTAATGCGGCACCGGAAGCGGAGCAGGGACTGAATGTCGGCCGGATGATCTCGCTGATGGCACTTGATACCGTAAAAGTACCGGGCATGACAGTTAACCGCTATTGTGCATCTGGTTTGGAAACCATCGCTATCGCGTCAGCAAAAATTACCGCCGGAATTTCGGATTGCATTATAGCGGGCGGGGTTGAAAGCATGAGCCTGCTGCCGTTTGGCGGCTGGCGCGTAATACCCAATGCGGATGTCGCCCTTGCCCATCCTGATTATTATTGGGGTATGGGTTTAACTGCCGAAGCTGTGGCCAGGGAATATAAGGTCAGCCGCAAGGACCAGGACCAGTTTGCTTATCAATCGCACCAAAAGGCCATCAGCGCAATTAAAGAAGGCAGGTTTAAAAACCAGATTGTACCGGTTACCATAGAGGAAACCTACCTGGATGAAAATGGCAAAAAGAAGAAAAGGACATTTACGGTTGAGACAGATGAAGGCCCGCGTGCGGATACTTCGATAGAGGCGCTGGCAAAGTTAAAGCCGGTTTTTGATGCCAAAGGGGTTGTAACTGCCGGCAATTCATCGCAAACCAGCGATGGGGCAGCCTTCGTAATGATAGTGAGCGAGCGTTTTATGAAAGCGAATAAGCTGGAGCCGATTGCCCGTTTAGTTAATTATGCTGTAGCAGGCGTTCCGCCGAGGATAATGGGTATAGGGCCAATTGAGGCTATCCCCAAAGTATTGAAAATGGCCGGGATGAAGCAGCAGGACATTGAACTGATTGAACTGAATGAAGCCTTCGCGTCGCAATCCCTTGCGATTATAAGGGAGTTAGATTTGAATACAGATATCCTGAATGTAAACGGCGGCGCTATTTCTTTAGGGCATCCGTTGGGCTGTACCGGTGCAAAGCTTTCCGTTCAGCTGTTTGATGAAATGAAGCAGCGGAAGGCCAAATATGGCATGGTTACCATGTGTGTAGGC
>Ga0068856_100006226_pt1 | contig 11709 bp, 8 predicted proteins | sample KBSCornC62_FD_66595 | JGI IMG/M metagenome (GOLD analysis project Ga0068856, IMG submission 66595) | Corn rhizosphere microbial communities from Kellogg Biological Station, Michigan, USA - KBS Corn C6-2 | ecosystem: Host-associated > Plants > Roots > Rhizosphere > Soil ...
GATTTTTTTAGCACCGAGTTTTCAAATTCCCGCTTCCCACGTGTAAACTAGCCCGTCTAAAGTGTTTGCCCGCACCATGGCCGCCCGAGATCTAAAGATCGCCAAAGCTCGTTTAGATGCACCGCAACGCGGAGTGGTGGAGCTTTCCAAGGATTGGCGCGGCCGACAAATTCCGCCGGTTAGCCTCGGGCCCGATGGTCCCGCCTTTGCGACCTTCACCAAGCTCGCTGACGATGTTTTTGGCCGGGAGAGTGGCTATTTTGTTAACCGCAAAGGCGAAATCTTCTTCCTCATCGACTTTACCGGTAATGAAGTGGTTCGAGGAGAAACGATCTACCTCGCCGGCGACTTCAACGGCTGGCAGGCCGCCGTGGGGCAGGCGGAATGGGAGCTCAAGCCGGCGACGATCAACGGCACCGCAATGTTGGTCTGGAGCAGCCCGCGCGCCGAACGTTTTTTCCACTCACCGCCGTATCGTTTCAAATTCGTCAGCGGCGAACATCGGTGGTTACCCGTGCCATCGTCTGCGCCCAATGCGGTGCGCGACGATGCCGGTAACGTCAATCGCGTAATCGAGCCCGAGCGCACTGGCCAGCATCTGTTTCAGTTCACGCTGAGCCAACCACTCGATCTTTCGAAAGCATGGTCGGTCTATTGGGCCGACGCGCTCGCGGTGCCGCTCCGCGCAGGAGATTTTTTCTTCAAACTCGCGAGCCAGCGGGCACTCGGTGCATTGGTGCACGGATCGAAAACGATCTTTCGCCTTTTCGCTCCGCGCGCGACGCAAGTAACCGTGTTGGTCTGCCAGGATCTGGCCAAAAAAGACGAGGCCCGCACGTTGAGTCTGGCGCGTCACGCCGATCATACCTGGGAAGTCGACGTTCCGGAAAATCTGCATGGGTTTTTTTATTGGTACCTCGTTGACGGCCCGAAAGACGCCTTCACCGCTTTCGAACCGACGCAGCCCATTCTCGACCCCTACGCGCGCGCGGCCGTCGATCGCGAGGGACCGGGCATTGTGCTCGCCCCGGAATTTGTGGGGCGTGCCAAACGCGATTTTCACACGCCGGCATGGCAGGATCTCATCATCGTCGAAGCGCATGTACGCGATCTGACGGAACGCGCACCGATTAAACTTCTGCCCGCCGAGCGCCGCGGTTTCGCGGGTCTGCGGAAATGGGTCCAAAGCTCTGATTTTTATCTGCATCACCTCGGTGTGAACGCGGTCGAGCTGCAGCCGGTGCAAGAATTCGATAACCGCACTCCGGAAGAATATCATTGGGGTTACATGACGAATAACTTCTTCGCGCTCGAAGGAAGTTACTCCGTCAACCCGCTCCGTGCCTCTGCGATTCAGGAGTTCCGCGAGCTGGTCGACGCTTTTCACGCGCGCGGAATCGCGGTGCTGCTCGATGTCGTTTACAACCATGTCGGTGAGCCCGCTCACCTGATGTTTATCGACAAACAGTACTATTTCGAGACCGACACGACCGGTGATCTGCTCAACTGGAGCGGCTGCGGCAACGATCTGCGCGCGAGTTCCGCGATGGCAACGCGGCTGATCATCGATAGCATGACGTATCTGATCGAGACCTTCGGCGTCGATGGCTTTCGCCTCGATCTGGCTGAATTGCTCGGCATCGAAGTGCTTCGTGAAGTCGAGGCGGCGTTGAAGAAGGTAAAACCGGACGTCGTCTTGATCGCGGAGCCCTGGAGTTTCCGAGGACACATCGCGGGCGCGCTCGGCGAGACCGGCTGGGCGTCATGGAATGATGGATACAGAAATTTCGTGCGCGACTACCTGCGCGGGGGCGGGACGCGGGAAAACTACGAATACTTCTTAAAAGGATCGCCGTGGCATTTCGCGAAGTGGCCCGCGCAGACGGTCAACTACGTCGAATCGCACGACGACAAAACCTGGCTCGACGTCATCACCGAGAACGCCGACGGCAACGGTGACCGTCCGACGGCGAATGACCGTCGGCGCACTCACTTGATGGCGGCGATGTTGTTTTCGTCGATTGGCATTCCGATGATTGCAGCCGGGCAGGATTTTCTGCGTTCGAAACAAGGCGTGAACAACACCTACCAGCGCGGCGATCTGAACGCGTTGGACTATCGCCGGATCTATCGATTTCCGGCGACGCACATTTATTTTGCAGACTGGATTGCGTTTCGCCGCTCCGAAGAAGGCAGTTTGTTTCGCCAGTTCTCTCGGCCGAGTGAGGGGTTCTTCCGCTTTTTCTTCTGCGGCCAGTCCACGGCGGCCGTGGCGATGTACAACGCCGATCGATCGCAAGGGCAGCGACGCATTCTCTTCGCGATTAACCCGACATTGGACGAGGCGGTTGTCACATTGGATGACGACATCGCCGAGTGCCACTGGCGTCAGCGCGCCGACCAAGAGCATTTTTTCACGAATCGGCCCGCGGAAACGATGCAGCCGGTGGAAAAAGATCTTTTCATCGCGCCCTTAAGCTGCGCGCTTTGGATCGAAGGTTGAGCGGGTCGTTCCCCCCCCCCGCTGGGAGCGCGGACATTCTGTCCGCATTCTCGATTTCACGAGCGAAGCTCGTGACTTTCTCTACCCTTAGAGTGCGCGCTGCGCGCAGAGGGACCGGGATGCGGACAAGAATGTCCGCGCTCCCAGGCATCGAAGCAAGCTGCTCCCGACTGTCCTGGTCCGCCGCCAGTTTGTGACAACTGTACTCATCTAACTCTTCCAAAACCCTTGCCAGCGGTGCCCTTGGTCTTTTCATTAGACCCTCCGCGTCTTCGGATGCGGCCTAACGTTAAAACAGCCATCACTAATCGGAGTCCTCACATGCCAGTTAAAGTCGCTATCAATGGTTTCGGTCGCATCGGTCGTCTCGTGTTCCGCGCTCTCGTGGAACAGGGCCTTCTCGGAACGACCTTCGACGTTGTCGCCGTCGGCGATATCGTTCCTGCGGATAACTTGGCCTACTTGGTGAAGTACGACTCCACCCAGGGTAAGTTCAATGGCACCGTTACCTCGAAGAAGTCGTCGGCGGACAAAGCCGAAGACGACGTCCTCGTGGTCAATGGCCACGAAATCAAAGTCGTCAGCGCCAAGACTCCGGCGGAATTGCCTTGGGGCGCGCTCGGCGTTCAAGTCGTGATTGAATCGACCGGTCTCTTCACCGATGCCGAAAAAGCGAAGGGTCACCTCGCTGCTGGCGCGAAGAAGGTCATCATCTCGGCTCCGGCGAAAGGTGAAGACATCACCGTCGTCGTTGGTGTGAATGACGACAAATACGACGCGACGAAGCATAACATCATTTCGAACGCATCCTGCACCACGAACTGCTTGGCGCCGGTCGTCCACGTTCTCCTCAAGGAAGGTTTTGGCATCGCCGAAGGTCTAATGACCACGGTTCACGCTTACACCGCGACCCAGAAGACGGTCGATGGTCCCTCGAAGAAAGACTGGAAAGGTGGCCGTACCGCTGCCCAGAATATCATCCCGTCGACGACGGGTGCGGCGAAGGCCGTTGCTCTCGTCCTTCCGGAAGTGAAGGGCAAACTCACCGGTATGTCGCTGCGCGTTCCGGTTCCGACCGTTTCGGTCGTCGACCTCACGTTCAAGACGGTCAAGGAAACCTCCCTCGACGAAATCAAGAAAGCGCTCAAGAACGCCAGTGAGACCTACCTCAAAGGTATTCTCGGCTACACCGATGAAGAAGTCGTTTCGACCGACTTCATCCACGACAAACGTTCGTCGGTGTTCGACGCGGGTTCTTCGATCGAGTTGAACAAAAACTTCTTCAAATTAATTAGCTGGTACGACAACGAGTGGGGTTACAGCAATCGCTGCGTTGACCTCCTCAAGTCGATCGCGGGCAAGCTCTAAGTTCTTGCTCGTTGAAAGGCTGAAAGCTGAAAACTGCCGGCGGCGACGCCCCCAGTTTCGGTTTTCAGCCTTTCGCGTTTTTGCCTTCAACCTTTTTTCAACATGCCCAAGTTCAAAACGATTCGTGACCTGAACCTCGCCGGAAAACGCGTCCTCATGCGCGTCGATTTTAACGTCCCGCAAGACAAGAAAACCGGCGCGATCACCAACAACCAGCGCATCGTCGCTGCGTTGCCCACGATCAAGCACGCTTTGGCGCAAGGCGCGTCCGTCGTGTTGATGAGCCACTTGGGCCGCCCGGATGGTCAAGTGATCGAGAAGTTCTCGCTCAAGCCGATCGCCGCAGAACTTTCGAAACTGTTGAACCAACCCGTCGCCTTCGCTGCGGATAGCGTTGGCCCGATCGCAGAAAACGCCGCCGCCGCGCTCAAACCCGGCCAAGTGCTCCTGCTCGAAAATCTCCGCTTCCACATCGAGGAAGAAGGCAAAGTGAAGCTGGAGGACGGCACGTCTAAGAAAGCCGATCCGAAAGCGGTCGAGGCGTTTCGCGCGAGTCTTTCGAAGCTCGGCGACGTTTACGTCAACGATGCATTCGGCACCGCGCACCGCGCGCACTCGTCGATGGTCGGTGTGACGCTGCCGCAGAAGGCCGCCGGTTTCTTGATGGAAGCTGAACTCAATGCGTTTGCTGCGGTGCTCGATCACCCGAAACGTCCGCTCCTTGCCATTCTCGGTGGGAAAAAAATCGAAGACAAAATTCCGCTGATCAACAACCTTCTCGAAAAGGTTAACGACATCATTATCGGCGGCGGCATGGCTTACACGTTCAAGAAAGAACTCGAAGGCATGGAAATCGCCAAGTCCCTCTACGACCCGGAAGGTGCGAAGATCGTCAAGGACCTAATCGCGAAAGCGAAGGCGAAGAACGTCACCATCACGTTGCCCGTGGATTTCGTTGCCGGTGATAAATTCGGCGACGATGCCAACACGCAGGTCGTGACCGACAAGCAGGGCATTCCGGCGAATTGGGAAGGCATGGATGTCGGCCCGAACTCGCGCGAACTTTTTGCTAACATCGTCGCGAAGTCGAAGACCATCATCTGGAACGGTCCTGCGGGCGTCTTCGAACTCGAAAAGTTTGCGGGCGGCACAAAAGCGCTCGCCGATGCAGTCGTGAAAGCGACACAGGGTGGTGCCACCACCGTGATTGGCGGCGGCGATACCGCGACGGCGGCGAAGAAATTCAAAGTCGACGACAAGGTTAGCCATTGCTCCACCGGCGGCGGCGCGAGCCTTGAATTTTTGGAAGGGAAAGTGCTGCCGGGCGTGGCGTTCCTCGAGGCGTAAGCGCGAGCATCTCGCGAAAGTAACATCCATCAAACAACTCTCTCATGATTCGCAAAAAGCTCATCGCTGGTAACTGGAAGATGAACAAAACGTCCGCTGACGGACTCCAGCTCGCGCAGGAATTGGTCACGGAAATTGGCAAAGTGACGGACGTGGAAATCGTCATCTGTCCGCCGTTCACCGCCCTCGAAAGCGTGGCGCGCGCGGTGGATGGTTCGAACGTGAAAGTTGGAGCGCAGAACATGCACCACGAAGCGAATGGTGCTTTCACCGGCGAGGTATCCGCTCCCATGATACGCGCGCTTTTCGCGACTCACGTGGTCTTGGGTCACAGCGAACGTCGCTCGTATTTCGGCGAGACCGATGCCTTCATCAACAAAAAGGTTTTAGCTGCGCTGAAAAATCAGTTGCGGCCGATTCTCTGCGTTGGCGAAACGCTGGCGGAGCGCGAAAGCGGTTCGACGTTGAAGGTGGTGCAGACCCAGTTGGAAGCCGGTTTGGAAGGCGTGAGCAAGGATCTCGCGACGAGCGTGGTTATTGCGTACGAGCCGGTCTGGGCGATCGGCACGGGCAAGGTCGCCACGACGGAGCAAGCGCAAGAAGTGCATGCTTTTATCCGCACGTTGTTGACCAAATTATTCGGTGAACAAGTCGCGCAGAAAGTCCGCATTCTCTACGGCGGTTCGATGAAGCCGGCAAATGCCCCCGAGTTGCTCGCGCAAAAGGATATCGACGGCGGTCTGATCGGCGGAGCCAGTCTCGAAGCCCGCAGCTTCGTGGATTTGGTCAAAGCGGCCGTCGCCGTGAAGTAAGCGCGAAACGCGTTTTAGTTTTCCGAAAGCCTCGCGATTTCTCGCGGGGCTTTTTTTGTGGGCGATTAAAATCACCGTTCTCACCCCTGGGAGCGCGGACATTCTTGTCCGCATCCTTAAAGCGCGAAGCGCGCTCGCCCTGCAGGAAGAATGTGAGCTTCGCTCGTGTTATTTAAGTGCGGACAAGAATGTCCGCGCTCCCAGGCCGGAGTCTTCCCTTCGAGTCTTGCGCTGAAGACGGCGTCACGTGAAAAGTCGAGTCGTTCCATGAATCCTCTTCCGCCTCTCGAGAAAATTCCGCCCGAGATTGCGGCGGTGCGCGACTACGAGCCCTTCGCGCGCGAGCGGATGAACGCGAACGCGTGGGCCTATTTCAGCGGCGGCGCGGCCGATGAACTCACCCAACGCGCCAACCGCTCCTCGTTCGACGAATTGAAGTTGAAGAATCGTTTGCTCGTTGATTTCGCAACGGGCGGACACACGAGATGCGAAATTCTCGGTCAACATCTCGACCACCCCATTTTACTCGCGCCAATCGCTTACCAGCGGCTCGCACATCGGGATGGGGAGTTAGCGACGGCTTTAGCCGCCGCGGCCACAAAAACGCCGTTCATCGTCAGCACGCACGCGACCGCCTCGCTGGCCGACATCGCGCACGCGGGCACTGCGGCGGCAGCGGGCGGACTTTGGTTTCAACTCTACATGCAGCCTGAACGCTCCGCTACGCGCGAACTCGTGCGCCGCGCGGAAGCCGCCGGTTACCGTGCCATCGTCGTGACGGCCGATGCTCCCGTTAGCAGCGTTCGCAATCGGGAGCAGCGCGCTCAATTCGCACTCCCGGCGGGTATCGAGTCGGTGAATACGCGCGATTTTCCATCGGTCGCGGCCCGGGGTCTCGATCCAGCCGCGCTCTGCGGCGGACTACTTCGCGCGCAACCCACCTGGAAAGATCTAGAATGGCTGCGTTCAGAGACACGGTTGCCAATTTGGCTGAAAGGCGTGCTGAGCGCGGAAGACGCGGAGTCAGCCATCGACCGTCAGGTGGACGGCATCATCGTCTCGAATCACGGAGGCCGAACGTTGGACACGCTGCCCGCGACGATCGAGGCGTTGCCTCAGGTGGCTGTGAGCGTGCGTAAGCGCGTGCCGATTCTGCTCGATGGCGGCGTTGCGCGCGGCACCGATGTTTTGAAAGCATTGGCCCTGGGCGCGAATGGCGTCCTGATCGGTCGCGCTTACTTGTACGCGCTGGCGGCGGCGGGAGCGGTCGGGGTCGCGCATGTGATCAACATGCTCCGGACCGAACTCGAAGTTGCGATGGCTCTCACCGGCTGCGCAACGCTTGCGGACGTGGACGAGCGGGTGATTTGGAAACGCTGAAACGGCTCCGAGATGGATCGGGTGGTGACGAATCACCCGCCTTGGACGGGCCGAATTGTTCGACTGCACGGATCGGTTGGAATCGCGTTTAAACTGGTTTCCGAGAACGGCGAAATGAATTTCGCTGGCAAGGCGGTGACGAGTCACCGCACTCCGTGTCGGAGCGTCTTGGTTCGTTTACTTCAAGCCGAATTTCTTGATCAAGTCGGTCAGGGTCCTTCCGGTTTCTAACCGCCGTTCTGAGTCACGATCGCCGACTGTGAAATGCCGCACGTGCTGAAGATCGTGTCGCGCGTGCCCGATCTCATCTCGCGCGATTTCGCGCCAGGGCTCGGAGTCCCATTTCCCGTTCTCATCGAGAAATTCGGCGAGGAAATGGGGTTGGTGGATGCGATAGACTGTCGCTCCGAAACGGTAAAGCCGGAGCGCAATTGGTTCGAAGATGTCGGTGTAGCGAGGCCACGCACGATATAAAGCAAGACCGCTTTCGGCGACGTCCACGGCTTCATCGGCAAGCGCGCTCATCTGGTCCAAATCCGCCCCTGCGCGAGGAAGCAATTCTCCCAGCGCATCACAGAGTGCGCGACGCGCCTTCAGGCCAAGGTCCGCCGCATCGGCGCGCGTCCGTTCAATGTCTTCCAATGCGGACACGGCGCGGAGAGCGTTTTCGCGCGCAGCGATGAGATCGGCACGCAGCGCAGCACTCGTTGCCGCCGCAAAGGGTGGGGCGGAGCCATTTGCGCCGCGATGGACAAAACGACTGAGCAAGGCGTTGGCGCGGTTGGACTCCGCTCCGGCCAAGTTGAGGCGATACCATTCGTTCTCCTGGAGCGGAAGCGAACGCAGCCAGCCGAGTGAGCTGTCGAAGGCGAGCAATGCGCGCTCAACTCCATCCAAGTCACCCCGCGTGTGCAGCGCGTGGCCGAGATTCATCCACGCGGCGCCCAGCGTGTTGCGATCGCGCAGCGCCGTTGGATTTCCCACCGCATGACTGGCCGCGGCCGATTTCTCCAACCACTCGATGGCGGCTTCATACGCTGTCGTGGCTTTTTCAATACAGCCCTCGGCCGCAGGCTGGGTCGACCGCTTCATCCAAGCGTTGCCTTCATTCATCCGCGCTAAGCCGAGGCGGCGGTGGGCTTCGGCGAGCGGCAGGTTTGGGATGGGCAGTTGCGCAGACAGCACCTCAAAGGCGCTGCGGTAGGATGCGATCGCGCCCGCCAATCCGTCCGATGACCCCTTGTGCTCGAGTCGGTTACCATCCATCATGAACCCTTCGGCGCGATTAAATGCGCCCGTCCATGGCCCCTCAGGGAGCTCGCCTAGCGAGGGTCCGGAATCAACGTTACTCATACCGACCACTGTTTTTTGGCGGCTATTTAGCTAGAAAACAACACTTTAAAATTGTTGAGATAACGTCTCAAGAAATAGATTGACGGTCGTTGCCGTTGCTATTGAGACTCTATCTCTGTGAGACTGAGTCGCGATAACAGTAAGAAATCAAGTGAGCCCCTCGTTCCGGGTCTGACCAAGACGAGGGCCATCATCTCAGGCGTGATGGAGGCTGGATCGGCCACCGAGGGCTCGAAAACACCGCACCCCTCTCCCGCGAAGCGTGCGGGGGAGCCTAAACTTTTTGCGATGAACTCGTCTGTATCAACTGGTCTTCTCTCCACTGAAGTCGCTTCTCGCCTCGGCCCTACCGCCACGGCGTTGACCGTTATGGTGGTGGCCCAAAGCCTCGCCTCTTCCGCGAGCGGAGCACCTGCGTTAGACGCGCTCGACAATTCCGATACGCTGACGCTCGAGCGTTACACGATCGGAGGCACTCAAGATGCGCCGCTTTCGTCGCCGAAATTCACCGAACCGGTAAAAGACACGCCGCAAACCATCGATGTCATTCCGCAGGCGGTTTATACTCAGCAGGGAGCGACGACGTTGAGCGATGTGCTGCGTAATACCCCGGGCATTACATTTTTTGCGGGCGAAGGCGGGAGCGCCAATCGCACGGGGGGAGATTCTTTCTACCTGCGCGGCTTCGATACTTCTAATAGCATCTTTATCGATGGTGTTCGCGATGAGGGAGCGATCACACGGGATACGTTCAATATCGATCAAGTTGAAGTCGTAAAGGGACCGTCTTCGGAAAACGGCCGCGGGGGCACGGCCGGCTACGTGAACCTCGTTTCCAAAGTGCCGCAGCTAAAAGCCTTCGAACTCGGCGCGCTGAGCGATGCCTTCGACGAACACGGCGCGCGCGGTAATCTTCGAGCGACGGCCGATCTTAACCAGCCCCTCGGCGACAGTTTCGTGAAAGGCGCGGCCTTCCGTTTGAATCTGATGGATCAAGGCGGTGGAATCCCGGGCCGGGACCTCGCGACCAAGGATCGTTGGAGTGTCGCACCGTCGTTGGCGCTGGGTTTGGGCACGCCGACGCGCGTGCTACTTTCGTATCAACACACGCGCGAAAACAATTTACCCGACTACGGGCTGCCGTCGGTGATCGTCGATGGCTCGGCGCCGGCGGCGTACGAAAATCTCTACGCTCCCGGCGTCGATCCGCATAATTATTATGGCTTCGCGAATCGAGATGTTGAACGGATCACCAATGATAACGCGACGGCGCGCATCGAACGCGATGTTTCCGCTCATCTCGGTCTGAGCAACCAGACGCGTTACAGCGCGACGGATCGCTGGGTCGAAGCCACCTCGCCGAGCACGAATGCCACCACGCCGCAGGGTGAGGTCGCACTGACCCACGGCATTTATCAGACGCGGAACACGATCCTTTCCAATCAAACCAATGCTCGCGCTGATTTCCTAACGGGTGAAGTGAGTCACGCGCTCACGGCCGGCCTGGAGTTGAGCCGTGAAACGTCCGATAATCCCATTTGGGCGGTCGTTCCTCTTGGCGCGGCGAATCCCAATTACCTCGTCGATATATATTCGCCGAATAATAATCCGACATCGCTGCTCAATTATGCCCCGCATCAAACCGGCTCCGACACCGATACCAAAATCGATACCGAGGCGCTGTATGCGTTTGATGCGGCAAAGATCGGTTCGAAATGGGAAGTGACGGGCGGACTGCGCTTGGAACATTACGATGTCCATGAAACCAGCGTGACGGTGGCTTCGCCTACAATCGCCGCGACGCCGTCGAAGCCGGCCGCCGCGACCATCCCTGCAACAGCGTCAACCGCACTCGTGGCAGCCGTTCCGTTTTCCTCGATCGAACTGAACGCGAAAAAGACCGTGCCCGCGTGGAAGGCCGGTCTCGTTTACAAACCCGCAGCAACCGGTTCGATCTACGGTTCAGTCAGCACATCCGAACGTCCGCCAGGAACATCTGGTTCGACCAACACGCTATCCACCACGGCGACGAGCGCCGATAATCCGCTGCTTCAACCACAGAAGGCGGTTAACTATGAACTCGGCGCGAAGTGGGAATTTCTCGACGAGAAACTGCTCGCCACCGCCGCCATTTTCCGGAGCAAGAATTCGCATGTTCCTGCGGCCGATCCGATCACCGGCCTCACTGATCAAACGTCTGACCAAACAGTGGACGGCATCGAATTTGGCATCACCGGAAAGATCACGGACAACTGGCTGGTTCTCGGCGGCGTTGCCTTCATGCATTCGAGCGTTTCGGCGATGATCAGCACCAACGCCCAGGGGCTGACCCTTCCGCTTCTCCCGAAAGAGTCAGGTAATGTCTGGACGACCTATCGTTTGCCATTCGGTGTGACGGTCGGCGGTGGGGCGCAATATATGGGCGCGACTCGACGGCTTCAGGCGACCAATGCGCCCGCAGCGACGACCTTTTCGTCGAACGTGGATTCGTACTGGGTTTTCAACGCGCTCGCGAGCTATGAGGTGACGAGGAACGTCACCATTCGCCTCAACGTGAACAACCTCTTCGATCACGAGTACGTCGCGAGTTTGAACAACAATGGCTACCGCTTAAATCTTGGAGCGCCGCGTTCTTATCTGCTCGCTGTCGACTTCAAATACTGAAACCGCTCGGCCTAACCTCCATCCTGAGTCACCTCTATGGTTATCGATATTCCCCATGTGCTGACCACCGCTCAGGTCGCTGAGGCGCGCGCGGCTTTGCTCGCGGCCGAGTGGATCGACGGCAGCGCAACCGCCGGTCACCAAGCCGCCAAGACCAAGAATAATCTGCAGATTCCGCTCGGCCATCCGACGCAACGCCAGGTCGGCGATTTGATCGTGCGAGCCTTGAGCGCGAACCCGCTCTTCGTGTCCTCCGCGTTGCCTCTGCACATCATGCCGCCG
>Ga0068856_100006227_pt1 | contig 11709 bp, 7 predicted proteins | sample KBSCornC62_FD_66595 | JGI IMG/M metagenome (GOLD analysis project Ga0068856, IMG submission 66595) | Corn rhizosphere microbial communities from Kellogg Biological Station, Michigan, USA - KBS Corn C6-2 | ecosystem: Host-associated > Plants > Roots > Rhizosphere > Soil ...
CGATCCGCAAGCGCGTTCCTCTCCCGTCCTGCTCCCCGGCTGGCTGACGCACTACCAGCGCGAATGGCTCGGCGCCGACGTCATCGCCGGCCTGATCGCGGCGGCGATCGTGATCCCAAAGGCGATGGCCTACGCGTCGATCGCCGGGCTGCCGATCCAGACCGGCCTCTACACCGTGCTCGTGCCGATCGTCATCTACTCGCTGCTCGGCACGTCGCGCGTATTGAGCGTCACCAGCACGACGACGCTGGCGATCCTCGTCGGCGCGCAGCTCGGCCCGCTCGCCCAATCGGGCGAGGCTGCGATCGTGCTGAGGGCGTCGGCAACCTTGGCGCTTCTGGTCGGCGCATTCCTCGTGATCGCGTGGGCGTTGCGCCTCGGCTTCGTCGCGAGCTTCATCTCGGAACCGGTGCTCGTCGGCTTCAAGGCCGGGATCGGCTTCGTCATCGTGCTCGATCAGCTGCCGAAGCTGCTCGGCGTCCATTTCGCCAAGGGCGGCTTCTTCCACAACGTCGCCGCCCTCGTCGATGCCGTGCCGCATCTGCTCGTGCCGACGTTCGTGCTCGGCGCGGCGACGTTGCTGCTGCTGGTCGCGCTCGAGCGCTTCGTGCCGAAGGTTCCCGCACCGCTCGTCGCGGTGGCCGTCGGCGTCGCTGCGGTCGCGTTCCTCGGCCTCGACGCGCACGGCGTCGAGACCGTCGGCACGATTCCGCGCGGCTTGCCGTCGCTGGTGCTTCCCGATCTCGCGCTCGTCGACGAGCTCTGGCCAGGCGCGTTGGGATGCGCGCTGATGAGCTTCACCGAGTCGATCGCCGCGGCACGCGCGTTCGCGGCGCGCGGCGATCCGCCGCTGCGACCGAACCGCGAGCTCCTCGCGACGGGCATCGCGAACGCCGGAGGTGCGCTGCTCGGCGCGATGGCTTCGGGCGGCGGAACGTCGCAGACCGCCGTCAACCGGCAGGCCGGCGCGCGCTCGCAGCTGGCATCGCTCGTCACCGCAGGCATCGCGCTGCTCACGATGCTCGTCCTCGCGCCGCTGATCGGGCTGATGCCGCAGACGACGCTGGCGGCGATCGTGATCGTCTACTCCGTGGGCCTGATCGAGCCGGCCGCGTTCCGCAGCATCCTCGCGATCCGGCGGACCGAGTTCGTGTGGGCGGTGGCGGCATTCCTCGGTGTCGTCCTGCTCGGCACGCTGAAAGGGATCCTCGTCGCGATCGCGGTCTCGATGGCGTCGCTCGCGATGCAGGCGGCGACGCCGCAGCTCTACGTCGTCGGCCGCAAGCGCGGCACCGACGTGTTCCGGGCGCTCAGCGACGACAAGGACGACGAGACCTTCCCGGGCCTGCTCATGCTGCGTCCGGAAGGACGCGTCTTCTTCGTCAATGCCGAGCGGCTCGGCGACGGCATCCGCGAGCTCGTCGACGAAGCGCAGCCGCGCGTCGTCGCGCTCGACCTGAGCCGCGTCCACGACCTCGAATACACCGCGCTCAAGATGCTCATCGACGGCGAGCAGCGCATGCGCGATCGCGGCGTGGAGGTCTGGCTCGTCGGCCTCAATCCGGCGGTTCTCGGGATGGTGCGGCGTTCATCGCTGGCCGCGACGCTCGGGAACGAGAGAATGCACTTCAACCTCGCGACGGCGGTGGCGCGCTACCAAATCCGCAGGTCGGAGGACGCCTGACCGGCGCTGGCGCAAGCCGCACGCAAAAGCTAGGCGGCGTCGAGGGCACCGAGGGTGGAGGCGTTCGATGCGGTCTCGTCGAAGCTCCCGTGCATCAGCGTGGCCATCGGATACTCGAGGCCGAGCTCGTAGTAGCAATAGGTCGAGCGGATCGCACGACGAACAGTCTCGACCTCCGAGACCGTTGGCGACGCGCCGAGCAGCGTCGCGATGACCTCGAGCGCCTCCCACGGATGGGCGTCGTCGTAATGCGCGTGAACGCGGAGCCATCGCGTCGCCGAGATGCGAATCTCCTCCGGCAGCGATGCGGCATACGTCGGCTTCGAGCAGACCAGCGAGGCCCACTCGCCGGTGAGCCCCTCGACCGCGTAGTTCGTCGCTGCAATCGCGGTCGCGGTGCTGCCGGAATCGCACACGTACCAGCACCAGTGCGTGAGCGTGTTGGGCACCTCGATGCCGTCGGCAGCCTTGATGTCGTTGAGGGTGAGATCGACTGCTCGAGCCCAGTCGAGCCAAAGGTCGGCGTGCTTCTGCTCGACGCGGATGTTGTGGATGAGAAATCGGCGCGCCAAGTCCTCGCCAGGCGAATCGCCGACCCCCAGCTTCTTGAGCGTCATCGCCATGAAGCGGGGAAACTGCTCGATGGTCGGCCACGCGCCGACCAGGAATCTGCGCAAGGCGGCCTTCGGCAGCCTCGCTTCGCGCATCAAGGCAAAGAAATCGTGCTCAACGATTCGCTGCTTCTGGCGCGTCGTGCTTCGGACGACGTCTTGGAGCCAGCGGGGATAGGTCCCCAGGTCCTTGAGATCGCCTTCTCGCGTGAACGGCTGCCCCATATGCCGTTGCCCCGTTGTACGTTCGTTTGGGGCCATTGTCGCGGCCCGGCCCACTTTCGTGCAATAGGTCGCAGTCGGCGAATCGGGCTCTTCTCGTCAGGCGCGTCCTGCGCGCTTGCTGCGCCCATCCAGCACGTCGAGCAGGTCTCGAAAGTTGACGGGCTTGGTCAGGTAGTCCTCGAAGCCCATGGCGAGCGCCGCTGCGATCTGCTCCGGCAGGGCATCCGCCGAAAGCGCGACGAGCCGGATGGGTGCGGTCGCGGGGTCCGAGCGCAGCGCTTGTGCTAGGTCAAATCCCGTCATGTCGCCGAGGTGCATGTCGACCAGGATGAGGTCAGGCTGATCGCGGCGCGCCTTCGCGAATGCGGCCGCGCCGCTGTCGGCGGTATCGAAGGCGACCGCCGGACGGAGACGCACGACCTGACGAACGATCTCGACGTTGACGTCGTTGTCTTCCGCATACAAGACCCGCAGCGGCGAGTCGAGCTCGCCATGCTGGCTCGGCGGCGCTACTCCGATCGGTTCTTGCGGCCGCTCACTCGACCGCTCGAGCGTGACGAACGCCGTCGTGCCGACGCCGAGCGCGCTCTCGATGCGCAGCTGGCCGTGCATCAACTCGACCAGGCGCCGCGACAGGACGAGGCCGATGCCGGTACCCTCGATCTTCGAGTTCTCGGCACCGAGGCGATTGAATGGTTCGAACAGTTGATCGATCTTGTCGGGCCCCATGCCGACGCCGTCATCCTTGACGAAGATTTCGCAGCGCTCCTCGCCGATCTGCCAGCCGACACGAACCTCGCCACCCAGCCGGTTGTACTTGATTGCGTTGCTCAGCAAGTTGACAAGGATCTGGCGCAGGCGGACACGATCGGCGAGCACCGTGATCGGGTCGTCTCCGTCGAGCCCGATGAAGTCGCTCCGCCTACCCGAGATCCATGTCCTGACGCCCATAGTGTCGGCGAGCGGAAGCACCATCGAAATCGCATCCTCGATAGTGGTTCGAAGGTCGAGCGGCTCCAGGGTGACCGTCATCTGCCCCGACTCGACCCGCGACAGATCGAGGACGTCGTTGACGAGGGCGAGCAAGTGCACTCCCGCGTCCTCGATTCGCTGCAGGTGCTCGACGTGCTGCTGCTGCTGCGGCTTCCCGGCATCGAGCCGCATCAGCCGCGCGAACCCGAGCACCGCGTTCAACGGCGTCCGCAGCTCGTGGCTCATCCGCGACAGAAACTCGCTCTTGGCTCGGTTCGAAGCTTCGAGCGCCTCACGTGCTTCGCGCTCGGCGCGAGCGTTCTGCAAGTCCGTCACGTCACGCAGGACAGCAGTGACGAGCGTTCCGCGTTCGGTCTCCAGGCGGGAAAGGGACGCCTCGAGCGGGAACCGCGACCCGTCGGCCCGCTGGCCGAACAGCTCGCGGACTTTGCCGGTCTCGATGTAGTCGAAGCGAAGCTCGCGGCGCTCGGCCCCGGCTCGCTGCAACGACCCTCGCGGAATGAAGCGCTCGATCCTGGAACCGAGGGCTTCGCTTGCGTCGACGCCGAAGAGCCGTTCCGCGGCACGATTGAACTGGACGATCCGCTCGTCAGCGTCGATGCTGACGACGCCATCGTTGACGGCGTCGACGAGTCCCGCCATCCGGACCTCGCCTTGACGAAGCGCCACCTGCATGTTGACGCGCTCGCTGATGTCGAAGAAGGTCGCCACGGCACCCGTGACCCGGCCATTCCGAAACATCGGATGCGACCAGTACTCGACCGGGAACGAGGTCCCGTCGGAGCGCCAGAACACTTCGGCGGGAATGTGGAGCGCTCGCCGCTCGCGGTACGAATGCGAGATCGGCGAGCGCTCGGGCAGCAGCTTCCTGCCGCTCGCGTCCGAATGGTGAACGAGCGCGTGCATCTCGCGGCCGAGCAGATCGGATTCGGCGCGATACCCAAGCATCTGCAGCGCTGAGCGATTGATGAACGTGCAGCGTCCGGCGACGTCGACTCCGTACAGGCCCTCGGCAGCAGAGTCGAGGATGCGTTGCAACGATTCGGTCCGCAGCCGCACCTCGTCCTCGGCGGACGCCTGGAGCCGCACGCTGCGCCGCACGAATGCCGATCCGCTCGTTCCGAGCAGCACAGCCATGCCGAGGTTGAACCAGATGAGCAGCCGCTCGCTCAACCGCGCGGCGTCGGAAAGCTCGGCAGCGAAGCGCGCCTCGAGCGGCGTGAGGATCCCGTTGATTCTCGCGATCTCGCTCTTGAGGTTGACGACTTCAGTCGCCTGCAGGTCGCCGGCGAGGACGCGGGCGTGCGCCCTCTCGGCGAGAACGCGCATCTCTTCGACCATACGGTCGCCCTCAGTCCAGGTCGCGATCGCCTTCGCCATGAAGGGCGTGTGCTGGAACCATCGGAACAGGCGGATCGCGCGACCGATGTCGTCAGGATGGTTGCCTCCGGAAAGGTAGAACTCGCGCGTTGCGTCGACGTCGAACTCGGGCTTCTGCATCTCCTCCCGCGCCATGCGATCCCCGTGGGGCATCCTTAGCGAGCTCAGAAAGAGCCTGTAGTCCTCTTCGCGGTGCGACTCTGCGTAGGTGATCAGGTGCAGTTGGGCATCCTTCTCCCCCTTCGAGTAGAGGCTCTCGCCCGTGACGTAGGAGCGCACCGCTGACATCAAGTCGATGCTGAACACCGTGACCAGCATCTGCAGCGCAACGATCGAGATGAACACCGAGAGCACCGGCCACGAGCGGCGATGGCTCCAGCGGCGCACGCGCTCGAGCATCGCCAACGACGCCCACCTGCCTCCTGCTCTCGCGTCGGTGCTTGCTTCCATCGGACGTCCGGAAAGAGTCGGAATCGACAGTCGATTTCCAGTCGAGCCGCCTCCGGCGCCCGATCCGTCGTGGTCGCGGCGCGCACTGCGAATGCGCGCATGAGGGCGCGTGAGGCGCGGCCGACTGTAACAGCGCGTGCCGACATCGCGAGGCCGCAGAGCCCGCTGTTTCACCCGTCCGACGCATCGAAGTCGGGGGTTGTGGGACGTAGTTCCCAGATCCGCCAGGGATCGTCCCGGCCTGGAGGTCAAGACGACGTGAGCGGCACCCTCAAGCCGGCACCGCGACGATGACGCTCGTCGCCTTGAAGAGCGCGATCGCGCGCTTCCCCGCTGCGAGGCCGAGCGACTTGACGCTGGCTTGGGTGACGATCGCCGCGATGCTGCCGCCGCCGTCGAGGTCGATCACGATTTCGGCGTTGACCGCGCCCGGCGTGACCGCGCTCACATTGCCGGCGAGCTGGTTGCGGGTCGAGACCTTCGCGCCTTCGAGGTCGGTCGCGACGAGGACCGAGGACGCCTTGACCAGCGCGATCGCGGTCGCCTTGGTGCGCAGGCCGAGCGACCGTGTGCTCTCCTGCGTCACGACGGCGACGATGCGCTGGCCGCCGGCGAGCGTGATCTCAACCTCGTCGTTGACGGCGCCCGAGCGGAGCGAGGTGACGGTGCCGACGAACTGGTTTCTGGCGCTGGTCTTCATGTTCAGGACCTCCAACAACGAGAAAGGATGGCCCAGGTCGATCGAGTGGTCGTCGAGAAGCTTCAGGAAGCGACGGTGCGCAGCGTCGATCTGGGCAAAGCGGTCGACGAGCAGCTGCCCTCGCGCGGTCAGCCGCGTCGAGCCGCCGCCGCGGCCGCCGACGCTGCGTTCGACAAGCGCTTCGCCGGCGAGCGCGTTCATCGCCGCGATCGCGTCCCACGCCGACTTGTAGCTGATGCCGTACGCCTTCGCCGCACGCGTGATCGAGCCTTCGCTCGCGACCGCGCGCAGGAGGCCGAAGCGCTCGCTGCCACCGAGCGTCTCGTCGCCGACCGAGATCCAGACCGAGCCCTGCAGCTCGAGGCGACGCTGGGGCTTGCGCCGACGCGGCGTCATGTCGCCTCGACCGCGGCAGGAGCGGCGACGACGCGACCGCCCTGCAGCTCGACGACGCCGTGCGCGAGATCGCGCAGGTCGTCGTCGTCGTGGGTGATGAGCAGCATCGGAACGCGCAGCTGCGCCTGCAGCTCCTTCAGTTCACCGCGCAGGCGCCGCGCAAGCGCCTTGTCGAGCGCGGCGAACGGCTCGTCGAGCAGCAGCGCATCCGGCCCGTTGACGAGCGCGCGAGCGAGCGCGGTGCGCTGGCGCTGGCCGCCCGAGAGCTGGTGCGGATAGTGACCGGCGACGGCGCCTAGATGGAACGTCGCGATCCAGCGCTCGACGGCGGCGTCGGCGAACGAGCGCGCCGGGTTCAGCCAGCCGCGGCGCAGGCCGAACGCGATGTTCTGGCGAACCGTCAGATGCGGGAAGAGCGCGTAGTCCTGGAACACGTAGCCGAGCCGACGCTCCTGCGCGGACAAGGAGATGCGCGATGCGCTGTCGTACAGCGCCCGGTCGGCGACGACGACGCGGCCGCGATCTGGGCGCGCGATGCCGGCGATCATCTTCAGGGTCTGCGTCTTGCCGGCACCCGACGCGCCGTGGAGGACGAGCCGCTCGGCGTCGCTCGCGAAGCGAACCTCCAGATCGAATCTCGTCCGCTCGTGGACCAACGCACGGTGCAGCTCGACGTCCCAGATCACCGTGGCAGCCTCAACTGCCGCGGGCGGCGACGCGCCCGGGAACGAGCCGTCCTGCCGCGAGCAGCACCGCGACGCAGACGATCGACGTCACCGCGACGAGGAAGTTGGCGGCATCGTCCTGCCCCGCCTGCACCGCTTCGTAGACCGCGATCGACATCGTCTGCGTGCGCCCGGGGATGCTGCCCGCGACCATCAGCGTCGCGCCGAATTCGCCGAGCGCACGGGCGAACGAGAGCAGCAGGCCGGCGAGGATGCCGCGCCAGGCGAGCGGCAGGGTGACGCGAAAGAAGATCGCGACTTCGTGGACGCCGACCGTGCGCGCCGCGTCCTCGAGCTGCGGGTCGACCGTCTCGAACGCTGCGCGCGCCGCCTTGAAGACGAGCGGGAACGCGACCACCATCGCCGCAATCACCGCGCCCTGCCAGGTGAAGATCAGGCGGATGCCGAAGTGCTCGATCAGCCAGGCGCCGAACGCGCCGTGCGATCCGAGCAGGACGAGCAGGTAATAGCCGAGCACCGTCGGCGGCATCACCATCGGCAGCGTCAGCACGGCGTCGACGACGTCGCGGCCGGGGAAGCGCCCGCGCGCGATCGCGTAGCCCACCGCGACGCCGAGGACGAGATTGAGCGCAGTCGCCCAACCGGCGACCTTGAGCGTCAGCGCGAGCGCGATCCAGGCTGCCTCCATCGTCGAGAGTGTGCCGCGCCCGTCAGGGCTTGCCGAAGCCGTACTTCGCGAGCACCGCCTGCGCGGGCGCCGAGAGCAGGTACTCGATGAACTTCGCCGCGAGCTGCACATTCGGGCTCGCCGCGATCGATGCCGCGGGATAGCGCACCGGTGTCTGCGTCGGCACGGTGAGCGCGACCTTGACCTTGTCGGGCATCAGCGCTGCGTCGGTCGCATAAACAAAGGCGGCATCGACCTCGGCGCGCGCGACGTAGTCGAGCGCCTGGCGCACGTTGTTGGCGCCGACCATCTTCGGCTCGATGACCGACCAGAGCCCCGCTGCTTCGAGGACACCCTTCGTGTAGCGTCCGACCGGAACGCTCGCCGGCAAGCCGATCGCGATTCGCTGGTAGCTCGCCTGCGCAAGATCGGCGAGCGCCTTCGGCGCGTTTGCGACCGAGCCCGGCACGATCACGACGAGCGTGTTGGAGACGACGTCGCGACGCCGCGCAGCCTGCACGATGCCCTGACGCTGCGCCTGGTCCATCGTTTCCTCGTCGGCGCTGACGAAGACGTCGACAGGCGCACCGCCCTTCGCGATCTGCTGCAGCAGCGCGCCCGAAGCGCCGAAGTTGAACAGCACCTTGGTGCCGGGGTGGGCGGCCTCGAACAGCGGCCCGACCTCCTTGAACGCGTTGGTGAGGCTCGCCGCCGCCGAGACGGTGAGGTCCGCTGCGTGCGCCGCAGTGGCGCCAGCGGCCAGCACGACCAAGGCGAGCGCGCGGCGCGCGGCGGCGACGCTCCAGGGCCGCGACGAGCGATTCATCTTCGAGGGCTCCGAGAGGATCGATATATACGGCTTTATACGGCGCTTGGTCCTGACGCCGTCAGAGGAATACCAAGGAGAGCAGCATCGAGGTGGAGCTCTGGCTCGATTCGCTATATATGCGTAGCTATCGCGGCTCGCCTGCGCGTGAATGTCCGGTCGGGCACAGTGCATCGCCAGCCGCCCGCATAGACTCGGTGCGTCGCGAGCAGCAGCGACGCCCTCCATTGCGACCGACATGACCGACCCACGCCGCAGCACCGATCCGGCGACGACGACGCGCGCGCCCGGAGATGTCCGCATGCGCGGCTTCAGCCGACGCACCGAGGTCGCCGACGTCTGGCAGTGGATCGACCGGCACGCCACCGCGCTGCCCGCTGAGCCGGTCGCCATCGACGACGCACCCGGCCGCGTCCTCGCGCGCGACGTCGTCGCGAGCGCGGACGTTCCTGCGTTCGACCGCTCGGCGATGGACGGCTACGCGGTCCGCGGCGAGGAGACGATCGGCGCCGGCGACTACAACCCGCTCGCATTTCGCGTCGTCGGCCGCGCCCTGCCGGGCGAGCCGTTCACCGGCACGGTGCAGCCGGGCGAGGCGGTGCGGATCATGACCGGCGCACCGCTGCCGGCCGGCGCCGATGCGGTCGTCCCCGCCGAATACGTGCGTGACACCGCGCAAGGCATCGAGACCTCGATGGCGTTCGGTCCGGGCAAGCACGTCGGCCGCGTCGGCGAGGACATCGCGCGCGGCGCGACGGTGCTCGCCGCCGGCAGAAAACTGCGGCCGCAGGACGCAGGCGTGCTCGCTTCGCTCGGCATCGACCGCGTCGACGCGATCCGGCGGCCGCGCGTTCGCATCGTCGTCACCGGCAACGAGGTCGTCGCTCCCGGCCGGCCGAAAGGCACGTACGACATCTACGACGCGAACTCGGCGATGCTGCGCGGGCTCGTTGCGCGCGACGGCGGCGAGTTGCACGCGCATCTGCGTGCCGGCGACGACCCGGCGGTGATCCGCGACGCGCTGACGCGCGAAGGCGCCGACATCGTGCTCGTCTCCGGCGGCTCGAGCGTCGGCACCGAGGACCACGCGCCGCGGCTCCTCGCCGAGGCGGGCGAGCTCGCGATCCACGGCGTCGCGATGCGGCCGTCGAGCCCGGCGGGGTGCGGCCGCATCGACGACACGCTCGTCTTCCTGCTGCCGGGCAACCCGGTCTCGTGCCTGTGCGCGTACGACTTCTTCGCCGGCCGCGCGATCCGGCTGCGCGGCGGCTTGCCGAAACAGTGGCCGTATCCCGAGCGCACCGCGCGCGTCGCGCGCAAGATCGTGTCGGCGATCGGCCGCGTCGACTACTGCCGCGTGCGCGTGCGCGACGGCGAAGTCGAGCCGCTGGCGCTGAGCGGCGCCTCGGTGCTGTCGTCGACGACGCGCGCCGACGGCTTCGTCGTCGTCGCCGCCGACAGCGAAGGCCACGCGCCGGGCAGCGAGGTCTCGGTGCATCTCTACGACGCCGCCTGAAGCGATGGCCGACAAGACCCCACGAAAGCATTCGGCACCGCTCGCCGACGGCCGGCAGACGCAGTTCCTGAGCGTCATCACGCGCGACGAGGCGACCGAGCGCTTTCGCCGCCACCTCACGTTAGCGCCGCTCGGCCACGAGACGGTCGCGCTCGGCGCTGCCCTCGGCCGGGTCCTCGGCGACGACGTCGTCGCCGCGGTCGACGTGCCGGGCTTCGACCGCTCGAACGTCGACGGCTTCGCAGTGCAGGCAGCCGACACGTTCGGCGCCGGCGAAGAGGACCGGCGCCGGCTCGCGCTCAACGTCGAGGTGCTGACCCCCGGCATCGTGGCGCGCGAAGCGGTGAGCGCGCGACGCGCCACGGTCATCGCGACCGGCGCGATGTTGCCGCGCGGCGCCGACGCCGTCGTCATGGTCGAGCACACCGAGGTCGTCGCCGAGCACGACGGCACGCGCGTGGTCGAGGTCGCCCGCGCCGTCACCGCCGGCGAGAACGTCAGCTACGCCGGCACCGACATCGCGCGCGGCGAGACCGTGCTGCGCGCGGGCCAGGTGCTGACGTCGCGCGAGATCGGCGTCCTCGCCGCGGTCGGCGTCGCTGAAGTCCGCGTCTGCCGGCGGCCGCGCGTCGCGATCCTGTCGACGGGCGACGAGATCGTCGCGCCGGGCTCGCCGTTGCCGCTCGGCGCGATCTACGACTCGAACGCGGCGATCGTCGGTGCCGCGGTCGCCGAGCTCGGTGGCGAGCCCGTGCAGCTCGGCATCGTCCGCGACGAGGAGGCTGCGCTCACGGCCGCCCTGACGCGCGCGCTCGAGCACGACGTCGTGCTGCTGTCGGGCGGAACGTCGAAGGGCGCGGGCGACCTCTCGTATCGCGTTGCGAGCCGGCTCGGCGACCCGGGGATCGTGGCCCACGGCGTCGCGCTCAAGCCCGGAAAGCCGATCTGCCTCGCGGTCAGCCACGGCAAGCCGGTCGTCATCCTGCCGGGCTTTCCGACGTCGGCGATCTTCACGTTCCACGAGTTCGTCGCGCCGGTGATCCGCGCCTTTGCCGGGCTGCCTCCCGAGCGGCGCGAGACGCTGACGGCAACACTGCCGATGCGCGTCAACTCCGAGCGCGGCCGCACCGAGTACCTGCTCGTCGGCCTGGTCGAGAGCGACGGCAAGCTGAGCGCGTACCCGATGGGCAAGGGCTCGGGGTCGGTGACGACGTTCAGCGGCGCCGACGGCTTCATCACGATCGACCAGCACACCGAGATCGTCGACCGCGGCGCCGCGGTCGAGGTGCAGCTGCTCGCGCACGGCCTCGAGCCCGCCGACCTCGTGATCATCGGCAGCCACTGCGTCGGTCTCGACGCGATCGTCGGCCGGCTGATCGGCGAAGGCGTGCGGCCGAAGGTGCTGTACGTCGGCAGCCTGGGCGGTGCGAAGGCCGCACAGCGCGGCGAGTGCGACATCGCGAGCGTCCACCTCATGGACCCGGCGACGGGCGAGTACAACCGCCACCTTCTGACCGACACGCTGACGCTCGTCCCCGGCTATCGGCGGATGCAGGGAATCGTGTTTCGCGCCGG
>Ga0068856_100006228_pt1 | contig 11707 bp, 9 predicted proteins | sample KBSCornC62_FD_66595 | JGI IMG/M metagenome (GOLD analysis project Ga0068856, IMG submission 66595) | Corn rhizosphere microbial communities from Kellogg Biological Station, Michigan, USA - KBS Corn C6-2 | ecosystem: Host-associated > Plants > Roots > Rhizosphere > Soil ...
ATCTTGCGTTAGCTGCGTTAGAAGTAAGACAGGCTGTCAGTCTGTCGTCGTGCGATGGGGATCATTGAAGAGGAGTTACAGGGCCGCGAAGACCACGACAGGCTGTCAGCCTGTCGTACAATCTAGACCTTGTACAAATCACGACCCGCATTCTCCACGACAAGCGTGTCGGCATCGGTTCGGAGTTCGTCAATTGCAAGGTTTTGATGTTTCATAAAGCCGAGGTTTACACGCTGGCAGGTGTCTTCATCAATTCCGGTGGCCATCGTGATCTTGTATCGAGGAACGACTTTCCCATCTTCATCGATCCGACCGGCATAAGAAACGTGCGCCAGATGCGCAGCAATGCAGAGATTCTCCTGGAGTTCCTTCGACGCGCCCAACATATCGCGCACAACCTCGAGAGGCGCATAACCATATTTTTCTATTAGCGCGCCATGGGTTTCGGAGATTCTCGTTAAGTGTGGCGCATAAATGATCAACTCACCCGCGTCTTCGATTATTGCTCCGAGTTTATAACTGGCCTTACCACCGACCCATAGTTCGTCATAGTGAGGATCGAGCAAAGCCACGACTCGCTTGTATTTTCGCCCTGTGTACTTGATGTGAACCTGCCCACTTACTGCAGCAGCTTTCCGAAATGCTTCGCGTATTTCGCCGGCAAAGAGTGCATAGGTTATAAGGCGGCCCTCGTCGTTGCGGGAAACAACCGTGTTCAGGGAAATTATTTTCGCGGGAACGAGCGCTGCCGCCGCTTCAATCAGGCGCCGCGTAGGTGTCTCGACCTCGCCAATAATCGTTTCGATACCTGCGAGCGCTCCCAGCCAGTGAGTCATGTGCGTCAACTCCGGGCCAGCGACTCCGGGGAAAAAATATTTCGCGCCTCCTGCGAACCCGGCAACTTCATGTGGCACCGTCGCGCCGAACACAAGCACCGTGTCGTAAATGCCTGGCGCCAGCAACTTATTCAAGGTGACCGGTACTGCTTTTGTAATCAATCCAGCAGTCAGGTCGGTAACTTGGTCGGCAGTTAGTTCACCCAGTGTGATTAGATCCTCCGGGCGATCCCAGCGGTGGTCAAATACCGCTCCGGTGAATTGATCGAGTCCGAGTTTGAAAACCTTCTGCTCGGGAGACATCGGAGGATGCGTACCTTGTGCAACTAATGCGTCGAAGGATTTGACGGAGCGTTGATCGAGAATTCGTGAGGTTATGGGAAACAGGATATCGGTGTTGTCATCGCGTGTCTTATCGGGAATGATCGCGAGGACTCTTTCGCCCGGCTTTATGATCTCGAGTGCCTGCTCGACGATTGCAGATAACTGTTCGTGGTTGAGGTCGGTATCAGCCGATCCTTCGCCGATTACTGAATGCGTGAGTAATTCTGTGGACAATGTGGATGCTCCCACGTTTCGCTTGCTGGCTTAGCTTCTGAACAACCAAAGAATTCGATGAACGTCATGAACTTCTCTGCGCATCCTCCGCGTTCTCTGCGTCTCCGCGGTAAAAAGCGGGCCACATTTTTGCTCACCACAGAGACGCAGAGAACGCAAAGGAAGCGCAGAGAGTTTCTCAGAGAAAACAATCAGCTCTGCAGTTTTGCGTCCATTGTGATTTCAGCTTTTAACAGACGAGAAATGGGACAACCGGCTTTCGCATTGCCGGCAGCCGTTTGAAATGCTTCCTCACTTGCGCCCGGTATCTTTGCGATAACGTCCAGGTGGACCTTTGTAATCGTGAACCCGGCATCAGTCTTCTCGAGCGTGACTGCAGCCGTCGTGTTGATACTCTCGGCAGTCAAACCTGCATTCCCCAGTTGTCCGGATAGCGCCATGGAGAAACAGCCAGCGTGCGCGGCTGCAATCAACTCCTCGGGATTAGTGCCTTTGCCATCTTCGAACCGAGTACTGAATGAATACTGCGTGTTCGCCAAAACTCCGCTGTCAGTCGAAATTGTTCCTTTACCGTCTTTGAGTCCACCCTGCCACACTGCTGACGCTTTTCGTTTCATGTCTTGTCCCTTCGATTTGGATTTGGCGCTATTGTCGCGGCATCGGAACCCTTAGTCAAAAAGAAAACCACAAAGACTCAAAGACACTAAGACACAAAACAGAGAATCTTTCTGAGCTTTTGTGTCTTAGTGACTTGGTGTCTTAGTGGTAGAAACTTCCGAATACCAACTACAACGAAACCGTCTGCTCGGCCCAGAATTGAAATTCACGATGCTTGTGTTTTTCCGCCTTCGCCTGTTCGCCGCCCGCCACTTCACAAATCCTTTCGAACACGCGCTTGCCTACCTCATCGATGGTTTCAGTTCCGTCGATTACGCCGCCCGCCGACAAATCAAGGTCGTTAGCCATTCTCTCGAAGACAGGAGTGTTGGAAGCCAACTTGATCACCGGCGCAATCGCATTACCAATCGTAGTTCCGCGTCCAGTTGTAAAGACGACCACAGTTGCTCCAGCAGCAACAAGCCCCGGAGTTGACTCCTGGTCGTAGCCCGGGCCCTGCATCAAGTTCACGCCACGGTTCTTTGGCGTCTCGGCATACTCAACCACGCCCTCCACTCGCGTGGTACCAGCTTTTGCAACTGCGCCAAGTGATTTGATGGTGATGTTGAGTAAACCACCCGCGATGTTGCCGGGGCTCGGATTGTTATTCAAGACTGCGCCAAACTTCGACGCGTACTCTTTGTACCAATCCACCAGCCGATAGACCGCGCGCCCTGTTTCGACATCTTTCGCGCGATTCGCCAGTAAATGTTCAGCGCCACAAAACTCCGGCACTTCAGTAATCAACACCGTCCCACCCGAACGGACCAGCCAATCAGCAGCACGTCCGAGCGATGGATTCGCCGAAATACCTGAGAAACCATCCGATCCGCCGCACTTAACTCCCAGCACCAATTCGCTGACTGAAACTTCTTCTCGAGCCGTTTTGTTGACTTCGGGCAGCATTGCTTCGACTTCTCGAAGACCCTGTTGAATCGCGGCTTCAGTGCCACCGATTTCCTGAATGCCAATCTTCGCGACGGGTTTGTCAAAAGACTTTTCACGCTTCAACAAATATCGTTCGACTTGGGCCAGGTTTGTCTTTTCGCAACCCAGGTCGATCAAAATAACACCGCCAACATTTGGATGGTCTGCGTAATTCGATAACGTGCGCAGCATGACATCGATCGTTGATCCATCCTGACAGCCGCAGCCTTTGTTATGCGGAATCGCAACAACACCATCGACGTTCGGGTACTTCTGTCTGTTGTAGATCGTGTATTCAGCAATCGTGGAGATCTGTGAAGCCTCGTGACTCGCGCACATGCTGGTCGGAACAATCAGCAGGAAATTGCGCGTGCCGACTCGCCCGTCTGGGCGTCGATAGCCCATGAACGTGGCGCGATCATCGACTGAAATGTAATCGGGAGGCGGTGTGTGCAAGCTTTCCGGCAAATCGCGAACGATCGGAACTTCGTTAGTCATGTTCGCGTGAGTAATTTGTGCACCCGCTTCAATGCCAAGCGAGGTGCCAATCGGTTGTCCGAACTGCAAAACAAATTCACGAGCAGGAATCGCTCTGGTTGCAAATCGATGACCTGGAGGAACGGCATTGCGTAGCTGCACTATTTTTCCGTCAGGCAAGACAACTTCCAAGTCGACGAAAGTTGCTTTCTTGACGACCGCGACGTTATCGGCACCGTCCACAATTATTGCGTAATCACTTATGGCAACCGTCTGGGGTATTTCGATACTCGACATGATCTTTTCTGAGAACTAGATTTCTAAAACGTCAGCCAGGATGAGGGAACGCACATTGTTATGTAACCGCAACCAAAGACCCGGGTTTTCATCGAGTTGCCGTGCACGAGCCGTCGGATGTGAAGCGATTTCACTTCCGAGCAAACGCCGGTAGCTTTCTCGCTTTGCCGGGGCAGTGGAGGCATCGACAATCGATTGGACAATTCTGCGCGCACCAATTATCGCTGCTGGACCTAACGTAAGAATATGCTTCGCTGCCCTGCACTCAACTTCGTCTTCTTCAGAGATCTGAGTGCCGCCCGCTTTGAATTTCGTAATGTGGTGTTCAAGAATTGTCGGTGATATTCCAATCATACCCGCGACATCGTTAACGCCCGCTCCTGAACCAGGCTTGATATAAGCGAGATGCGAAGCGCCACCAGCTTCAGGTCCAAGTCCGAGGAAGAACAAATCAATACCACCTAGAGACTCGAGCCGGTCTACGTACCTGGTCAATTCCGATTCAAGATCGTCTGCATCGGTTTTGATCGTGTTAAAGCTCAGGACCTTTTTAAAGAACGCTTCTCCGAGCAGCCGCTCGAAGTCGCGCACAAAACTCAGAGCATTGTTCATTCGCAACGGAGCCAGTGCATCTTGAGTAAAGATATGAAGTCTCCGAAGCAGGGAATCCTTCTCATTCGTCTTCGCGAAGTTTCCAAGCAGCTTATGCAGAGCTTGGGCGCCGCGGCCACCGAGGATTATTACAACCAGCGCTCCCGACCGAGAATTTGCAGCAGCTTCAATCTCTTCAAACATCGCGCGACCCACGGCTTCTTCCGAAGGTAAAACCTCATAATTCAGTGTTCGAGGCTGAATTCTGCCAAGGGTCTCTGTATTCGGTTGGATGTCGTGAGCAAGCCACACGTTATCGCCAACTACGCGCTTCTTTATTCTTTGCTGACCTGTCGCTGACACGCAAAACCTTCCTTCTGGAAAAAGGCGTCACGAACGTGGCTGATCGCCGTTACCAGAATCTCAAACTGGTTAGACCAATTCAAAGAATGGGAGATGACTTTAACACGCGTGGCTAAACAACACAAGCAACAATTTTGTCCCTTTGTACCACGGCAGATCTTAGAATTTGTTGAGGTTTTGCGCTTGACTCGCCTCTTAATCCGGTGTTACACAATAGACGCCCTGATTCAAAGTGGTCTAACCTTTAGTCTAACTAGCGGTCCTGACTTATCAATGTAAGTTCCAGGAAAAACCGTGAGGCCACAGGACTCGTTTCGGTTAAAATTTTGAAGTTCCATTTAGACTTCTTTCTCTGTGAAATCTCTGCGTTCTCTGTGTCTCTGTGTGTGCAAAGTTCCGGCGTGTAAACGCACCACAGAGACACAGAGATAGCACAGAGAAATCCAAAGTTGTGGCTTGAAAGGTTGCGCCGATTAAAAGACAAATCCTATGAGCTATTCTCGTCTCGAACTTAATGGCAAAGTCGCAGTCGTCATCGGCGGCACATCCGGTATTGGTCTGGCGATCGCAAAAGGAATGGCCGAGGCTGGCGCCGATGTTGTTCCAACATCGCGTCGCCAGGATCAGGTTGAAGCCGCGTCTCGGGAAATTGAGAACCGCGGCCGACGCTCGATTCGAGTTACCTCCGATGTCGGCGATCGCGCTTCACTGCAGAGTGTTCTCGACGAATCAATCAAAGCCTTTGGCAAAGTAGATGTGCTCGTGAACTCGGCGGGTCGCACAAAGCGAGCTCCCACTTTGGACTTCAGCGAAGAAGATTGGAACAGCATCCTGGACACAAATCTCACCGGAACACTTCGCGCGGCCCAGGTATTTGGTCGCCACATGTTGGATCGAGAGTCCGGAAGCATTATCAATATCGCTTCCCTCTCAACGTTCGTCGCTTTGTATGAAGTAGCGGCGTACTCTGCAAGCAAGGCAGCTGTTGCATCACTGACTAAATCGCTGGCAATTGAATGGTCTGGGAAAGGCGTACGAGTAAACGCAATCGCACCGGGAGTGTTTCGCACACCGCTCAACGAGAAGTTACTCGATGAAACTGAAAGAGGCCGCGAGTTTCTTTTGCGCACGCCGATGAAACGCTTTGGCAATGTTGAAGAGCTGGCAGGCGCTGCAATTTTTCTTGCGTCCGACGCGGCAAGTTTTGTCAGCGGAGAAATACTAACGGTTGACGGCGGTTTTCTTGCGAGTGGTGTCAATCAATAATGTCCGACGAACTTTAGTTTGTCGTGGGTTGCCTTGCGGTCCATTGATGAATTTGAGGGCAAAGGGGAACCCACGACAAACTAAAGTTCGTCGGACATCACGGCCGGAGAAAAGACGATGAACGAGGCCACTAAGGTCGTAAAGTCAACATCTCTTCCCAAATCCGAATCAACAATCGCGCCACCGCAATCGGCTGCTGCAACTGCCACTGGATCAATCGCTGCTGCAGTGTCGGAAGTTGGCACCCGAGTCGGAAACTTTCGTTGGGTCATCTGCGGCTTACTGTTTTTCGCTGCGACCATCAATTACCTGGACCGTCAGGTCATCGCCACCCTCAAAGGCGATCTACAGCGGGCCGGCGTTTGGGACGAGATCGGTTACAGCTGGGTAGTGTTCGCCTTTCAAACTGCGTATGCGATCGGTCTACTCGTGGCTGGTCGAGTGATGGATTGGTTAGGCACCAGGAAGGGCTTCTCACTTTCAGTCTTGTTTTGGAGCGTCGCTGCAATGACTCACGCAGCCGTAAGTTCAGTTGCTGGATTTGCTACGGCTCGCTTTGCGCTTGGTCTTGGCGAAGCTGGAAATTTTCCAGCGTCCATCAAGACAGTCGCCGAATGGTTCCCGCGAAAAGAAAGAGCCTTGGCAACTGGAATCTTCAACGCTGGAACTAATGTCGGGATCCTTGTCGCAGCGGCAATAGTTCCGCCCATCGCAACCAATCCTGCCTGGGGTTGGCGTTGGGCATTTATTGTGACGGGACTGGTAGGATTTGTCTGGCTTGTTTGTTGGTTGCTGCTTTACAAACGGCCCGAAGAGCATCCGCGTCTGTCAAAAGCAGAACTGGCCTATATTCAGAGTGACCCGGCCGAACCTGCAACGCGAATCCCGTGGAGTCGTCTGCTGCCACACAAGCAGACCTGGGCATTCTCGATCGCCAAGTTCATGACTGACCCAATCTGGTGGATCTATCTTTTCTGGCTGCCCGATTTCCTGAACAAGAATTACAAAATCGATCTCAAGAATATTGGACTCCCGCTGATCATTGTTTACTTGATAGCAGATGTTGGCAGCGTCGCAGGTGGATGGTTATCGTCTTCAATGATCAAACGAGGCGTCTCGGTTAATCGGGCTCGAAAGACTGCGATGCTGATCTGTGCCTGCGCTGTAGTTCCCGTTGTTTTTGCAGCCAAGGCATCAAATGTTTGGATTGCAGTACTCCTCGTCGGTCTCGCTGCGGCGGCACATCAGGGTTGGTCCGCAAATCTATTCACGACAACGTCCGATATGTTTCCCCGTCGCGCAATTGGATCTGTAGTGGGGATCGGGGGAATGGCCGGCGCCGTTGGGGGAATGCTAATTTCGAAGATAGTCGGCTACATACTTCAGTTCAGCGGCAGTTACGTTCCCATCTTTATTATCGCCGCGTGTACGTATCTGGCTGCGTGGCTCGTCGTTCAACTCCTTGTACCAAAGCTTGAGCCGGCTCGTCTTGAAGATGTCGTAACCTAACCGGTGCAGTAGCCCGACTGTCAGGGAGGCTCTCCCCAGGCAGAGCGAGCCCTCCCTGACGGTCGGGCTACTGCGCCCGTCATTTGCTGATATGTCCGAAGTATTGAACCCAAAAGCCAAAGAGAACTGTCGCTGGGACATCGTCAGTCTTGGCGAAGTAATGCTGCGACTCGATCCGGGTGAAGGAAGAGTGCACACCACTCGCTCATTCCAGGTGTGGGAGGGCGGCGGTGAATACAACGTTGCGCGTGGACTGAAACGCTGCTTCGGTCTCGATGCTGCCGTTGTCACCGCGTTAGCCGACAACGCAGTTGGCCGATTAGTGCAGGATCTGATCTATCAAGGCGGCGTGGACCAATCGCATCTGAGCTGGGTTAAGTTCGATGGCGTCGGACGAACCGTACGCAATGGCTTGAACTTTACGGAACGTGGCTACGGAGTTCGCGCCGCGGCCGGTTGTTCTGATCGCGGTCATACCGCCGTCTCGCAATTGAAGCCTGGCGATATTGATTGGGATCAGATCTTCGGAACTGAAGGCGCTCGCTGGTTTCATACGGGTGGAATTTTCTGCGCACTCTCTGGAACGACTCCGGGAGTCGCGCGCGAGGCGATGCTTGCGGCGAGAAAACATGGAACGATCATTTCATACGATTTGAACTATCGCGATTCCCTGTGGCGATCAATTGGCGGCCAACAAAAAGCCGTGACAGTGAACCGTGAGTTGGCGCCTCTTGTTGATGTAATGATTGGAAATGAAGAAGACTTCACTGCGGCGCTGGGTTTCGACGTCGAAGGAATGGACGAACATCACTCGAAACTTGACGTTCAGAACTTTCGCAAAATGATCGAACGAGCGACCGCCGAGTTTCCCAACTTTAAAGTCGTCGCCACTACCCTTCGAAATGCGAAGACCTCTACGATCAATGACTGGAGCGCCGTTTGTTTCGCCGGTGGCGAGCTCTATCAGGCTCCAGTCCGCGAGAATCTTGAGATCCTCGATCGCGTGGGTGGCGGCGATTCGTTTGCTTCGGGACTTATTTATGGATTCTTGACTGGGCGGGGACCGCAGTGGGCAGTCGAATGTGGCGCGGCACATGGCGCACTCGCTATGACGACCCCAGGCGACACCACGATGGCGACATTGGCGGAAGTCGAGCGCGTGATGAAAGGTGGAACGGCAAGAGTGGCGAGGTGAATTGTCCGACGAACTTTAGTTTGTCGAACGTGGAATTCGAGGCTGTTCATTGTTACCACCCACCTGCACTCCACGAACGACAAACTAAAGTTCGTCGGACATAGAGAGAATGAATAAAGCGGAAGTTATCAAACAGATTAAAGACACTGGATTGATTCCTGTGGTTCGTGCGACATCGGCTGATGAAGCCATGCGTGCCATCGACGCGATCCGTGAAGGTGGGGTGTCCGTCCTGGAAATCACCATGACCGTTCCCGGAGCTGTTGGAGTGATCGAACAGTTAACAAAGAAGTACGGAAGCGACGTTCTTGTCGGTGCCGGCACTGTGCTTGACGCTGAAACAGCGCGTGCATGCATGTTAGGCGGCGCCCAGTTTATCGTGAGTCCCGCGCTGAACATGGAGACGATTGAATGTTGCCGGCGTTATGGCGTGGCAGTGATGCCAGGGGCTCTGACGCCGACAGAAGTTGTTCAGGCATGGACCGCAGGCGCCGATCTTGTGAAGGTGTTTCCCGCAGGCGCACTGGGAGGAGCGAGTTATTTGAAAGCTTTGAAGGCACCGCTGCCGCACATCGAACTCGTTCCGACCGGCGGTGTCTCACTGAAGACTGCGGCTGACTTCATCAAAGCGGGTGCGAGCGCACTCGGTGTGGGTGCTGATTTAGTTGACCTCAAAGCAATCCGTGATGGTCAGGCATCGGTGATTACAGAACGAGCAAAACAATTCGTACAGATCGTCCGCGAAGCACGAGCCTGATGTCCGATATGCTTTAGCTTGTCGTGTGATAGCAAGGAGCCTCTTATTTCACAGCGCAATTCCGAGTAGCTCCAAACATCAAACGGCCTCTTTTCAACGACACGACAAGCTAAAGCATATCGGACATCATCTGAACCGCACCCAATCAAAATCCGCATAGCCTCGACGTTGCGCTTGCGTCAGGCTTACTGCAAACAGTCCAATCTTCGCACCAATCCATTTTCCTTCTCTCGCTTTGAATGGCTCACCTATTTCAGTGAATTGTCGCCCATCAATGCTGTAACTGAACCGGCACTCTGGTCCAGGCTCGACCGTAATGCGCAAATAGATTGCCGCATCTTTCAGATCGATTCCGTTTTCCTCTGTCTCCTCGTTGTCTTTCGGAGCATCGACGCAAAGAGTTCGTTCCAATCTGAATCCTTGTTCCGTTCTCACCACGGCGACGTAAGAATAGTCCATGCCCATCACTACCAAACCCGCCTCCTCGTTCGGTAGCAGTCCGTTAGCGTCCAAACGCGTCGTTAGCATGAACTTTGGCGCCGGTAGCTTTTGCAGAAGAAGGTTGGGTACTGTCCACAGATTTAGCGATTCTACTGGCAACGAAACAGCGTTCAGTCGTAACCAACCCGAGTTTGCTGATAACGAAAACCAGTTCTTGTCGAAGTTGGCTTGCCACTGCCACTGAAGCCCAAGAGAGCTGGCAGCAAACTCATCACTGGTTTGCGGCGACACAAGTGGGCCCGCCGTTCTCACCTTCGGCTTTCTGAAAACGGACACCGGTTCACCTTTCCCGTCGCGATCTTTGTCGACTCCGATCACTGGCCAATCATTAACCCACTTCAATGGTTCCAGGTGAACGACGCGTCCATAGGCACCGCGATCCTGAAAATGAATGAACCACGACTCACCTGACTTCAACTCCACCCATGCCCCCTGATGCGGACCATTGATATCGGTCGAGCCCTGATCCATCACGATCTTGTCTTCATACGGTCCGTAAATATTTTTGGAGCGCAAAACTGTTTGCCAACCCGTTGGAACTCCACCGGCGGGAGCAAAGATGTAGTAATAGCCGTTTCTTCTATAGAGTTTTGGTCCTTCGATCGTTGGGTGATGCTCGCGCCCATCAAACACCATTTGTCCTTCGTCAAGAATTCTGGTGCCATCGCGACTCATCTTGTTTAAGTGAAGCACACTCTTAATCCCGGCGCGGCTGTTGGCCCAGGCATGGACTAAATAAGCGTTTCCGTCATCGTCCCAAAAAGGACAAGGATCGATCCAACCCTTAGCACTCTTGATTAGCAAAGGTGTAGTCCATGGTCCCGCAGGATGACGCGCTTTAACCATGTAGATGCCTCGGTCAGGATCGGGATAGAAGATGTAGAAGTACTTGTTGTGATGACGAATGGCAGGCGCCCACACACCATTCCCGTGTTGCGGTTTTGCGAAGACATCCAATGGTATCTGATTTTGCAGCGCATGACCGATGATCCGCCAATTAACGAGATCTCTCGAGTGCAAAATAGGAAGGCCAGGTGCTGAATTGAAACTGGAGGAGGTCAGGTAGAAATCATCGCCAACGCGAACAACGTCCGGATCGGAATAATCCGCGAAGATGATCGGATTCTTGTAGGTGCCGTTTCGATTGTCCGGCTGCCAAACGGATTGAGCGAGCAGAGGTGGTGCGAGAAGAAGAATGAAGGTAATTGCCGATTTCCAATTGCCCAATGTCCGATATGCTTTAGCTTGTCGTGACATGCCAAACACGAACCGTCGAAAAACATTCTGGCTTCGCTACATTCAGAGGCTTCGATTGGTCAAGTCACGACAAGCTAAAGCATATCGGACACTATTCTCGCTCCTCTTCTTCCTGGGCCTTCTGCGCCATCATCAAGTGATCGCGCATCGCGTCGCGAGCTGAATCGGGATTGCGATCTCGAATCGCGCGATAGATCGTACGATGCATCTCCGCAGACTCTTTTAGGTCTCGAGCGCGCTTCACCGTTTTGCTCCGCACCTCAAACAAGATCGTCGCAACCATATTCATCAACGCGGTCAGGATTCTATTACCGGATGCGGCGGCAACAGTTTGATGAAACCGCATATCGTGCACGAGGAACTGTTCGGGTTCATCCAATGAAGCGAACATGCCAGTGATTTCTTCCGACATCGATGCCATCTGGTCGCCAGTTGCACGTTCAGCCGCCAGAGCCGCAATTGCCATTTCCAGTGAACGTCTGGCTTCAAACATCTCGGCGGGAGTGAAGCGCTGTA
>Ga0068856_100006230_pt1 | contig 11706 bp, 10 predicted proteins | sample KBSCornC62_FD_66595 | JGI IMG/M metagenome (GOLD analysis project Ga0068856, IMG submission 66595) | Corn rhizosphere microbial communities from Kellogg Biological Station, Michigan, USA - KBS Corn C6-2 | ecosystem: Host-associated > Plants > Roots > Rhizosphere > Soil ...
AGGTCAGCGGACCCGAAGGCGTGATCTCGCCGGTCGGCGTCGCCGACGCGTACGACGCGATGCACCTGCTCGCGCTCGCGATCAAGAAGGCCGGCAGCACGAAGGGCGACGCCGTCCGGCAGGCGCTGCATGAGATCGACGAGTACCAGGGGCTCATCAAGACGTATCACAAGCCGTTCAGCGCGCAGAACCAGGACGCGCTCGGGCCCGACGACTACGTCTTCGTACGCTTCGAAGGCAACAAGATCGTACCGGTTCATTGACGCAGCGCGCCGCCGCGGCACACGCCGCGGCGGCGGCGTAACGATTCTTTCGACGTCGCGATGGATCTGTTCGTCGCAGCACTCGTGACGGGCGTGGGCCTGGGCAGCATGTACGGGCTGCTCGCCCTCGGCTTCTACGTGACGTACGCCGTTTCGAGCACCGTCAACTTCGCGCAGGGCAGCACGATGATGCTCGGCGCCGTGATGGGCTTCACGTTCGGCGTGACACTCGGGCTGCCGTGGATCGTCGCGATCCTGCTAGCGCTCGTCGCCTGCGTCGTCTGGGGCGTCGTCGTCGAGGCGATCGGCGTGCGACCGTTCGCGCGCCGCGGCTCGGATCTCTGGCTGATGGCGACCGTCGCGCTCGGCCTGATCCTCGAGAACGTCGTGTTGTTCACGTTCGGCAAGGACCCGCGCGGCATGCCGCAATCGGCGCTGACCGCCGAGGCATTCTCGGTCGGTGGCCTTCGCGTTTCACTGTTGCAGGTCACGATCCCGGTCGTCGGCCTCGCGATCGCGTTCGCGCTGCACGTGCTGACGCGCCATACCCGCAGCGGCAAGTCGATGCTGGCGATCGTGCAGAACCCCGACGCCGCGCGCCTGATGGGCATCGACGTGCGTGCCGCGATCGTCGGCGCCTACGCCGTATCGGGCCTGTTCGCCGGGATCGCCGGCCTTCTGATCGCGCCGCTCTTCACGGTGTCGTCGAGCATGGGAACGCTCTTCGGCATCAAGGCGTTCGCCGTCGCGATACTGGGCGGCATCGGCAACCCGTGGGGCGTCGTGCTCGCCGGGCTCATCTACGGGAGCGCCGAGTCGCTGATCACCGCGACGTTCGGCTCGACGTACACGCAGATCCTGACGTTCGGCCTCGTGATCGTCGCGCTCGCGCTGCGCCCCGACGGACTCTTCGGCCGCGCGGGCGTGAAGAAGGTATGAGCGAGCGTACGTACGCCGCGCGAGCGTCCTCGCCGCCCGCGCTGTACGCCGCGATCGCCGCTCTCACGCTCGCCGGCGGCGTCGCCTCGTACTTCGCGAACGGCTACCAGCAGTACGTGATCGCGATGGTCGCGATCACCGCGATCGTCGGCGTCGGCTTGAACGTGCTGCTCGGTCTCGCCGGCCAGCTTTCGCTCGGTCACGTCGGCTTCTACGCGATCGGCGCGTATGCGTGCGCGATCCTGACGACGCGCTACGGATGGAGCTTCTGGATCGTGCTGCCACTCGCCGGCATCGCAGCAGCCATTGCGGGCGCGCTCCTCGCGGCGCCTGCGCTGCGCGTGCGCGGTCCCTATCTCGCGATGGTGACGATCGCGTTCGGCTTCGTGATCGAGCAGAGCGCCGCCGAGATGAAGAGTCTCACCGGCGGCTGGAACGGGATCATGAACGTCCCGCGTCCGACGTTTGCCGGCCTCGCGATGGACGAGTTCGGGATCGGCGTGCTCGCGCTCGTGCTGCTTGCCGCGCTGCTCGTGCTGTTCGCACGACTGCGCGGCGGCACGTGGGGCCTCGCGATGCGCGCGACGCGCGACGCCGAAGTGGCGAGCCAGTCGATCGGCCTCGCCCTCGTCACGATCCGCACCGTCGCGTTCGTGATCTCGGCGTTCCTGGCCGGTATCGCGGGCGCGCTCTTCGCGATCCTCGGCAATTTCGTAAGTCCCGAGTCGTTTCCGTTCTTCCAGTCGATCACGTTCCTGCTGGTCGTGCTCGTCGGCGGCGCGGGGACCGTGCTCGGACCGGTCGCCGGCGCGATCGTCGTCGTGCTGCTGCCCGAAGTGCTGTCGTTCCTTGCCGAGTACCGGCTGCTCTTCTTCGGCGTGCTGCTCCTGATCGTGCTGTGGCTCGTGCCCGAGGGCATCGTCGGCGCCATCGGGCGGCGCCTGCGCGCTGCGGACGCGCGGACGCCGCAATCCGACGAGAACCGCGTCGCGGCGTTCCTCGCGACCGACACATCCGGCAGCGCGCCCGGTTCGCGCGATGGCCTTGTCGTCGACGGTCTTGCGATCGCGTTCGGCGGCACGCAGGCGGTCAATGATGTCTCCCTCGTCGCGAAACCGGGCGAGGTCACGAGCATCATCGGCCCGAACGGCGCCGGGAAGACGACACTCCTCAATCTGATCGGCGGCTTCTATCGCGCCGATCGCGGCAGTGTCGTGCTCGACGGCGTCGCGTTGCCGAAGGGCACGACATACCGGATCGCGCGCGCCGGCATCGCCCGGACATTCCAGACGACGCAGCTCTTCGCGCGGATGACCGTTCTCGAGAACGTGCTGATCGCGCTTCGCCGCGGCGGCCTGGGCGGCGTTCGTGAAGCGGTCGGGCAAGGTGCGGACGCCGCCGCGACGGCGCTCGGCTGCGCGCTGCTCGCGTTCGCCGGCTACCGCGGATCGATCCATCGTCCGGCGGGCGAGCTGCCGCACGTCGACCGGCGGCTCGTCGAAATCGCGCGCGCGCTCGCGACGCGCCCGCGCGTGCTGCTGCTCGACGAGCCGGCCGCGGGTCTCGGCGAAGGCGACACGAAGCGCCTCGGCGCGCTGCTGCAGCGCATCGCGAAGCGGGGTGTCGCCGTCGTCATCATCGAGCACGACATGAACCTCGTGATGGGCATCTCCGACCACATCGTCGCGCTCGACGCGGGACGGCGGCTCGTCGCCGGCACGCCGGCGGATGTCCGCGCGAACGACGACGTGCGCGCCGCGTATCTCGGCGAAGGCGAGCTCGCGATTGCGCGGAGCGCCGCGCGAAGCGAGAGCAGCGAAATCGTCCTCGCCGTCGACGGCGTCGACGCCGGTTACGGCCCGCTTCCGGTGCTCTCGCAGATCCGTCTCGACGTGAAACGCGGCGAGCTCGTCGCGCTGCTCGGCGCCAACGGCGCCGGCAAGTCGACGCTGATGCGCGCGATCGCGGGACTGCATCGACCGGTGAGAGGCCGCGTGCTGCTGCTTGGCCGCGAGATCGCGCTGCTGCCGGCGCATCGCATCGTGCGCGACGGGTTGACCCTCGTGCCGGAGGGTCGCCAGGTGTTTTCCGAGCTTTCGGTCGTCGACAACATCCTGATGGGCGCGCTCGCGCTCGATCGCCGCGCCGCGGAGTCCGAGGTCGAGCGCTTGATCGCACGCTTTCCGATACTCGATCCGCTGCGCGACCGGCGCGCGGGACTTCTGTCCGGCGGCGAGCAGCAGATGCTCGCGATCGCGCGCGGTCTCGCCGCACGCCCGAAGATCGTGCTGCTCGACGAGCCGTCGCTCGGACTCGCGCCCGCAATCGTCGAGAGCCTGTATCGCGTTCTCGAGCAATTGCGAAGCGAAGGCACGACGATCCTGCTCGTCGATCAGATGGCGCGGCTCGCGCTGTCGATCGCCGACCGCGCATACGTGATCCAGTCGGGCCGCGTCGTGCAGCAGGGTTCGGCGGAGGACGTGCGCAACGACGCCGCGCTCGAGAAAGCGTACCTGGGGTGAACACGGCCCATCACGATTGAGATGACCGATCGCCTGATCGTCCGCAACGCACGCATCGGCGAGAGCGAAGGCCTCGTCGATGTCGTCGTCGACGCGGGGCGCATCGTGGCGATCGAAGCGCCGGGGATCGCGAACGGGGCAGCGCGCGCGCTCGACGTGGACGGCCGTTACGTGTCGCCGGGGTTCGTCGAAACGCACATCCATCTCGACAAATCGTGCATCCTCGACCGCTGCGATACCCGCGAGGGCACGCTCGCCGCGGCGATCCGCGAGGTCGCGCGCGCAAAGGCGCGCTTCACCGCCGACGACGTGCACGCGCGCGCAACGGCGACGCTCGAGCGCGCGATCACGAACGGCACGACGCGGATGCGCACGCACGTCGAGGTCGACCCCGGCATCGGGCTGCGCGGCTTCGACGGCGTGCTCGCGCTCGTCGACGAATACCGCTGGGCGATCGACCTCGAGCTTTGCGTGTTTCCGCAGGAAGGGCTGACCGACAATCCGGGCACCGACGAGCTTCTCGTCGCCGCGCTGCGCCGGGGTGCGAAGGTCATTGGCGGCGCGCCGTACGTCGATTCGAATCCCCACGGACAGATTGACCGGATCTTCGCGATCGCGCGCGACTTCGACGTGCCGATCGACATGCACCTGGATTTCACGCTCGACGTCTCGAAGATGGATGTCGAGTACGTTTGCGCGAAGACGCGTGAGCATCGGTACGAGGGACGTGTCGCGATCGGCCACGTCAGCACGTTGTCCGCCTTGGCCAAGGACCGTTTCGACGCCGTCGCGTCGATGCTCGCCGACGCCGGCGTCGCGGTCACGGTGCTGCCGTCGACCGACCTGTTCCTGATGGGCCGCGACGCCGATCACGACGTGCCGCGCGGCGTCGCGCCCTTGCATCGACTCGTGCGCGCCGGCGTCGGCGCGTCGCTCGCGACGAACAACGTGCTGAACCCGTTCACGCCGTACGGCGACTGCTCGCTCGTGCGGATGGCGAATCTCTACGCGAACATCGCGCAGCTCGGCACGCGCGACGAGCTCGCGCTTTGCCACTCGCTGGTGACGCAGCATGCGGCGCACATTCTCGGTGTCGCCGACCACCGCATCGCGCCGCAGGCGCCGGCCGATTTCGTCGTGCTCGACTGCGAAAGCGCCGCGCAGGCGATCGCCGAGATCGCCGCGCCGCTTTACGTCTTCAAGCACGGGCGCATGACGGTCAGCCGCGCGCCTGCCGTGCTGCACCGGCCCTAGGCGCGTGACGATGCGCCCGCGCAGCGCGCTTCCAGATGACGATTCGCCGGTGCCGCGCAAGCGCGACCCGATGATGACGCGCGACCGCGTGCTGCGCGCCGGCATCGACGAGTTCTGCCGGCATGGCTACATCGGCGCGCGGATCGACCAGATCGCGAAGCGCGCCGGCTGCAACATGCGGATGATCTATCACTATTTCGGGAGCAAGGAGAAACTCTACATCGCCGCGCTCGAGCGGATGTTCGTCGAGCTGCGCCTCGAGGAGAGCCGGCTGCACCTCGAGCATCTCGACCCGGTCACCGGCGTGCTGCGGCTCGTCGACTTCACGATGGATCACCTCGGACGGCACCCGGAGTTCATCGCGCTTCTCGGCAACGAGAACCTGTTGCGCGGCAAGTACCTGCGCAAGTCGCAGGTCGTTCCGCGCGCGTCCGCGCCGCTGCTCGAGGCCATCCGCGAATTGCTCGAGCGCGGGCGTCGTGACGGCGTCTATGTACGCAACGTCGACGCGCTGCAGCTCTACGTCAGCATCCTGTCGCTTTGCTACGTCCACGTGTCGAACCGCTACACGCTGTCGATCACGTTCAACCGCGACGTCACCGAGCGCGGATGGCTCGACGCCCGGCGCCGGCATGTCCAGCAGCTGGTGCTTGCATACCTCTGCACGCCGGAGCCGCCGGCGGCAGGCTTAAGATAGCTGCCGCTCGATCCGGGGAGGAACGTCCGATGCCCGCCACCGCCATGAATCACTTCACGATCCTGACCGACGACGTGACCGGGACGGTCGACTTCTATCGCGATCTGCTCGGCCTCGTCGAGGGATGGCGTCCGCCGCTCGCGTTTCCCGGCGCATGGCTCTACGCGGGCGATGACGCGATCCTCCACGTCGTCGGTGGGCGTCCGCGCGACGAGCTCAAGGCCGGCGTGATCGACCACATGGCGTTTTCGGCGACGGGCCTCGCCGACACGCTCGCGCTTCTCGTGTCGCGGAACGTTCAGCACACGTGTCGCCGGCTTCCATCGGCCGGAACCTGGCAGGTGTTCTTCAACGATCCGAACGGCGCGCGCGTCGAGCTCGATTTCCGTGCCGACGAGCCGCAGCACGATCGCAGCACCGCGGGATGATCGTCCGGCGCGGTTCGCCGCCCGATCTCGCCGTCGACCACCTCGTCGTTGCGGCGGCGTCGCTCGCAAGCGGCACCGCATGGATCGAGGAGCGCCTCGGCGTGCCCGCGAGTCCCGGCGGCAAGCACGTCGCGATGGGCACACACAACGCGCTCGTGGGTCTCGGTCCCGGCGTCTATCTCGAAGTGATCGCGATCGACCCGACGCTCGCGCCGCCGGCGCGGCCGCGCTGGTATGCGCTCGACGATCCGCGAATGCGCGCGCAACTCGCCGAATCGCCGGCGCTGATCCATTGGGCTGCGCGCACGCGCGATATCGAAGCGGACGCGGCGCGCAGCCCTGTCGACCTCGGCGCGATCATGCCGATGCGCCGAGGCGAGTTCCACTGGCGCCTAACGGTGCCGGACGACGGCCATTTGCCGGGACGCGGCCTCGTGCCCACGCTGATCCAGTGGTCGAGCCGCCACCCGACCAACACGCTCCTCGACTCGGGACTGCGCTTGACCACGCTCGCGGGCGAGCATCCCGAGCCTGCGCCGGTCCGCACGGCACTCGCAGCGCTCGGACTTTCCGAAATGCTGAAGGTCACTTACGGGCGCGTGCCGCGACTCGCGGCGATGCTGCGCTCCCCGCGTGGCATGGTGACCCTCTGACGAAACGTCTGCACTCGCCGCGCGAACTCACCGCGCGTCGATCACGGGAACCGCTCTCCGGTCGCGCTTCCGCAGAGCGTCACGAGCAGATTGCCACTCGCGTCGAAGAACTGAATCTGCGCGTCGTACGTGAAGGTATCGAAGCTCGAGCAGAAGATCGCCCGCGACAGGTGCCGAGCCGTCAAACGCACCTAACCGAGCGTGCCGCGCGCTTCGATGCGCCACACGGCCGACACGACACCGGCGCGAACGGCGACGATGAAATCGTAGAGGTTCACGGTCGGATCGCAGTGGCCGGGCACCAGCCACACGCGCTCGCCGAGCGCCATCGGCGTCGCACCGTCGGCGACGCGCAGCACGCCGTGCTCGTCGGACGCCTTGACGTACTCGATGCCCGCGCGATCATGCACCTGCGGCAATCCGGAGTCGAACGCGAGCGCCTTCAGGCCGGCGTCGACGATCGCGCGATCCGGCGCCGGTGCGCTCATCGTGCTCGCGAGCACGAAGAGGCTCTGCTCGAAGCGCAGGTCGGAATCGTCCCAGACGTTGCGGTTGTAGTCGGCGTCCATGAACACGTACGAGCCGGGTTGCAGCTCGTCGTAGACGCCCGAGTCGCGCTCGTGCCGCCAGGTGCCGGTTCCCGCACCGGTCACGACCTCGCAGTGCAGCCCGGCAGCGTCGAGAAGCGCGCGTGTCGCCCGCGCCTCACCGACGGCGGCGGCGATCGCATCGGCACGCGCCTGCGGCTCGCGCAAATGCTGCGCAGTGCCCTGGTACGCGTGAATGCCGCGGAAGCGCAGTCCGGGCGCATCGGCGACGGCGCGGGCGACTGCGACGGCGGGCTCACCGGGCTCGGCGCCGCACCGATGCGCGCCCACGTCGACCTCGACATAGACGTCGAGCGTCGCACGCGCGCGTATCGCGGCCTGCGACAGCGGGGCGATGGCCGGTGCCGCATCGACGAGCACACCGATCGTCGCGGCGCGACCGAGCTCCGCAAGCCGTGCGAGCTTCGTGGGTGCCACGACCTCGTTGGTGACGAGCACGTTGCGTATCCCGGCCCCGACCAGCGCCGCCGCCTCGTCGGTCTTCTGGCAACAGATCCCGACGGCGCCGCGAGCGATCTGCGCCTTGGCGATCGTCGCGCATTTGTGCGCCTTCGCGTGCGGACGCAAACGCACGCCCTTCGTGGCGGCGACCATGCGATCGAGATTGCGCTCGAACGGGTCGAGATCGACGACGAGCGCAGGCGTTTCGATCGCCTCGATCCTGTCGCCGGCTCGCGCTGGGATGCGTTGCATGCGCCAATCTAGCGCAACCGTTCAACTTGGCATAGTCCTCGTCGCCCGAATGCCATGCCGGCCATGCTGCCTACGGACGCGCGTGCATCGGCGCGACGATCACGACATCGGACGTTCATCGGACGGTGTCGTCGGACTCGTTGCGCGTTCACATTGAACATCGATGCGTACGCGCGTATGCGAATGAAACGGCGCGCAGCGAACATTGCAAATTCCCGGTAAAAGTTTCGCGGCGACGCGGGTGCAACGCATTGTTTTGGTTCGGCGCGCGCGGGGCACAAAGCTTGCGCGCCTGCCTCTCGCTTACGACAACGTCGCAAGCCAACATTCGAGAGGAGTGGTCAATGGCAAACGGCAGCAACGAGCGCGATCGCAATTCGCGCGATGCTCGCAATACCGAGCGATACGGACAGGGACAGGACAACGAGAGCCAGCAGATGGGCAGTGGGAGCTGGCAGGGACGCGGCTCGCAGGCGGGAACGTACGAGGATCGCTCGGACGCGCAGTTCGACCCGCAAGGCGATCGTTCACGCGAATCCGGCCGCTGGTATGGCCAAGGCAGCTATGAACAGAATCGTGGATCCGGTCAGGGTGGATACGGCCCTAGCGGATACGGCCAAGCTGGCTACGATCAGGGCACCTATGGTCAGGGAAGCTACGAGCAGGGTCGCGGCTACGGGTCACAGGGTTACGGCTCTCAAAGCTACGGCGGCCCGCAGCGCCATCAGGGCGGTCAGCAAGGCTATGGATCGCAATACGGCCCGCAAGGCGGTTACGGTTCGCAAGGCGGTTACGGCTCGCAAGGCGGTTACGGTGGACAGGGGCAGCGCGGATCCCAGCATTACCAAGGCGGCTCGCAAGGTGGCTACGGCTCCCAAGGCTACGGACCGCAAGGCGGGCAGTACGGCCGCAATTACGGCGATCAACGCTTCGGCAACCAGGGCTATGCCGCCGAGCGCTATGGCACCCAAAGCCAGGGTCAAGGCGGCCAGAGCTACGGCAACCACAACCACGGACAAGGCTACGGAAGCGGCCAGGCTTACGGCGGCCAGGACTATGGCAGCCAGGGTGGCTACGGCGCACAGCAAAGCGCCAGCGGCACCGGATACGCGCAGCAGGGCCGGGCGGGAGGTGGCTGGAGCGGCCAGATGGGCGGCGGCTGGGGCGGCCAAGGCAGCGGCGGCTACAGCTCGTCCGGATACGGCACACGCGTGAGCCAGCGGCGGTCGATGCGTCGCGGTCCGAAAGGCTATGAACGGTCGGACGAGCGGCTCAAGGAAGACATCTCCGAGCGCATGTACGCGAACGAGGACTTCGACGTTAGCGACGTGACGATCGAGGTCGCGAAGGGCGTCGTCACGCTCGACGGCAACGTCGCCGATCGCTACTCGAAGTACATGATCGAGGAGATGGTCGATTCGATTCCGGGCGTCAAGGACGTCGACAACCGGCTGCGGATCCGTCGCGGCGACGAAAGCCGCTGGTCGGGAGAAACCGGTCCTTCGGAATCGTCGATGTCGGGAACCGGCAGCCGCTCGTCGTCGAGCGGGTCCGACACGTCGAGCAGCGGCCGCTCGTCGCGCAGCGAGAGCGGCAGCGGGTCAGGCAGCTCGTCGACCGGCAGCAGTTCGTCGTCAAGTACCCGCCGCAGCCACGAGTAGCGACGCGTAGCCGATCGCATTCGGCAGCCAACCAACGCCGCTCCGATTCGCCAGGTTCGGGGCGGCGTTCTTTACCGGAGTGCGTTCAGTAGATGAAGATCCAGTACGCGAGGATCGCGATCAGCGCGTACTTGGCCGCGCGAAACGCCGTGCGATTGCGGCGCTTGAGCCGCGTCAGGAGGTCGCTCCCCTTGCCGAACAGCGCGTAGATCCGGTTCAGCGCACCGACCGGCTCGGTATCGGTGTTCTGCGTCGACGCGGCGCGGATGACGGTGCGGCTCACGAACCGGTTCACCGCCTGCATGACGCGCGTGCGAAGCGGCCGCTCGACGTCGCAGAACAGGATGATGCGGGTCGTGTCCGTCTTGTTCTCCGCCGAGTGGATGAACGTCTCGTCGAAGAGCAGGTCCTCGCCGTCGCGCCACGAATAGGGCTCGCCGTCGACGAAGATGCGGCACGCATCCGAATTCGGCGTGACGAGCCCCAGGTGATAGCGAAGCGAGCCCGCGAACGGATCGCGGTGCCGATTGAGCCTTCCACCTGGTGGCAACAATGCGAACATCGCTGCGTTCACGCTCGGCAGCGATTCGACGAGCGCCACGGTCTTCGGGCACGCCGCCTGCGCGGACGGCAGCGGCTCGCCGTACCACTTCACGTAGAAGCGCTTCCATCCGTTCTTGAAGAACGAGTTGAAGCCCAGGTCGTTGTGGCCAGTCGCCGCGCGGATGTGGCCCTCGTCCATCAGCGAGAGCGCCTCGTCGCGGATCGTCTGCCAGTTCGCGCGCAGCACGTCGAGCTCCGGGAGGCTCCGCGGATCGAGGATGGGCTTCGCCGGCACCGCCGAGAACAGGTACATCAGCGTGTTGTACGGCGCCATGATCGTCGAGTGATCGGCGAACTGCTTCGTCAGCTTGTGGCGGACGCGTCCGCGAAAATGGACGTAAAGCGCCGACGCCAGGAAGACGTACAGCACGATGAACTTCGGTGCGAGGAAATTGGCGATCACGGACGATGCGACGGCGCCGCGTCGGCGACGCGGTCCGCATTGTACGCCCCGGTCCTACTTCGGCGGCGGCTCGTTCGTGTTGAGCTGCGCGTACACGAGCCGGCCGATCGCGAGCAGTTGCGCCTTGTCGAGGCGGCCCGAAAGCGCGTAGGCGCAGCGGTCGTCGATCCAGTAGTAGACGCCGATGCCGTCTTCGACCGCATAGCGGAACGCGGTCTCGTCGGTGCCCGGCGGCTGCTTGCGCGCCTGCAGCGTGAGACGTTCCTTCGCCGCGTTCTCGTACATGAAAAGCGCGGTCGGCCGCTCGTTGCCGGCGACGAGCCGTCCGCCGACAAGCGAGTAACCAGCGCTGTTCAGATCGGGCGCGTGCAGCGGATAGTCGAGTCGCTTCGAAAGCCACGTGACGAGCCGCTTTTCCTCCGGCGCCCAGATCTCCACCGGCCGGTTGACGTCGGACGCGTAGAGCGCGTGCGTGTATGCCGCCTGACGGGCGAACGTCGTCGGCGTTCCCGCAATCTCGAGCTCGGCGTCACGAACGTACCAGCCGCCGAGAAAGCCGAAGCAAAGCGTCGCGACAGACGCTGCGACGGCGACGAAGCGGCCGATGCGTCGCGGTTGCCGCGGCATTCGCGTGGCGTCGATCAGTTGTCGTGGAAGCGGTTCGGCAAGCAGCGTGTCGAGTCCTTCGCGAAGCCACGCGTTCTGCCGTTCGATCTCGCGCACCCTGGACGCGAGCGCCGCGTCGTCGGCGAGCGCGCGCTCGACGGCCGCGCGCCGCTCCGGCGAGAGCTGCCGATCGACGTAGCCGTGAATCTCGTCGTCGCTGATCGGAGTCATCATGCGCGTGGCGTACGGTTCATCGAACGATCTTGAGCGGCGTCGTCGCGTCGTTGTCCGCGCCCATCGTGCGGCGCAGCTTCGCCCGCGCGCGCGAAAGGCGCGACATCACGGTGCCGATCGGAATCGACAGGATCTCGGCGAT
>Ga0068856_100006231_pt1 | contig 11706 bp, 8 predicted proteins | sample KBSCornC62_FD_66595 | JGI IMG/M metagenome (GOLD analysis project Ga0068856, IMG submission 66595) | Corn rhizosphere microbial communities from Kellogg Biological Station, Michigan, USA - KBS Corn C6-2 | ecosystem: Host-associated > Plants > Roots > Rhizosphere > Soil ...
GCCGACAGGTAATTGGCGAAACCGTCGTTATAAAGAAAACCCGCCTGCGACGGTATGCCGGCGAAGACGAAAAACCCGTTGGTGGCAATGCCTTGGAGCCCATTGATCTGGTCGCGCCGATAGCCACCGCCAAATTTGAGCTCATGCCGTCCGAAGATCTCGCTCAGCGATCCAGATAAATCAAAGGTATTTTGATGCGTATTGCGCGGGCCGGTAATCGGATCGCCGACAGAGGCGTATCCTCCGATCTGAATGAACGGCGGCCCAGCAGCTTCAGGCAAAGTGGGCTGATACTGGAAGCCCAAGTTGGTCGGAGATTCGTGATTCAGGTGCTGGCTTAGCAGGAACGTGTTGCGCAGAAACGAGAATCGAAGAACAGCGATCGTAGCCGGCGAGAAGACGTGCGTTTCCTGCGACACAAAATTCTGTGCGCGGTCGTACTCGCCCACAGGAAAGCCGGGAACACTCGCGCCGGAGGGTGAAACAGGATTGGTCGTCTGGCCAGTGCTGAACATGTAGCGGAAATTCAAATTGTCGGCGGGGGTAAGATAGTGATCCAGGCGCAACCCAAACTGGTCGTTGTTTTCGGCCAGTGTTTGGGTGGTAATGAATCCATTCGAACCGTTGTTGGGTAATGGAAAAAACCCAAGCATATTTGCCGCAACCGGATCGATCGGAGTAAAGAGTGTTGCCTGATTGAAGGGGACCGAATTCCCAAAAAATGTGAGCTGCCCTCCAGGATTGCTGCAAATTCCGGCTCCATCAAAAGCACCGCCGGCTGAGGTACACAATTCTCCGAAGTTCCCCTGTTTTTCAGCCGCTGAAGGTACTGTAGTAGCTACCGTCTCTCCCTGCCGATTGCGAAACCCTTCGTAGTATCCAAAGAAAAACGTCTTATCTTTGACAATCGGGCCTCCAAATGTGCCCCCGAACTGGTTCTGTTTGAGCGCCTGAACGGTCTGCGTGAAGTGATCGGAGGCGTCCATCGCGTCATTGCGCAGAAACTCCCAGGCAGCGCCGTGGAACGAATTGGTCCCGGAACGTGTGACGATATTGGTCGTCGAACCTGTGTTGCGGCCAAATTCGGCGTTCGCATTGTGACTCAAAATCTTGAATTCCGCGATGGCATCGATCGGCGGCTTTATGACGAAACCTCCGTCAACAGCACTTTCGTTGTCAGCGCCGTCGATCATGAAGTTGTTCGATTCCGGTCGTTGTCCATCAACCGCGTAAGCTTGATTTTGTCGCGCAGGTCCTCCCGCTTCCAGTAAGCCCGGGGTTAGTGGCACGACGCCAGGCTGGAGCGTACCTAGCTGAGAAAAATTCCGGCCATCGAGCGGCAGGTCAAGAATCTGCCGCTGGGATACTGCCTCACCTAGGCTGCTGACTGTGTCCTGTACCAAGACGGCATCGGCCTTCACTTCGACCTGCTCGGTATTTGCACCCACCCGAAGTTGCGCGTTGACCGTTGCGGCCTGGTTCACATTAACCGAAATGCCCTTTTGTGAATATTTTTCGAAGTTCGGCGCCTGCACTTGAATTTCATAGTGCCCGATAGGCAGTTCGAGCAAAACATAATTGCCCTGGCTGTTCGAAGTCGTGATCCGCAGCAGCCCGGTTTCGACTTGCCTACCCGTTACAGTTGCTGCAGTGACTACTGCGCCGTTTGGGTCTACGATCGTGCCACGAATAGTTCCTGTGATTTGTTGAGCCGGAGCAAAGCGGCTCACGAGAATTGCAAACAGCAGACTGGCCACGCTCCGCAGTGCAGTTGAAGATTTTCCCATATCCCCCCACGAAGATTGTTCCGTCAGAAGTTCAGCGATTATAGGGAGGTGTGTTCCAGGGTCAATAGTGGAAAACGAGTATGGGATAAACTAAACCGCAACACACCACAAGTAATCCAAACCTCTGGCATCGGGAGCTACTGCTTTTCTACTATTGTTCGCGAGTGGCTTGCTAATTTAGTTTTTCAGTTTTTCTAAGTCGGCACCGCAATACAGTGTGTCTCGGGAGAATCAGGATGGCGAGCGACGCTCAACAACAGGAGAAAGCGGAAGATTCACAAGCGGTAAAGCCCGCCACAAAAATCAAAATAATTGAAGACGCAGAAGCAACTGGAGCAACGGCGGCCGCTTATGACTTCTGGCGAGCCGGGTCAGGAAGGCAACAGGTCCCCGGCATCATCAAGTGTTTCGGCGCACGGCCTGATTTCCTGCAGCAGGTGGTTCAGTTCTCGAATACCATTCACTTCTCCGAAGGCCATCTGGCGCGACGGCATAAGGAGATGATCGCCAGCTACGTTTCCTACCTAAACCGGTGCCCGTATTGACTGGACAGCCATGCTTACTTCCTGCGTGTTCAGGGGGCATCTGATCAATGCGTTGAGGCAGTTTTCGAGGGCAAGCTCGATGAAGCAGGCTTGAGCGCCGAGGAGAGCGTCTTGATGCAGTATGTAGAGTTGATTACGCTAGCAGCCTATCGCTCGACCGCCGAGGATGTGCAGAAATTGAGGAACGCGGGCTGGAATGAAGATCAAATCTCCGAGGCTGTCTACATCACTGCGATGTTTGCATTTTTCAACCGGGTTGCCGACGCATTCGGCATTCCTTCGCAAGACTATCTTGCACACGGCAAACTGACCCCCTGAGATCATGAGCGAATCGGCGATCCAATCAAGCACCCAACTTACTGAAGGTTCAATTCGCTACCCCGGCTGGGGCGTGTGCGCCGCTGCATTTGTGGGCGTCATGGTCAGCTTCGCAGCCATCATGCCTTACACGTTCAGCCTCTTTATTGAGCCTCTGGCAAAATCCTTTGGCTGGCATCGTGAAGCCATTTCCAGCGCCTTTGGAATCGCGGCTATCACGGTTGCCGTATTTTCGCCAGGTATTGGAACCCTGCTCGATCGTTTTCCCCCGCGACGCATTATTCTTCCTAGCATCGTGGTTTTCGCAGCTGCGTATGCGTCCCTGAGCCTACTCACGCCAAACATTGGGCGATTTTATTTGACGTATTTTATTCTTGGCGTGGTGGGGAACGGCACGGCGCAGCTTGCCTATACGCGTGCGGTGCTTACCTGGTTCCAAAAGCATCGCGGACTTGCACTGGCGTTGGTGCTCACTGGAAGCGGAACTGGATCCATTGTCATTCCTTTGGTTGTGCAGGTTGTGATTCAGCACCACGGCTGGCGGAACGGTTATCTGGCGCTGGGAGGCATCGCCTTGATGGGGATTCCGCTGACAGCATTGTTGGTACGGAGTCAGCCGGTGCTCCACGGCGATCGCGATCACCACCTCACCAGGGGAGTTTCGGTTGGCACAGCCCTTCGAAGCGTTGTGTTCTGGGTGCTCGCGTTCATGATCATGCTGGAGGCGTTCGGTTCGAACGGACTGATTTCGCATTTGGCTGCGCTGCTTACCGAGCGCGGAATATCGCCGCAGAGCGCTGCCCTGACTCTCTCGGTCATGGGGGCCACAAGCATCCTGGGCAGGCTTACGACGGGTGTGCTGCTCGACCGCTTCTTCGCCCCATATATTGCAATGCTTATGCTCGGAGTTGCCTCCATCGGCATTTTTGCTCTGACCACGGCAAACACTACCGGGGCTGCGCTGATTGGAACGACATTGCTGGGTTATGGCTTGGGGAGCGAAGCCGATGTTGTGCCCTACATGATCGCCCGCTACTTCGGGCGAAGACACTTTTCGGCGCTTTACGGCCTCACGTGGACGGCTTATGCCGTGGGAGGAGCGACAGGGCCTATTGTGGTCGGCTATTTTTATGATCGGACTGGCATGTATCAAGCTCGCATGATCGTGGGGCTGGCGATGACCTGTGTAGTTGGTGCAGCACTGAGCATTATGTTACCTCGATATCCCGCAGAAACATTCGGCATGGCGGGAGATGCCGTTCTCACAAACCAACTCGCGACGGAAACTTGAGACATATCTTCAAAACGCGCCAAATTATCGCCGTCGATCGCCACTCACTTTCAACTGCCGAAGCTTCCTCTGCGGGTGCCGCAGAGCGAAGCGCGCTGCAATATGGCAGGAAGTCGTGCGCCGCAGCTTAGCAATTCCGGGCGTTGAGGTCGCCGGCATATCCGACAGCCTTCCCATGAGCCGGAACCGTAGTTGGGGTATTGCAGCAAAGGGCGAGCAGAAGGCCAATGCCCCCGAGTTCGTTCCCATTGTTGTTTACATCGTCTCGCCCGGTTACCTGAAAGCGATGGGAATGCGCCTGATGGAAGGCCGAGACATCAGCTGGGCGGATCTTTTAAACAATAGAAACGTGGGATCATCAACCAGACGGTCGCGCGAAAACTGTGGCCGGGAAAGGACTCGATTGGGCGTACAGCTGATCAAATGCCCAACTGGTTCGGATCAGGTCTGGCTGCACAGCAGATTAGGGAGAGGAGAAAAGCCTTTGTGCCTTTGCTCTCACTTTAGCCAGGTCACAAGCAAGCCGAGGCTTGCACTAAAGATTGCGGCAGTAGTGAGCCATCCGAGTACGTTCATTGGTCGAGCATTCACCCATCGGCCCATGATCTTACGGTTGGTGGTAATAAGCATGATGAGCAACATAAGCAGCGGCGTCGAGAGCCCTTGCACTACTGATGACCACACCAGCGCTTTCATCGGGTTAATACCCAAAAAGTTCAGACACATTGCAATTGCAGTGCACAACGCGATCGTGCCATTGAAGCCCTTGACCTCGGCAGGTCGGTGATGCAATCCGTGTTTCCAGCCTAGACTCTGGCATAGGTCATAAGCGGCTCCGGTGATCATGATGGGCACCGCGATGAAACCTACGCTGACTACCCCCACCGTAAAGAGAACGCCCGCAAGTTTTCCGGCGATCGGCACCAGTGCCTGAGCCGCCTGAGCGGCAGTGTTGATGTCGGTCTTGCCGGACTTGAACAGCGTGGCAGCTGTCGACAACATGATGAAATACGTGATTAGACTTGCGAACACCATTCCCGCCCCGATGTCCTTCGCGGAATGCCTGAGTTCCTTATGCGTCGTTCCCAGACGATCCGTATGCCGCCGTCGACCCAGATTGATGTCCTCTTCGACTTCCTGATTCGACTGCCAGCTATATAGGTAAGCAGACAACGTAGTCCCCACAATCGCAACCAGCATGGAAAGCGAGTGCGTATCAAAATGAATGGTTGGCACAAAGGTGCCCTTGAGGACGGATGCCAAGTCTGGCTTGGCGAGAAATGCGGCGCCGACGTAGGCGAGCAGCACAAGCGCCAGCCAACGAAAGATGTTGCGTATCAGTGTGTACGAGCCCCAAATTTGAAGACCGGCCGTTACAACGCTTATAACGGTCACGATGAGCCAAATTGGAATAGGTACGACTAAATTCAGGGCAGCAGCCATTCCGCCGATGTCTGCACCTGCCTCGATGACATTTCCGGCCAATGCACAGACAAGAATTGGATAGAGCACCCAGGCGGAATAATGGTTCTTAACCACTGCAAACAGTCCCTCTCCCGCAACCTGTCCGAGCTTGGAGCAGAGATAGACAACAGAAAACATCATGGGAAAGAGAACTGGAACCGTCCAAAGAAACGACGGTCCAAGAGAAGCTCCGACGGCGGCATATGTGCCGATCGCTGCTGGATCATCGTCTGCGGCACCTGTAATCAGCCCCATGCCGATTGATCGGAACCTGCCCTGAGGTACAGGTTTGTTGAAGCCGTTGCGGAGGCGGAATTCTAGCCCTGGGTCATGTCTACGACGGTCAACATGGGAATTTGGCTGAGCGGGCATTGGACGAGCAGTTCAGGTTAGAGGCAAAGCAGTCAATCCGAGTTGGTTCCGGATGGGCGCACGAGTTGGAGCAGGACCGAAGGTAAGGCACCGAACAACGATGCTTCAAAATCGGAAAACCGTAAACCTGAGTGCTGAAATCACCTCTAGGCGCGAGGCGTGATCGCTCAAAACCCAGCCGACAAGAGTGATAACGATGTCTCCAAATTACCGGGCCATCTCAGTTTCCGAATAACCCACGATGCGCCAAGTGACAACCCGATGCCGGAGTGGATGCAATATAGGATTTCCCAAAAGAGTGATAGTCGAAATCAATGCTCACCTTAATACAAAAGGCGCTCTCAAACGAACCGTGCCGAGGTTGATGGATGTTCCTGAAGGTGATGAACGCCTCACCAGCGCGATCCGATAACGCTGTGTCGAAATCTGCTTCGGTCAGGCAGCTTTTGACCGGCAGCATGTTACGACCGCTGATATAGTGCGCTAAGAATTCACTGAGGTCAGTTTCAGGGGGCGCCCATCAGGGACTAATAAGGACTTATGCGAACACGCTTTTTAGTCCGCGGTGTTATCGCGACCGTACAATGATCATTAATCTGCTGTCTAAATTTGTTGCAGATAGATAATTCTGAGAGGGGAAAGTTTCAATGAACTCGGCGCCAGCAGTAATCCTGAGTCGCCACGAACGAACGAGGCTTGAGTTTCTGGCAATGCATACACTGAGCCGTCGGGCTCTCAAAAAACGCGCGCAGGCGATTTTGCTTTGTGCTGACGGAAACACAAACCTTGAAGTTGCGAGCGAGATCGGGATATCGAATCTCACTGTCGGAAGGTGGCGAAGGAAGTTCCTGGTCAATCGTTTTAAGGACTTTAGTGTAGAACACCGCGGCAGGCCTGTTCGGCCTGTGATCTTGACTTTTACAGAACGCAGGACGTTGCAAAGTTGGTTGCGATCTCCATCCGCCGCGGGTCTCGTGATACGCGCTCGCGTGATTCTTGCGTGTGCGCAAGGTGCAAGTAACATGGCCGTCGCCAGGGAGATAGGAGTGCGTGAGCAGATCGTCAGTAGACTCCGGCAGCGCTTTCTGTCTGGCCGATTGATTGGGCTTAGGCCGGGTCAGCGGGGGAGACCTGTTGCTCCGAGGACTCCGAGTTCGCACGAGCGCCCGACTTTGGAAGAATTTCAATAGGTAACCGCATTCACAAACCGAATCCGTTGGATTTGTTTTTCCTAATCAAGAATCCATCCTTTCCTTAATTAGCCCTTTGCTTTCATTGAGCACAAATAATTTTAATAACGTTGATAGATTTATTTTCCAAAGCTTTCTTTAATCGCTCCCAAAAAAACAATCAATTGGACACCGCGGTCCGAACGCAATAACTTGCAATCAATTTGGCGGACCGGAGAAGGCGCGTTGCATGTACGAACTCAAGTTGTGGCTCGCGTATGCGGTCCGTGGGTTTCCAAGTCCAGCCTATAAACAGAAGTACAACCACCGACGACGGACAAGCAACTTCAACAGGAGAGTGAAAAGCCCATGATGGCAACAAAACGGCCGATGAAGAAGATGTCGCTATTGCAAAAGTTCTCACGATTGAGTACTCGGCTGAAAGATCCGCAATGGCGGCATTATGGAGGAAGCATGCTCGCCGGAAAGCTCATCGGCGTTGGCTTGGCCCTGCTTTTAATGGTGGTAGTGAGTGGTCTGTTTTTCACTCATGTTTACGCGCAAACCGGGGCTCCGGAAGTCAAAGCTGTCGACATCGTAAACCCAGTGAACACCATGTGGACATTAGTAGCGGCGTTTCTAGTGTTCGGCATGCAAGTCGGATTCACAATGCTTGAGGCGGGCTTCTGCCGCTCTCGAGAAACCGTTAATGTACTGGTTGAATGTGTAGTCGATACGTGCCTTTGTGGCATTCTTTTCTATGCCATTGGTTTCGCGTTTATGTTCAGCCATGGCAACGGCTTCATTGGGTATCACTGGTTTTTCCTGCAAGGTGCGCCTGCTACCTATGAGTCTACTGGGGTGGCGTTCCTGGCTGTGTGGATTTTCCAGTTCGCTTTTGCCGATACGTGCTCTACGATCACGTCTGGAGCAATGATTGGTCGCACGGGTTTCGTTGGCGATCTTCTTTATAGCTTCTGCGTCACAGGCTTCATCTATCCCATCATTGGGCACTGGGCTTGGGGACCGGATGGGTGGCTGGCCACCATGGGAAGCGAAGGTCACACCTTCGCCTCACTCGGAATTCCTTTCCATGACTTCGCAGGATCAACGGTGGTCCACACTATCGGAGGCTTCATAGCGCTGGCAGGGGCAATTGTTCTTGGTCCACGTATAGGGCGGAAATTCAAACGAGATGGTGGGCAGCCCATGTTGCCGCACGATCTGACGATTGCAGTCAGTGGCGGACTAATCCTCTGGTTCGGGTGGTACGGGTTCAATCCCGGCAGCACCCTTTCCGCCATGGATCTGGTAGGGATCGGACGTGTAGCCGCGAACACTACGCTCGCGGCGTGCGCGGCTGGACTCACGTCCATTCTGTATGGCTACTTCAAATTCAGAAAGTGGGACGCGAGCTACACGACGAATGGATTTTTGGCTGGTTTGGTTGCGATCACCTGCCCGTGCTACTGGGTAAGCCCTACAGGTTCAGTCCTTCTAGGTGGGATAGCGGGAGTCATCGTCATCGTCGCCGTCGACCTCTTGGAATGGCTGCGCATTGACGATCCTATCGGTGCTGTGCCGGTTCATGGTGTTTGCGGCATCTGGGGGACAATCTCCCTGGGGCTGTTCGCCTGCGGCCAGTACGGAGCTACCGGACCTTTGGGTGCCGACAACTCGGCGCCATTGAGAGGGCTGTTGTACGGTGGTGGAACACAAGTTCTCAAAGCGCAGATCATCGGCAGCGCTTGCGTAGCGGTTTCGACCTTTGCCGCCGCAATGGTGGTGATGCTCGCGGTCAATGCGATGGGCTTGCTGCGTCTGCCGGCCGAAATGGAAACGTACGGTATGGATCTGCACGAGCATGGCATTTCCGCCTATCCGGAGTATGTCATTTCCGCGATCGGCGCACCTGCCGGGATGGAGCAGGAGTTGCCGTTGGCTCAGTCCACGCATGCGAGTTCAGCAGTTTCGCTGAGCCGCGCGACGTGCTAATCAGCGAAATCCCATCGCGGCAGCCGGAGTCACTCGCTCTCACTCTGGCTGTCCACGGAGCCAAACTCATGAAGGAGCCAAGATGACAAAGATTGAAGCAATCATTCAGCCCAACCGTTTCGATGCCGTAAAAAAAGCTCTTATTGATATCGGAGTAGAGGGCATGACGATTTCCGAAGTGCGGGGGCACGGAAGACAAAAGGGCCATAAAGAGAACTATCGCGGCGGTGAGTACAGTGTTGACCTTTTGCCCAAAGTTAAAATTGAGGTCGTCCTGCAAGACAACATTGTTGAGAACGCCGTGAACTCAATCATTACAAATGCCTCGAGCGGCAAGATTGGTGACGGCAAGATTTTTCTCTACAGAGTCGAAGAGGCAATCCGAATTCGCAATCAGGAACGCGGTTCGGCTGCTGTTTGATGATGGTCGAAGCGTCGGCTAAAACGTACCGGACGACTACGATCTTTGGCTCGATCCCGGAAATTAACTGTTGAGAGCAGGCGTATCGCGCAAAACCCTGTCGCCTGCTGATTTGTTGCATGTCCGACTCCTTTACTCGAATCCTCCGCAGCATCGTCGCGGGATTGGTGGAGTGCGGAGCGTGGCATCCTGGGCCCACGGGACCTGCGACATGTCTTTCGCCGATGCCATCAAAGTACGCCTTCACACTCTATTGTCGCGCGTTGTCGTTCATAGCCGGCCCCCTCCATTTTTGCACTTCCAGAGCTGTTATCGATAAATTCTGCGCCTCTCTGTGCTCGACATCACATCCGTCACCCGTTATTGATAATGTATGGTCCGCCGCCGGACTGCAAGAGGTTCGAAGATAAGCGAAGCGATAGTCTGCGTGAATGTATCCGGCCTCTTAGTGAAGAATCGCTCTCCGGGCCTCAATGATGATCCGCGTGTCGGTCCTTATAAATCGCTCGGTCACTAGGTTGCTAAAAAGATGCGACGTTGGGTATTGTTCTGCGGGTGTAGAGGCATCGATCCGTCTTATCCACGCCCAGAGCACGAGAAAATTACTGGCGACTAATCAAGTGATACCCGGAGATCGCGGCGAAACTGGGACTCAATGAGACCTCAGTGTATTAGCTGAATAATTCGAAATATCAGTTTGAGCAGCGCGATGTTGCCTCTATGCTTGACGTCTAATGCTACTCCCCGCGAACGAACTCGTGGCCCTCTTGATCGCAATCAGCTTCGCTGCTGGCCTGAATGTCTATGCCACTGTCGCAACGCTGGGGGTACTGGCGCGTTTCGATCTGCTGCCTCTTCCCGCGCAACTTCATCTGCTTGAAACGTGGTGGATCATTGTTGCCAGCGCCATCCTATTCGCAATCGAATTCTTTTCGGACAAAATTCCGGCTTTTGATCTGATCTGGAACGCGCTGCACACATTTGTGCGCGTACCCATTGCGGCTCTGCTGGCCTACGGCGCCACATCCCAGCTCTCCCCTGAGAAACAGCTTTTGGCAACCATGGTTGGCGGTCTTATTGCACTGGCGGCACATGGCGGCAAGACGGCAGTGCGTGCCGCTGTCACTCCTTCACCTGAGCCCATCTCAAATATCAGTCTGAGCCTCGCAGAGGATGCACTGGCTATCTTCCTCACATGGTTCGCCACCCGCCAGCCTTATTCTGCTGCCGCGATCGTGATTGTGCTGCTGGCGATAGTCGTCCTTCTGATCCGCTGGGTAATCCGAGCATTAAGAGCCCTGTTCCGGGGCGCAGAGCCGGAATGGGTATAATCCTCCGCCAGAGCCACAAAAAATGTTGGTTCAGCCATGGGGTAGTTTCTTATCTTCGCGCACTAACGTGCTTTGGCGCAGTTCTGGTGCAAACCGGTGGAAGGTGTGTGGATGCAAGGTTTCAAGCCCTTCTTGGCAGCACTTACCCACAGTTGATGTTGAAAACAGGAACGGGGGAGGGAAGGAAAGAGGGAGGGGAAAATAAAAAGGCAGTGACATTGGTTATGCTCTAGCCGTCAGCTCTTGCGAGGGAGCCAACAACGTGGACGCATGCACCATCACAGCCCCGCAGCCTTGACTCGGTGAAGCTTGTCGCGCATTGTGAGTCTCAGCGCCAACAAAGAAATGTTCAACCTGGTTACTTACATCGACGGTGGTTTGCTGGGGAACCCCGGCCCGGCCGGTATTGGCGTCGTCATCGATGGCGCCGAAAATGGAACGATCAAAATACCAAGCCCATTGGGCGCCAGGATAATAATGTTGCCGAGTATCTGGCGCTACTCGAGGCATCCGCAATGTGCGGTTGACCTGGGCGCCAAGGCACTGCACGTGTTTTCGGATTCGGAAGTGGTTGTCAAACAGATGACAGGGGAATACAGCTGCCGGAGCGCGCAGCTATATTCCCTGAACTGGACCTGCAGAAAGTTGGCACGTTCGCTCGACTTCTCTATATCCCATGTCACTCGCGAGAATAATGCCGAAGCCAACAGTTTGGCTAATGCGGCCGCCCGCAAGGCAAGTCGGAGAAGATTATCGCCTGCGCGAACTACTTTTGCCCGGGACTGACCAGGTTGTGTTTCAAGGTTGTTTCCACTCTGTCAATGACGCTAATTCATCCAGGATTTCCTGCAATCTTTGCAGCCTCCGTTGGTGGTCGACCTCGCCTGGCATCCTCTTGCCGCCTTGCACGTACTGGCGATTGGCTTCTCTAATTTGTGATATTTCTTCTCGCAACTTTGCGACCCGCTCTTTAACAGGCTGTTGCATGAGAACACGTTGTAAATCGGGGAAAG
>Ga0068856_100006233_pt1 | contig 11704 bp, 10 predicted proteins | sample KBSCornC62_FD_66595 | JGI IMG/M metagenome (GOLD analysis project Ga0068856, IMG submission 66595) | Corn rhizosphere microbial communities from Kellogg Biological Station, Michigan, USA - KBS Corn C6-2 | ecosystem: Host-associated > Plants > Roots > Rhizosphere > Soil ...
CGGGCGCCGACGCAATGGTCACGCCGTGTCCGCTCTGCCATCTGTCGCTGGACGCCTGGCAGCAGAAGCTCGAGGCCTCCACCGGCAGGACGTTCGGCCTGCCGATCATCCACCTCTCGCAGCTCGTCGGCGTCGCCGCCGGCCTGACCGAGTCGGAGCTGAAGTTCAAGCGGCACGTCGTCCCGGTCGACCCGGTCGTCGAGCAGCTCTCGGTCTGACGCGGGAATCCCTCAGGACCGGGGCGGCGGCGGTGGCGGGCGTTGCGACCGCAGGCATCGCCTGGGGGTTGTACGAGGCTGCCTGGGTGCGCCTCGGCGAGCTGCCGGTGCCGATCGCCGGCCTGCCGGAGGAGCTCGCGGGGCTGCGGATCGCCCACCTCGCCGACTTCCACCTCGGCGTGCCCTCCCCGGCGCGCCTGGCGATCGACCGCGCCGTCGACTGGGTGGTCGAGCGGCAGCCCGACCTCGTGCTGCTCACCGGCGACCTGCTCGCCCGGCCGGAGGGAGCGGAGCGGCTACGAGAGCTGCTCGAGCGCCTGCCGCCGGTCTACGCCGTGCTCGGCAACCACGACTTCGCCGACAGCCGCGATCCGTTCTCGAAGCCGGTCGGCGAGGTCGATCTCGGGCGAGGCACGCTCCTCGCCGACGAGGCGGTGACGCTGAAGCTGCGCGGCCGCCGCGTGCAGCTGGTCGGCGTCGACCCGCGCAGCTATCTGCGCTGGGACGCGCGGCCGTGGGAGCTCGCCGAGCCGGACGCCGACCTGCGGATCCTGCTCTCCCACTTCCCGCCGATCGTCGACCGGCTGCCGCAGGGCGCCTTCGACCTCGTCGTCTCCGGTCATATGCACGACGGCCAGATCTGCCTGCCCCACTGGCGCGGCAAGGTGCGGATCGCCCACCCGCGCGCGCCGTACAATCACGGGCTCTACCACCGGGCGGGCGGAGTGCTGCACGTGTCGGCCGGCCTTGGCACGACGTTCGTCCCTTTCCGGTTCTTCGCCCGGCCCGAGGCGACCGAACTGATCCTAGAATCGGCCTGATGGAGGGGCACGCGAGCATCTCGACCGACGTTCTCGCGCGGTACGCAGCCGACGCGGCGCTCGAGGTCGACGGCGTGCGGTCGCTCGTCGGCAGTCATCTGCCCAGGCACCGGCCGGTCCGGATCGTGGTCGGGGACGACGGCCGGGTCTCGGTCGAGCTCCATCTGGCAGCGGAGTGGGGCGCACCGTTCGGCTCCGTCGGCCCCGAGGTGCAGGCGCGTGTGGCCGAATACCTCGCCCGGATGGCCGACGTCCAGCCCGCCCGCGTCGACGTGATCCTGGACGAGGTCGGCCCCGTCCGCGCCTGATGGCTCCCAGGGTTGCCGGGCTCACCGGCGCGACGCTGGAGACGACGCCGTCGGTCTGTCACGAGTGCGTGTGGTGGCAGACGGGCGGCATACGCGGAGTCGACAAGCGTCGCTGGATCCAGAAGGCCGAGGAGGAGTGGGGCGCGTGGGGCACGGTCTACTACGACGCCGACGGGCGGCTCCTCGGCTCGATGCAGTACGGACCGTCCGGGCTGTTCCCACGAGCGGCCCGGCTGCCCGCCGGGCCGCCGTCGCCCGAGGCGGTGCTCGTCACCTGCGCGTACGTCGTCGATTCCGCGACGCCGTGGGTGATGCAGTCGCTCTTCCTGGCCGCGATCGGCGACGCGAAGGACCGCGGCGCGAAGGCACTCGAGGCGTTCGCGTACCGCTACCCCGAGGGCGAATCGACGTACGAGCGCTTCCTCGTCCACCGCACCGTCTTCCCGGCCGACTTCCTGGCCGACTTCGGGTTCCACACCTTGCGCGCGCAGGGCCGGGTGGAGCTCGCGCGGCTCGAGCTCGGCGGGCTGATCCCCGTCCACGAGGGGATGCCCGCCCGCGTGTTCCGAGCACTGAAGGAAGTGCTGACGCCGGCGCCCGTGCCGCAGCGACCGTAAGGCAGTGACGGGCTTAAGCCTGTCACTGCCGTTCGCGCCGCAGCCAGGCCGCTGTGCCGGTCGGCAGCGTCCCGTCCAGCGGCTCGCTGGTGAGCAGGAACTTCGCCCTGGGCAGGCGCTGCTGCTCCGCCTCCACGTTGACGAGGCACTCGAGGTCGCCACGGCGGAAGGCGATCGTCCCCGCAGGCGAATCGAGCCAGGAGAAGCCGCCGGCGGGGCGCGCCGCGATCGCCGACCGGACCAGCTCCAGCATCGAGCCGGCATCAGCGCGCTCGGCGTCGACGCTGCGCGAGCCCCAGTCCGCGGGCATGGGCAGCCACGGCTCGCCAGTCGAGAAGCCGAAGCCCGGAGCTTCCTCGGTCCAGGGGATCGGCACACGGCAGCCGTCGCGGCCGATGCGGGTGCCGGCCGTCCGGCGGAAGATCGGGTCGCGGCGGCGATCGTCCGGCACGTCGACTTCCTCCAACCCCAGCTCCTGGCCCTGGTACAGGAACGACGTCCCGGGCAACGCGAGCAGCAGGAGGAGCGCCGCGCGCGCCCGCCGCAGCCCAACCGGACCGCCGCCGTAACGGGCCGGCAGCCGCGGCACGTCGTGGCTTTCGAGCACCCACGTCGGCGTCGCTCCCACCGAGGCCAGCGTGCCGAGCGTCTGCTCGATTGCGCCGCGAATGCCGTCGTACGACCAGTCCTGGAACAGGAGCGTGAAGTTGAACACCTGGTGCAGCTCGTCGGGCCGGACGTAGGCGGCCACCCGCGTCGGATTGCGGAAGGAGACCTCGCCCACCAGGCACCGGTCGCCCGGGTAGTCGTCGACCAGCGCGCGCCACCGCCGGTAGAGCGGGTGGAGCTCGGGCCGGTCGATCGCCCGGCGCCGGTCGAATGAATGGAGCTCGGCGCCTGGCACCGGCTCGTCCTCGTCGGTGAGGTCGGGATCCTTGAACAACCCGTGCGCGACGTCGACGCGAATCCCGTCGACGCCGCGGTCGAGCCAGAAGCGCAGGATCGCCTCGAACTCCGCCTCGACCGCCGGGTTGTGCCAGTCGAGGTCGGGCTGCTCGGGCGCGAAGAGGTGGAGGTAGTAACGGCCGCGCTCCTCGTCGAATGTCCACGCCGGCCCGCCGAAGACCGAGAGCCAGTTGTTCGGCTCGTCGGCCCAGACGTAGTAGTCGGGGTGCTCCCGGAACCACGGATGCTCGATTGACGTGTGGTTGGGAACGAGGTCCGTGACGACCCGCACGCCGTGCGCGTGGGCGTCGGCGACCAGACCGTCGAAGTCGGCGAGCATTCCCAGCTGCGGGTCGACGTCGCGGTAGTCGGAGACGTCGTAGCCGTGGTCGACGCCGGGCGAAGGGTAGAAGGGCGTCAGCCAGATTCCGTCGACGCCGAGCTCGCGCAGGTACGGCAGCCTCGACCTGATCCCGGGCAGATCGCCGACGCCGTCGCCGTCCGAGTCGGCGAAGCTGCGCACGTAGACCTCGTAGAGCAGGGCGTTGCGCCACCAGGCGGTCATGTGCCCTTCGCCAGGCTTCGCACCAGCTCCTCGGCCGTGGGGATCGCCGAGCGGCCGTCGAGCGCGCGGCACGAGAGCGCGGCGGCGGCGTTGGCGGCACGGAGCGCATCCGCGAGCTCCGCCCCGCGCGTCAGCCAGGCGAGCAACGCCCCGTGGAAGACGTCGCCCGCGCCGACCGTGCCGGCTCCGGCGACCGCCACGCCGGGTGCTTCCACGGCGGGCTGGTCGACCCCCACGGCCGAGCTGCCCTCCGCGCCCCTGGTGACGACCACGAGCCGCGCGCCCGCCTCGAGCGCCGCCGCCGCTGTTCCGAACTGCTCCGCGAGCGCCCGCTCGGTCGGCGCGTACAGGTCGACCTCGGCGAGATCGAGGTCCGCGACAGGGTTGCCACCGTCCAGCGACACCCGGAACCCGTGTCCGCGAACGGCCGGGTACCCGACGTGGTCGACGTGCACCCACGCCGCCTCCCGCGCCCGCTCCCAGGCGCGTCCCCGCAGCGACACCGCCGGAACGGTGCCCGGGTAGTGGACGATCGAGCGCGTCCCCGCGGCCGGGTCGACCAGGATCGCGCTCTGCGGCGAGCGGGCACCCGGCGCGACCTCGAGCGCGGAGCCGTCGACCCCTTCGTGCTCGAGCCCCTCCCGGATCGCCCGCCCGGCGTCGTCGTCGCCGACGACCCCGGCGAAGTAGACCGGGACGCCGAGGCGCGTCAGCGCGACCGCCGCGGTTGCCGCCGGGCCGCCGCCGGCGACCACGAGCTCGGAGGCGACCACCCGGCCGTCCGGCGGCGGTGCTCCCGGCACAGCGAGGATCGTGTCGAGCGTGCCGAGGCCGACGCAGACGACGTGCCCGGGCCGGCTCACCCCGCAGGGACGGCGGCCCCGTTCATCAGCGTCGTGCCGCTGTCGGGGGAGAAGAAGTAGAAGCGCGAAGGGTCGACCGCCAGGCGGACACGGCCGCCGACGCGCGCGGAGGAGCGCGGATCGACCCGTGCGGCGAAAAGCGTGTGCCCGGTGCCGGCGAGCAGCGCCGCCGCCTCCGAATCCTCCTTCTCGTCCGAGCGGGCGTCCTCGACCACGACGGCGGGAGCGTCGACGGCGAAGAACACGAAGGCGTCCGCCCCGAGCTCCTCGAGCACCTCGGCCTCGACCTCGAAACGCGGGAGCGACTCGTCGGCGAAGGCGTCGTCCTCGAACGCTTCCGGCCTGACGCCGACGATCACGTTGCGGCTGCCGTCGTGCGGGCGCCGGACCGGGTCGAGCGGCACTCGGAGGCTGCCCGCGACGATCGTGTTCTCTTCGAGCCGCGCCCGGAAGAGGTTCATCGCCGGGGAGCCGATGAAGGCTGCGACGAAGAGGTTCTCCGGATGCTCGTACAGCCGCTGCGGGACGTCGACCTGCTGGACCCGGCCGGCCCGCATGACAGCGACGCGCTGGCCGAGCGTCATCGCCTCGATCTGGTCGTGGGTCACGTAGACGGTCGTCGTGCCGAGGCGCCCGTGGAGCTGCTGCAGCGACGTGCGCATGCTCACGCGGAGCTTCGCGTCGAGGTTCGAGAGCGGCTCGTCCATCAGGAAGGCCGCCGGCTCGCGGACGATCGCCCTGCCCATCGCGACCCGCTGCATCTGACCGCCCGAAAGCGCGCGCGGGCGGCGTTCGAGCAGCTCGGTAAGGCCGAGCAGCGCTGCCACCTCCTCGACCCGCTGCTGCCGGTCCTTCTTCGGCGTCTTCCGCACCTTCAGGCTGTAGCCGAGGTTCTCCCGGACGGTCATGTGCGGGTAGAGCGCGTAGTTCTGGAAGACCATGGCGATGTCGCGTGCCCCGGGCGCGAGCCGCGTGACGTCGCGCTCGCCGATCAGGATCCGGCCGCCGCTGATGCGCTCCAGTCCGCCGATCGAGCGCAGCAGCGTGGTCTTCCCGCAGCCCGACGGCCCGACCAGCACCATGAACTCGCCGTCGCCGATCGTGAGCGTGACGTCGTCCACGGCGACGACGTCGGTGCCGAACAGCTTCGTGACGTGATCGAGAGTGATCTCGCCCACGGGCGGAATGTACCCCCTTTCGCCGAAGAGTGGAATCGTTCTCACATTCGCGGCCGCGGGCCGTAGACTCGGGCTGTGATCGAGGTCGCGCCGGGCGTCCACTGTTTCCCGGACACGTGCAACGTGTACGTGGTCTGCTCGGGCAACGAGGCGACGTTGATCGACTTCGGCAGCGGAGCGGTCCTGGACCGGCTGCCGGAGCTCGGTGTCCGGGCGACGGACGTCCTCGTCACCCACCATCACCGCGACCAGGTGCAGGGCCTGGCCCGTGCGGCGGAAGCGGGGATCAGGATCTGGGTGCCCCCGGTCGAGGTCGAGCTGATCGCCGGGGTCGACGAGCACTGGCAGAGCCGACAGCTCGACAACGACTACGACCTGCGGCAGGACCGCTTCTCGCTGCTCGAGCAGGTGCAGGTGTCGGGCACGGTCGCCGAGTACCGCTCGAGGCGGTACGGCGGCGTCGAGGTTCACGCGCTCCCGACGCCCGGGCACACGCCTGGGTCGGTCACATACCTCGTCGAGCGGGACGGACGCAGGCTCGCCTTCACGGGCGACCTGCTCTACGGCGACGGCCGGGTGTGGTCGCTCGCCGCAACCCAGTGGACCTACGGGGGGATGGAGGGGCCGGCGGCGACGCACGTCTCCTGTGGCGTCCTCGGCTCGCGCGACCCCGACCTGCTCCTCCCGTCGCATGGCGCGCCGATCGGGGAACCGAGCCGCGCGCTGGCGCAGCTCCGGGAGAGGCTCCAGGAGCTGGTCGACCTCCGTCGCGAGCAACCGTGGGATCTCGACGACTGGCTCGCGCGGCCGTTCGATCCGGTCACGCCGCACCTGCTCCGGAACCGCACCTGCCTGGCGCACAGCTACGCGCTCCTGTCGGACTCCGGAGCTGCGCTGCTGATCGACTTCGGCTACGACCTCTCGACCGGCACGTCGGCCGCCACAGAGCGGGCGGCCCGCCGGCCGTTGCTCGCCTCGCTGGACGCGCTGCACCGCGACTACGGGATCGACAAGGTCGAGGTGGTCGTGCCGACGCACTACCACGACGACCACGTCGCCGGGATCAACCTCCTGCGGGAAGTCGAGGGGACGGAGGTCTGGGCCCCGGAGAACGTCGCTCCCGTGCTCGAGGAGCCGCACCGCTACGACCTCCCGTGCCTCTGGTTCGACCCCGTGGCGGTCGACCGGCGGTTGCCGCTCGGGACGCAGATCGCGTGGCGCGAGTACGAGCTCAGCCTCCACCCGCTGCCCGGGCACACGCTCTACGCGGCTGCAATCTCCTTCGAGGTGGACGGCACGCGGGTCCTCGCCCGCGGCGACCAGGAGGCGACCGAGGGCGAGCGCGACATCGCCAACTACTACTACCGCAACCGTTTTCGGATCGACGACTACGTCGCGAGCGCCGACCTCTATCGCCGGCTGCGTCCCGAGGTGATCGTCAGCGGGCACTGGTACCCGCGCGCCGTCAGCGACGCCTACCTGGACCGACTGGCCGCCGACGGCCAGCGCCTGGCCGAGCTCCACCGGGAGCTCCTCCCGCTGGGCGACGCCGACTTCGGCGCCGAGGGCGTCGGCGCCAGGATCGAGCCGTACCGCTCCGACGTGGCCGCCGGCGAGGACGTCCGGCTCGCGGTGACGATCCTGAACCCGTTCGACCGGGATGCGGAGAGCGTCGTCCGGCTGGTCGCGCCCGACGGCTGGCTGGTCGATCCGCCCCAGCACGCTCGGACGCTGCCGCCCAGGGGCGAGGCGGGGCTCGAGTTCCTCGTCCGGCCGGCTCCCACACCGGTGCGGCGGGCGCGCGTCGCCGCCGACCTGACCGTCGGCGGCGTGATGTTCGGCCAGCAGGCCGAGGCCCTGGTGGACGTGACATGAGCATCGCCATCTCCATGCCCGCCTACCGTCTGGAGGTCGCGGACTCCGGTCTGACCGCAGACCTGTCCTCCCCGCGGGGGGAGCACTGGCTGACGCTGCGGCCGCTGGCCGCGGTCGACCGTCTCGACGGCGCCGACGAGACGCTCGCGGTAGATGAGCCGCGTCTGGTCGGGGAGCGGACGGTCGTCGTCGAGCGCCGCTCGGCCCTCTGGGACCGTGCAACGGTGACGATCGAGTGCGGCGACCAGACCCTCGACGTGCGCACCTCGGTGGCGGGCCGCGGCCGCGTTGCGTCGGCGCATCTGCTCGCCGTGCGGTCGCTCGTTCCCGGGCAGCCGACGGGGTTCCTGCCTAGCGGATCGAGCTTCCGCACGCTGTTCAGCCCGAACCCCGGCGATCCGGGCAAGCTGCTGCGGAGCGCGGCGGAGCCCGCCGTGGTCGGCGCCGCCGGCGACGGCAACCCGGGCCGGGGCCACTGGTTCTTCACGCCCGCGCCGCTGTACCTGGCTCTGACGACCAGCGCCGGAATCGTCGACCCGCGTGCTCCCGGCACGAACGGCTGGGTCGGGATCGGCCTCGCCGCGCCGGTCGAGGAGCTGAACTTCGTCGAGCTCGCCTACCGGCCGGCCGACCGCGCCTTCAGCCTCGAGCTCGACTACGAGGGCCACGCCGAGGTCGACGGTGAACTCCGGCTACCCGCGGTCGTGATCTCCCTGGGCGCGCGCGATCCGTACGCGGGCTTGCGCCGCCACCGCGACGAGCTCGCCGAGCGCGGCGCGGCGCCGCCGGTGCGTGCGCGCGACGCAGCCCCCTGGTGGACCGAGCCGATCTTCTGCGGCTGGGGGGCCCAATGCCGCGCCGCCGCCGCCGAGGGCGTTCCCGCCGCCGAGCTGGCGACGCAGGACCGCTACGACGGGTTTCTCGCCGGGCTGGAGGAGAACGACGTCGTGCCGGGCACGATCGTCCTCGACGACAAGTGGCAGTCGGCCTACGGCACGAATGCGCCCGACGCCGGGAAGTGGCCCGACCTGCGCGGCTGGATCCGGGACCGTCACGTTCGGGGCCAGCACGTCCTGCTCTGGTGGAAGGCGTGGGATACGGAGGGCCTCGAGCCCGAGCTCTGCCTGCGCGACCCGGACGGGCGGCCGGTGGCGGTCGATCCCGAGGCGGCGCGCGAGCACCTGCGCGATTCGATCACGAGCATGCTCTCGCCCGACGGCCTGGACGCCGACGGGCTGAAGATCGACTTCACGGGCCGCACCCCGTCCGGCCGCGGCCTCGCCGGCCGGAGCCGCGCCCGCGGGATTGCGCTGCTTCACGAGCTGCTGGCGATCGTTCACTCCGCGGCGAAAGCGGCCAAGCCGGATGCGCTGCTCGTCACCCACACGCCGCACCCCGCCTTCGCCGACATGACCGACATGATTCGGTTGAACGACATGCTCCGGCTCGACGATCCCCCGCCGTTTCCGCCGGTCGTCCCCCAGATGCGCTATCGCGCCGAGGTCGTCCGCGCCGCCTGCCCCGAGCTCCTCGTCGACACCGACGACTGGTGCGTGCCGAGCCTCGCCGAGTGGCGGAACTACCTGGCCGAGAAGCCGCGCCTGGGCGTGCCCGCGCTGTACTACGCGGACGCGCTCGACTGGACGGGCGAGCAGCTCGAGTCGGAGGACTACGAGGCGCTGCGCCGGACCTGGCGCGACTGGCGTGCGGGACGGGGCACTCCGTGACCGCCGCCGAGCGTCCGCCCGAGAAGCGGCCGCCGCCGGCCCGGCCGACGACGCTGGCCGACATCGCGCGCGAGGCGGGGACCTCGCCGGCGACCGCCTCCCGGGCGCTCAGCGGCAGCGGCTACGTCTCGGCCGCCGCCCGCGCCAGGCTGCTCGAGGCGGCTGACCGGCTCGGTTACGTCCCGAACGCGTCCGCGCGAACGTTGAAGCACAAGACCAGCAGGATCGTCGGTGTCGCCGTCTCGGATCTGAGCAACGAGTTCTACGCGCGGCTGGCCGCCGGGATCGAGCAGACGCTCCGGGCCTCGAACTACGAGATGGTGCTGACCTCCGACAACAACGAGATGAAGCGCGAGCTGGCCGGCGCGCGGGCCTTCCTCGCGATGCGTGCGCCCGGAGTGATCCTCACGCCGGTCGGGCGGGAGGCGGTGGCGGCGCTGATGCGCCGCGGAGTTGCGGTCGTCGAGGTCGACCGACGCGTCGCCGACGTCCCGTGCGATGCGGTCGTGATCGACAACGAGCGTGGGGGATTCGACGCGACGTCGCACCTGCTCGACCTCGGCCACCGGCGCATCGCCCTCCTCGTCGCGGACACCGACTGGACGACCGACGCCGGCCGGCTGCGCGGCTACGTCGGCGCCCACGAGGTCGCGGGCGTTCCGGTCGACGACCGCCTGATCCTGCCGGTGCGCCACGACGCGCGCGACACCGAGGAGCGGATCGGGGCGCTGCTCGACGTCGACCGGCCGACCGCGATCTTCGCCGCCAACAACCAGCTCAGCCGGGAGGCCTGGCGTGTCCTCCGCCGGCGTGCCCTCCGGCTTCCCTCGGACGTCTCGCTCGTCGGTTTCGACGACACGCCGTGGATGGAGATGGTCGAGCCGGGGATCACCGCCGTCGCCCAGCCGACCACCGAGCTCGGCCGACGGGCGGCGAGCCTGCTCCTGCGCAGGATCGAGAACGGCGGTGGAGAGCCGGCCGTCGAGATCCTCCAGCCGTCGCTGGTCGTGCGGGGCTCGAGCGGCCCGGCCGGGCAATAGACGCCGGTCCCTTGACGGCCGGCGTTTCAAGTGTCAGCTTTGTGGTTACGTTTCCACAAACGTCGCGGCCGTCACGCCGCCCATCGACTGGAGGAAAGAAATGTCGCGTCGGCGCAAGCGCCTGAGCATCATCGGCGGTGTGCTCGTGGTCGGCCTGGTGGTGAGCGTCACCGCCACGATCGCCAGCGCGCGGCCGGACAGGATCGTCCGCACGAGTGCGGGCACGCTCAACATCATGGGCTTCGGAAAGGGCGACGATGTCGCCGAGACCCGCGCCACGATCGCCACGAAGGCGGTCGGTGGTGACGTCAACCGGCCCTCGGGAGCGTTCAACGACCAGGTCTTCCTGGCGGCGGTTGCCTCGGGTCAGGCCCCCGACCTCGCCTACATGGACCGCCAGAAGGTCGGCACCTACGCCGCCAAGGGGGCGCTGCTGCCGCTCACGAACTGCATCGGCTCCCAGAAGATCAACATGAAGCAGTATCGCCAGGCAGCGCTCGCAGAAGTCACCTACAAGGGCAAGGTCTACGGTATCCCCGAGTTTTACGACGTCCGGACGATCCTGATCAACGACGACGTGCTCGACATGACGAAGACGCCGATCGGGTGGCTGAACCCGGCCAAGCCGACGCTGCTGCTGAAGGCGGCGCGCCAGATGGCGGACGTCTCCGGCGGCAAGGTCGACCGGATCGGCTTCGACCCGAAGATCCCGGAGTTCTTCCCGCTGTGGGCGAAGGCCTACGGCGTCGACATCCTGTCGAAGGACGGGCTGACGCCGCACCTGAACGACCCGCGCGCGATCAAGGCCCTCACCTACGCCGTCAGCCTGATCAACGCCCAGGGCGGCTGGGACAAGTTCAAGGCGTTCCGCGACACCTGGGATTTCTTCGGGAAGGGCAACCAGGTGGCGAAGGACCAGGTCGGCGCCTGGCCGATGGAGCAGTGGTACTACAACGTGCTCGCCTCGACCTCGCCGTCCGTGCACATCACGGCGCTCCAGTTCCGCAACCTCAAGGGCCAGCCGATCAACTACGAGACCGGCAGCGCCTGGGCGATTCCGAAGGGCTCGAAGAACGCTGCCGCCGCCTGCACGTGGATGAAGACGATGACGTCGGTCTCCACCTGGCTCGCAGCGGCGAAGAACCGCGCACAGCTGCGGGCGGCGTCGAAGCAGCCGTACACCGGGATCTCGACGGGCAACGCGGTCGCTGACGCCGCGATCTACAAGCAGACGTACACGTCGATCAACCGGTTCTTCGACCAGGCGGTCAAGAAGGTGCTGGACGTCCAGCGGTTCTCGTTCGGGATCCCGGCCTCGCCGGCCAGTAACGAGTTCCGGACCGCCTGGATGGACGCGGTCAACCGGGTTCTCGCCGGGCAGCAGACGCCGAAGCAGGCGCTCGACCAGGCCCAGAAGGAGTCCGTCGCCGCGATCAAGGCAGCGACGAAGTAACAGCGGGACCCTGAGCGACGATGGCCAGCGTCGCCGCGACGACGACGGCGCCGGGCTCTCTGCGGAGAGTCCGGCGCTGGGCGTCCGGCTTCCG
>Ga0068856_100006235_pt1 | contig 11703 bp, 5 predicted proteins | sample KBSCornC62_FD_66595 | JGI IMG/M metagenome (GOLD analysis project Ga0068856, IMG submission 66595) | Corn rhizosphere microbial communities from Kellogg Biological Station, Michigan, USA - KBS Corn C6-2 | ecosystem: Host-associated > Plants > Roots > Rhizosphere > Soil ...
ATCCTAAGTGCGTACACAGCGGTGCGAATACCGTGACATCGTCCGGCGCGTCCTTTACTACCCAGGCGCTGTCTTTTGTGCTGCGGACAGACCAGCCGTCCACCCGATTGCGTACAAATGTAATTTGTCTCGGCGCGCCTGCTGGCAGATTCGAAATATCCCCGGCGTCCACCCAGTCGCTCCGCGCCTCGCTGCGAGGCGAGCCAAATAGATAAAGCCCGGCCGGAAGGCCAAGCGCTGTCGCCACCATGCTGGCCAGAATGTAAATAGCAGCTTCACAAAAATTTCTGCGTCCCGCTTGCATACGCCCCATCTTAGGGAGCAAACGCAGTGTGCGCTGTTGCGAACCTGTAAAGCTTTCGAAAAAACGCCGCCGCGCTTTCTCCCAGCCGCAAATATGTGTTCCCTTGAAATGAATACAAATGCCGCTGTTTGCCGCCGGGTTGTTGCTTCTTGGCTTGGGATCGCCGTACGTTCCGCTGGATAGCTGGATTTATCCCGTTCTCGATCGGCTGAATGCGCTCGGCTATGCACCAGGCGTTGAAAGCCTTGCCCGGCCCTGGACTCGATCGCAATGCGTTCTGCTCACGAACGAAGCCACCGCTATTTCCGAGCGCCGCCCAAACGAGGAGGCGGCGCGTCTCATCTCCGCTCTCAAGAACGAATTCGCGGCCCACCCGGATAATGTCAGCGGTGCGCGCCTCGAATCCATATATGCACGTTTCCTTCAGATCGGCGGGCCGCCGCTCGGCGACGGCTATCATTTTGGCCAGACCATAGTCAACGACTACGGCCGGCCATACGGGCGCGGCTCCAACGCAATCGCAGGGTTCTCCGCTTCGGCCACATTCAACCGCTTTTCCGCATTCTTCCGCGGCGAGTATCAAGGCGGTTCCGGCGCCCCATCGTATTCGCTCGCGCAGCGCACGTTTATTTCGCAAATCGATCAGAACCCGTTGCAGCCGGCTGCCGCTAAACCTTTTACAAATCGCTTCAATCCGCTCGAAATGTACCTGGGCGTGCAGCTCGGCGTATTCAACGTGACATTTGGTAAGCAGAGCCTGTGGTGGGGACCCGGCGAGCAGAGCGCCCTCCACTTCAGCAACAACGCCGAGCCGGTTTACATGGTACGCGCATCCCAGACCAGCCCCGTCGTGTTACCCGGTTTCCTCCGCTATTTCGGCGCCATTCGCACTCAGTTCGTCGTCGGCCGTCTGACTGGTCATCGCTTTCCCACGAAACCTTTCTTCAACGCCCAGAAAATCACTCTCCAGCTGACTCCTGATTTCGAACTTGGCTTCACGCGCAGCGCCATTTTCGGCGGAGCCGGTCATCCCTTAACGGCCGGCTCCATCGCCAGCAGTTTCTTCAGCACTGTAAGCGGCCATGGCAGCGATCCGGGCGATCGCCGCGGCGGCTTCGACTTCAAATGGCGCGTGCCGGGCTTGACCCGCTATCTCACCATTTACTCCGATTCGCTTGCCGACGACGATCCGAACCCGCTCGATAACCCGCGTCGCGCCGCCTGGGCGCCAGGTCTCTATATCTCGCAATTGCCCGCTCTTCCCAAACTGGATCTGCGATTCGAAACGTATTCGACCTGGCTCTATGCCAAAGATTATGGCGGCGGCTTCATTTACTGGAACAACATCTATCACGATGCCTACACCAACAACGGCGTCTTATTAGGTAGCTGGATCGGCCGCGACGCCCGTGCCTACACGGCTTCTTCCACATACTGGTTTTCGGCTCGCAACAAAATCGGCGTTGCCTGGCGGCAAATCAAAAGCGGTCCGAACTTCCTTCCCGGCGGCGGCACGCAAACCGATGTCTCGCTGAATGCGGAATGGCTGGCGCATCGCGACTGCCAGCTGAACGCCTTCGCGCAAGTGGAACGCTATTTCCTCCCCTTGCTCGGCTCCCCGCAGCACAACTTCACCGCCGCATTACAGTTCACCTTTTTCCCGCGTAGCTGGGGCGTTTCCCCGGATAGCCGGAACTGAACGCCAGGCTAACAGCTAAAAGCCAATAGCTGAGCGCTGATGACAGCTTCCTTTCCCCTTTTTACAAGTCTTTTACTAGCCGTTTGCACCTCGGGTGCCTTCTCGCGGATATCCTCCGGATGGATGTACGCCGCTGCTTTGAAACGCATTTCCTCTGATCCGCCGGAATTTCCGCCCTCACACCTCCTCGATCCGCTGGGTGCGTCGATTCCGCTGCCGCATCACCACGTTTTGTTTCCCTTCGGATTTCCCGTCCATATTAAGACCAACGAACTGGCCATTATCCGTGCGGCCGAACAGAGCTGGGCCAGCTTCTCGCAGCGCTTTCGCGAAGCTCCTCTGCAAATTCGCGTTGTGGTGTCTGATTCTTCCACCACGCGCCGCCCGCCTACGCCGATCGTTCGCGCTCAGGCAAGCCTCATGATCAGGGTTGCCGATTCGCAAAACTTTGCCTGCTGCGACCTGGCCAACGGCTTCTGCTTCATTAATCTTTCCAAGGCGGCGCTGCTGCATCGCGACTATCTTCGCTATCACTTTCTGGAAGGCAGTGTCTACGCCCTGCTGGATACTCAGCACGTCGTCTCGGTGCACGCCTCTTGCGTTGTAAAAAACGGACACGGCGTTCTCTTCATCGGCGATTCCGGCGCCGGAAAGTCCTCTCTCGCCTATGCGTGCGCGCGGCGCGGCTGGACGTACGTCGCAGATGACGCTACCTGTTTGATCCGTCGCCGCCCCGGTAGGCAAGTCCTGGGTAACCCCCAGAGTTTCCGCTTCCGTCCCGCTGTTAGCGCTCTTTTTCCAGAGTTGCGCGGCCGCGTCAAACTGCGAAATGGAAGACCTACCGTCGAAGTGAGAACGGAAGCCTTGTCGCAATTGGTAACTGCCCAGGAATGCACAGTCGACTATCTCATCTTTCTGGATCGGCGCGCACAGGCGGATGGACCGCCTCGGCTCATCTCAGTTTCCGAAGAGGAGTGTCTGCGTGGTCTGTATACCAGCCCATGGCCGCCGGAGTTGTCCATTAACCAGGAGCGATTTGCCGCGGTCGAGCGCCTCCTGAAGGCCCAGCGGTTTCGCATGAACTATCTGGAATTCGATCCCGCCATAGATCTCCTGGAACAAACCATCCTGCAGGGCCACGCATGAAGCCGCTGAGTCTGTTTCTGGGCTTCTCCTCTCTGCTCCTTGCGCAAATTTCCTCCGGAACTTTCTATGGATCGATCGAAGATCCATCCGGAGGCTTGCTCGCGGGGGCGAACGTAGAAGTCCGTCAGGAAAAAACCGGATTCGTGCGCCATACGTCCACCGGCACAACCGGTCTCTTTCGCATTCCCGATCTCGCGCCGGGCGTCTATTCCATCGCCGTGCAGCGTACCGGCTTTCGCACCTCCGTTGCTCCAGGTATCTCTCTCGAAATCAACCAGCAGGCGCGTCTCGATTTCCAACTTCAGATCGGCCAGGCCCGCGAAACCGTCACCGTCTCCGCTTCTGCCTCGCCGCTGCAGGCCGCCGACAGCTCCCACGGCTATCGCTTCGATTCGCCGACATTCACACAATTGCCAATCGATGGCCGTAATGTGCTTTCGCTTGTCACTGTTGGACCGGGCGCTATTCCGCGCCAGTTCGGCGGGTTCGTAGACGATTCGGATAATGACGTCCAGCAGAGCTCCCGTGGTTCCGTTGCTTTAAATCCGCCTATCAATGGCGCGCGTCCCTCGATGAATACCTATTTGGTGGATGGCGCTTACAATACAGACCGCAACACCTTCGCCAACGTCATCATTCCACCTATGGATTCCGTCGAAGAATTTCGTATTCAGTCTTCTCTCGCCGCCCCTGCCTTTTCCCAGGCCGGCGGCGGTGTTATCGATATCGCCACCAAATCTGGCGGCCGCGATTTCCATGGCAGCGCTTTTGAATTCCTGCGCAATGAAGCGACTGATGCCCACAACTTCTTCGACGATCCTACTCTGGCGCGCCCCATTTTTCGCCGCAATCAATTCGGCGGCAGCTTAGGCGGTCCGTTACCCTTGCCATCGACGTTCTTTTTTGTCGCATACGAAGGCGTGCGCGCTAAAGCCGCGAAATCGTCGGTCCAGTTGGTTCCCGATGCGGATCTCCGCTCCGGCAACTTTCTCGGCGGCCCTACGATTTACGACCCGCTCACTCCATCTCCGCGTGTGCTTTTCTCCGGTAATCTGATTCCGGCCGCGCGTATCGACCCTATAGCCGCCAAATATCTATCTCAATTCGAGCCGCTGCCGAACCGCTCCACCGGTTCCGGAAATAACTATCTGGACGCAACTCCTTCGGACATCGATAATGACAGCGTTTCCGGCCGCATTGATCATCAATTTCGCAGTGCTGGTTTACTGTTCGGCCGCTATACTATCAACGACGAACGCGGCGACTTCGCCGGAAGCTTTCCGCTGCGGCCCACTTCCGAGCGCCTCCGCGCCCAGCAAATCACCCTCGGACACACGTTTGCCAGAACCAATTGGATTAATGAATTCCGCACATCGTTTACGCGCTTTCGCCTTTTTGATGTTCCGCTGAGCGCCTTTCATGAAAACACCGCTGCCGATTTGGGAATCGCCAATCCTCCTACGGACCCCTTCGCGTTCGGCCTTCCCTATTTCCTCCTAACCAATTTCTCAACCGTTACTGATGATCCCAATCTCCCGCAGACGCAGCGCGACAACACCTGGAATGTGGCCGATTCGCTTTCCTTCATTCGTGGCCGCCACACCTGGAAAGTGGGCGTCGATTGGACCCGTTTTCAATTGAAGTATCAGCAAAGCAACCTGCTTCGCGGGCGATATACGTATACTGGCGCTTTTTCCGCTAGCGATGCCGATCCCGGTTCGGGCGACGGGCTCGCCGATTTCCTGCTCGGCTTCCCGCAGAAGACCGAGCGTGCCGTCGGCTCACCGTTAGCTTATATGCGGCAAAGTAGCTATGGTTTGTTCATTCAGCACAATTGGCAAATCACGAATCGCCTGACCGTCAATACGGGCCTCCGTTACGAATACAACTCGCCCTTTTCGGAAACCCGCAACAAGTTTCTGAACCTCGATTATTCGGGAGCGGTTCCTGCTCTCGTACCAGTAAGTACCGCTTCTAACCCGAATCGCCTTAACTTCTCGCCGCGAGTCGGTCTGGCTTGGCGTCTGCCCCCGGAAATTGTATTTCGTGCCGGCTACGGAATTTACTTCAATCCGGAAATCGCCCTGGAAGCCTATGATCTCGTTTTGAATGGCGTCCAGAGCCAGGTCAATACCACCAATGGCTCGGCTCTGCCTGTGCTCACCACCCGCAACGGCTTCACCACGACTCCAGCCACCGGTTTCCCCAGTTATTTCGGACTGGACCAGCATGCGCCAACTCCCTACGTGCAGCAATGGAATGCTGGTTTTGAAAAGGAGCTTCCGAAAGGTGTTCTTCTGGACGTAAGCTATGTCGCGAGCAAAGGAACGGACCTCGGCCGCTTCCGCCGCTTCAATATTCCTTCCACGCTGCAACCGGGCGATCTGCAAAGCTTGCGTCCATATCCTACGCTCGGCACGCTCTTTCAGCGGCAGCATATCGCCAACTCCTCCTATCAATCGTTCCAGCTAAAGGCTGAAAAGCATCTCAGAAGCTCTCTCACGTTCCTGGCCAGCTATGTATGGTCGAAGTCGATTGACGGTGCCGATAACATCAGCATCGGCCAGTTCGAAAGTGCCGGTGCCCAGGATGAAAACAATTTACACCTCGAAAGAGGACTCTCTTTCGCCAATGTTCCGCGCCGTATTAGCGCCGGATTTGTCTACAATTTGCCAAAATCGCTCCGTAACTGGCAGTTGAGCGGGCTAATCACTCTGCAGGATGGCACTCCGCTGAATCCTTTCTATTTTGCGACCGATTTCGCCAATTCCGGCACTCCCAATCGGCCGAACGTCGTACCCGGCCAGAGCGTCAGCCTTCCATGGAGCCAGCGTACTGTGGATCGTTGGTTCAACACTGCCGCGTTCAGCGATCCGGCACCATTCACCTTCGGAAATGCCGGCCGCAATACTATTCCAGGTCCGGGGAATCAGGTCATCGACCTCGCGCTGCACCGGCGTTTTGTAATTCGCGACCGCGCCAGCCTGGAGCTTCGCGCCGAGAGCTTCAATGTATTGAATCATCCGAACTATGGCATTCCGGGTCCCTATCCCGATTTCGGTCCTTTTTTTGGTAAGATCCTTTCGACTGGCGATCCACGCCGCTTCCAGTTCGGCACACGGTTTGACTTTTAGTGTCTCCCCGTCTGCCCAAATTTGCGGCGGCGTTGCTGGAATCTCTGCAGTTCCCCGTAGCCGGTGACCGTCTTGCCGAACTCACCAAGTCCGAATGGACGGACCTGCTTTCGTTTTGCGACCGCGCTCAACTGACACTCACCTTCGGCTATTTCGCGGCGCGGTTTCTACCAGATTGGGTTAGCGCGCGCATAGCCGGCAATATGGCGAACAATGCGGAACGGCATCGTCAATGGAAAGCAGCCGTGTTCGAGATCGCCGATGGGCTCGAAGCCCGCGGTATTGACTTCACGCTTCTCAAGGGTCACGCTCATTCTCCCGATTTCACGCCCGATCCGCTCTTGCGGGCTCACAGCGATATCGATCTCTGGTGCCAATCCGAGGCCATTTCCGATGCCGCCCAAGTGCTTTCCGATCTCGGCTATCGCCCATTCGCCGAAACGAAAGGACGTCACTTGCCGCCGTTTGTCCGCCTCGGGCAATGGACTTGGCGCGGTGACTATTTCGCTACCGATCTACCGATTCCTATCGATCTGCACTATGCTCTGTGGGATCGCAATTTGGAGCGCCTTGATGGTCCTTGTGAGCCTGATCTTTGGCTGCGTCGCGGGCATATGCAGATCGACGGCCGCATCGTTCCCGCTCTGTGTTTACCCGATACGCTCGCCTTTGCCGCTCTCCATTCGCTCATGCACATGTTTCATGGCGATCTCCGTCTGCAGCGTGCCTGGGAAATAGCTTATTTCTTGAACAATCGCACCGGTGATAGCGCCTTTTGGGCCAAGTGGCATGCTCTTCATCCCCCTGATCTGCGGGTTCTCGAAGCCACGATGTTTGCGCTCACCGCCGTTTGGTTTCAATGTAAACTCTCTCCGCTTGTTTTGGAAGAAATCGAAAAGCTTCCGCCAGATGTCCGCATTTGGATCGAACACCGCGCTTGGTCGCCCTTGGAAGCCCTCTTTATGCCTAATAAAGACGAGATGTGGCTCCATCTGGCGCTTGTCCGCGGGTTGCAAGACAAAGCGCGCGTGTTCATGCGTCGTATGGTTCCGATAGAGGCCGTATCGGACCGCGATCGTCAGGGAAGGGAAGTCGTTTTTGCTCGCGCGGTTCATCATCTGCGCACTCTGCTTCCTACTCTTACCGAAGGCGCAAAGTGGTGGTGGATTCGTCAGGGTTTCCAAAAGAATTTCTTGATTTTTCTTTTCTCATCGGGCCTGTTTGACGTCGGCGAGTTCATCTTTTTTCTTCTCTATAACCTCTATCTCGTTGACCTCGGATTCAACGAAAAATTGCTCGGCGGCATTCGAAGCGCCATGAGCGTAGGATCGTTTCTCGGTGTCCTTCCCGCCGCTGCGCTGGTGCGCCGATGGGGGCTGCGTTCGGTCTTGGTGCTGGCCATTGCCGCAGTAAGCGTTACCACCGCTCTCCGCGCCGTGGCCATCCATCCCACACCGCTGCTTCTGCTTGCCTTCTTGAATGGCGTCTTTTTATCTATCTGGGCGGTATGTTTGCCCCCCTCTGTCGCAGCTTCTAGCACTGCTCATACTCGCGCCCGCAGCTTCAGCCTCGTTAGCTCGATGGGAATCGGCATCGGTGTCGGAGCGGGCTTCCTAGGCGGCCGCCTTCCTGCGATCTTAAGTCACTTCGGTGCACACACCAGCCCACTCGAAGCTAAACGTGCCGCTCTCCTGCTTGGCGCAGCGATCGTTTCTCTCGCGATCCTGCCCGCCCTCCGCCTGCGGTTCCCCGAATTCCAGGCGCCGTCGGAGGAAAGGAAAATCTACCCGCGAGGCAGTTTCATTATCGGGTTCATTGCCGCTGTATTCATCTGGAGCTTTGCCACCGGTATCTTCAATCCTTTTTTCAACGTCTATTTCGCGCAGCGCTTGCATTTCTCCATCGAGCGCATTGGAACGGTCTTCTCCTTCAGCCAGCTGGCCCAGGTTGTGGCCATTTTGGCGGCGCCGCTATTTTTGCGCCGCGTTCCTGGCGCCAGAGGAGTCTCCACTACGCAGGTAGCCACCGCTCTCATGCTCGCTTGGCTGGCCGCGGCCTCTAGCCCCACCACTGCAGCCATCGCTTACATATCCTATATGGCGTTCCAAAATATGGCCTCGCCTTGCCTTTTCACGCTTCTCATGGATCGTGTCACGCCCTCCGAGCGCGGCGGCGCTTCGGCCCTGAACTTTTTTGCGACGTCGCTTGCCGGAGCACTTTCGGCGATGGCCGCCGGAGTCGTCCTGCCGCGCCTTGGCTATTCGCCGGTCCTCGCCGTGGCCGCGCTACTGGCATTTATTGCCGCCGCTTTGATGTTCGCCACGCGAGCTCTATATAACGCCGGCAACCCCACCCCTCGCCCGCAGTCGCTCGCAAAGACTATGCCGCTCGAATCCGGCTCCCAGGCCGGCGCATAACTGTTACAGGCACCGCCCGTCACTCGTTTCATTTCTCCGCTCGCTGTGTCTCGCAGGCAGATCTGGTCGGAGCAGGCAAATGCAATCCATTTGCCATCCGGCGATTTTACTTCTGATGCTTGTGTGCGTGGTAGCTCATCGGCCGTACGCACTCGCCTTGTATCCGGATCGAGTAGCATCATCACCGAATGTCGATGACTTACTAACTCGAACCGCACGGGCCCATCTGGCGAGAGCGCCTCTGGGAGTAGCGCCTCACCGTCGAACGCAAATTGCGCGATATGCCCATCGTGCAGGTATCGAAGTTCATAGTGCTTCTGGCCCATTGATTGATAGACAACTCCGCTGCGGAGCACCGCCGGCGACGATGAGGAAAATGCCTGCGGTTCGGTCACAATACGTTCCCAGTGACGGCTGGGTTCTTGTTCGTGATGCATCAGGGAGCGTCCGCCAATAACTAGACTGGCTGTAATGGCCACGGCAGCTGCGATCCTCACTTGCTTCCACGGCAACGCTGCCAATCTGCCGCGGCCCGCGATGCAATACAGCGCCAACAAGACCCAGACCTTCGGAAAGAATGGAACCAAGGCCGGCCGCAAGGGCATCGCCGCCGCAATATAGCAGCCGAGAATCGCCAGCCGCCCGAGCGTTCCCTCCTCGTCCAGAAGCAGCATTACTGGCAGTAATAGAAGAATGAACGTGTAGGATGCCATGCTGGTGGAGGCCAGAACGATGGCGACCAGAAACCAGGCAAAATCGCGTTTGAAAGTGTCCGCCCGCCCGTGTACCAGCGGCGGCGCGAGTAGCGTGATCGTCACCAATGGCCCGAGCAAAAAGAAAACCCACGGCGCATTCCACATTGGGTGCGGATTCAACCCCGCTTCCCAAACAAACGTTCGCCGCAGTAGTGCCGAAATACTCTGATTCCAGGCGTTATAGGGATCGGCCAAATCTCCCGCCATCGCGCGAGGCAGCACATGGCTTGCGAAGTACGCCGGACCGCTCCACCCGAACCATACCACCGCCAAAGCAGCCATCCCGGCCGTCCCGAGCACGCCTGCCGCGAGTGCCCTCCATTGGCGTCTCGCCGCGAAGAACAAAAACAACGGCCCTGCGTACAATTTCAAAACGAACGCTAGGGCAACGCATGTTCCTCCGCCGATCGGCCGCCCGCGATACAGGTAAAAAAAGGCCAACGTCAATAGAAACAGGAGCAAGACATAGTATTGGCCCAGCAAAAAGTTGCTGACAAGCGTCCCGTGTCCGGCAAACCCCACTAGCGCGACTTCGGCGAAACTGAACCGCGTAACACGCGACAGTAGCCAGAATGTAGCGGCTAAAAATCCCAAATTCAACAAAAGCCACGCGCGCTTGGCTTCCTGAACGGGAAGCCCCGCCAGCGGCACAAGAGGCATCATCGTCAGCGGTGTCTGCGGAAAATACGAGCCAAGCTGTGCTTCCACTCCGGCATAGTTCATTTGCCGTTGAAACCATGTCCAGTCGTAAAACTTTTGGAGCGGCTCGCCCTTGCGCACCAGGACCGCTGCCGTGTAATAATTCGGAAAATCCGTCTCCGCCCGATTCCAGCCCGCCCGAAAGCTGGTGGCAAGGAAGAAACAATAAACTAACGCCGCCAGAAGTCCGGCCGCTCGTTCAATTTTCATGAGCGCGGGTCTGTGCGCTAGCGGTTTGCGCCTTCGGCAGTCGTACATAAAATCGCGCGCCCGATTTCATTTCCCGATCCGCCCAAAGATCTCCAGCATAATCGAGCACTGTCTGCCGCGAAAGTGCCAACCCTAAACCAAGTCCGTTCTTTTTGCCGAAGCTCGCGAACGGTTGAAACAGCGTCGCCCACGCCGTTTCCGGAATGCCCGGCCCGTTGTCTTCCACCTGCACAGTTACTGTAGTGGCGTCCTGCCGTGAAGTCACCCGCAAGGTGCCCCCGTCCGGCATCGCCTCCAGCGAGTTATGCAGCAGGTTCATGAACACGCGCTCCATGCGGTCGCGATCTACCGATACTTCCACGTGCGCGGGTATATCGATTGCGACCGAAACGGATACTCCACCGGAAGTCTGTTCCGTCAAATCACGCGCTGCTTGCACGATCTCTACCAGCCGGCACGGCTCCACCCGCTTCGCTTTGGCGCGCGACATGTCCGTGAGTTCTTGCAGCAGCTCTTGTATCCTTCGTGAAGAGCGATAGATACTCACCGCGATCCGGTCACGCTGCTCTGCCGATAAGCCTGCATCCACAAGCATCTCCGCGCCGCCATAAATCGCCGCCAGCGGATTCCGCAAATCATGCACAATCGAGGAAGACAACCGGCCTATCGTGGAAATGCGCTCCTGCCGGATCAGCTCATGGCGCGCCGCGCGTATGGAATCGCACATCGCGTTGAACGTCTGCGCCAGCCTGCCCAACTCGTCCTGGGTCTCTACCGCTACGCGATAGTCGTAGTTCTGTTTGATGACTTCTTCCACCGCTCGATCCAGCCGCTTCACCGGCTCCAAAATACGGCGCGCCAGCAGATAAGTGAAAGCCAACCCCGCCACCACCGCGAGAATCCAGATGATTGTGACGTTGCGCCTCAACGCCATCAACGCGCGGCTCGGCCCTTCGAACGAGCGAATGATATACAACTCGCCCGCGGGTTTGGTGTCCACGTCTTCGAGCGTCCTGCCGAGTGCCAGATAATCCACTCCGCGCAGCAGCAGCCGCCGCACTCCGCCCGCTCCCGCCGGCGCTCGCTTCAGATCGGCAACCCCGAGGGGCAGGCTGGATGCAATCAGCCTTCCGTCGGCGACAAACGCAAAATCGCTTCCGTGTGTCGATTGCTTCAGTGAATACGCAAGCTTATCGTCGATGTCCGAAGCCACCAGCAGCACGTTCAATAACGCCTGCCCCTGCGCCGCTTGCACATACACCGGCGTTAACAACACGTAGTAAAGATGTCGTCCTGGCGTAATATAGCCGGAAACCTGCCGCGGAAAACGTTCCGCCGC
>Ga0068856_100006238_pt1 | contig 11700 bp, 5 predicted proteins | sample KBSCornC62_FD_66595 | JGI IMG/M metagenome (GOLD analysis project Ga0068856, IMG submission 66595) | Corn rhizosphere microbial communities from Kellogg Biological Station, Michigan, USA - KBS Corn C6-2 | ecosystem: Host-associated > Plants > Roots > Rhizosphere > Soil ...
TGAGCACGAATAAGCACCTGCTGCGGTGGGTGGAAAAGATGGCCGAGCTGACCAGGCCGGAGGCGATTCATTGGGTGGACGGCTCGCAGGAAGAATATGACGCGCTGTGCGCGCAGATGGTAGCCGGCGGGACCTTGATCCGGTTGAACCAGGATTTATGGCCGGGTTGCTACTTAGCGCGCTCGGATGCAGCCGATGTGGCGCGAGTGGAGGATCGGACGTTCATTTGCTCGCTGGCCAAGGAAAATGCCGGGCCGACGAACAACTGGGTCAATCCGTTCGAGATGCGCCGGAAACTGAAAGCGCTGTTTCGCGGATCGATGCGCGGGCGCACGATGTACGTACTGCCGTTCAGCATGGGGCCGATCGATTCTCCGATGTCGCAGATCGGCGTGGAGCTTACCGATTCGCCGTATGTGGTCGTGAATATGCGGATCATGGCGCGCATCGGTCTGCCGGTCTTTAAGGAAATCGATAAAGCGGTGAAGCGGGTAGTGCCCTGTATGCACAGCGTGGGCAAGCCGCTCGCTCCCGGCGAAGAGGATGTGCCGTGGCCATGCAATCCGGAGAAGTACATCGTACATTTTCCGGAGACGCGCGAAATCTGGTCGTACGGCTCGGGCTATGGCGGAAACGCGCTGTTGGGAAAGAAATGCTTTGCCCTGCGGATTGCGTCGAATATCGCGCGTGATGAAGGCTGGATGGCGGAGCACATGCTGATCCTGGGCGTAGAGAATCCGCAGGGAGAGAAGACCTACGTGGCGGCGGCGTTCCCCAGCGCCTGTGGCAAGACTAATTTCGCCATGATGATTCCGCCCAAGGGGTTTGAGGGCTGGAAAGTTTGGACGGTGGGTGACGATATCGCCTGGATCAAGCCGGATGAGAATGGCGAGCTGCGCGCGATCAATCCGGAAGCGGGCTTCTTCGGCGTGGCGCCCGGGACGTCCCCGCGGACCAATCCGAACGCGATTGCAACGCTTTCGAAGAACACGATTTTCACGAACGTGGCGCTTACGCCGGAGGGCGGAGTCTGGTGGGAAGGGTTGACGGAGAAGCCGCCGGAGGAATGCCTGGATTGGCGGGGCAAGCGCTGGACACCCGAAATTGAGAAGCAGACCGGCCGGAAAGCGGCGCATCCGAACGCGCGCTTCACTGCGCCGGCATCGCAGTGCCCGTCGATTGATCCGTATTGGGAGGACCCAAACGGTGTGCCGATCAGCGCGATCATTTTCGGAGGACGCCGCGCAAACAGCATTCCGCTGGTTTATCAAGCGTTCAACTGGAGCGCCGGAGTGTATGTAGGAGCCACCATGGGTTCCGAGACGACGGCGGCGGCCGCCGGCGCGGTGGGGAAGGTGCGGCGCGATCCCATGGCCATGCTGCCGTTCTGCGGCTATCACATGGGCGACTACTTTCGTCATTGGCTGACCATGCAGCGCACGCTGAGCGCAACGCCGCGTATTTTCCATGTGAACTGGTTCCGCAAGGATGCCGATGGAGAATTCCTGTGGCCCGGGTTTAGCCAGAACATGCGCATTCTGCGGTGGATCGTAGACCGGGCGCGCAGCCGTGTAGCGGGACAAGAAACGCCCATAGGCTGGGTGCCGCGCTATGACGATATCGAATGGACCGGACTTTCGTTTTCGAAAGAAAAGTTCGAACAATTACAGCAAGTGGATCGAATTGCCTGGAAGGCGGAAGTGATCGGGCACGAAGAATTGTTCATTGAACTACATGACCATTTACCGCCCGAGATGATTTACGAGCGGGAATTACTGATCTGCCGGCTGTGAATGGCGCGGCCGCGCGGGCTTCCCCTTATCTCGCGAGCGGGGCGATGGCAATTTCATCCACGAAGGCGAACTTGCCGGGCGCGCCGGAGCGCTTTACCGTATCTAACACCTTGCCGGCTTTCCCTTTGATCGAAATGGAATCGGCGCCCATTTCGACCGTAATGCGGCAGATTTGTCCGTCGATCGTGTAGGGCACTTTCAGTTCTTTCTCGCTGGCGCCGTTCGTGAAGATGCGGCGAGTGAGGTTATGGCCATCCAATGTATAGAGAATGCGATCGCCTTCGCCTTTGTAGCCGGCGACGAAGACAATCTTTCTATTCCTGCTGAATAGGCCGCCTTTGGGCGATTCGCGGAGAATGTCGAAGGTAAACGCGCCTTGGGTGGCGTGGAAGAAGCTGTAGCCTTTCCCGCTGAAAACCCACCAGCCGGACTGAGTCGTCCACTTGGCCCCGTCATCGAAATAGCGGGCCGCTGTTGCGGGACCACTCTCGCCGCCGCCGGCAGACTGCAGCGGCCACTCGATAGCAGTAGTCTTGCTCGGTTCGACATTGATGGTGGCGGTCTTCGTCTGGAACTTGTCTGCCTCGGCGCTGAGGACATACGAGCCGGGGCGCAGGGAAGCCTTTTCGTCATTGGCGATGTTAATCGGGGTGGCGTCGCCATCGCGGTGCAGGGAAATGTGAGCGCCGGCCGGAGTGATGCGCACCAGGAGCGTGCCAAGAACGGCTTTCAGGGCGGCGGCGATTTTGACGGTTTCGCCAGCTTTGAAATCGCGTGATTCGGAGTGGTCCTCAAAGCCTGATTTCGCCAGCCGCACGGTATGCGGGCCGGCGGCAACTTCTTTCGTGAAAGTGCCGGAGGAGTTTACTGTGCCGGCGCGGGCAGAATCGATGTAGACTTCGGCATCCGGCGGAGCCGAGGCAATAGCGAGCGTTGCGGCGCGCACCAGCGGAGTCAGAGAGAAGTTCAGCTTCGGAACGTTCTTATCGCCGGCCCGCAGATGCACTTTTTGCTCGGGCGAATCCTCGTAACCCTCGTGAGTGACTTGGATGGTCCAATCCCCGGGATCGAGCGCAAGGACGCGCGTGCCGCCTGTCATGGGACGTTTTACCGGTGAACCATTAACGACCACCACGCCATCGGCCACATTGGCCGAAACAGTAAGCTGCACCTTATCGGGAACGCCGTTGAGCAACACCTTCAGAACCGGGGAGGCCGAGACATCCAGCGACAACGCATTAGTTGGGCCCTTGCGATCGTCGACCACGAAACGTGCGAACCCCTGGCCGCCGGCCGTGAGATCGATGCCATCCGGCGGAATCGGATGCGGAGCTTCATCGCCTGCCGCTCCGAGCATTCCCGGGGTCGCGAAGACTTTGGCCGTTTGTGCAAATGAACTGACAATTACGCCAGGTACGTTCTTCGAGGCCAGAGGATGGCCCAAGGTGACCAGTTGGCCGGGTTGCGCATGGTAATCGAACGAGAAGACCTCTCTGCCGCCATCCAAAATCCGGATAGAGTGATCGCCGGCGGGCAAGTCGTCCTTGGTAAGGGACCCTTGCTGCAGGCCGATCGGTTCACCCGAATCCAGCACAAGCTTCCCTTCCTTTATGGGAGAACTGAAGACCAGTTGCGGGAGCGCGGGCTGCAGCGCGAAAGCCAAATGAACCGGCGTGTTCCCCACGGTAACCGTTCTCGACTCCGTCCCATAACCGTCGTGTACGGCTTGGATCGTGTACGAACCGGCAGCCAATTGCGTGGACGAACCGGAGAGTGGTTTGCCATTGACTATAAATCGGGTTTGCGGGACGTTTGAGGTGACATCCACGGCGACGAGAGCCGTTTCACCGCCGCCCTTAGGTTCTGGCTTTTTGGAGTGGAGGCCGAACCACGCAGCGATGGCAAGCACCATAGCTCCCACCGCGATCCACCAGATAGGCTTTCGAGGGCGCGGCGCGGCCGGTACGCGAGGAGCGGAAGGCGGTTCGGCAATTGGCGGCGAAGGCGGCTCGGGAATTTCTGGCCGGCGGCCGTCCACTGTAGCGGCAAACGCTTGTGGAGCAGGCTGGGCAATCGTTTGTGTTTGGACGTCGGCCGAAACCGGCGGCGCCAGGTTCCGCAGAGTCGTATGGAGTTGCGAAAGGCGGATTTCGTTGGGGAAAGTGGCCAGACCTTGCTCGACGCGCTCGACGGCAGCGGGAATATCGTTGGATGCCTGTAGGTTGCGCGCATCAATGAGGATTTGTCCCACGGTTTCCTGGCGCCGATGGTCGTCGATTTGAGAAGCGAGATTGCGGGCAACCGGATCGGCAGCATCGAGTTGCAGAGCCTCCTTAACGAAAGACTCGGCGGCGTGCCAATCTTGCGCCAGCAGTCCACGAGCGTGTTGGACCAGCGCGCCGAGCAGCGTGGCGCGGGCGGTGGCATTGCGCGGATCGAGGCGCTCAGCCTTGCGTAGCGATTGCAAGCCGGCCTCGATCTGCCCCGCGGCGCACCGCTCCTGGCCTTCTTGTAACAACAAAAGAGCTTCCGCGCTTCGTTGGATACCTTGGCTGGCGAGCGAGGCCAGATTCAGGAGTTCCTTATCGCCAGGAAACTCAATCAGGGCTTCATCAATGATGGCGCGCGCCTGCGAGTATCCGCCCAAGGCGAACGCGCGATCGATGCGTTCCATCCAGCGCGATTTCGCTTCCGACCGGACTTGTTCTTCCTTACGCCGAGCCAGGCGTTCCAGCTCGAAGTCGATTCCGGGATACGCCGGGTGGATATTGCGCAAAATGTCCCATTGACCACAGGCATCGTTGTACTGGCCGCGCTCTTCGTATTGACGGGCGCGGCTGACGATGGAATTTACGAGGTCACGCCGGTCGCGGATCGATTTCAAAGAAGATTTGAAATGCGGCTCGTTAGGGTATTTTTCGACGGCTTCCCTGAGTATGTTGAATTTCTTATCGAGATCGGGCTCGGCTTCGACCCGTCGATTCAACTCGGCGACGGCGGCGGATTGCTCCTGCCGCTTGGTTTCTTCGGCCTCGAATTTGAGCGCCTGAAACATCGGGTCATTAGGGTGCCGCTCGAGGTACTCGTTGCAGATTTCGAGCGCTCTTTGGACGTTGCCATCGAGTAATTGTTTGCGTCCTTCAGCGTAGGCGTTGCGGGCAGCGTCGCGCTCGGACCGCACCTGGTTGTAGAGGCCCTGGCATTGGGCGTCTAGATCCGGTGTGATGGATTTCGGCCCTTCACGATTCAACTCGAGCACGCGTTCGAGCTTGCTAAGAGCGGTAGAAATATCGCCGCTTTGATAAGAGGTGACGGCGCTCTGAAACAGCCGCTGTTTCTCTTCGCGGATCTTGATGGATTCCTGTTCGATTTGATCGATTTCGGCAAGCATGCGACGCGCTTGCATGTTCGAGCTGTCGATCTTGAGGACTTCTTCCAATCCCTGGCGCGCTTGGCTATAGAGCTGGTTATCGCGATGCTCGGCGACCAGCCGGAACCAACTATCGATCTGTTTTTCGCCGCGCAAACGCTCGATTTCCGTGCGCAGGTGCTGCGCATCGAGATTGTTGGGATCGATGTGCAGGACGTCGCCGATTTTCTGCAGCGCGAGCGGATACTCTTCTTCCTCCATGCGCGTGCGCGCGCCCTCGAGCAGTTGCCGGATGGTTTTTTGGCGGAGGCTCTGCTCGATTTGAATGCGCAGCACCGACATTTCGGGATCGATGTGGCCTTCCGATTCGAGCTCAGTAAGAATCTCGGTGGCGAACTGATGGTCGCCTTCCGAATACGCCTTACGCACGCGCTCAATGCGCGGCTGGATCTTGCTGCGGTCGAAGCGCTCAATGGGTTCGTTGCGCAAAGCTTTCTGCAGTGTTTCGCCGAATTCGCGCGCATTCGAGAAGCGGTGCCAGGGCTGTTTGGCCATGGCTTTGTGAATGGTACGGCTCACCATCTGCGGTACGCTCGCGTTGATTTCGGAAGCGGGCGGCGGGATGTGCGTCCGGATTGCGTCGACAACTTCCGATTCGGTCTTGCGGGAAAAAGGTTTGCGTCCGGTGAGAGTTTCGTAGCAAACCACGGCGAGCGAGAAGATGTCCGAGAGAGCGGTTGAGGGCTTCATCTCGAGTTGCTCGGGCGCCATGTACTGCAGTGTGCCTTTGAGCCCGGTGACCGAACGTGTATCGGCCAAATGGACGACGCCAAAGTCGATAATTTTGACCGTGTCGTCATCCATCACAAAAAGATTGCTTGGTTTCAGGTCGCGATGAATCAGCCCTTGACTATGCGCCGCCTGCAAGCCACGGCAGGCCTGGCAGAATATTTCAATCGAGCGTTCGACGGTCAGGCGCTGGCTGGAGGCTTTGATCAAGTGATCGAGCGTAGAGCCGGGCAGCAGCGGCATCACGAAATAGGGGCGCCTTTGGCCGTTTTCGCGGAATTCGCCGGTATCCAGAATGTCGACGATATTGGGATGGCTCAGCCGCGCCAGAACGGTCCATTCCTTTTCAAACAGCTCAATGGCGGCCGGATCGGCATCGCCCCATAGAGTCTTCAGCGCGACGTATCTTTTGGTGACGCTATCGTACGCTTTGTAGACGACGCCCATCCCGCCCTGACCGATAGGCTGGTCGGCGATCTGATAACGGCCGTTCAGATTAGCGGGTGGTGGAGCGAAGCCTTTCGTCATGAGGACACACTAGGAAAAATACGCGACTCTCACCACGGTACCCCAGGGCAGGGCAGGACCGGCCATTTTTCGCATGGATCCTTGCATTTTCGAAATAATGTGGAACTACTGACATTAAAGCAAGTTTAATGTAGACTTCAGGACTCCTTCACGATTGTTAGGTCAATATAAGCAGTGACAGCACAGAGTGCTATCGCTCAGTAGTTAATCCAAGGAGAATCCCCACAAATGAGAATGATCATGACCGCCGCATTGGGTTTGTCCCTGTTGTCGGGCACAGTTGTGTTCGCGCAGAACACGCCGTCGACCGATACAACAGCCAAGAAGAAGACCCACAAAAAGAAGGCCAAGAAGAACACTGCGAGCGAGCCGGCTGCTCCCGCTAAGTAGCCAGGGCGTTCGAAAGTTTTGACGCGATCCCAATCCGGCAAGGGTTGGGATCGCGTTGCTGTTTTGGCAGAATTTGTTAGAAGGAGAGCTATTCAAAGAATGAAAAAGATCATGATCGCGGCACTCGGGCTATCGCTTTTGTCCGGTACGGCTGTGTTCGCTCAGAACACTTCGAACGATGGCGGCACAATGAAGGGCAAGAAGAGTCATCACAAGAAGTCGAAGAAGAGCAAGAGCACCGCGGATACTACGACTTCGAAGTAGTACCGGAGTTCCAGGTAAAAATCGGGAACCAGACGCGCGTTTCAGAGCGCTGATCCTGGTTCCCTGATTTTTTTCTAATGAGGTTGACTGCGCGCCCGGCGATTCCCGAGGAGTCTGCGGGTCGGCCCATTCGGCTCAATTTTTTTTCGGGCGTCCCGGCGTAGATCCAGAATCAGGTGCATTACCTGGTGTTCCAATTGATCGCGGACCTGAGTATAAGTCTCTTCGCTTTGGCCGATGGGATCCACGACGTTCCATTCGCGTACTTCCATCTGCATACGATTGGGAAGCTTCGAGCCGCTCATGTTGATGATGAGATCGAACTGTGCCACACCTACCTGATCGAGATTCTTTGGAAACTGATCGTCAATATTGATGTTTTTGGCTTCCATGACCTTTTTGGTCAATGGCTGCACAATGGTGGCCGGGGCGAGACCGGCGCTCGCCGGTTCGAGCACGTCGGAACCATATTTTCGCGCAAAGCCCTCCGCCATTTGGCTTCGGCATGAATTGCCGATGCACAGGAACAGTACTTTCTTCACGTGTCCCTATTTTAGCGGGTACTGCATGATTCAATGAGCGTGTGCAGCGCCTATTCTTAGTTCTCTTCCTTTGCTCCTTATCGTTGGCCGCGCAAGAACCGGGGCTGACCGCGCAAGCGGTGATCGATCGTATCCAGAAGAATGTGGGTGTACCTTGGACTACTCCGACCGTCGATACGTTCAAGGCCGGAGATCCGAGTACGCCCGTGACGGGCATCGCAGTCACGATGATGGCTACGCTCGATGCGATCCAGCGCGCCGCTGCCTCGGGTAAAAACCTGGTCATCACGCACGAGCCTACGTTCTACAGCCATCTGGATCAAACCGCCGATTTGGAAAAGGCAAACGATGCTGTGCTCGCCGAAAAGCAGGCATTCATTCGCGATCATCACATCGTAGTCTGGCGTTTTCACGATCATTGGCACCGGCGCAAACCCGACGGCATTCAGCTTGGAATGACTCACGCCTTAGGCTGGGAGAAATTTCAAAATCCGGCAAACGCGCATCTGTTCACCATTCCCGAGACTACTTTGGATGGGCTCGCGACCAGCGTGAAACACAAATTAGGCATCACCGCCATGCGGGTAGTGGGCGATTCGAATATGAGGCTGACTAAGGTCGCGATGCTCCCGGGCGCGGGCGGCTCCGCCAGTCAGATCCGGATGCTCGAGCGCGATGACGTAGAGGCGCTCCTCATCGGCGAAGTTCCCGAGTGGGAAACGGTGGAGTACGTTGCTGACGCCATGACCGAGCACAAGCGTAAAGGGCTGGTGTTGCTGACGCATATCCCCTCGGAGCAAGCCGGAATGGAAGAATGCGCGAAGTGGTTGAAGACCTTTATAAGTGAAGTACCAATCGAGTTTGTGCCCGCCCGACAGCCATTCTGGTTGCCTAAGTAGAGCGCGATTTTAGTGATGTAGCTAACTATCTAAGCAGAGTAAACTAAACGTATTGCTCCTGACCGCCGAATCCAACCCAATCTAATTGACAAGGTTGATAAGAACCCACTAGAATCGCTACTACATTTCAGCGGTAGCGCTTACACCCGTGGCTTTTTTGTCCACGGGCAAAAAAGTCGTTCTCAGGGGGACAGTGTTATGACGCGTACGTCTCGGTCGACGTGGACAGGCGTGCTGTTACTTACGTCGCTCGTTCTTTTTTCCGGTTCACAATGCAAAATCGAGGCTCAGGCGACCGCCGTAGCCCAAGTGAGCGGAACGGTTACGGATGCCACCGGAGCTGCCATCGTAAATGCGGAAGTGACGATGACAGAGACTAGCAAGAACCTGGTTCGCACCGTAGCAACGGATACCTCAGGCAGATATACATTGCCAAATCTTCCTGTCGGCCCATATCGGCTCGAAGTTAAGAGCCAGGGCTTTAAGAACTACGTTCAGGACAACATTCAACTAGTTGTTAACAACAACATCGAAATTAACGTGCCAATGCAGGTGGGCGCAGCCTCCGAACGCGTGGAGGTCAGCGCGATGGCGAGCATGGTCGAGACAAAGGAGACTTCAGTCTCGAGCGTGATCGATCAGAAGCGCATCGCCGAGCTCCCTCTGAATGGACGCCAGGCTACGCAGTTGATCATCACCCTGGGTGGCGCCGCCTATGGCGATGCCGGTGACACAGGCAGCAAGACTTTCTACAGTTCCACCAGAATTTCTGTAGCCGGCGGCCAGAGTAATGGCACGGCATATCTTCTGGATGGCGGCGAAAACACGGACGCGATGTCCAACGTCAACCTGCCGTTCCCCTTCCCGGACGCGCTCCAGGAGTTCAGCATCGAGACTAGCGCCGTATCGTCGCGCTTCGGCACTCATCCCGGTGCCACGGTAAACGTTGTCACCAAGTCAGGTGCGAATGACTTTCATGGCGATCTTTTTGAGTATCTCCGCAACGGCAATGTGAACGCCCGCAATTTTTTCTCTACTGGGCGCGACAGCTTGAAACGAAATCAGTTCGGCGGAACTCTCGGCGGCAGAATCCTCCGCGACAAGCTATTTTTCTTTACCGGATATCAAGGCACGCGCAATCGCTCGAATCCTCCGCTAACGACAACGTTTATCCCGAACGCCTCCATGCTTGGCGGAGACTTCACCACCGTTGCTTCCAGCGCGTGCCAGTCGAGTGCTAAAACGCTGACCTCACCATTCGCAGGCAACAGGATTCCGACATCGCAGTTGAATCCAGTGGCCGTGAACTTCGCTAACAACTATCTGCCCGTCAGCTCAGCCGACCAATGCGGCAAAGTTACCTATGCCATCCCCGTCACCGGCGACGAAGATCAAGTAATCGGCCGGATCGACTGGATACAGAACAGCAAACACAGCATATTTGGACGGTATTTCATTGTTGACTTTCAAAACCCCGCGACCTATGACGGCAAAAATATCCTGACAACGACGCAAGCTGGCAATCTCGAGCGGGCGCAATCGATGACCGTCGGCGATACCTACGCCTTCGGTCCGACCACGCTGAACTCCCTTCACCTCACCTTTACGCGGCGCCGTGACGATCGCGGTCCTACGGACAAAGTCATCAATCCCACCATGCTCGGCATCAACATGTATAGCGCCGTGCCGAACTTCCTGTTGTTCGCCCTTACCGGCGGCTTTAGCACCTTCTGCGGCACCTGCGCCCCGGGACATTTCAATGTGACGGCGTATCAGGTGGCCGATGACCTCGATGTCATCCGCGGGAAGCACCAAATGGCCTTCGGGTTCAATATCCAGCGGGTGTTTAACAACACTGTCTCCGGTTTCAATGAGAATGGAAACTTCCAGTTCAACGGCAGCCGCACTGGCCTATCGCTTGCCGATTTTTTAACCGGCCTGCCCAACGATTTTCAACAGACCAATGCCACGCCCGACGACTTGCGGACCTGGATCATGAGCTTCTATGCACAGGATACATTCAAGGTGAACTCGCGATTTACCTTCAACTACGGTATTCGCTGGGAGCCGACCTTCGCGAATCCCGACAAATACTTACGGGGCAGTTCTTTCAGCCTTCCTGCTATGCTCGCCGGCCAAGTCAGCAAAGTATATCCGAATGCGCCCGCCGGATTATTCTTCCCGGGCGACGTGGGAATTCCCTTCGCAAATTGGAATGCTGCCAAGGCGAACTTTGCGCCGCGCGCCGGTATCGTATGGAACCCGCACGGCGATGGGCGCGACACCCTTCGAATTGGCGCGGGAATTCTCTATGATGTTGCCGAAACCTGGTTTAATGAGCGCGAAACCACGAATGCGCCTGTCGGCACCGCAATCGATATCCTAAACCCGGTCGGTGGCTTGACAAACCCTTGGCAGGGCTATCCGGGCGGAAGCCCGTTCCCCAACAACGGCCGCGCCTATTTCCCGGCCACGGGAGGCGTTTACGTCAATATGCCGCTAAACCCCAAGCCCACCTATGTCGCCAACTGGAACGTTACTTATCAACGGCAATTCGCGGGCAATTGGATGGCTTCAATAAGCTACCTGGGCAATAAGACCACTCATCTTTGGAGCAGCAACGGAGAAATGAATCCGGCGATGTTCCTGGGATTTGGCCCATGCACTATCAACGGAACGTCCTATTCCACTTGTTCCACAACCGGTAACACGGCGCAACGCCGCCTCTTCTCTCTCCTGAATCCTGTCACGGGCGCCTCCTACGGCAGGGTCAACACGGCGGACGACGGAGCCGTCGCTCGTTACAACGGTATGATCGTCTCGTTAGAACACCGCTTTGCGCACAATTTCACTTTCCTTACGAATTACACCAATTCGTATTGCATTTCCGACAGCGATTTTGGCGCCGCGCTGGCCGACGCAGGAAATTCCCAGCGATTCAACCGCCATGCCGACTGGGGTCCGTGCGTCTTCGACACGCGCCACAATTTCAATGCCTCTTTTGTTGCGACTAGCTCGCTGAAGACCACAAAACCCTGGGTAAACCGGCTGCTGAGCGATTGGCAAATCGCGCCGCTCGTGCATGCGTCGAGTGGCCAGCCCTTGAACGTCACGCTTGGCAAGGA
>Ga0068856_100006239_pt1 | contig 11699 bp, 11 predicted proteins | sample KBSCornC62_FD_66595 | JGI IMG/M metagenome (GOLD analysis project Ga0068856, IMG submission 66595) | Corn rhizosphere microbial communities from Kellogg Biological Station, Michigan, USA - KBS Corn C6-2 | ecosystem: Host-associated > Plants > Roots > Rhizosphere > Soil ...
CCGGGAGACGATCGGGTCCTCGTTGTAGACGAGCAGCCCGGCCAGTTCGCCGTCGGCGGCGGCGCGGAAGGCGGCGTTCACCTCGGCGACGGTGGCCTCGCGGTCGAGTACGGCGGCGAAGTCGCAGAGCGATCCGTCCTCGATCGGTATCCGCAGCGCGATCCCGTCCAGCCGGCCGGCCAGTTCGGGTAGCACCAGCCCGACGGCGCGGGCGGCGCCGGTGGTGGTGGGGATGAGGTTGATGGCGGCGGCGCGGGCGCGGTGCAGGTCCTTGTGCGGTCCGTCGAGCACGTTCTGGTCGTTGGTGTAGCCGTGCACGGTGGTCAGGAAGCCGTTGCGGATCCCGAAGGCGTCGTGCAGCACCTTGACCATGGGCGCGAAGCAGTTCGTCGTGCAGGACGCGTTGGAGACCACGTCGTGCCGCGCCGGGTCGTAGCTGTCGGCGTTGACGCCGAGCACGAGGGTGGCGTCGACGTCCTTGCCGGGGGCGGAGAGGACGACCTTGCGGGCCCCGGCCTTGAGGTGGCCGGCGGCGTCGTCGCGGCTGCGGAACCGGCCGGTCGACTCGACGACGATGTCGGCGCCGACCGCGGACCAGTCCAGGTCGGCGGGATCGGGCTCGGCGCTCGCCCGGATCGGCCGGCCGTCGACGACCAGGGTCGCGTCCTCGACGGCGACGGAGCCGGGGTAGCGGCCGAAGGTCGAGTCGTACTTCAGCAGGTGCGCGAGCGTCGCGACCTGCACGACGTCGTTGACCCCCACCACCTCGATGTCCCGCTCGCGCGCCGCCCGCACGACCAGGCGGCCGATCCGGCCGAACCCGTTCACGCCGATCCGTACGGTCATCTCCACGCCCTCCCGACTGTCTGATGTGGACGCCGACTGTGGACGTCCACTGTGGACTCAGTGGGTGACCAGGACGGCACCGCCCGCGTGCCGCAGCGCTGCCGGCTCACGATCAGGCCCGCCACCTGCCTCTGGATTCTCCGCCGGTCCCGCCGAGGACGACAGGGTCGGAAGGCACTCGCCGGTCCGGCGAGGAGGCCGCGGAGCGGCGAGGGCGCCGAGAAGAGGGGCCGTCTGCCGCGCGGATAAGGGTCCATGGTCCCTGTGTGGGCACCGGTGCGGACAGCAGTCTTCAGATGGTGCCGAGTCAGGGAGGTGGCGGCCCGGCGGTGTCGGCGCGGACGGCGGCGACCGCCCCCTGCTGGCTGAGCCGGGAGCCGGCCGCGTACGGCTCGTCGAACCGATCGCCCAACGCCTGGCGGATCTGGGCGACCAGGTCGGCCTCGTCCCGCCGGAGCAGCGGCCACGGACGCAGGCCGACCCGCCGGCGCAGGCCGTCGACCGCTCCGGCCAGCAGGGCCGCCCGCTCGGGATCGCCCTCGACGAACGCCAGCCGGGCGAACGCGGTCAGGCACAGGGTGACGCTGCGGGTGCTGTGGGCCGCCAGGCTCAGCTGCAATCCCTCGTCCATGGGCTCCCGGCCGTCCTCCGGCCGGCCCTGCGCGACCGCCAGCGTGCCGAGATAGACCCGGGAGACGGCGGCGAGCCAAGGATTGTCGAGCGGCCCGGCCAGGTCGCGCATCTCGGTCAGGTGGCGGTGCGCGTCGTCGTACCGGCCGGCCGCCATCTCCACCAGGCCGGCGGTGTACGCGGCGAGCGCGGTCCAGAACTGTTCGTCCTGGGCACGGAACTGCTCCAGGGAGTCCGACGCACGCCGGAGGATGTCGCCGAAGTCGCCCACGATCCCCGAGTTCCACGACATGACCAGCTGGGAGACGGCGCGCAGGAACGGATCCTCGATCCCGTCGAGCTGCGGCGCGAGGCGCTCGCCGGCCGTCAGCGCCATCTGGTCGTCGCCCACCTCGCCGCCGGTCGCCGCCGCGGTCGACGCCAGCTCGACCTGGGCCAGGGGGTCGAAGGAGTCCGCGGCGGCCAGCAGCTGCCCAACCCAGGAACGTGCCTCGCCCAGGTGGTCCCGCAGGAACCAGAACAGCCAGAGGATCCGGACCAGGTGTGGCAGCGGCGCGGTGTCGTGGTCGAGGTACCAGCGCAGTGCCGCGGCAAGGTTGCCTTCCTCGGTGTCCAGTCGCTGGCACCACTCGCGCTGGCCCGCGCCGCGCAGCGGCTGGTCGGCCTGCTCGGCCAGGGCCCGGTAGTAGTCGGCGTGCCGCTGGTGGATCTCGTCGGCGTCGGGCCGGGCCGCCAGCCGCTCGGCCATGAACGCGCGGATGGTCTCCAGCATCCGCAGCCGGGCGCCGTCGGCGCCGGGGTCGAGGTGGATCAGGCTGTGCCGGTCCAGCGCCTCGAACCGATCCAGCGCAAGGTCCTCGTCCAGGCCGGCCACCTGGGCGGCGGCCTCGACGGTCCAGCCGTCCACGAACACCGCCGCGATCTCCAGCAGCGACCGCTCGGCGTCGTCGAGCAGGTCGACGCTCCACTCCACCGTGGCGCGCAGGGTGCGTTGCCGCGCGGGTAGGTCCACCGCGCCGGTGCCGAGCGCGTCCAGCGATCGGGCCAGCCGGCGGAGCAGGGCGTCCGGGTCGAGCAGCCGGGTGCGGGCGGCGGCCAGCTCGATCGCCAGCGGCAGGCCGTCCAGCCGCCGGCAGATCTCGGCCACGGCCGCGGCGTTGCTCTCGGTGAGGGCGAAGCCCGGACGAGCAGCCCGAGCCCGGTCCACGAACAGCACCACCGCCGGCGATGCCGCCAGCCCGGCCATCGACGCCCCGGCGAGGTCGGCGGGCAGCGACAGCGGCGGCACCGGGTACTCCCGCTCCGCCCGCAGCCCCAGCACCGTCCGGCTGGTCGCCACGATCACCACGCCCCGGCAGCGGGTCAGCAGCCCGTCGATGTCGCCGGCCGCGTCCACCACCTGCTCGAGGTTGTCGAGGATGAGCAGCCACCGGTCGTCGCCGAAGTACTCGGCCAACGCCTCCAGCGGCGAACCCGACCCGGCCAGCTCCACCCCGACCGCCCGGGCGACACCCGGCAGCACCAGCTCCGGATCGGTGACCGCGGCCAGCGGAACGAACGCGGCCCGCGCCTCGAACCGGTCGACCAGCCGCTCGCCCACCGCCACCGCCAGCCGGCTCTTGCCGATCCCACCGAGCCCGGTCAGCGTCACCAGCCGCACATCCGGGCCCCCGGCCAGGGCGGCCACCGCGTCGATGTCCTGCTCCCGGCCGACCAGAGACGTCGCGTCCACCGGCAGCGGCCGCGGCCCGCGCGGGCCCGGCGGCGCGGTGGCCGCGGCCGGAGCGGTGTGCGCGGCGGCGAACTGCTCGCTCAGCAGCGTGGCCAGATCGTCGCGCACCAGCCGGCCCAGTTCCCGCGTCGTGCGGAACTGGCGGTAGGAGACCGAGCCCTCGGCCTCGATGCTCTTGAGCATCTCGGTCAGCCGCGGCTCCCGGTCCGGCGCCGGCACCTTGACGTACAGCAGCCGCGGAAACCCCTTCGACAGCTGGAACTCGTCCTCCAGACCCGAGATCTCCATGCCCGGGCCGACCCACCCGTACCGCTGCCAGTACAGGCCGACGAACACGTCGCTCTGCGCCAGGTAGGCCCGATACAGCTCCTGCGGCGGGTGCGGCCGCGCCCCAAGCTCGAACATCACCGGCGTCAACCGCAACGCCGAGACCGCCCGCGACACCGCCTGCCGCTCCTCCGCCAACTCGGCCAGCGTGGAACTCACGAACACCCGCAAACGCCGATCCGGAGTCCGGATCACCTCCTCCGCCGGTCGCCCCTCGTTCCCCGATCGCCCCCGGTCCGGTTCCACCCGGCCAGTCTCGGACCAGCCGGCGCCCACCGGCAACCACCTGCCGCGACAGGCCTGACGGCTCCCGACCGGCTAGTCTGGCCCTCCAGCCGTACGGACTCGTGCGGTCGGCCGTCCAGCAGAGGGCGCGGTGGCGCGAGCCGGGGCGGCGCGATGACGGTGGCCGAGGGTGTCGGTCGTGAGCGGTGAGGTCGAGCGCCACGAGGAGGACCCGGCCGACCCGGACTGGGCGCAGTTGCCGGTGTTGCTGGGCGCGCTGGAGGGCGATGACCTGCGGCTCGTGGCGCTGAACGAGGCCGCCGACGACGTGGCGGGCGCGTTCTGGCCGGTCGGTTCGACGATCGCCCATCTCGAGGCCGTGCTGGCCGGCTCCCAGCTGACCGACCGGGTGACCGAGGTCTACCGCACCGGTGGGCCCTACAGCAGCCGGGGCTGGCGGATCCCGATGCCGGACGCGTCCGGCGAGGTGCGCGACCGCTACTTCGACCTGCTGTACTCGCCGTGGCGGCGACCGGACGGCGCGATCCGCGGCGTGCTGTGCCTCGGCATGGAGGTGACCGAGTCGGTGCTCGCCCGGCGGCGGGCAGAGGCGCAGTCGACGCAGTGGGAACAGCGGTTCGCCACGAGCCAGGCGGCGATGACCGCGGTGCAGGGCGCGTTGCTGCCGGCGGAGGTCCCCGTCGTTCCGGGACTGCAGATCGGCGCGCGCTACCTGCTCTCGGACGCCGACACGGCCGCCGGTGGGGACTGGTTCGACGCGGTGCCGTTGCCGGACGGGCGGGTCGCCCTGGTCGTCGGGGACGTGGTGGGACACGGCATCGGGGCGTCGGCGGTGATGGGCCGGCTGCGCAGCCTGCTGACCGAACGGCTCGCCGACGGCGAGGAGCTGGCCGGCGCCCTGTCGGCGCTGGACCGGTCGGCCCGGCGTATCGCGGGCGCCGACGCCACGACCGTGTGCGTGGCGATGGTCGACGCGTCGTCGGGACGGGTCGAGTACTGCACGGCCGGTCATCCGCCGCCGCTGGTCGTCCACCAGGAGGAGTGGCGCTACCTGGAGATGACCGGCGCCGGCCCGCTCGGCAGCGGCGCGGGGTTCGCGACGGCGACGGCCGCTCTCGGCGACGGGGACCTGATCCTGCTCTACAGCGACGGCCTGGTCGAGCGACCGGGTCGTGCGCTCGGGCAGAGCACCGTGGAGATCGGCCAGGCCGTTACCGACGCGCTCGCCGGCCGTCCGGCGCTGTCCGGTGCGTCCACGCACGCGCCGGACCGGGTCTGCGAGCAGGCACTGGAACTGGTCACCCGGATCACCGGCTACGCCGACGACATCACCGTGCTGGCGGCCCGCCGCATCGGTCCGCCGAGGGCGTTGACACTCGGCCTGCGAGCCGACCATGGCGCGGTCTGGACCGCGGCCATGGAGCTGGAGCGGTGGCTGGCCGCGATCGACGCCGGCCTGTCCGACCAGGCCGCGCTCCGGCATGCGGTGGTCGAGCTGGTCAGCAACACCGCCGAGCACGCCTACCGCGCCGGGCCGACCGGCGGGGTGGCCGTGCACGCCGGTCTTGACCGCGACGGGTACGTCACCGTTGTCGTGTCCGACGAGGGCAGCTGGAGACCGCCGCTCGAGGCGCCCGCCGAAAGGCAGAAGATGGGCGACTCCCGGCTGCGGGGGCTTGGCCTGGCCATGGTCCGGGACACGGTCGACGAGTTCGCACTCGACTACGACACCGCCGGCACCACCGCCCGGCTGCGGCGCCGGCTGCGCCGTCCCGCCCCACTGCTGGTCGAGGCGCCCGGAGCAACAGGCCGGCAGGCCGTACCGGACGGGCAGGGCAGGCTCGTGATCACGCCCGAGGGAAGCGACCGCCTCGTCGTGCACGGCCCGCTGTACCTGGGCACCGTCGCGGCGCTGGAGTCGCGGCTCGCGATGGAGACCCGCGGCGGCACCCGGAGCCTCGCCCTCGACCTCTCCGGGCTCACCCACCTCGCCAGTGCCGGCGTCCAACTGCTGCAGGAGGTCCGCCGTACGGCCCGGGCGCACGGCGAGGAGCTGACCCTGCTCGCCAGCACCGGCTCGGTTGCCGGCCACGTCCTCGGTCTCGTCGCCGCCGACCACAGCAGCGAGGTGCACCCGCCGACAGAGAACCCGCGCTGGGACTGACGGTCGCGGCCGGGTGATCAGGTCAGCGGACGGCTCTCCGGCTCGGGTCCGTGGTCGTCTCGCTCAGCGCTGCGACGGCCGGCTGCCGACCAGCACGGTCTCCGCGGCGAGCTGAGCGCCCCACCGGCGAGCCCGGTCGAGCTCACCGGCGGCCAGCGGGCCAGGCGTCCCGGTCACCCGGAAGGACTCCGGCTTGGCGACGAGCGTGCCGCCGAGCCTGCGCAGCCGCTTGGCGATCCCGCCCGCGGCCGAGCCTGGCACCCACTTCTTGTCGATCTTGGTGTCGAACGCGGCGACCTGCCGGATGCCGGTGGGTCCGGACTCCAGCCACTCCCGTACGCCGACGTCCGCCGCTGCCGGACGTCCCGCCTGCCGGGCGGCGTCCCGGCGGGTGTCGGGCCGGCTCATTCCCAGGGCGTGCGTCGGGCCTCCGACCACCAGGAGGTCGACGTCGTCGTCTACCGTGCCCGGCGCCTCGTCGATGTCGAGGACGTCCACGGTCATGTGGCGGCCTAGGCCCTCGGCTACGGCCCCTGCGATCTCGCGGGTGTTACCGAACGAGGACTCGACCACGATCCATGCGCGCATGGTGCTCACCTCCGAGTCGATCGTCACGCGCGGGGCCGGGAACGCCCAGGGTCGAAGGACCTCTGCCGCGCCCGCGTCGGGCCGACGAAGCCCGCCGTCGCGGCGGGTTCGGGAGATCGGCGGCGGGGCGGCGCGCTCGCGCCGGCGGCACCACCGTCACGGGGCACTGCGCAGCGTCGAGGCAGCGGCGCGACACGGAGCCGGGCGCCGAGACCGACCCGGCCGGAGCGCCGAGGACCAGCAGTTCGGCGGACCGGGAGCGGTCGACCAGTGCGTCCGCGGCCGGCAACGTGGTGACGACCATAGTGACGTCGATCCCACCGGTTCCGACCGACGCCAGGAAGTGCCGCAGCCGGTGTTCCGCCGCCGGGATGCGTCCGGTCGACACGCCGGCGGTCGAGCCGGATGGCGCGTCACCGCCGATCGACATCACCGCCACCAGGTCGGCGTCCCGCAGCGTCGCCTCCCGTACCGCGAACTCGACCGCGCGGCGGCCGTCCGCAGAGGTGTCCGTTCCCAGCACGACCTCGGCCCGGTGGGGCCCGCGCCAGCCTCTCATCGTTCCTCCATCTCCCTGCCATCGACAGTGCCCGCTCCCGGCCGCCGCGGCCAGGGACCTTCGGCACTGCCTGCGCGGACAGGGATCGCGCGGGAGCATCCTGACCACTTCGGCGATCGCCTGCAGGCGTTCGCCTCGACATCGCGAGAGGTGAGAGATGACCCGGCGAGCAGCGTCGAGCGACCAGGCCCCGGCCGCTCTCGGTCCGTACAGCCAAGCCGTCGTCGCGGGTGGCTTCGTGTTCTGCTCAGGGACCGCCGGAATCGACCCGGCAACGGGTGCGGCGGTCGAGGGGATCGAGGCGCAGACCGAGCAGGCGCTGCGGAACCTCGCCGCCGTGCTCGAGGCGGCGGGGGCGTCGATGGCCGATGTGGTCAAGACGACGATCTTCTACGCGAACGTCGACGACTTCGCGCGGCTCAACGAGGTCTACGCCCGGCACATGCCCGATCCGCCGCCGGCGCGATCCGCGCCGGCCAACGTCAGGCTCCCGCACGGGCTGCTGGTCTCGATCGAGGCCATCGCGGCGATCCGGGCCCGGTAGCCGCTCAGGGCGAGCCGCCCAGCTCGTCCTCGATGTGTACGCGGATGATCTCGTCGAACGAGGTCTCGGCGGTGAAGCCGAGGCGCATCGCTCGCGTCGCGTCGAGGGCCGGCGCCCAGGTCTCGACGATGCGCATGACCGACTCGTCCGGCTCGCGGCGGATCAGCCGTACCGCGCGGTCCCCGGCGGCCCGGCGCAGCGCCTCGATCTGCTCACCCACGGTGGCGCTGAGACCCGGCATGGACAGCGTCCGCCGCGGGCCGACGTCCTGACCGTCGAGCGCGGCCGCGCGGACCAGGAATCCCACCGCCGCGCGGGGCGAGGCGTGCCAGTGCCGGACCGTCTCCGGGACCGGCAGCACAGCCTCGCGCCCGACCAGCGGCTCCCGCAGGATGCTCGAGAAGAACCCCGAGGCGGCCTTGTTCGGGCGGCCGGGGCGGATGCAGATGGTGGGCAGCCGCAGCCCGACGCCGTCGACGAACCCGCGCCGGGTGTAGTCGGCGAGCAGGAGCTCCCCGATCGCCTTCTGGGTGCCGTAGCTGGTGAGCGGGGCCTCCTGGAAGTCCTCCGGAATCGGATCGGTCATCGGCGGGCCGTAGACGGCGATCGAGGAGGTGAAGACCAGGCGAGGCCGGTATCCGCCGGCGGCGCGGATAGCGTCGAGCAGGGCCCGGGTGCCGTCCAGGTTGACCCGGTAGCCCTTGTCGAAGTCCGCCTCCGCCTCGCCGGAGACCACCGCGGCGAGCTGGAAGATCAGATCGGGCCGATCATCGACCAGCCGCTCGGCCGCGCCGGGGACGGCCAGGTCGGCGACCACCCCCTCGGCCGTACCGGCGGCGCCGGCGGGCTCGGGCGGGGCGACCACGTCGGCCAGCGTCAGCCTGTCGATGCCGCGGCCACCGACGTTCCCGTCGGCGACCAGCCGCGCGGTCAGCTTGCGACCGATCATGCCGGCCGCTCCGAGGATCAGGACGTGCATCCGGCCTCCCTCTCGTCGCTCGACAGAGCCGACGCTACGTGGACAAGGCCTCGGCGGCGGCGAGCAGGTGGGTCGGTCGATCGGTTCCGTCCGGGCGCGGGGGCGAGCGGATATGGTCGGGGGTGGCGGGTAGGGCGGGCCTACGTGCAGCGGAGATCGGAGCTGCGATGAGCCGGTACGACCCAGACCTCGGTCCGGTACGCAGTGCGCTCACGTTGCGGCTTTGGCTGGCCGGCTTCGGCGTGGTCGCCAGCGTGGTGGGCGCCGTGGTCTGCTTCGTCGTGGGGGTGGTCTGGCTGGCGATCGTCCTGCTCGTGCTGGCGCTCGTGGGCGTGGTCGACTTCGTCGTCGTCGCGCGCCGGAAGCGCAGCGGCGAGCCCGGCTGACCACCGTCCACTCGCGACAGTGACTCGGCCTGGTCACGGAGCGCGCCACCGTCGCGCGGCGATCAGCCGCGGTCGAGGCCGGCCCGGCCGGCTCAGCTCGGGGTGATCCGGAGCAGCACGGACGTGCCTCGCCGGGGTCCTGGCCGCAGGCGGGCGGGCAGCTCGACGGCGCGGAACTGGACGGCGTACTTGCGGCGCAGCAGCGCGCGACCCCGTTCCACCGCGTCCGGGTCGTCCACGACGGTGGCCAGCGCGGTGACCGTCGACACGCCGGGAAGGACTCGGCCGCGGATGGTGCACGGCCGCAGCTCGACCCGCGGGTCGGCCCGGATCCGCGTGACCTTGCCGGCGGGGTGGTCGGTGATGACCACCAGCGCGTCGCCGTCGCCGGCGACCCAGACCGGGGTGGCGACCGGCGCGCCGGACTTGCGGAAGGTCGTCAGGGACACGTACCGGTGCCCGGCGAGAGCGGACAGCCCCGAAGCCTCCGTGTCGAGCTCCAGGTAGTCGCGGACGCGCAGCATCCGCAGGACGGCGCTGACCGGCGCGGGGATCGACGGCTGACGTCCGGTGTGGACCCGGCGCGGAGCGGTCAGCGGGAAGGCCGCGCCGCGGGTCAGCAGCGTGCAGCCGCCGGCGGCGAGGACGTTCTTGGGCCACTCGGAGTCCGGTCCGTAGATCAGCGCCAGGACATAGCCCCGCGGAGTCCGGAAGGCGCAGACCGGCGTGCGGTACGAGCGGCCGGACCGGCGTCCGGTGTGGACCACGACGCCCAAGCCCGGCGCCGAGCGGGCGATCGGGAAGGCCACCCGGTTGGTGATCCGGCGGTTGAACCGGGCCAAACGCCTCGGAAGGGGCACGGCGCACCTCGGCACGGATCGACGACAGGCCGGACCTTACCGGGGACGGGTCCGGACGGACGTCAGGACAGCGTGCGGGTCTTGACGGCGGTGCCGTAGGCGCAGATCTCCTGCCAGCCGCCGCCGATCTCGGTCGCGTCGAACCGCATGGCCAGCACGGCGTCGGCGCCCCGTGCGGACGCCTCCTCGACCAGCCGCTCCTGGGCCTGGAGGCGGCTCTCGATCAGCATCTTGGTCTGCCCCCGCAGCTCGCCGCCGACCATCGACTTGAGGCCCGCCCCGACCTGCGAGCCGAGGTGCCGGGAACGCACGGTCAGGCCGAAGACCTCGCCCAGCACCTCGGTCACTTCGAAGCCTGGCAGGTCGTTCATCGTCGAGATGATCATGCAGCGTCCTTCCTCCGGCATGCCTGGTCAGCCGGCGTCGATTTCCCGGCCGATTTCCCCGGCCGAGGTCATCCGCGGGGGACGATGCCGCTGCGGTGGCACCAGCCCCGAGGCAGGCCCGGGCTCAGTAGTGCTCGGTGCCCATCCTGAGCTCCCCGCCGTGCACCAGCAGCGCGAAGACGACGATCAGGTCGAGAGAGATGACGATCACCGCCCACACCGGGTACGCCGGCAGGAAGAGGAAGTTGACGATCGCGCTGACCGCCGCGAGGCCGGCCGCCGTGAACCGGGCCCACTTCTTCGCGGCGAGGACCGCGTAGCCGAGCGCGATCAGGACGACCCCGAGCACCACGTGGGTCCAGCCCCAGACGCCGTAGCTCACGTCGACGAGCAGGCGGTCCGGCCGCACCGCGAACACCTGGTCCCGCACCAGCGACACCACACCCGTGATCACCTGGATCACGCCGATGAGCACGAGCATCCCGCCGGCGAAGAACATCCACACCACCCAGCCGGTGACCGCCTGGCTGGGCTGCACGTCGGCCCTGCTCTCCACGGGTCGAGCGTGGTCCCGACACGGCCCGAGGACATCCTCTGCCGCGGGTGAGTGCACGGGACGGCGGCCACCTCATCCGTCGCTGACGACGCGCGACCCCCATATCGGGACCTAGCGTGCGAAGGCCGTCGGGGCCAGGGTCGACCGGTCCTGGCCTGGCGACGGGACCTGCTCGCGATGGAGGAGAGAATGAGCACGTCGGAAATGCCACCGGCGTCGGCGCCGGACCGGGCCACCGACACCGCCATGTCCCGCCGGACGTCCAGCGGTTGGGTCGGCTGGGTCGTGTTCGCGGCAGTCATCGCGATCACGATGGGTGCGTACGAGGCGATCACCGGCCTCGTCGCGATCTTCAAGGACAGATACTTCGTGGTCCCCTCGAGCAACCTCGTCGTCTCGGTCGACTACACCGTCTGGGGCTGGGTGCACCTGGTGATCGGCATCGCCTCGGTGGCCGCCGGCGTCGCGCTGCTGCAGGGCCGGGGCTGGGGCCGGATGATCGTGATCGGGCTCGCGGGTCTCAGCGCGCTGGTGAACCTCGGGTTCCTGAACGCGTACCCGATCTGGTCGACGATCATCATCGCCTTCGACGTCATCGTCATCTACGCCCTGACGGTGCGCTGGAAGGACGTCAGGGGCTGACGGCTCACCGGGCGGGCGGCTTCCGGACGGTCACACCGGCCGGGCCGCTCGCCCTTCGGCATGCCCGCCCTTCGACATGCCCGCCCTTCGGCATGCCCGCGGCCGGCGCGCCGGCGCCGACCCGTCAACCGGACTGACCGTCGGCGGACGCGGGGTCGGCCGGCTGATCGGCGGCGGACGAAGGACCGGCCAGCTGACCCGCCGTGGGCGAAGGACCGGCAGGCGAAGGACCGGCAGGCGAAGGACCGGCAGGC
>Ga0068856_100006240_pt1 | contig 11697 bp, 8 predicted proteins | sample KBSCornC62_FD_66595 | JGI IMG/M metagenome (GOLD analysis project Ga0068856, IMG submission 66595) | Corn rhizosphere microbial communities from Kellogg Biological Station, Michigan, USA - KBS Corn C6-2 | ecosystem: Host-associated > Plants > Roots > Rhizosphere > Soil ...
TTCGCGATCATCCTCGTCTTCGTCATCATTCTGTCCGGCGTGCTCTCGCGCGGCATCGTCCGTCCGATCGAGCGGCTGGGCGCCGCGACGCGCGATCTGGCCCGGGGCGGGGCGGCGGACGTACCCGCCGTCCCGGAGATGGCCGCGGTCGAAATCCAGGCGCTCTACGCCGATTTCGCGAGCATGGCGGCGGCGATCGAGCGGCGGTCGCGCTATCTGCGCGATTTCGCGCATGCGGTGAGCCATGAATTCAAGACGCCGCTCGCGGGTATCCGGGGCGCGGTGGAGCTTTTGCAGGACCATCACGCGACCATGTCCGACGCCGAGCGCCGCCGTTTCCTCGGCAATGCCGCGATCGATGCCGAGCGGCTCGCCTTGCTCGTCACGCGCCTGCTCGAATTGGCCCGTGCCGACATGACGCCCGCGGGCGCGCAACCGAGCGCGCTGGCGCCCGCCTTGCGGCGGCTTGCCGACGCTTATGCGGTACCCGGTTTCACCGTCACGCTCGACCTGCCGCGCGATCTGCCGCCCGTGTCCGCACCCGCGGCGACGATCGAAACCGTGATCGGCGGGCTGATCGACAATAGCCGGCGCGCGGGCGCGCAAAGCTGCACGATCGCGGCCGCTCCGGATGGCGTCCATGTCTTGATCCACGTCATCGATGACGGCCCTGGCATCGCCCCCGCCGACCGCGATCGTTTGTTCGAGCCTTTCTTCACCACCCGTCGGGCCGATGGCGGGACCGGCCTCGGCCTGCCGATCGCCCGCTCCTTGCTCGATGCGTGCGACGGCACGATCCGGCTGGAGGGCAGCGACACAGGCGCACGCTTCGCGATCACGCTGCCGCAAGCCTAATTCCGCAAAATGGTGCCGATTTGGCATCATACGATCCGTTTCGGCGCGATTTACGCGATCAAGGTTGATCTATATCAACTATAGAAAGTGCGGGGTCGGGATGCTGGGGGGAACCAGCAAATCGGCATATTGCCTGCGCCGCCGCTTTATCGCGACGGCCGTAGGTCTGTTTGTTGCGTAAGGAAGCGTCGCGTGAGACCGCATCGTAAGGGTTTCGGCCAGGGTTCGGCCGATCTGAACAATCTCGAATGGCATGCCATCCAACCGCTGTTGCCCAAATCGCGGGGCATCAAGCGGGTTGACGACCGGCGTGTGCTCAACGGTATTCTGTGGCGGCTGCGCACTGGGCGATCCTGGGCCGCGATTCCAGAACGCTACGCGCCACCGACGACCTGCCAAACCCGATTAGTCCGCTGGCGTGACGCGGGCGTGTGGGGGCGGATTATTCATGCGGCGTCGGAAGTGCATGGGGGAAAGGTGGAATTGATCCATGCGGAAACCGCACGCGTGCGGCCCAGTTATCAGCAGCCGCAGCCAGTGCCAGGTCAGGACAGCGTGGCCTGGCGCGGTCGAGACATGACTTCCAGGAGCCCAATTCTAGGGCCACGTGAACCGCTCCAGATAGCTCTAACGGCGGACCTCAAACCTGCAAACGCTGCGATCACAAACATGCGTCGCTAATGCATCTCGTTTACAGCCGTCTACTAAACGGAAGTTCTTAGGACATCGTCGGGTCCTTCCGCTCATAGATCTCCGGCATTGCCCGCAAAACTAATTCGAAAATCCGCTTGTAACAAATTGGCCCCGGCAGAATCTCCTGCCGAGGCCTGTCAGAAATGAATGCGTCAGATTATTAGGCGAACGCGACCGCAAGGCGCCGACGCCGCAACGCCGACCCGACGAGACCGAAGCCCGCTACCATCAGCGCCCAAGAGGTTGGTTCAGGCACTTGCGGCGCAGGCCCGGCATTTGCGGGCCCCTGATTTCCAAGCTGGAAATCAGTGCCGCCAATGGCATATCCACCGCCCATCCAAACGCTGAGAATATCTTCACCGACATCGGAGTCAAAGCCCAGGAAGGTGAGCGGAGGCTGCACGCCACCGACCATCAGCGAGAAGTTATAGCTTCCCAAATTGGTCACCACGGTGATGCTTGACATCCCAGGGCCATAGAAGTTGCCCGCGTTGAACGCGAACATGTTATACGAACCCGCAACGTTGATGGTGGTGCCTGCCACATATCGGAAGCGACCGCGGATCGTATCCGCGCGCAGGCGCGCTATGAGCAGGCGCGGGCGGCCGGCGGCGATCAGGCCGAAGCGCTGACGAATGTCGCGATCAATCAGCTGCGCGAGAAACGCGCCGAGCTGGCGGCTGAATATCAACGATTGATGGTGCAATTCGAACCGAGCTATCCTGCGGCAAAGGCCGTCGCTTCGCAGATCACCCAGCTCGACAAGAGCATCGCGCGCGAAGAGGCGCGCATCTCGTCTTCGCTGGCGTCCGACTATCGCGCATCCCAGGTTCGCCAAAATGGCCTGCAGAGCCGGGTCGATGCGCTGAAATCCAGCTTTCTGGATCTGCGCCGCCGCAGCATACAATATACGATCTATCAGCGCGAAGTGGACACCAACCGCCAGCTCTATGATGGGCTGCTGCAACGATACAAAGAGATCGGCATCGCCGGCGGCGTCGGAACCAATAATATTTCGATAGTCGATGTCGCCGACGTGCCGGAGAAGCCCTCTTCGCCTCGGTTGATGCTCAACCTCATGCTCGGTGTCATCGCCGGCATCGCGATCGGCTCGGTGGTCGTACTGGTGCTGGAACAGAGCGACGAGTCCATCACCGACCCGGCAGAATTGGATCAAATCCTCGGCGTGCCGCTAATCGGCTCGGTGCCGATGACGATTGGCCAAACGCCCCTTGAAGCTTTGAACGATCGCAAATCCGACTTGGTGGACGCCTATCTCGCGGTGCAGACCAATCTCGAATTTTCGACCGATCATGGTGTGCCGCGCTCGCTTTCGGTGACCAGCACGAGACCTGGCGAGGGCAAGTCGACGAGTGCCTTCGCCTTAGCGTTGATGCTCGCCCGCTCTCGGAAGAAGGTTGTGCTGATCGACGGGGATATGCGCTCGCCTTCCGTCCACGCCTTGATCGGCACAACGCACCTCAACGGTCTCAGCAACTATCTTACGGGCAATGACGATCTCGACAGCCTGCTTGTCCCAACCGAGCAGGGGCTGACGGTGATGACCGCCGGTCCGATTCCGCCCAATGCCGCAGAACTTCTGACCGGGGATCGCCTCCCATTGCTGATCCAGAGTTTGCTGCCGCGTTTCGACCACGTTGTGATCGACTCACCTCCGGTCATGGGTCTGGCTGACGCCCCCCTGATTGGCAGTCGGGTGGAAGCTGTCGTGTTTGCCGTCGAGGCTCATGGCATCCGCGCAAGCCTGGCGCGTACTGCGCTCGGACGGCTCAGCAGCGCCAACGCGCATGTGATCGGCGGCATTCTCGTCAAGTTCGACGCTCAACGCGCCCATTTCGGATATGGATACGACTACGGCTATGGTTATGGCCACGACCATCCCGCGCGGAACCGCTAGCTCAGCCCGACCGCCGCAAATCTATCGTGCCAGGATCGCAGCGACGATCGGCCTTTGTTTTGTTGCGGTCGGGATGCTTCGAAACAGCTTGGGCTTCGTGGTTCGCCCTTTCGATCCCGGATTGGCATTGAAGATCGATCCGGGGAATTCCGAGATACTTGGCGATCGCGCCGAGCAGCTTCTGCGGCTTGATCCATCGGAAGAAAATCGCCGGCGCGCGGAACGCCTTGCGAGACGGGCCCTCGATCGTTCGCCGGTTTCGGTCGAGGGAGCGCGCATGCTTGCGACAGCGCGTGATCTCGCCGACGATCAAACGACCGCGCGGCAGCTCATGAAGTATGCGGAAAGCCTGTCGCGACGCGATCTGCCCACGGAAATGTGGTTCATCGAGGATGCTGTCCGGCACAACGACATTCCGACCGCCCTGCATCATTACGATATCGCGCTTCGCGGCTCGGAGAGCGCCCATTCGACCCTTTTTTCCGTCCTCAACGGAGCTATTGCCCAGCCGGAAGTGACCGACGCACTTGCTCAGTCGCTCACAGCGAGACCGATGTGGGCGGATGCGTTTCTGCAGCAAGCGGTGCAGCACGCTCCGGACCTGAGCGGACTCACCCGATTGCTGGTCGAACTCGGCCGCTATGGTTTTCCGCTGCCCCCCACGACCACCGCTGTAGCGAGCGCGCGCCTGGTTGGTGCCCACCGCTATGAGGACGCTTGGCAGATCTACCAGGCCGGCCACCAAGATGCGGACCGATCGGGATTGCGCGACCCGGCATTCAGCAAGGTCAATGCCCTGGGCGCGCCGTTTGAATGGGCCTTGATCCAGACCAACGATTTCTCAGCACAACCGGGCGGTGGAGGCCGTCTCGCCTACACCGCGCTGACCGGTGCCGGCGGGGTGGTGGCTCGCCAATTGCTGATGCTTCCTCCGCAGCAGGAATTCACCCTGTCGGGGCGTTCCTTTGATACGCAGGGGCGTCCAACAACTCGCCTCCGAATCACCTGTAGTGACGGTCGCCAGATCGGGGAAATCACGATCCCCAGCGGCGACCGGTTTTCGGGCAGCTTCACCGCTCCATCCGAATGCAGGGCCCAATGGTTGGAGATTCTGGTTGACGGTGGCGACAGCCCAGCAGGAGCTGCTGGCGAAATCGGCGAGCTTCACCTTGCGCCGGGGCGACCGCATTTTCTTCAAACAACCCGCACTGGGCATTCATAGCTAACCGTTCGGCGCCACGTTCGAAGCAGCAAGTACCTCGTCGGCTGAATGTCGAGATTGCGCCTATCTATCTGAGTCCGGCAATGGCCACTTCTGCGGCGAGGACGGCTGGGGCGCTTGAGCGAGATCGCTTCCACCCGCCGCTTGCTGGAAGACCGGGTTCACAAAGCATATCCCCTTTGGTCTACCGCGCGGTTGTTGCGGATGCGCTCACCTCGTTGCCGCTGTTCGGAGCTCGGTTGCATCGAACGCCGATCCACGACTTGAAAGGAACAGGACAGATGACAATTGACCAAGTTTGCGGCGTCATCCTTGTCGCGATGTCGCGCCCAATGCGAGGGTGGCCGGAAGTTCGATGAGAGGGGTTCGCAACCGATACCCCACACCACCGCAGCAATCGCCTCCATACACAAGCAAGCAATCGGTGCATTGGGCCTTCCCAAAAGCTTCTTGACCCTTATAAGCGCGCGACCCGTTGGGGCGTCGCCAAGTGGTAAGGCACCGGTTTTTGGTACCGGCATTCGCAGGTTCGAATCCTGCCGCCCCAGCCAATAGCTGAGGCAAAACGCTTCGCCGGTCCTTCAGGATGGGTTGCCCAAAGTGAATCTGGGAATCCTATGCGCCACATTTTGTGCCATCTGAAATCCGGAAGATGCTGAGCGTCTCGTGCGCAAGCGCGTGACCGCGTCCTATTCCGCTTCACTAAGCCGCTTGCAGCGTCTCGGCCCACGGGTGACGGCCGCCTAACGCTTAGGTCGGGCATACCCGATATGCAGACATTGCGCGCCGCGCGATGACGTCTACGCGGCGGACGACGCTTGACGGCAGCTTTTGCCGACTGTGCGCCAACAGCGGAATGGCAGCTAACCACTCAATAGCCGCCGTCCCGATGAGCAGCCGTAGTTAGTCTGCCTAAACGACCGTATCTGGGTGGTTATGCGTGCTTAAACCGCCTAGAAAATCCGTTCGACCCAATTGTGCAGATCGGGTGCGTCGCCGCGCTGAATTTGGACCAGCGCCTGACGCAATTCCTGCGTCTGGATACCCGGCCCGCCATTTCCGACCGTGAAATCGAGGCCGTCACGCCCCCGCACCCGGCCGATCGGCGTCAGCACCGCTGCGGTCCCGCAGGCGAAGCTTTCGCGTAAGCGGCCGCTCCTCGCGTCGGCTTCCCACTGGTCGATGCTGTAGCGTTCCTCGCGCACGGTCAGGCCACGGTCCTGGGCCAATGTCAGCAGGCTGTCGCGCGTGATACCGGGGAGGATCGTGCCGCCCAGCGGCGGGGTGATCATCGATCCGTCATCCATCACGAAGAAGACGTTCATGCCGCCCAGTTCCTCGATCCACTTTTTCTCGACCGTGTCGAGGAAGATGACCTGGTCGCATCCTTCGGCGATCGCTTCCTTCTGGGGCAGCAGGCTTGCGGCATAATTGCCGCCGCATTTGGCCGCCCCCGTGCCGCCCGGGCCGGCCCGGTTGAAATGGTCCGACACCCAGAGCGTGACCGAGGGTGCGCCACCTTTGAAATAGGCGCCGACCGACGAGGCGATCACCATATAGAGATATTCATCCGCCGGCCGCACGCCCAGGAACACGCTCGACGCGATCATGAAGGGGCGCAGGTAAAGCGCGCCGCCCTCGCTGGTCGGGATCCAGTCACGGTCGGTCTTCACCAATTGGCGGCACGATTCGAGGAACAATTCCTCCGGCAACGGCGCCATCGCCAGCCGCTCGGCCGAGGCGCGGAAGCGTTTGGCGTTCATGTCGGCGCGAAACATCGATGCGCCGCCGTCCGCGGTGCGATAGGCCTTGAGCCCTTCGAAAATCTCCTGCGCATAATGGAGCACGGCCGAGGCGGGATCCATTTCAAGCGGACGGCGCGGATGGACGCGCGCATCGTGCCAGCCTTTGCCTTCGGTATAGCGGATCGTCACCATGTGGTCGGTGAAGACGCGGCCAAAGCCTGGATTTTCGAGCAAGGCGGCGCGCTCGCCCACCGGCATCGGGGAGGCGCTCTGCTCGAACGCGAAGGTCAAACTCGAATCAGTGGACATGCCCGCCTCTTAACCGATCAGATCCGCTCTGTCGGCGGGTTGACGCGCTACGGTCGCGCTACCATTAGGTCAATATGGCTGTCCCGTCCGCTTCCCCCCTCTTCCTCCGCGAAACCGAGATCCGCCGTGGTGCCGAGCTGCTGTTCTTCGGCTATGGCCATCTCTACAAGCAGACCGACCAATGCCTTGCCAAGCAAGGCATGGGCCGGGCGCACCACCGCGCGCTCTATTTCATCGCGCGCCAGCCCGACCAGACGATCAGCACTTTGCTGAAGACGCTCGGCATCACCAAGCAGTCGCTCGGCCGCGTGCTGACCGAACTGACCGAGCGCGGCATGGTCGAGACGCGCACCGGCCGCGAGGATCGGCGTCAGCGTCTGCTGCGCCTCACGCCCCTCGGCGCCAAACTGGAGCAGGAACTGTTCGAGGCGATGCGCGCGCGTCTGTCGGCCGCTTATGCCGAGGCCGGCCAGGACTCGGTGACCGGTTTCTGGCGCGTACTCGAGGCTTTGATCCCGGCCGAGGAGCGCAGCCGCGTCGCCGACCTCGGCGAAATACCCGCATAAGCGAACGGCCTAAAGATTTTCTGTTCGCAGCTGCAGCATTTGCGGTTGCGAACCCGGCCCTCGCGGCCTATCCGCGCCGCCCATGAACATCGAACTCATCCCCGTGGGCAAGGACCCACCGAACGACCTCAACGTCATCATCGAAGTCCCGGTCGGCGGCGAGCCGGTCAAATATGAGTTCGACAAGAAATCGGGCGCGCTGTTCGTCGACCGCATCCTCCACACCCCGATGCGCTATCCGGCCAATTACGGCTTCGTACCGCACACCTTGTCGCCCGACGGCGATCCGCTCGACGCACTGGTGATCGCACGCTCCCCCTTCATCCCGGGCTGCGTCGTCCGCGCACGCCCGATCGCGGTGCTCAAGCTCGAAGACGAGGCCGGCGGCGACGAGAAGCTGGTCTGCGTGCCGGTCGACACCACCTTCCCTTATTATACCGACGTGGGCGAGCGCCACGATCTGCCCTCGATCGTGCTGCAGCAGATCGAGCATTTCTTCACCCACTATAAGGATCTCGAGGCGAAGAAGTGGGTACGGATCGGCAATTGGGGCGACGCCGACGAAGCGCGCCGGATCGTGCTCGAGGCGATCGCCGCGGCCGAAAAGGCCAAGGGCTGACAAACGATCGACGGTCCGGGCTCCTGCCCGGACCGATCGGCCTTTTGGGGCCAAGGCCCTTTTCCCATTGAGAATCGCGGGCTAATCCCACCCCTTCACATCGGGGACGGGAATGGCCTTTAACCTGCGTCTCGGCAACCGGATCGCGCCGCCGCGCTTCATCGCCTTTGTCATTCTGACGATCGTCAGCGGCCTGATCGCGGTGCCTCGTTTCGGCTGGGCGCGGGGGCTGATGGCGGGGTTCGACGGGGCCGCGATCATCTTTCTTGCCAGCATCTCGCCCTTGTTCAACGACGTGGCGGACGAGATGCGGCAATCGGCCAAGAAGAACGATGCCAACCGCGCGGGCCTGCTGGTCATCACCGTGATCGTGATGGGGGTAATATTGGCCTCGATCGCGTCCGAACTGATGCAGGATGGCCGCCCCAAGCCCGGTGAGATCATATTGATCGTAGGCACGCTCAGCCTGGCCTGGGTGTTCAGCAGCGTTGTCTACGCGCTCCATTATGCGCATCTCTTCTACACCGGCGCGGAGGGGAAGGATGCGCAGGGTATCGAATTTCCCAAGACGCCCGAGCCCGATTATTGGGACTTCCTCTATTTCGCGACCTGCCTGAGCATGACCTTCCAGGTATCGGACATGAACATCACCTCGGGCCGCGTACGGCGCGTGGTGATTTTCCATTGCCTCGCCGCTTTCGTATTCAATCTTGGCATCATCGCCTTCACGATCAACGTGCTCGGCGGCGGCTAAGACCCGCTAAACGCCTCCAAAAGCGTCACGAACGTCCACAGCCCGGACTCGACATGCGCATCGGCGCGCGCAACACCCGGCCCATGACCAGCCTTCGCACCGCGCTGTTGCTCGCAGCCTCCGCCCTCGCCTTCGCAACCCCCGCCGCCGCACAGACCAGCGACGCGCCGACCGGGACAAGCATGCCGCGGCCCGCGCCGCTGGCGGACACGATTCCCGCACCAAGGGATGTGCCCTACCCCGGCACGATCAAGCTGGTGGTCGACGCGACCGACACGCAACACGGGATCTTCCGCACGACCGAGACGATCCCGGTCCAGCCGGGTCCTCTCGTCCTGCTCTATCCCAAATGGCTTCCGGGCAATCACTCCCCCACCGGCCAAATCAACAAGATCGCCGGACTGACCTTCACCGCAAACGGCCAGATCATTCCGTGGAAGCGCGATCCGATCGACGTCTTCGCCTTCCACCTCGACATTCCCGCCGGCGTCTCCTCGATCGAAGCCAGGTTCCAGTATCTTTCGCCCACGGCCGACAATCAGGGCCGTACCGTGATGACCCCCGTTATGCTCAACCTCGAATGGAACCTGGTTGCGCTTTATCCGGCGGGCCATTTCACCCGGCAAATCATGTTTGCACCCACCGCAATCTATCCCGACGGCTGGACGTCGGCGACCGCATTGCGCCCATCGGGCGCCGACACTGCCAAGGGCGGCACGATCCAATATGAAAATGTCGCGTTCGACACCCTGGTCGATTCGCCCACGATCGCCGGCCGTTACGCCAAGATCGTGCCGCTGTCGGACAGCGTGACGCTGGATGTAATCGCCGACCGACCCGATCAATTACCCGAGAAGCCCGAGCATATCGCCCCGCACAAGGCGCTGGTCGAACAGGCGGTGAAGCTGTTCGGCACGCAGCATTACAACCACTATGATTTCCTGTTCACCTTATCTGACACGCTCGGCGGTGAGGGGCTCGAACATCACCGCTCATCCGAAGACGGCGTGAAGTCGGGCTATTTCCGGGATTGGGATACCGGCGCCGCCGGACGCGACATCCTGGCGCACGAGTTCACGCACAGCTGGGACGGCAAGTTCCGCCGCCCGGCCGACCTGTGGACACCGGACTTCCGCCAGCCGATGGGAGACAGCCTGCTGTGGGTCTATGAAGGCCAGACCCAGTTCTGGGGCCATGTCCTGTCCGCGCGTGCCGGTCTGATCACCAAGGAAGAGGTGCTCGACGAATTCGCGGCCGACGCGGCGGCTTATGCCAACCAGGCGGGCAAAAAATGGCGTCCGCTGGAAGACACCACGCTCGATCCGATCATCGCGCGCCGCGCGCCGCAGCCCTGGTTCAACTGGCAGCGCTCGGAAGATTATTATCGCGAGGGATCGCTGATCTGGCTGGAGGCGGACAGCATCATCCGCGAGCGGTCGAAGGGAAAGCGCGGGCTCGACGATTTCGCAAAATTGTTCTTCGGCGGCCATGACCGCGACTGGGGCGAGCTGACCTACACATTCGACGACGTGGTCGCGGCCCTGAACCAGGTCGAGCCTTATGACTGGGCGACCTTCCTCCATCAGCGGATCGATGCGGTCGCGCCCAACGCGCCGCTCGATGGCTTCACGCGCGGCGGGTACAAGCTGGTCTATACCGACAAGCAGGGCCCATGGCAGAAGTCCCGCGACAAGGCGCGCCATTCGGCCGATTTCATGTATTCGATCGGCGTCAACATGGGCCGCGAGGGCAAGGTCATGAGCGTGATGTGGGACAGCCCCGCCTTCAATGCCGGCCTGACCAACGGCACGACCGTGCTCGCCATCGACGGCACTGCCTATAGCGACGACGATCTGAAGCAGGCAATCAAGGACGCCAAGGGCACGAACAAGCCCATCACTCTGCTTGTCCGGCAGGGAGATTATTTTCGTACCGTAAGCATCGCCTGGGACGGCGGCTTGCGCTATCCGCACCTCGAAAAGATCGATCCGAAGGCGCCGAGTTCGCTCGACGTCCTCATCACCGCGAGGAAATAGCGCATCATGGCGGAACCCGCCCAGACCTTGCTTCTCTTCGGCGCGACGGGAGACCTGTCGCGCCGCATGTTGCTCCCGTCCCTCTTTGGGCTGCATGCCGATGGGCTGCTGCCCGCCGACCTGCAGATCTATGGCACGGCGCGGAGCGCGATCGACGATGCCGCCTTCCGCGAGACCGCGTCCAAGGCGCTGGAGGCCATCGTCAAGGAACGCAAGCTGGGCACAACCGTGCTCGAGAGTTTCCTGGCGCGCATCCATTATATCGCAGCCGACGCGTCACAGCCCGGCAGCCTGGAGGAATTGGGCAAGGCGATCGGTCCGCGCGCGGACAAGGGGCTGGCGATCTTCCTGTCGACCGCGCCATCCTTGTTCGAGCCGACCATCGCCGGTCTCGAAGCCGCGGGCCTGGCGGGCGAACATACCCGCCTCGCGCTCGAAAAGCCGCTCGGCCAGGACCTTGAATCGTCGATGGAGATCAACGACGCGGTCGCGCGCGTCTTTCCCGAGGCGCGCACCTTCCGCATCGACCATTATCTCGGCAAGGAGACGGTTCAGAACCTGCTCGCGCTGCGCTTCGGCAACATCCTGTTCGAGCCGCTGTGGAACGCGAGCGCGATCGAACATGTCCAGATCACGGTTGGCGAGACGGTCGGCCTGGAAGGCCGCACCTCTTATTTCGACGGCATGGGCAGCCTGCGCGACATGGTGCAGAACCACATGCTCCAGCTCCTGGCGCTGGTCGCGATGGAGGCGCCCGCGCAATTCACCGCCGCCGCCGTGCGCGACGAGAAGGTCAAGGTGCTGCGCTCGCTGCGCAAGCTCGACGCCGCCAAGGAAAGCGTGATCGGTCAATATGAGGCCGGCGCGGTCACCGGCCAGCCTGTGCCGGGCTATGCCGATGAGCTGGGTGCCAAGTCCAACACCGAGACCTTTGTTGCCCTGAAGGCGCATGTCGACAATTGGCGCTGGCAGGGCGTGCC
>Ga0068856_100006242_pt1 | contig 11696 bp, 8 predicted proteins | sample KBSCornC62_FD_66595 | JGI IMG/M metagenome (GOLD analysis project Ga0068856, IMG submission 66595) | Corn rhizosphere microbial communities from Kellogg Biological Station, Michigan, USA - KBS Corn C6-2 | ecosystem: Host-associated > Plants > Roots > Rhizosphere > Soil ...
GGCAAGCGCGGTATTCGGCGTACGATTCCGCGATATGACGCTGCATTTGACCGAAGTGCGAAATCGGTTTGCCGAAGGCGTGACGTTCGTTTGCATAGCGGTTCATCGCTTCAAGCGAGCGACGAGCGATTCCCAAAGACATCGCAGCCAGAGTCACTCGTTCGATCTCAAGGTTTCTCATCATGTGGTGAACCGACGATCCTTCAGAGCCGACAAGCGCTGAAGCAGGAACGTGACAATCCGTGAAGACGAGTTCAGCCGTATTCGAGCCGCGCATTCCGGTTTTATCTTTGATCTTCTGGCCGACTTCGTAACCCTTAGTGCCTTTTTCGATGATGAAAGTCGAAATCTGCGGCTTCCCGTTTACAGTGCCGGTGCGCGCGTAGACCCACACGAGATCGGCTGGCGTTCCATCGTCGTCAATACAACCGTTCGTGATCCACATCTTGCGGCCGTTGATAACGTAGCCGTCGCCATTTTTAACGGCCGTGGTCTCAAGCCCGAGAACGTCGGTTCCGACTGCCGGCTCCGACATCGCCATGCACCCGATCAATTCGCCCGAGCAAACGCCAGGCAAGTATTTCTTCTTTTGATCTTCGTTTCCGTTCACCGCGAGGTTGTTCACGAAAAGCATTGAGTGCGCGAGATAAGCCAAGCAAAAGCCCGGGTCAGATGCCGACAATTCCTCATTGACGATCGCAGCGGCCGTCGCATCCATTCCGCTTCCGCCAAACTCTTCGGGAACCGTAATGCCTAAAAGACCGAGCTCACCGAGTTTACGAAAAAGTGGCAGGTTGAATTTCTCGGCGCGATCGTATTCGAGGGCCTGCGGCTCAACTTCGGATTTAACGAATTCACGAACCGTTTCGCGGAGCATTTTGTGCTCGGGAGTCGGGTTCGAAAGGTCAAATTCACGTAGGCTCTGATCGATCATGGCTAGTCTCCTAGAAAGAGCGAGAATCATGTTCAAACCGACTCGCGTTGTCAAACGCTGTCGCGTTGACTTCGCCCTCCGGCTAACATTTGATTCTAGGAGGCAATTTGACCGGAGAATGGATTCTGTGAGCAAGCACAATGAGACCGTAAAAACTGATCTCGTGATCGTTGGCGGAGGACTCGCCGGCGGACTCACCGCCTATTTCATGGCCCAGGCTCACCCCGGCCGCTCGATTATTTTGGCAGAAGCAACCGAGGAACTCGGCGGAAATCATACGTGGTCGTTTTTCGAGTCTGACGTTTCTCCGGCCGCCCTTGAGTTTTTGAAGCCGCTGATCACACGTTCTTGGGCTTCAACGAGCGTCGAATTCCCGCGGTTGAAAAAAACCATCGACGGCGTCTATCACTCGATCCGAAGTGAAGATTTCAACCGCGTTTTAAAAGAAAAACTTGGCGATAAAATCTGGTTCGATTCGAAAGCGACGAAGTTAACCGACACGACCGTCATCTTTGAAGACGGCCGCACGATCGACGCCACTTGCGTTTTCGATGCTCGCGGCTTGGCGTCGACTCCGGTGAGCGGATTAAACGGTTATCAAAAGTTTATCGGCTACGACATGACGCTCACCGAGCCACACGGTTTAAATGCGCCGCTTGTGATGGATGCGACTTGCCCGCAGCTCGATGGCTTTCGTTTCTTCTATCTTCTCCCCTGGGATCAAACGCGCGTTCTCGTCGAAGAGACGTTCTACAGCGACACTCCCGATCTCAACGAAGAACGAATTTCCCGCTCGATCAAAAGCTACGTTGAACGTAAAGGCTGGACGTTGAAGTCGATCGACCGCGAAGAGCGCGGCGTTCTTCCCGTTCCACTTACGAGCGATGCGATCGCAAACTCGGTTGCAGGCGAAGCGGTGCCGATCGGGCTTCGCGCGGGCTTCTTCCACGCGACAACGGGCTTTTCGCTTCCAGACGCCGTCCGCTTCGCCGAATTTCTCACGAAAGCACCGGAGATCACGACGCAATCGGCGCGTGAGTCGCTTGCGAAATTCCGTCGCCCTTGGCTTTCGCGCCAACGTTTCTATCGCTTGCTGAACCGCCTCTTGTTCCAAGCGAGCGAACCGGCCTTGCGCTATACCGTTCTTCAAAAGTTCTACGAACACACCGACGACGTCATTCAGCGTTTCTACGCGGGACGTACGACGTGGACTGATCGCGTTCGCATTCTCTCCGGCAAACCGCCTGTTCCGGTCTCGCTGGCGATCAAGAACTTCTCCGAGCGCTCGGCGATTGAACGAATCGGGAGCGCGAAATGACGCACCTGGAAGCCCTCAAGCTAGCAATCGAGGGCCTTCCTTCGGAGACGTCGTCCGTTCAAGAAATCCTTAATTCAAGTCTCTTTGAGCCGATCGAAGATCTGATCGGCCGCCCGTCGAAAGGTTTTCGCGCGGCTCTCGTGCGCGCAGGCTACCTCTTCATTCGACCTTCAGGCGGATCAACTCTGTGCACAGTCCTGGCGGAAGTACTGGAAACAATTCACGCGGGCTCACTCATCGTCGACGATATTCAAGACGGATCTCGCGAACGCCGTGGACACCCCTCGCTTCACGAAAAGTACGGCACTCCGCTCGCGCTCAATGCCGGCAACTTTCTTTATTTCCAACCGTTCTCGTGGATCGAATCGCTCGGTCTTCCCGAAGTGACGGAACTTCGACTCTATCGCTTGTGCCATGAAGCCATGATCAACGCGCATCTCGGCCAAGCTCTTGATCTCGGTACCGACATCACGCGAGTTTTGGATATTGAAGACGTTTGCGTAAACGCCTCTCGACTCAAAACCGGCTCGTTGACCGCACTCGCATTGTGTTTGGGAGCCGCTCTCGCCGGCGCCGACGCGAAAGAACTTCAGAGCTTAAAGTCATTTGGTGAATCGTTCGGTATCGCTCTTCAACGATTTGACGACGTCGGTAACCTTCTCGTCACGGATGACAAACGATATGAAGATCTCGTTTTAAAGAGGCCTTCGTGGGCGTGGGCGCTCGCAAGTCACCTCAACCGTTTCGATCAATTTATTTTTGCAGCTTCTCGCTTGCCTGATTCGTGCATGCTCGAATCATGGCTCGAGCGCGAGAAGTTTTTTGAATTTGCACAATCGGAGAACGAAAAGTTTCTCGAACTCGCTTTGCGCTCATTCAAGGCGCCAACCGAGTGCCGCGAAATCGTCACGGGTCTCTGTGAAAGATTAAAGGCGTCTTATGGAACAAAAATCTCGTAAAGCCATCGTGATCGGTAGCGGCTTCGGTGGACTCGCCGCAGCCATTCGCCTGCAAAGCGCAGGAATTCAAACGACGATTCTCGAAAAACGCGACATGCCCGGCGGGCGCGCTTACGTCTACCGCGATAAGGGATTTACATTCGATGCGGGCCCAACTGTCATCACGGCACCTGAATGCCTTGAAGAGCTCTTTGCCTTAAGCGGTCGTCGCATGAGCGATTACATCGACCTGATGCCCGTCACTCCGTTCTACCGTTTGTTTTGGGAAGACGGCTCTTCGTTTGATTACACGAACGACATGCAATCGACGCGCGAACAAATCAGCCGCCTTTCTCCCAAAGACGTAGACGGATACGAGAGATTTCTCTCGTACTCGAAAGAAGTTTTCGCTGAAGGTTACACGAAGCTCGCACATGTTCCGTTCTTAAACTGGTGGAGCATGATCCGTGTCGCGCCTCAATTGGTGAAGCTCGGCGCCTATCGCAGTGTTTATTCAACCGTTTCGCGCTTCATTAAAAACGAAAAGCTTCGCCAAGCATTTAGCTTTCACTCACTTCTCGTGGGCGGAAACCCCTTCACCACTTCAAGCATCTACACCTTAATTCATTATCTTGAGCGCAACTGGGGCGTGTTCTTCCCTCGCGGAGGAACCGGAGCCTTAGTCCGCGCGCTCGTAAAACTGTTCGAAGATCTCGGCGGAAAAATTCGCTACCAAGCCGAAGTCGATCAAATCGTGACCGACGAAGGCCGCCGCCCCACTGCGGCTGGCGCCGCCCGCGTAACCGGCGTTCGTTTAGCAAGTGGAGAAACTCTCGACTGCGACATCTGTATTTCAAACGCCGACGTCGTTCACACCTACCGCGACATGCTTCGTACAGAACCGATGGCGCAAGCAAAGACGAAAAAGCTTTTGGGAATGAACCAGAGCATGTCTTTGGTGGTGATCTACTTCGGCACAAAGAAACGCTATCCGCAGCTGGCTCATCACAACGTGATCTTCGGGCCGCGCTACAAAGGTTTACTCCAAGACATCTTCGCGAAGGGTCACCTTCCCGAAGATTTCTCACTCTATCTCCACGCACCGACCGTCAGCGATCCCTCGCTCGCTCCAGACGGATGCGAAGCTTTCTACGTTCTATCGCCGGTCTCCAACTTGGGTCGCCTCGAAATCGATTGGGCGAAAGAAGGTCCCGTTTACGCCGACAAAATTCTTTCGTATCTCGAAGAACGCTATTTGCCGGGCTTACGCGAAAATCTCGTTACACAACGAATCTTCACGCCGGCCGATTTCAAGAGTGAGCTGAACGCGCATCAAGGCGCCGCTTTCTCATTGGAACCGGTGCTTACGCAAAGTGCGTTTTTCAGAACGCATAACCGAGATGAAAACCTACGCGGCCTTTACGTCGTTGGCGCTGGAACTCATCCGGGCGCGGGCGTGCCCGGAGTCGTCAACTCCGCGAAGGCCACAGCTTCCTTGGTCTTAAACGATTTCGTATGATTGCAAACGCTCCGACTCTAGCCGCGGAAACGCGAGCCATCATGAAAAAGGGCTCGAAAACGTTTTCGTTCGCGGCCCTTCTTTTCGATCGCGAATGCCGTGAAGGAGCTCAGCTTCTTTATACCTGGTGTCGCGCCTGTGATGACGCCGTTGATAATGAGCCCAACCCCGAACGTGCGCTCGCGAAACTGACTGAACTTCGCGAAAAAACAAAAAGAGCCTTCGAGGGAATTCCTTCGAACGATCTTACTTTTGAAGCGTTCTCACTTCTCAATCGCAAACACGGCATTGAAGAGAATCACGCTCAAGCGCTCCTCGACGGTATGCAGATGGATGTCGAAGGCGCCCGGATTCGCGATGATGAAACGCTGGATCTCTACTGCTACCGCGTGGCCGGCGTTGTCGGATTGATGATGTCGAAAATCATGGGCGTAAACGACGCACGAGCGGTTCAGCACGCCATCGACACAGGAAAGGCGATGCAGTTAACAAACATCGCCCGCGACATTCTTGAGGATCGCGAGCGTAACCGCAATTACATCCCTGACTCTTGGAATTCCCAATCAGATCGCGAAGCGGCTCGCATTTTAGTTGAACGAGCCGAAGAACTTTATCGATCGGGCCAAGCGGGTCTGCGGTATTTGCCTTTGAGAGCCGCACTCGCCGTCGGTTGTGCGCAAGTGATTTACCGGGCAATCGGAAGAGAAGTCGTTAAACGCAAAGAAAGAGCGTGGGACACGCGAACGGTGATTTCGCTCCCGAAAAAGATCCTTCTGGCAGTTTCGACGCTCGTTGTGATCTTAGCTGCACGTGGGATCATGAAGAGTCGGTTGCGGCTCCGAATCGTCAGCTAAGTCTCGGTCGACGTCACTGGCCACCTTTTCTCGCACTCGATTCAAAACCGATTGAAGCTCTTTAAACGTAAAAGGCTTCTCAAGCATTTCGACATCCGTATAAGTGGCGGCACGCTTCTCGTCTGAGCGATCCCAGAACCCGGTCCATAAAATAAACGGCATCAACGGATGGAGAGCCCGCACAGCCTCAAGGAGCGCAAATCCACCAATCGGCTGCATGCGAACGTCGGTTAAAACCGCATCAATGTTGTACTTAGATACGATCTCGAGGGCCTTCTCTCCTGAATTTGCGCCGACGACATGAAAATCGAATCGCTCGCAAACCTCCATGAGAGGCTCGAGCAAATCCGGATCATCGTCGACAACTAGCAAACAAAGTTTACGGCACACGTGAGACGGCTCCTTCGAAAAGCACATCTCTAGGATCGGCCAAACGAATTTAATTTGGAAGTCGCCCGAACATTTAGGTTTCGCGAAGGCCTTTAGAACCCTCGTAACTTGTCGAAATTCCCGAAGAGTTAAGGCACTTTAACTTATGACGTTTTCGCGACGGGACTCCGTACAACGTACAGCATCACGAACAGCCCATCGAATTTCCGCAATTTAAACAACGATAGCAAGTGCCGTTACGAACTGTCACATGTCCGCACGTCGAACACATCGGGGCATCGCCCATCATCTTCGAAAGCTGCGCATTCAAAGGATCTGCGGCCATCGTGCCATCGGGTTCGACAGCCGTATAATTCACTTTACGTCCCGATACTTGCTCCGCCATTCGCACCGCTTCAGCATTTGCTTTCGCAATCTCACTAATAAGTGATTCGCGAGTCGGCAGCGTTGCGCTTTCGAGAGGTAAATTCATTTGATCGGCCTCGGGTTTAACCTGCAAGAAATCAGTTCGTCCCAAGTATTCGTAGCCCAAGACGCGGAAGACGTAGTCGATCAACGAAGTCGCTTGTTTAACGTAAGGGTGATTGACCAGACCCGCCGGTTCAAATTTCGTGAAAACAAATTTCTCCACGTAGTCTTCAAGAGGCACGCCGTATTGCAAGCCTGTTGAGACCGCGATCGCAAAGCAGTTCATGAGCGAACGCAGAGTCGCCCCTTCTTTGGCGACGTCGATAAAGATCTCTCCTAAACGACCGTCTTCGTACTCACCTGTACGCAAGAAGACTTTCACATCACCCACACGAGATTCGACCGTAATACCCGGTCTGCGCTGCGGAAGTTTCGACTTACGCGCCGGAGCGACTGCCACCGCGCGGGCTACGGCTTCTTCCAGATCTTTTTGCGAGTAAACAAGTTCTTCTCCGCGTGCATTCACCGCCGGAACCGAGCTCGTCGTTGAAGACGCGGCCGCTTCTGCTTTCGCCGTCGTCGATTTCGACGAGCCTGAAAGCACCTGAGCCATTTTCGAACCGTCGCGGTAAATCGCAACCGCTTTTACGCCAAGCTTCCACGCTTCGTGATAAACATCCGCGATCTCTTCGACCGTCGCTTCATTTGGCATGTTGACCGTTTTTGAAATCGCACCGCTCAAGAACGGTTGTGCCGCCGCCATCATGCGAACGTGGGACATTGGCGAAAGGAAACGCTGGCCCTCAAGCCCGCACTTATTCGCGCAATCGAACACCGCCAAGTCCGAAGCTTTCAAATGAGGCGCGCCTTCGACCGTCATGCGGCCGCAAGCGATCATCGAGGCGGTTGCGATTTGATCAGGCGTGAAACCGAGAGCCTCAAGAACCGAACCTTTTACGTCATCTTTTACCAAGCCCAGTCGGGCCAAGCCGTCTTCGCCTAGAACCCAAGGCGAGACAGCCGAATTTAAATCAAACGCCGAAGGCAAAGCCGCCGAAATTTTCTGAAGATCGACCGCGTTTGCGCCGCGTGAGCGCAACGACTCGGTGTTGATGTAAGGAAGTCCGTCCAAAGACATCGTTCCAACTGCATACTCGACAATCTCTGCAATTTGCTTATCCGTGTAGCCAAGAGCCTTTAAAGCTTTCGGTACGGATTGATTCACGATCTTGAAGTAACCGCCTCCGGCCAATTTCTTGAACTTCACCAAGGCGAAGTCAGGCTCGATGCCGGTGGTATCGCAATCCATCAACAAACCGATCGTGCCCGTTGGTGCAAGAACAGTTGCTTGTGCGTTTCTAAATCCGTTCGCCGAACCGACTTCGATCGTCTCGCGCCACACTTCGCGCGCAGCCATAATCAGCTCACGAGGAATTAACGACGAGTCGATATCTTCGACCGCTGCTTGATGCTGTTTCATCACGCGCATCATCGGCGCTGCGTTCTTCGCATAGCCCGCAAACGGACCTTTCGCGATCGCCATCTCCGCCGAAGTTCTAAACGCTTCGCCGTGCATGATCGCCGTCAAAGCCCCTGCCCACGCGCGAGCTTCATCGCTGTCGTAAGGAAGTCCTTTGATCATCAAAAGTGTCCCGAGGTTTGCGTAGCCCAAACCGAGAGGGCGGTAGTCATGGGAATTCTGCGCAATCTTCTGCGTCGGGTACGACGAGAAATCGACCAAGATCTCTTGCGCCGTAAATAAGATGCGAGCGGTATGGCGGTAAGCTTCGATATCAAACGTGCCGTCTTCACGCAGGAACTTCACAAGGTTCATCGACGAAAGGTTACAAGCGCTATCGTCGAGGAACATGTACTCCGAGCAAGGATTCGAACCGTTGATTCGATCCGTTTCGGGGCACGTGTGCCATTTTTGAATCGTCGTATCGAATTGCACGCCTGGATCCGCGCACTCCCAGGCCGCTTGCGCGACTTGATTCCACAGATCGCGCGCACGGTAAGTTGCAACGACGTGACCGTCGGTCCGGGCCGTGGTTGCCCACTCGCCATCACGATCAACAGCCGCCATGAATTCATCGGGAATACGAACGGAGTTATTCGAGTTCTGACCACTCACGGTCTTGTAAGCTTCGCCGTTAAAATCCGACGAGTAGCCCGCACCGATGAGCGCTGCGACTTTTTTCTCTTCGCGCGCTTTCCAGTTAATGAACTCCGAGATCTCCGGATGATCCATGTCGAGCGAAACCATCTTCGCCGCTCGGCGTGTCGTTCCACCCGACTTCGTTGCACCAGCTCCGCGATCAAGAACTTCTAAGAAGCTCATGAGGCCAGACGAAGTTCCGCCGCCGCTCAATTTCTCCATCGAGCCGCGAATTTTTGAAAAGTTCGTTCCCGTGCCCGAGCCGTATTTGAAAATACGCGCTTCGTTTTTCACGAGATCGAAAATCGACATCAAATCATCGTCGACGGATTGAATGAAGCATGCCGAGCACTGTGGATTCTGATACGAGTTCGAAGTTTCAACCGGCGCACCGGATGCAATCGACCACGCCCAGTTTCCGCCCGAACCTTGAATTCCGTACTCTTGATAAAGTCCGCAGTTAAACCAAACCGGTGAATTGAACGCGCCTTTTTGCGTGAGCAAAATGTGAACGAGTTCTTTTTCGAATTGCTCGGCATCACGAGCCGTCGCGAAGTAGCCCCCGAAATCCGCGCCCGCTTGCGCGATTGTGTGCGCAACACGGTGAACGAGTTGCCGAACCGACGTCTCCCCGCCCGTCTTCGGAACACCTGCGCGTCTGAAATACTTCGACACCGCGATGTCAGTCGCAAGCTGCGACCACGTCTCAGGGACTTCGACCGACTCCGCCGAGAAAACTTTCCCGCCACTTGCGTCGCTGATTTTCGACGAGCGCTTCGTCCACTTCACCTGCGCGTACGGATCTTGACCCGCCGGAACGAAGAACGGTTTGAAAGCGGCACCGATGTTTTTAGTTTTGGCTTTAGTCGTCGACATCTAGGGAGCTCCTTGGCCTGTCCTTAGGCGGTGGAGAAGAAATTCCGGGCGGGAGAGAGAGTCGAGCGGTTTCAGCCAAGTGGAGGACCCAGCCTTGGACCTCTCCACCCTCTCTCCGAACCCCTGACTCAATGGCACCACAACCGGTCGTATCCCCGCAACCCAAAAACACTACATATAGTGCTTAACATACCCTAAAATCCCTAGCCATAGTGATTTCGCGGCCTTACGTCTCATCTTGATCCACCACGCCCTCGACCATGGTCCAGAAGGTGCCGCCTTCCCAACCGTAATGCACCACATCTATGCCCAACTATTCAGCATTTTTAGCACCCACCCACTACCCATAGGGTCCTGAAAGGCGTAGGTTCACTGCCTATGGAGACGCCTTCCCAACCCCTGTATTTCGATAACAACGCGACAACTGCGGTTGATCCGCGTGTCGTGCAGGCGATGCTCCCGACATTTACCGATAATTTCGGCAATCCAAACAGCGAACACGCCTACGGATGGCGAGCGTCGGCAGCGATTCAAAAAGCCCGCGAACTTGTCGCCGCGCTCATCGGCGCACACTCGACCGAAATCGAATTCACAAGCGGCGCAAGCGCATCGATCCGTCGCGCGCTTCTCGACACCGAATCAGGTCACGTCATCACGTGCGTAACCGAGCACGCGGCAACTCTCGATGCCTGCATCGATCGTCCCGATGTGACTTTTCTTAAAGTCGACAGCGAAGGCAGCATCACGACCGAACAAATTCTTGAGGCCCTTAAACCAAACACGAAACTCGTTTCGCTTGCGCATGGAAACAACGAGATCGGAACTCTTCACCCGATCAGAGAAATTGGCGGAGCCCTTCGAGCGATTCGACCCGACGTTCTCTTTCACGTCGACGCCGCCCAAACCGCAGGGAAACATGAGATCGACGTCGAGAAAATGCACATCGACCTTCTCTCGCTGAGCGCTCACAAATTCCACGGCCCGAAAGGTGTCGGCGCTCTCTATCGTCGCTCAACTCCAGGCCGGCGCGTTCATCTTCGCGAGCATCATCACGGGACACCGAACGTTCCCGGTATCGTCGGACTTGGCGCCGCGTGCGAAATCGCAAAACTCGAAATGGCGCGCGACCGCGATCACATGACGAAGCTTCGCGACCTCATCATCGAAACGCTCACGGCGATTCCGCAAATCACTTTGAACGGACCTCGCACCGAGCGCCTTTGCAGCAACGTTAATCTCACGCTCGAAGATATCGAGCCTGCAATGCTCCTCAAAGACATCGCCTTCTCAAGCGCTAGCGCGTGCACCGGCGCAACGCAATCCCATGTCTTAAAAGCGATCGGCTTACGCACCGATAATCCTCTTCTTTCGGTGGTTCGTTTTGGGCTTTCGCGCTTTACAACTGAAGAAGAAGTCTCAGCTTTATTGAAGCGATTTCGAGCGCTTACGGCTGATCCTGCATCGTACGCAAAATCGTGATATATTACGTAGAGTTACGGTCTAAGACCCGAGGTTAGTTTATATGATTCATATTTCTGAAAGCGCCGCTAAACAAATCATCCGACTCAAAGACGAAGGCACAAATGCCGACTCGTTTTTACGCGTAAAAGTCGTTCCTGGCGGATGCTCGGGCATGTCCTACAAGCTCGACTTCGATCAAGCACAAGCGGCAACCGACAAAGTCTTCGAAGAGCATGGAACGAAAGTCGTCATCGACTCAAAGTCGCTTCTCTACATCGCCGGCATGACGCTCGATTATGAAGGCGGCTTAAACGGAAAAGGTTTTACCTTCTCGAACCCGAACGCCTCAAAAACTTGCGGCTGCGGCTCTAGCTTCGGAGTCTAATCTTTAACGACAAGTGTATTCGGGAGTTCGTTTCGATCTCCCGGCTGGATTGGAAATTCGCGAGCGAGAATATCTCCCACTTTCGCAATCGCCTCAACGTAGCCTTCTTTTAATTGCTTCGCCTTCATCCGCTTCAAAAGCCCGTCGATCACTCCGACCCACGTTTCTTCGTTCAAGCGCGACGAGATCGCCTCATCACCCAAAACGACTGCGTAACGCTCTTGAAGCGAGACAAAAATCAATACGCCCGTTCGCGCTTCGGTGTGCGGAATGCCCGTATGATAGAACTCAAGCTGCGCCCGATTTAAAACCGAGCCGTGCTGATCATTCACCGTCGTAAACGCTCGCCGCATCGCTGGCGAGCACGCCGCAAGCCAACCTAGCGCGACGCTAAAAACCACTGCCAGCAAATCGTAAATCCAAGAAGGCCCCGGCAAGTAACGTGTCGCAAACGG
>Ga0068856_100006248_pt1 | contig 11693 bp, 11 predicted proteins | sample KBSCornC62_FD_66595 | JGI IMG/M metagenome (GOLD analysis project Ga0068856, IMG submission 66595) | Corn rhizosphere microbial communities from Kellogg Biological Station, Michigan, USA - KBS Corn C6-2 | ecosystem: Host-associated > Plants > Roots > Rhizosphere > Soil ...
GCCGGGCCGTGGAAGAGGTACGCGTGGGCAGGGCCCTCGCCGAGGGCCGCACGCAGGAGCCGCTTCGCCTCCTCCTGCTCAGGAACGCTGTCGAAGCTCGTCGAGCACCTCCTCCGCGATCTCGCGCGGCGGGCGCGTGCCGTCGATCACGTGGATCCGCTCCGGGAAGACGTCGGCCAGCTGGCGGTACGCGGCGTCCACGCGCGCGCGGAAGTCGTCGTCCTCGCGCTCGATGCGGTCGGTCTCTCTGCCGACGCGCCGTGCCGATTCCGACGGGTCGACGAGCAGCAGGTAGGTGCGATCCGGCAGCACGCCGCGCACCGCGTGCAGGTTCAGCTCGAGCACCCGGTCGAGGCCGAGGTCCCGCGCGATGCCCTGATAGGCGAGCGACGAGTCGAGGTAGCGGTCGCAGACGACGTCCGCGCCACGCTCGAGCGCCGGCGCGATCACCTCGTCGACGAGCTGCGCACGCGCAGCGGCGAAAAGCGTCGCCTCGGCCCACGGCGCCACGTGGCCCGCGTGGAGCAGGAGCTCGCGCACCCGCTCGCCGAGCTCGGTTCCTCCCGGCTCGCGCGTGGCGAGGACGTCGCGGCCCTCGCCGGCGAGCGCTTCGGCCAGGAGCTGCGCCTGCGTCGACTTGCCGGAGCCGTCGATGCCTTCGAACGTGACGAACACCGCCGTAGGATATGAGGCGGTGCGGGCTGTCGTGACAGGGGGCGCGGGCTTCATCGGCTCGCACGTGGTCGACGCGCTGCTCGCGCGCGGCGACGACGTCGCCGTCGTCGACGACCTCTCGAACGGGAAGCGCGAGAACGTGCCGGACGGCGCGCGGCTCGTCGTTGCCGACGTCCGCGAAGGGCTCGAGGCGGTGCTCGAGGAGGCGCGGCCGGAGGTCGTCTTCCACCTCGCGGCACAGGTCGACGTGCGAGTCTCGGTCGAGCGGCCCGACCACGACGCCTCCGTCAACGTGCTCGGCACGGTCGCGGTGCTCGAGGCGGCGCGCGCGGTCGAGGCGCAGATCGTGTTCAGCTCGACCGGCGGCGCGATCTACGGCGAGTGCGAGGAGCCGGCGACCGAGTCGGCGGAGCGGCGGCCGCTCGCGCCCTACGGCGTCTCCAAGCTCGCGGGCGAGGAGTACCTGGCCGCGTACAACCGCCTCTACGGCACGCGGCACGTGGCACTTCGCTACGGCAATGTCTACGGGCCGCGGCAGGACCCGCACGGCGAGGCCGGCGTGGTCGCGATCTTCCTCGGCGCGCTCGCGCGCGGGGAGGCGCCGCGGATCTTCGGCGACGGCCGGCAGACGCGCGACTACGTCTATGCGGGCGACGTGGCGCGGGCGTCGCTCGCGGCGGCCGGCTACGGGGGCGGCGTCTTCAACGTCGGCACGGGGCAGGAGACCTCAGTCGTGGAGCTCTACGACCTCTGCCGGTCGGTCGCCGGGTCGTCGCTCGAGGCGATCGAGGCACCCGCGCGGCTCGGCGAGCTGCAGCGGAGCGTCCTCGACGTCGGCCTGGCCGAGCACGCGCTCGGCTGGCGGCCCGAGATGCCGCTCGAGGCGGGCCTGCAGCTGACCTGGGAGTCGATCCGAAACTGAGCAGGAGGCCCGCGCGCGGCGGCGAATCGGACCGTCCGCCGTGGAGCACGCGCTTCCGCATTCACGCCCGTCCGGCCCCGGACATCCGTGGCGCACGATCGCCGTCGTCGCCTCGGGCGTCGCGGCGCTCGAGCTGCTCGTCCTCGCGATCGTCGGGATCGCGGTGCTGGCCAAGCCGATGGCGAAGCGCGCCGCCGTGCACGCGGCGAAGGCTGCTCCGGTCACGAAGAAACCGGCCGCCCAGACGCGGCCGATTCTGTCGCGTGGTGCGGTGTCGGTCACCGTGCTCAACGGAAACGGCGTCTCTGGCGCCGCCGCCGCCGAGGCCTCGCGCGTGCGCGCGCGCGGGTACAAGATCGGCGTCGTCGGCAACGCGCCACGCGGCAGCTACGGCCGGACGATCGTGATGTTCCGCACCGGCCTCAACCGCGAGGGCAGCCGCCTCGCGCACGACCTCGGCGTCGGCATCGCCTCGCCGCTCGACGGCCTGCGCCCGCGCGACCTGCACGGCGCGAAGCTCGCCGTCGTCGTCGGCGGCTGACGCCCAAGCATCGTCCGCGGTGCTCGACAATGGGCGGGTGATTCCCCGCACGTGGTCGTGGGACCCGGTGGCGCTCGTGGCCGCAGGCCTCGCGGTTGCGCTCTACGCGCAGGCGTTCGTGCGGCTGCGCCGGCGCAACCCGCAGCTTGCGGGCGTCGGCAACGCGCTGCTTTTCCTCGCGGGCGTCGCGATCGCCACGCTCGCCGTGATCTCGCCGCTCGACGCGCTCGCCGAGGACACGCTCCTCTCGGCCCACATGGCGCAGCACCTGCTGATCGGCGACCTCGCGCCGCTACTGCTCGTGCTCGGCGTGCGCGGCCCGATCGCCGTCTTCCTGCTCCCGCCGCAGGCCCTCCGCCCGCTCGCCCACAACCGTGCCGTCCGCGCGACGCTCGACTTCCTGTTGCGCCCGGTCGTCAGCTTCACCGTCTGGGCGATCGCCCTCGGCGCGTGGCACGTCCCAGCGGCGTACGACCTCGCGCTCGACCACGCCGCGATCCACGTGCTCGAGCACGCGAGCCTCTTCCTAGGCGGCCTGCTGCTCTGGATCCAGATCGTCGACCCCGCGCGCCGGCACCGCCTGAGCCCGGGCCGCCGCGCCGCGTTCGCGGCGACCGCGCTCGTCGCCGGCATGGGCCTCAGCGAGGTGCTGCTCGTTTCGGGCCCCCTCTACCCGCACTACGCCGACGCCGTCGACCGACCCTTCGGCCTGACCTACCGAAGCGACCAGGACCGCGCCGCCCTGCTGATGATGGCCGAGCAGATCGCGACGCTCGGGCCGGCCGCCGCGCTCCTCCTGTGGAGCCACGTCGAGACCGTCGAGCGGGAGCTGGCGACCTAGCCCGCCGACGCCGTGACGTACGCGGCGACGTCCTTGATCTGCTGCTCGCTCAGCTGCCCCTTGAACGACGGCATCGCGCCCTTGCCGTTCGTGACGCGGTCGAGGACGAGCGAGAGCGGCGGCTTCGCGTCGTCGAGGTTCGGGCCGACGTTCCCGCTCGCCCCGGCGTCCTTCAGCGTGTGACAGCCGCCGCAGCCGGCGCTCGCGAACACCTGCTTGCCGGCCGTCGGGTTGCCGACGTTCCCGCCTGTCGCCGTCGTCGTGCCGGTGGTGGTCGTCGTCGGCGCGGTGGTCGTCGTCGCGGTGGTGGTCGGCGCGGAGGTCGAGCCGACGGTCACGGTGACGGTCTTCGACGACTTTGTCTCGTGCCCGGCGATCCAGCCGACGAACGCGGCGACGGCGAGCAGGCCGAGCACGATCAGCATGACCAACGCCTCCGCGGCGGCGTCCGTCCAGCCGCGCTTCCGCCGCGGTGGCCGCCCGCCGCCCGCGGCCGTACCTGCCTCGGTCACGCCCACGCCGCGGAGAGTCTGCACGAGGTTCCAGACGAAGAGCAGCTGGAAGGCGCCGAGCACCAGCGAAACGACGACGCCTGCGGTCTGGTAGCTCGCGTAGCGGTCGGGCAGCACGGCGAACCGGCGCGGCCCGCCCTCGAGCCCCTCGACGTACCAGATCGCCGAGTTCGCCAGGGCGAAGACGAAGGTGCCCCAGATGTGCCACTTCGCGAGCGCGTCACTGTAGAGCGGCTTGCCGGTTAGCTCCGGGAGGAAGGCGTACGTGGCAGCGAAGACGACGAAGCCGATGTTCAGCAGCGCCATGTGGTGGAAGTGGCCGACGATCCAGAGCGTGTTGTGCACGACCGCGTCGAAGGCGATGGTCGCGTTGACGACGCCCGAGAGGCCCGACAGCAGCCAGCTGACGAGCCCGAGGAAGACGGCCGTCGAGGCGCCGGTCCAGACCCATTCCGAGCGGTACATCGTCATGAAGAGGCTGTAGAGCGAGAGGGCCGAGACGATCGTCAGCGAGAACGTCAGCGGCTGCATCGTCGTGTTGATCGCCGCCTGCGGCGAGCCCGCCGGGTAGTCGAGGTAGACGTGGTGCGCCCACACGATCACGTTCGCGATCACGGCGATCGTCCAGCCGATCGTGATGATGTTCGCTGCCACGAGCGGCCGCCCGGCGTAGCGCGGCACGAGCAGGTAGTAGATCGCGACCGCCGGGAAGAGCAGCAGGTACACGACCGGGTGCCCGAAGAACCAGAGCACGTTCTTCGCGAGCAGCGGGTCGACCGTCACGCTCGGGTCGGCCGACTGGACGATCATCTCGACGAGCAGCACGGCCAGCGGTAGCGTCGCGATGATCATGTCGATCGCGATCACCGCCAGCGGGATCACCACGTAGGGCACCCGCCGCGGGTTCGTCGCGAACCGGCGCGGCCAGAGGAAGCCGAAGCCCATCGCGACGAGCAGCCGGTTGAACGGGTTCCTCGAGACGGCGTGGAGCGCCGGCCCGGTCACGACGACGAGGATCGACAGGCACCAGGTCACGATCGAGAGCCCGACCAGCAGGACCGAGAACGAGAAGAAGCCCGCCGTCCAATCGCCCCAGGCGCCGGCGCCGTGGAACGGCAGCGGGTACAGGAAAACCCAGGACGCGCCGAACTTGAAGACGAGCGTCGTCAGCACGATCCCGAGCACGCCGCCGACCATCAGCCAGTACGTCAGCTCCGCGAGCACGCGGCCCCAGCGGCCGAGCGGGAAGCCGACCTGCGCGAGCACCCAGTACGCGAAGCCCATCACGGCGAAGCCGGCCCAGCCGATGAACGCGCCGAGGCCGTGCGCCGTCATCAGTGCGTAGAACCACTGGGGCGGCAGGCGCCCGACGTCGGCCTGGCTGTCGCGGATCAGCAGGCCGAGCAGCCCGGAGACGAGCAGGATCGCCGTCGCGGTGAGGACGATCCGAAGCGTCAGGCGCCGCGAGACGTCGAGCTCGGCGGGATCGAGGACGAGCGGCTCGTTCATGCGCCCACCCGGATGGTCGTGTTCATCAGATGGTGGTCGAGCCCGCAGAACTCCAGGCAGACGACCCGGTAGGAGCCGGGCCGGCGGAAGGTGTAGACGTAGTGCTGCGTCCTGCCCGGCACGACCTGGACCTGGAAGAGCAGCTTCCAGCCCATCGTGTACAGGCCAAGGTTGTGGTTGACGTCGCCCGAGGTGAGGTTGAACTGCACCGGCCGCCCGGCGCGGACGCGGCCCTTCACCAGCCAGGCGAACTGGACGCCCTTGACGTTCAGCTGCTGCGCGCCCGGGTCGCCCGCGCCCTTGCCGTACGGCGTCAAGAAGATGGTCGCGAAGAGGAGCGCCGTCAGCAGGGCGACCGAGACGACGAACCACGCCTTCTCGCGCTCGCGCAGCTTCTCGACGTCGGGCCGTTTGCGCGAGCGCGTGGACGCGGCGACGGCGATGCCGATCAGCGTCACGAGCACCGTCGCCACGACGTACGACATCGCGATGACGATCGCGGTCCTACCCACCGGCGCGGATTATCTGCCGTTGCTCGGCGCGGAATCAATCCCCTGCGCGCCTATCATCGGCGCGTGCCGGCGGAGGACGCGCGCAAGCAGGCCGAGATCGACTACCCGCGGACGGCGGGCGAGGAGGGCCGCGCGTGGATCCGCTCGAAGCCGTTCGGCCACGCGCCGCGCGAGACCGCTCGGTTCCTGATCGACTTCGGCTACGCGCTGCAGCTGCTCGACCTGCACGCCGGGGCGTCGCTCGTCGAGCTCGGCTGCGGCTCCGGCTGGATGACCCGCTTCGCCGCGCGGCACGGCGTCCACGTCGAGGGCTACGACATCTCGCCCGAGATGATCGAGATCGCGCGCGCCGAGGCCGAGCGCGAGGGTCTCGACGTCGTCTTCGAGGGCGGCGACTACGAGGCGCTCGATCTCGGCCGCCGCTTCGACGCCTGTCTGATCTACGACGCGCTCCACCACAGCGAGCGGCCGGAGCTCGTGCTGGCCTGCGCGTATCGGGCGCTCAAGCCCGGTGGGCGGCTACTGCTCGCGGAGCCGAACTGGAAGCAGCGCTTCGAAGGTCGCGCAGCCTCGGATGCGTACGGGACAACCGAGCTCGGCTATAGCCCGCGCAAGCTGAAGCAGCTCCTGCGCGACGCCGGCTTCACCGACGTCCGGCGCTTCCACAACAACCGCAAGCGCCTCTTCTCGAACAGTCCCGGCGACACGGCCGCGCACCTCGCGGAGCCGCTCGTCTACCGCTTGCTCGCGCCGTTCTGGACGCAGATCTGGCTGCGCGCCCGGGCCCGCTGAGCTACGAGGACTTCTCGGCCGCCGCGAGCTCGGCCTGCGTGAGCGGGTTCTGCGAATCGAGGTCGGCGGCGCGCCGCAAGGCCGGGAGCGCGCGCCCCCAGTCGCGCTGGCCCTCCTCGAAGCGGCCGAGCTCGAACCAGGCGCGCCAGTTGAGCGGCTGCAGCTCGACCGCGTCGATGTAGGCCGACCGCGCGCTCTGCAGGTCGCCGAGCTGCTCGAGCGCCGCCGCCTGCACGAGCAGCGGGTCGAGCGCGAGCGGGTTCAGCGAGCGGGCGTCGCGCGCGTCGCGATAGGCCTGCAGCGGGCGCCCGTCGAAGATCGCCGCCTGCGCCGAGTCGGTGGCGCGCTGGGCGAACCAGGGCGTCAGCAGCGAGAGTGCGAACGCCGCCGCGACGGCCGCGGGCAGGGGCGACCACACCAGGCGCGGCTCGTCCCTCACCGCTGGCCCGCCCAGCAGCGCGCCGAGCGTGAGCAGGAACGGCGCGGTCACGGCCACGAAGTCCCAGTCGAAGTCGACGAGCGTGTGCAGCACGTAGGCCGCGCAGAGCACCGCGAGCGCGACCGCCGTCGGATCGCGGCTCGGGCACAGGCGCTTGACCACTCCCACGGCCGCCGCCCCGACGCCGAGCAGCAGCAGGACGAAGCCCACGAGCCCGGTCTCGCTCAGGAACTGCAGCGGCACGTTGTGCGGCTCGGTGACGACGATCGTGTTCGTCCGCAGCAGGCGGTGCGTCAGCTCGAACGTGCCGGCGCCAGTGCCGCGCCACGGCTGCTTCTCCCACGCGTGCCAGGCCTCCTTCCACCAGAGCCAACGGCTCGAGGAGCTCGCGTTGACGAGGTGCTGCGGCCCGCCCTGCAGCGCCGCGTTCGTCGGCTGGGCCGTGAAGTCTCGGAACCAACCCTCCGGCTTCGCCTCGACGACGAGCGCGACCACGCCGACCGCAACGACCGCCACGAGCACGCCGAGCGCCAGGCGTTCGACGAGGCGCCGCCGCGCGTCGGTCAGCGGGCGCCGCTCCTCCGCGAGCGAGCCCAGGTACGCGAGCGCCCCAACGGCGACCGCGGCGAGCACGAAGACGACCGCGAACCAGGCGCCGTCGTGCACCCGCACGGCGTGCGGCTGGTTGTCCGACGAGAGTCCCGGCCTCGTGAAAGCCCACGCCGCCACGCCCAGCCCGGCGCCGCCGCCGAGGAGGAGCGCCCCAGCGCTCTCGACCCGCGGCGAGCCGAGAGCGATCCAGAGCACGACAGCCGCGCCGGCCGCCAGCACGCCGCCGCGCGAGTACGTCATCAGCAGCCCGACGACGAGCGCGTAGGCGTAGACGACGCCGGCCGCGCGCAGCCAGTGCCGGTGCTCGCGCCGGGCGGCGAGCCAGAGCGCCAGCGGCAGCGCCATCGCGAACAGCAGGCCGAGCGCGTTCCAGTAGCCGATCGGCGAGCTCAGCCGGCCGATCCGGCCCGACGAGCCGAGCGCGGGGATCGCCTTGCCGACCAGTGCCCACGCGAGCGGCAGCGCCAGCACGCCGGCCAGAACGTACGCCCATTGGCGTACCCACGGGCCGAGCCAGAGCCCGAAGGCCAGCAGCGCGAAGTAGACGAGCCCGCGGTTCAGGTACGCCCAGGAGCGGTCGGGCTCGATCGACCAGATCACCGAGATCCCGTTCCAGCAGACGAAGGCAAGCAGCGACCCGAGCGCGACGAGCGCCTCGAGCGAGAGCGCGGGCCGCGGCAGCCCGACGAGCGCGGCGACACCGACCGTCGCGGCGACGCAGACGGCGGCCAGACCGATCCACGCGAGGCGGCCGCCGGACGACCCGGCCGAGAACAGCGCAGAGACCCCTGCGAGGGCGCCCGCGGCGCCGAGCAGCAGCGTCGCTGCCCAGCGATCGAGCGCTGCGACCATCAGCGGCGGAGGCTAACATCAGGTCACGGCGAACTTTCGTTTACAAAGTGTTTACCCCGGCAACATTTCGGCCTCACCGAGACGGGAGACACTGCCGCTAGGGAGTCCGCTCCACCGCTCGGCATGCACAAGCGCTCAGCCGCCACAACCATCGCCCTGATCGGCGTGCTCGCAGGACTCGCCGCCGCCCTCGTCGCGCCCTCGACGGCCGCCGCGGCCACGCCCTGCTGGAAGCGCGTGATCAACCAGTGGCTCGACAACAAGCCGATCGCCACGACCTACAAGCCCTCCTGCTACCAGCAGGCGCTGAAGCATGTGCCGGAGGACCTGCGCGACTACTCCGACATCACGGACGCGATCTCGGCCGCGCTGCAGGCGTCACTCCGCGGCGGCGGCTCCGGGGGCAACGGCAACCCCGGCGAGAGCGGCGGCACGGGCAACGGCGGAACCAACGGCGGCACGAACAATCCGGAAGGCAAGAACCGCAGCCTGCAGGGCGTCCCCGCTCCGTCGATCTACCGCAAGGCGATCGACAACCTCGGCACGACGAAGGCCGACTCGCTGCCGATCCCGCTGCTCGTCCTCGCCGGCCTCGGCACGGTGCTGCTGCTGACCGCCGGCGGCCTCGCCGCGCACAAGCGGCTCAGGGCCCGCCCGCGCCCGCCCGCCGCGTAGCACCCACCGCTCCCGCCACTTGACCCAGCTGGGGCCAGGACCTTTGGCCGCGCGAACGTCCTATACGTGGATGAAGGGGACACGGACCTCCTGGGCCGGCATCGCCATGCTGGCAGCGGCGCTCGTGGCGGCCTGCGCGGGCGCCGGCCTCGGGCCGCCCGCGGCGGCGGCCCAGGCGGCGAAGCCCCCGAACATCGTGCTCGTCCTGACCGACGACCAGCGCTGGGACACGCTCGATGCGATGCCGAACGTCCAGAAGGAGCTCGTCGCGCACGGGGTCACCTTCTCGAACAGCTTCGTTCCGACGTCCCTCTGCTGCCCGAGCCGGGCGAGCATCCTGACCGGGAAGTACGCCCACTCGACCGGCGTCTACCTGAACATCGGCCCGCACGGCGGCTTCCGAGCCTTCGACGACTCGAACACGATCGCGACCGTCCTCCACTCCGCCGGCTACACGACCGGCCTCTTCGGCAAGTACCTGAACCGCTACGGCGTCGCCGCGGCCGACGTGCACTACGTGCCGCCGGGCTGGGACCGCTGGAACGTGTTCCTCGCGAAGACGAAGTACTACGACTACCGGCTCGACGAGAACGGGCATGTGCGGAGCTACGGCGACGACGCCCGCTCCTACTCGACCGACGTGCTGGCGCGGAAGGCGGTCTCGTTCGTGCACCACGCGGCCGGCCCGTTCTTCCTCGAGCTGACGCCGTTCGGCCCGCACGAGCCGTCCACGCCGCCCCCGCGCTACGCGAGGGCCTTCGCCGGCAGCACGTGGACGAAGCCGCCGAGCTTCAACGCCGCGGACGCGCTGACGATGCCGGCGTACGTCACGCAGCACGGCCCGCTCAAGCCGAGAGAGATCGCGCACGCCGAGCAGTTCCGCCGGAACCAGCTCGCGTCCGCGCTGGCCGTCGACGACGCGGTCGGGGCGCTCGTGCAGGCGCTCAAGGCGCGGCACGCGCTCAAGACGACGATGTTCGTCTTCGCCTCCGACAACGGCGTCACCTGGGGCGAGCACCAGCTGGTCGCGGCGCGGAAGCTCGTGCCGTACGAGGAGTCGATCCGCGTGCCGCTCGTGATCCGGTACGACCCGATCACGCACGGCTACCCGCGCCAGGATCGGCGGCTCGCGCTGAACATCGACTACGCGCCGACCTTCGCCGCGCTCGCCGGCCGGCGGATGCGCGGCGCCGAGGGGCGAAGCCTGTTGCCGGCGCTCGCGGGCCTGCAGCCGTCGTGGCGCCACGACTTCCTGATCGAGCACCTGGCCGGCCCCCCGCAAGCCGACGTGCCGACGTACTGCGGCGTGCGCGGCGAGCGCTACAAGTACGTCCTCTACCAGACGCGCGAGGAGGAGCTCTACGACCTGAAGGTCGACCCGTACGAGCTCCAGAACCAGGCCTCGAATCCGACGTTCGCCGCGCTCAAGGCGGAGCTGCGCAACCGGCTGTCGGCGCTCTGCTCGCCGCGGCCGCCGGGGTACACGGCGCTCGGGCCGGCGCGCCAGCCCCGCTAACTGCCACCCGCGGGTGAGTACACTCGTCTCCGCAATGGCACGCTGGTTCGCGATCGCACTGCGCCAAACCGGCTGATCCGCCGCTTCTAGCTCAGCGTCCGAAGAAGCGGCGGGACAGCGACGCGCTCGAGCGCGGCCGCATCCACGGCCGCGAGAGGCGCGCGCCTTCCCCGCACGAGTTGAGAGGAAGGTGATCGCGATGCCAATGCCGCATCGCACGCAGATGCAGGTGATCAAGCGCCGGCTCGTCGGCAAGGAAGGCGGCGAGCGGATCAAGGAGCTCCGGGCGATTCTCGACGAGCTGCCCGGCTACAGGAACGGCCCGTACGCCGACATCCGCAAGTGGGTGAGCGGCCAGATCGAGGAAACCCGCGTGCGCAAGAAAACGGTGCACCGCGACTCGATCGCGGTGCGGCGCGAGGGCGTGGCTCAGATCGCGCTCGTCGGCCCGCCGAACGCGGGCAAGTCGTCCCTGCTGCAGGCGCTCTCGAACATCCAGATCCGAACCGGCGACTACGCCTTCACGACGACGCGGCCGGTGCCGGCAGTGACGCGAATCCGCGGCGTGCCGGTGCAGCTCGTCGAGATCCCGGGGCTGATCGACGGCGCCGCCGACGATCGCGGCGGCGGGCGGGCGTTGCTCGGCGTCCTGCGCGGCGCCGACGCAATGGTGCTCTGCCAGGACGCGACGGCGCCGCTCGACGGCCTGCGCGCGGTCCGCGCAGAGCTCGAGACAGCGGGAATCGAGCAGCCCTCGCTCGCCGCCGTCACCAAGCTCGACGAGTCGGTCCCGCAGCGAGTTGCCGAGATCTCACAGCAGCTCGGGCTCCCCGCGATCGGCGTGTCCATCCTCGACGACGCGAGCCTCGACCGCTTCCGCGAGGCCGTCTGGCAGCTCACGGGGCTGATCCGCATCTACCTGCGCAGCCCCGGCCAGGCGGACGCCGAGTCGCGCGCCCTCGAACCGGGCGCGACCGTCGTCGACGCGGCGCATCTGGTTCACCACTCCCTCGCGGAAACATGCGCCGGTGCGCGAATCAGCGGCCCGTCGGCGAAGTTCGAGGACCAGCGCGTCGGCCGCGACCACGTCCTTGCCGACGGCGACACCGTCGAGATCGTGTGAGCCAGGCGAGCCGAGGCGTCGCAGATCACGAGCCGGGGCTCGGCAGCGCGACTTGTTCCTCGTGCGGCGCCTCGACCTCGATGCGCGGCAGCCAGGCGAGCCAGCCCGGCAGGTACCAGCACCACCTCCCGAGCAGCCGCATCGCCGCCGGCAGCAGCACCGAGCGGATGAT